>Ga0114945_10001232_pt1 | contig 16039 bp, 10 predicted proteins | sample OV2TP3_FD_87194 | JGI IMG/M metagenome (GOLD analysis project Ga0114945, IMG submission 87194) | Hot spring microbial communities from Beatty, Nevada to study Microbial Dark Matter (Phase II) - OV2 TP3 | ecosystem: Environmental > Aquatic > Thermal springs > Hot (42-90C) | place: USA: Beatty... | reverse complement strand
TCTCGATGCCAAAACTGGAAATCCCTTGTCCGCGATTGACATAAAAAACCCACATCGGGATGCCCCAGAGACCGGCGATGCCAGGGAAAAAATTGCTAAAACAGGGGGCCTCGTTGTAATTCTTGATCACAAAGCATCCATCCGGCCGCAAAGAATATTTTACACGATGATTTTTGGATTTCATCAAAAGGGAGCTCTGTGTTTCCTGAATAAATTATAATATCCCGAAAGTTTGGCCCAGAGCGCCAAGGGAGATCGATCCGTATTGCTGAATCGAATCCGCTTTAATTCATAGACATCCTCATTGAAGCGGTGGGTACCGCGGTTTGTCGTGCAAGCACCCTTATAACCGGCTTCTTTAACCATGGCCTTGATCGCCTCACTAAATCCGCCGGAAGAATAGGAGATGTATTCCACCGGATATCCCAATTTTTCTTCCAGCAACTTTTTGCTCATTTCAATCTGACGGCGCTGCTCTTTAGGTGGCACGCTGGGTAAATAGGCCTGATTTAGGGTATGGCTGCCCACGGTGACGTTATATTGTTTCATCTCCTTCATTTCTTCCACAGTCAGATAGCCGCTTTGACCGATCTGCTCAGAAGAAACGAAGATGATGGCAAGAAATTGGTTTTCTTTAAGAATGGGGAAGGCCTGGTGATAGTTGTCTTGATAGCCGTCATCAAAGGTGATGACCACGGTCTTCTTGGGGAAGGATCGCTTTTCTTTAATGCCGCGGACCAATTCATCTAGGCTTATGACTTTGTACCCGTGGTTTTTGAGGTAATCCATCTGATAGGAGAAATTTTCCGGCGTGACCATATTGCCCTTGGGATGGCCTGCATAATCCACCGCGTGGTACATCATAATCGGCACAACATATTTGTCCGACAGCCAGAGCCAGAAACCGCCTGTCGATAACCCTAAAAAAACTACAACCGCAAAAAAAAGCCGTGATCTTCTCACATCCAGCTCAATCTTTCCTTGACCAGATCGCTGGCCACTTTGCTATCGCAGCGGCCGGCGGCCTTTTGTAAAAGGAGTTTCATGACGGTGCCCATATCTTTTATGCCTGTCGCTTTTGATTCTTGAACCACGGCCTCCATCAAGGTCTTGATTTCCTCCAGGGATAATTCCTGCGGAAGATAACTTTTCAGAATCGTCAATTCTGCCTGCTCCCTCTCAGCCAAATCCTTTCGGCCGCCCTTTTCAAACTGTTCTATCGAATCCAGCCGCTGCTTGACCTGCTTTTTGATGACCGCAATCGCCTCGCCGTCCGGGAGCCGGTCCAATTTCTTCTCGATCATCGCATACTTGAGTTGGGATCTCAAGAAATTTAAAGTAGAGACCTTTAAAGAATTTTTGTCTTTCATAGCCTGTTTATAATCATTCATGATCTTCTCTTCTAATGACATAGAGTCCCCCCTCTTTTGAAAATACTTATTACTCAAAAACCTAAATTTTAGCAAGAGATGCTTGATGCTCGATGCTGGATTCTTGTCAACGAGCATCCAACATCAAGCATCGAAGCATTTATATTACTGATTTTACCTTAGGATTACAATTTCTATTTTCGATTTCCAGGATGGATTTTTAGAAAAGGGTTTTCTGTCTGCTGGTAGGATCTTAATGCTTTTATTCGATAAACGAAACGTCTATCTCCACTTGTTTTTTGTCCTCGCCTGAGGCTTTTTGCTCCACCGGCTTGAGAGGGCTCTCTGTGTTTTTGACGATGTATCCCTGGTTTCCCTGAAGGAAGAGAATCCGGTCTCTTTCCTTCTGGGCGGCTTGCCTGGCATAATAGGCTTCCCGCTTTAAATAATGAATTTTCGTCTTGACCAGCTTGAGCCTGTTCTTAAAGAGGGCCATGACGGCCTTTCCTTCCTCTATATTGCGGATGTCTCCCTCAAAAGCCCGCATCTGGCTTTTTAACTGAGACAATTGATCGGCAAATTCGGCATTCTTATCGTGAAGAAGGGCGATTTCTTTTTCCAGTTCATTGTGGCCTTCAGAAACCCGAACTTCCTGTGCCGCCAAAGCAGCCAGTTGATTTTGGAGTTCGGTATTCTTATCTTTGGCTTCGACTAAAAGCGCTTCCGTTTCCTTAAGAACGGTACGTGTTGTGTCCAACTCCTCTCGGACGCTGGCCAGCATCTGTTGGGTTTCCTGATAAAGGTTAGCATAGTTGCGGGTCAAAGAGGCTTGCTGATTAAAGGAGTCTGTTATCATTTGGTGGGAATTCTGGAGGCTTTGATAGATGGCGGCCTGCTGATTGGTCAGGAAAATCACCAACCCTATCATAACGCTACCGAGAGCTACCCCTGCAACGCCCTGCAGCTTTCTTCGGCGCGTTTGTTTCATGATCCTGGTTTGAATCCTTTCTCTTAATTTGGTTAAGACCGTGTCATTCACATTGGTGAATTCCACGCCGCAGAGAATACGGTTGCGATTCTTTTTTTGCGACCAGACCAAACGCCCCTCATGCGGAAGAAAATTGTCAGGCCCATGCAGAAAAGAATCAAGCTGAAAGACGCCGGATGTTTCGTCAGGGAAAACAGGATTTTCGGTCTCCATGAGAAGGCCGGAAGCGCTCATATTGAGGATTCTTCCCTGTCCCCCTGTACGAGTATCCTTGAGGCGCCAAGCCACGCCAAAATTCTCTTTAATCCTTAAATTTTTTCGAGCTTCGTTGATCATGTTGATCCTTCCTCCCTTCTTTACCCTATCAAGTAGGCTCAAAGTATAACCCCGATTGGCCTGGAAGACAAGAAAAATTTCCGGGCCAGCCGGGCCAGCCGGGCCAGCGGGCCTAAGGCCCTGATGAAAAAACTTCCTTAAGGGCTTCAGAAAAGCTCCTGCTGGAATTCTAAAGAAGGCTTGGAAGAAAGCGAGAAAGCCCCTTGAAGATAACGGCAGTACGGACAATCCGGTTTATAATCCGGTGGGGTGTCCTTGAGGAGGCATTGATGACTTCCTTGAAGCGCATCCTCCACCCAGTCATCATGCCCCTCATAAGCGATCAGTTCGATGGCGAATTCCAGCCGGGCCTCAAAAGAGGCCCTCGTTTTATCCGCGTTGCAATACACGAAATAGCCGGTATCCGAGATCACGAGTTTTTGTTTGCGCAACAACCACTGATAAATTTCCATCTGGCGTTTATAGGCCTGACGGTATTCGTTGTCTAAAGAAATGGGCTGTTCGGTTGAAGTGGCTTTGTAATCCACAACCAGGATCCGACCTTGGGGATCGATCCAGAGATCATCCACAGCTCCGAACACAATAAAATTGGTCGGCTTATGATGATACTGAACACCCTTAAAAGGATCCCGCCACTCATCGATTAAAGGATGGGCAAAAGGGATCGCAGAAAGCCCCCACGTTTTAAGAAGAGGCGGCACTTGTTGAAGCCTACGAAAGGTATCAAACTCTCTTTTAAGAAGCTGATCTACGGCCGCATTGAGGCTGAAGGCCGGCATGCCCGGAGGCTCCAGCCCCAGACGCCGGTCGAGATAAAAGCACCGCGGGCAGCTTAAAAAATTCTCTAACCGGGATCGGCTCAGCCGATAAGGTGTCGCGGATTTGGGATTAAATAAGTTGCGAGTTCTCTGATAGGGGGTGGCTTGATTCGTCTGTTTGGAGATCATAAATGGCTCAAAAAATGTTCAAAGGATTCCGCAAAAGACCAAAGCACAAATCGTCTTGGCATCATGGAGCAGGCCGCGTTGAAAGAGGCTCTGGATTTGGGCACGGCTAAGGGTGCAGACTTTTAAAATTTCATCGGGATCTTTTTTGAGAGGATAACCCTCGGCTTTCCTTCTCTGAGGAGATGTCACAGCTGGGGAGCTTAAACCTTGGGCCTTAAAAATGGTCATGGTCTCGGTGGAGTATCCCGGGACAGGAAAAATCTTTCCCAGCCTCAAGAATCTTCGCGCCTTGTAACCGGTCTCCTCGGCCAGCTCCCGCTTCGCACAGCGCAAAAGTCCTTCGCCTTCATTCAATGTTCCGGCCGGAAGCTCGCATAGAGTACGGCCCACAACCGGCCGAAATTGTCTTAGAAAAATAATGCGGTTCGAATCCAAGAAAGGGACAATCACGACCGCTCCGGGATGCTCGACAATTTCGAGAGTGATTCGATGTCCATTGGGCAAACGCGTGTCTTTCGTGAGAAGCTTAAGGAGCCTTCCTTTAAAATGGAGTCTCATTTGAAAATCGAATCGAGGATCCCCTCGATAAGCTCTTGTTCTGAGCGCTTTTCTTCGGAAGGAGGGGGACTGCTATCCCCGGAGGGTGCGGATGATCCCTTCTCCCGGTCAAAGACTTTATCCAAAGCCTTCTCCAACTCGGATCTGCCTTTATTGATCAGGAGCCGCTGGGCCAGATACTCTAGATCGATCGAAAAATCTTCTAGCTTGGGGATCTTTCCCGCGGCTTTTAATCCAGGAATCAAAATTCTTTTATCTTCATCCAAAAGATACTCTAACTCCGGGACAATGCCAATCATGCTGGATGCCAAATCCTCCAAGATGGAAAAAGAGCCATTTAAAGAAAACCGCTGATCAAATCCCACCCGGCCCTGGCCCTGAAGAAGAAATCCGTCGGCCTCGATGTGGGCGGATTGGATGACCAACGCACCCTCGTGGATTTTGGTCTGGAAATTGACTTTCTTTAAGGGAGTATCTTTTTGGGTCAACAGCTCTTTATAGCGTTCGGGCAAGGCCGCTTCAATTTTTTCTACAAGATCCGGGATGATGGATATTTTATCCAAAACGATTCTAAGGATATTAAAGTCCTTTAGCATGCCCTCTTCCATTGTGAGTGTGCCTTCTCCTGTTACCGCCGTGATAAGGGCCTCTGGTTTAAGGTCTCCCGACGTTCGCACTTCGTGCGAAATCGGGACTCCGACCCCCGATGAAAAATCGGGGCGTCGGAGTTCTCCTGCAAGTTGAAATTGCCCTGAGAGAATTCCCTCGAGCTTCACCGGCTGTTTTGCCTGATCCAAAACTTCCTTCAGGTTCAGGTCTTTAAGATCCACCTGGACATCCAAGTCCTGTTGGGCCAGATAATCTTTAATATTCGCCTGGGCGCTCAAGCGCCCCTGCCCGAGGCTACAGGAAACTTCCTTATGAATTTGAGACTCGGTCATCTGAAACCGCGATTGAATCGCGATCGGCAAGAGGAGTTCTCGAATTTTAAGCATCCCCTCTTTTAATTCTCCCTCCGCCATTAAAGAGGATAGACCGGCAGGGGTGATTTTTGCTTCTTTAATCCTCGCCTGGAATTTTCCCTGGAGGTTTTCTAATGAGGCCCTGTCTTTAAGAGCAAGAATCGAGGATTGCAGTTGGCTAAGAGATATTAAAGAAAAATCAATCGCCAGGCCTGTATCGTTCAACCGAAGGTCTCCGGTTTGCGCGTTCCACTGGATGGTTCCCTCTAAAGAAACATTCGGATGATCGCTGAATAAACCGGCTTGAAGGGCAAACCGGGAAGGGCTCGTCAGAGAAAAACCCTCGACTTTAAGACCGATATGAGAGGCCTGAAGCAAGACCCCGGGAACAATGTCCTTAAAGTAGAGTTTTCCTTCCGCCAGATCAGCATCCCCCAGAAGAGCGCTGAACCCCTTAGGGGCCGTTTCTAAAGTCTTAATCGTGGCCTTAAGTTTCCCTTCCAAGACGCTCGGCCAAAGATTTCCGGGGACCATGGGAAAAGAGGCCCGGGTTTTCTCCAACGAAACCAGGGATAAATCCATGGTGATTTTGGTATTGCTCAATTGGAAACGGCCGTTGTGAGGATGAATCTGAGCCTGGCCGTTAAGCTCCCAGTTTTTCTGATCCCCTAAAAAGGCTCCGGTGGCGGAAAAAGAAAATGGTTTGGACAAAGAAAAACTCTCCACTTTTAAATCGATCTTCGTCGTCTGCAAGGAAAGCTCCTGGGGGAAGGATTGGTCCTTGTAGAGGAGAGTGCCATCTTTTAGAGTAACGGTTTTCACAAAAAACGGTCCTGACGGGACGCTGGGGAGATCCGATTCCGCCCAGGCGACTGGGGAACCCCAAAGGCTTCGGACAATGAAAAAAATATCCGATCCTGAAAAGGAAGCCTTCTCAAGGGAGGGTTTTCCTAAACTCTCCAGGTTGATTTTACCCTTGCTATTTCTCATAATGATCATCTGGGGAGACTGGATGTGGAGTCCTAAAATCACGATCTGCCTTTTGGTCAACAGGGCTATAAGATCTAAGGTCATGGAAAGTTCGTCTGCTTTAAGAAAATCTCCCGCTTGAAAAGCCGGATCATCAGCAACGGTTAATCCTTTAAACTGAAGGCTCACCCCCTCTTTTAAAGAAAACCCTAGGTTCATGTCCTGAAAGTACAAACGGCGTCCCAGAAGATGGGAAGTCTCGGCCAACAGCCTCGGCTTTATGCGGTCGATTTCAAAAGTCTTCAAAAACACCACCAGCCCACCAATCACAATGACAACGACAACAAGAAGAGTGATCAAAATAATTTTGAGGATCTTCATAAACTCCCTCTTACCTACCCGGTATTGTCAAAATTCTGCCCACCGTGTCATTGCGACCCCGCCGCAGTTTGGCGGGGTCGCAATGACACAAGAGTCGCACATGGCTTTAACCCTTACTCCACTACTCAAACCTATCTCCGAGTATCCATGAGCTCCCGAAAATGTCTCTGCTGCTGTTCCATCTGCCTGCGGTTTTCCATGGCCTCGGTTCTCCGGCGTTCAATAGCCTCCGCCAAATCCCGGGATCTCTGGCGAAGCCGTGCGGGGTCCAAAGCCCCCTGCCTTTGGGTCTTAAGCTGGTCGATTTTATCTTGCGTGGCTTCTCTGGTCTTTTTTAAGCCCTCTTCAGATTTTTCTACGAGCTCTTTGATCAGGAGCTCCACTTGTTGCTGCACTTGCTGGTGGCTGGCCTTGAGACGATCTTCCGCTTCTTTTCGGATGGCGACCAAATCCTCTCTTTGCCTCTCGAAATCGCGGAACTTTTCCCGGACCCTCCCTTGATCCATGTGCCGGCCCAAAATCAATCCTTCCACCACATTTCTCACCTTGGAGTCCAGATCCTCATTGCACCGGAGATAATTCTCTTCCATAGTTTCCCGGTGGGATAAAAGACCTTCCTGCTGGGCTTGGATCTGACCGTACCAACCTCTGTAGAATTCTTGATTGGCCTCCAAGGTCCCCATCAAATCTCCCACCACGATTCTTAGCTGGGCATTGATGAGCTCCCGGGATTCCCTTAATCTTTGCTCTGCCAATTCCCGATTCTGAAGCAAAAGGTCTTTGTGCTGTTCAATCTGGTGTTGTTGTTCCAAGGCCTTTTTTGTGTCCAGCACCATGGACTCTAGAAGTCTCTCCATGAGCAGCCGGACGGCCTTGTCAGAGAGCTTCTCCCCTTGCCTGAACTGATTTTCGGCCAACTCCCGCGTTTCCATCATCAGACGCTGCTGGTCTTCCAGGGACCGCAATTGTTCCTGGTATTCTTTGCGGGAAAGCCTCTTCTCATCAACAACGGCCTTCCGTTCTTTTTCTACTTGATAGATGCCAAACCGCTCCAGAAGACGCCGAAAAGTGAAACCCCTTCCCAAATCCTGGGACGCGGGATTCACAATAAAGAATCCCAGGAAGATGGCTGCAATCAAAACAATAAAAAATAAAAAACGCATGGTAGAAAATCCTTAAAACTAGAAATCAGAAAAGGCGGATCAATTTTCCAAAAGCTCTTCTAATTTCTCCGGTTCTAAAACAGGAATCCTGCAGATATGATTCTCGCAGACGTAAACTGTGATCCTCCCCTCGAGTGGCTTTTGCGCCTTAAGAGAAGGGATCAAAGAGACGATACCCACCGCTTTATCATTGGGCGGTCTTAAGATCACCACTTTACTGGGGATAAATTTATTGTAGATCTTTGTCAGCATCGCTTTGAGCCGGGGATCGTCTTTGGATCCGGACAAAACAATCTCCCGGCTGGGGCCGAGAAAAAAATCCAGGGCTGTTAGCATCTCAAGATAAGCCCCGGGTCTTTTCTGGATCTCTACGGAAAACGCAGCCAAGAGCGATTCTGATTTTTTCTGCCATTCTTGATCCAGCGTAAAATGATATAAACGGACTAAGTCTAAACAGCCAATCGAATTCGCTGATGGCAGTGCGCCGTCGTAAGCTTCTTTCTGTCGCAGGATCAGTTCTTCTCCATCGGAAGGGTTAAAGAAGAATCCGCCTTCTTTTTCATCCCAGAAAAGATTAATCATCTGGCGGCCAAGTCGGATGGCTCCTTTAAGGTATTCCTCCTTGAAGGTGGCTTCATAAAGATCTAAAAGGCCGTGAATAAAGTAGGCATAATCCGAGAGATTGCCTAAAACCCCGGCCTCGTTGTCCCTAAAGCGGTGAAGGAGCCGGCCGTCAGGGCCAATGAGAAATTTGAGAATAAAACGCGTGGCTTCCTCGGCCCTTTGCGCATACCGCGGCTCATCGAGGACCCGGGATCCAAACGCCAGGGAAGAAATCATCAGCCCATTCCAATCCACCAAAACTTTGTCATCCAAGGGAGGCCGCGGCCTCTGGACGCGGATTTCCAAAAGTTTCTTCTTCGAATTTGCCAGGGCTTGATTCATTTCCTCAACAGATTTTTTGAGGCGGTCAGCCACCTCTTGCACGCTTCCCTTAACATAAAGGATATTTTTGCCCACAAATTCTCCATGGGGATCAAAACGGGCATTGCCCTGAGCTTCTATGCCGAAATAAGGATTAAAAACTTCCCTCTCTCCCGGCTTTAAGCTCTTTCCAATCTCATCGTATTTCCACAAATAGAAAGCCCCTTCCTTTTGGGCGAATTCTTGAGGATCAAAACTATCTGCATCTTCAGCCGAGGTGAAGCCTCCTTGCGGATCCCGCATGTCGCGCAAGACATACTCGAAGATCTCTCTGGCCACTTGAGCATACCGGGGATTTGCCGTTGCTTGAAAGGCCTCCAGGTAACTTCTGGCCAGGATGGCCTGATCGTAAAGCATTTTTTCAAAATGCGGGATTTGCCACTGTCGATCCGTGGAATAGCGATGGAAGCCTCCTCCCAGATGATCGTAGAGTCCGCCTTGCGCCATCTCGCTTAGAGTCTTTTCCGTCATGGATAAAGCCTTGTCTTCTTTGTTTCTCTTCCAATACCGCAGAAGAAACGAAAGATTGTGGCCAGAGGGAAATTTGGGTTGCGTGCCAAAACCGCCGTATTCTTCGTCAAAGGAATCCCGAAGCTCTTGGTAGGCGGCGTCCAAGACCTTTGCGTCCAGAACCTGAATCTGCCGGGATTGACTGCCCTGTCGCAAGATTTCCACAAGGCTGTCGCTGGTGTGGACAATCTCATTTCGTTGGTTTTTCCAGGCCTCTTCAACGGAGCGCAAAACATCTTTAAAAGCCGGCTGACCCCAGCGGGCCACGGGAGGAAAATAGGTTCCGCCAAAAAAGGGTTTCTTATCGGGGGTCAAGAAAACGGTTAAAGGCCAGCCGCCTCCCCCGGTCATGGCCATCACGGCCGTCATATAAATCTGATCAATATCCGGGCGCTCTTCCCGGTCGACCTTGATGGATACAAAATGTTCGTTCATCATTTGGGCGGTTGCGGGGTCTTCAAAGGATTCGTGTTCCATCACATGGCACCAGTGGCAAGTGGAATACCCGATAGACAAAAGGATCGGTTTGTCTTCTTTTTGGGCCTTGGCAAAGGCCTCCTCACCCCAAGGATACCAATCCACGGGATTGTCGGCGTGCTGCAAAAGATAAGGACTTTTCTCCTTGGTCAGACGATTGGCAGGATGACCTTGAATATTTTCAGAAGATAATTTATTCATAGGAATCCGAAACCACGAGGGTTTCTTCCTTCTGTCCCCCTTCATTGCAAATGGCCTTAACCCGGACGGTGTCTTTTTCTTTGGCCTCTAAGGGGACATCCACGATTAACAAAGAGGGCCTTGTCTGTGTGGCAAAATAGCGAATGATGGGCTTTTCGTCATTCTGATAGATCAAGACTTTACGGATATGGTGCTCCCGCGGGTCATGGGCCACATGGGTAATTTCAACATGGAGATTCTTCTCGTTCTGATCGTATTCCAGTTTCATGTCGGTCGGGGGATGAGCCCAGAGGAAGAATGGTTGTAAAAAAAGAATAAATAAAAAGATCACCATGAATATAAATTTTAACGCGGATTTACGCGTTAAAATAATTTTAGATCTTAGGATCTTTATCATCGTCTCCGGAGCCCCTGCTCCTTGATCTGTTTCAAATAATATCGGGTCTTCTTAAAATTAGGGGTCGTGCTCTCGACATCCTGAAATCTCTCTTCAGCCCTCCTATATTCACTTAAATTATACAACTCTAAGGCCTCTTTATAAAGTTCCTCAGCTTGTTTGGCCTTCAAGCGTTTTTCAACAACATCCATCTTTCGGTTGAGAACCCGAATGTTATATCTTCCCTTCTTGGGGATCTTTCGGCGTTCTTTAAGTTTATCTGGGGACTTTTTTTGTCTGGCCTGGAAGTCTTGTTCTGCTCTTTCACGTTCCTTTTTTTGACGCTGGAGCAGGGCAAGTTCGGCCACCCGTTTTCTTTGGGCCAATTCTTCTTCGATTTTGGCCAACCGATCCTGCCTTTCCCGATCATAGCGAGCCCGTCTTTGCTCTATAAGCTTTTGTTTACTTAAGTTTTCTTGATCGCGGTGGATCCTCTGGCGCATCTTCCGCAAATAATCTTCCGGAAATCTGTTGGTCGCCAGCATGGTCTCCAGCTCATGAAAAACTTCTTGGGAGGTGCCATACTTTCCTAATCGGTATAAATCCAGGGCCTTTTGATAGATCCCATCGGCGCGCTGGATCAATTGCGACTCATTGTGCCTTTGCTCTAGACGAGCGCTCTTTTGTTCTGCAAGGGACGTTTTTCTTTGCTGGTCTTGAAGCTGTCTTTCCTTTTCTTTCTCCAGGCGATGGAGACGCCCTAATTCCTTTTGCTGCTGGGTTAAGTGTCTTTCTTGTTCTTCCAGAAGACGCTTTTCCATCGTCTGTTCTTTTTGGCGTGCTAATTCTTCGCGTTGTCTTTGGATCTGTTCTTCTTTCCTTTGTGCCTCTCTGTGTTTCTGGAGCTCTCTTTCTTCCCGTTCTTGGGCCCCCTGCGCTTGGCGCACCCGCCTCTCTTCTTGCTTGTTTGCTTCTTCCTTTTGTCTTATCCTCTCCTGCTCTTGTTGCCTCTTGGCCAACTGTTCCCGGCTCTTCTTTAGCTTTTCTTGTCTTTCCTGCTCTTCTTGCTGCCTTAGTCTTCTGGCTTCCTCTAACCGCGCCTGACGTTCCTTCTCTTGGATCTGCAACCGTGTCTGTCTCTTGTCCTGCCGCACCTGGGACAGCAACGCCTGTTGGCGTTCTTTCTGCTGGCGTTCTTGTGTCAACTGCTCTTCGTGCGATCGCCTCTCCTTTTTTTGTGCCTCCAACTCGGCTTGATGCTGTCGCTCTCTTTCTGTCTGCTCTTTGGCCAAATGCTCTTTGCGCGCCCGATGCCCCTTCTCTTGCTCCTCTAACGCTAGCCTTCGCTGACGCTCCTTTTCTGCCTGCTCTTTGGCCAATCGCTCTTGGCGTGTGCGCCTTTCTTCTTGCTTCTTCGCTTCTTGCGCCTGCCTTATCTTGTCCCGCTCCTGTTTCTTCTTGGCCAGTTCCTCTTCGCGGACTCGTCTTTCCTCGTCTTTGCGCCTTTGTTGTTCCTCGCGAATCTTGCCTCCCTCTTCTTTTTTCTTCGCCAGTTCCTCTTGGATCCTGCGACGCTCCTCTTCTCTGCGCTTCTGGCGTTCCTCTCGAGCCTTCCTCTCTTCTTCTCTCTTCTTCGCCAACTCTTCGACCTTGCGTTGATCTTCTTGCCTTTTGATAAGCCTTTGTTGACGCTCCTGTTGTCGCGCTTCCAATTCTTGTCTATGCTCTCGGCCTTTCTCCTCTCGTTTTTTCGCTAATGCCTCTTGTCTTGTGCGCCGCTCCTCTTGCTGGGCTTCCAACTCGAGGGCACGCTGTTTCTCTTTTTCCTGCCGCTCTTTCGCCAACTGCGCTTCGCGCGCCTGTCGCTCTTTGTGTTGTGCCTCTAACTCTATCCTCCGCTGTCGATCCTTCTCGTCTCGCTCTTTGGCCAACCGTTCTTCGCGCAAGCGCCTCTCGGCTTCCTTCGTCGCTTTCTCTTCCTGTCTTATCCGCTCTTGCTCTTGTTCCTTCTTGGCCAGCTCCTCTTGTTGGACGCGCCTGGCTTCTTGCTTCTTCGCTTCTTGCGCCTGCCTTATCCTCTCTTGCTCTTGTCTCTTCTTGGCCAGCTCCTCTTCGCGGACTCGTCTTTCCTCGTCTTTGCGCCTTTGTTGTTCCTCGCGAATCTTCTTCTCTTCTTCTTTCTTTTTTGCCAACTCCTGTTGCCTTTGGCGGAGCTCCTCTTCCTTGCGCCGGTTGTCTTCTTCTCGGAGCTTCCTTTCCTCTTCTTTCCTTTTCGCCAGCTCCTCTTGGATCCTGCGGCGCTCTTCATCCCTTCGGGTTTGCTCTTCCTCTTGAAGCCTCCTCTCCTCTTCCCTCTTCTTCGCCAACTCTTCCTCTATTCTGCGGCGCTCTTCCTGCTTCTTTCGCTCCCCTTCCTCACGCGCCCTTTCCCGCAATTCTCGCTGCCTCGCCAAATCCTCTTCTCTCGCTTTCCTCTCTTGGGCTTTCTTCTCCTCTTTATCTCGTTGCTCCTTCTCCCGTTTATCCCGCTCCTTAGCCCACTGCTCTTCTCTCCTGCGGCGCCCTTCCTGTCTCCTGCGCTCTTCCTCCTGCCGCGCCCTCTCCCGCTCCTCGCGTTCCTTGGCTAATTGTTCCCCCCGGACTCTTCTCTCCTCAGCCTTCCTTCGTTCCAACTCCTGGCGTCCTTTCTCCCGAAGTTCCTGTTCCTTCGCCAGTTGTTCTTCTCTGGCCTGCCTCGCCGCTTTATTCTTCTCTTCCTGCTCGGCAAGGCGGGCCTTTCTCTCTTGCGCTTTCTGCCTTTCCTCCTCCTGGCGGATTCTCTCCTGCTCAATGTCTTCGTCAATACGCGCCAGATAACCCGCCACGGATTTGTAACCCGGCAAAATTTCGGACACCTCCGTAAACTTCCCTTTCGCCTCCCCAAATTGCCTGTTGCGATAAAAGCCCAGGGCTTCTTTGTACACATTTTCCGCCTGGGCCTGAATCTGTCTTTGCTGCTCTTCCTCTTTGAACCGCGCCTGCCTCTCTTTTTCCTGGGCCTCCCATTCCATCTTGCGTCTACGTTCTTCCGCCTCTTTCTGGCGGGCCAATTCTTCCGCCCGGTGGCGGCGCTCCAATTCTTCTTTTTTCTGCTGGGCCAGGCGTTCTTTTTCTTTTAGAATATCGCTGTCAATACGCGCGAGATAATCCCGGGCCGCTTTATAGTCAGGCAGAATCCTAGAGACTTCTTGGAACTTGGATTTTGCCTCCCCAAATTTTTGGGCTTTATAAAAGGTGAGGGCCTCCTCATACTTGCCCTCGGCGAGGGCGGTGAGTTTCTCTTGGCGTTCTTTCTCTTCTTTTTGGCGGGCGAGCTCTTCTTGTTTCTGTTTAAATTCCAGTTCTCTTTTTTGCGCTTCCTCCAGCCTTTTTTGTTCCTTCTTAAGATCTCTGTCGATACCCTCTATATAACTCTGAGTGGCTTTATAATCGGGAAGGAGCTTTTGGACCTCGGCGAATTTTTCTCTGGCTTGAACATATTCATTCTTTAGATAGAAGGACAAGGCCTCTTCATAAAGGCGGTCGGCCTGATCGGTCAATTTCCGCAGCCTCTCGCGTTCTTGGGCTTCCCATTGTTGTCTTCGCTCTCCCTCCTCTTTTTTCTTTGCCAGCAGCTCTTCTTGTTTCTGTTGGTCGAGCTCTCGTTGTCTCTCCTCAACGATACGGCGCTCTTCTTTTTTGATGTCTTCGTCGATCGTCTTCAAATACTTCTTGGTCGCTTTATAATCGGGAAGGATCCATTCCACTTCCTGAAATTTTTCCTTGGCGAGGACGTAATTGCGCTCCTGGTGTAAAACCAGTGCTTCCCGATACAAGAGATCCGCCTGTTCCTTGGCTTTTCGTTCCCGCTCGCGTTCCTCCTCCACAAGACGCCTCTGCCAGGCCTCCTTTTCTTTTTGACGGGCCAGCTCTTCCTCCTGGCGCTGGCGCAAGAGTTCCTTTTCTCTCTCCTTGGCCTCTTCGTCTTTTTGGACGATCAACTCCTGCTCAATAACCTGCAAATAACTTCGGGTGGCTTTGTGGCCGGGCAACAATTCTTCGACAGTCAGGAATTCTTCCTTGGCCGCCTGATATTTCTTCTGCTTAAATAAACTTACGCCCGCTTGATAGCTTTCTTCTATAATCCTGTCCCGCTTGGCTGTTTCTTCCTCTAACCGTTCTTGACGCTCTTTCTCCTCTTTTGCTAAAGCCACCTCCTGCTTCTTAAAGCGCCGGGGGCTCTCCCTGATAAAACTTTTCATCTCGGGATGATCGGAAATCCGGATGGCCTTTTCCCATTCGATACGGGCCTCTTTGTATTTTCCTTCCGCAAAAAGCTGCTCGCCTTTTTCATAATACTCGCGGGCCTTGTCTTCCCGCTTTTGGTTGCGGCGCCGGACGGCCTCTTCTTCGATTTTTTGGTTGACTTCCTTGATGTTTTCCTTGGCCTTTTGGATGAGCTTTTGCAAATCCATGACATAGCCGGATCGATCTTTGGAGGAAGAGGGTTTGGCTGCGGCGGAATCGTCTTCAGAAGATTTTTGCTGCGACTCCGGAGGGGGGTCCTTTGAAAATTCTTGAGAAGACTCCTGAAGGGGCTCTGCAGAAGAGTTTAGGCCTGAGGGTAGAGAAGAGCTCTCAGAGACAGACTGACTTTTTTCTTCAGAGAACGTCTGATTCGGACCAGTCGGGGGGTTTTCTACAGTTCTCCCCGACCCCTCATTCTCTGCGAAAATGGGAAACAGCGGTTCCTGAGCGGCATCAACCCAAGTAAAAGAAAGATTAAAAATAAAAATAATAGGAAGATTAAAAAAACTTCTGCCGCGCCAAATTTTATATTTTAAGTTAGGGAAAGATAACATATCAAAGTGAGGCATTGGGGTGTCCTTCGACAGGCTCAGGATGCTTCGAACCCATTCGACTACGCTCAGGGTTCGTCCTGAGCAAGTGAAACGCGTCGAAGGACGAAGGATGCTGAGCGAAGTCGAAGCATTTTTCTTGTCGGGCCTCATCCTGCCCGCCCTGGCTTTCTGGATGATTGGCGGGCCAGGGAGCGGAGCCCCTCGCAAGAGCGAGGGGCGGAGTCGAAGGATCTTATGACGAAAGACCCTTCGACTCGCCCTACGGGCTCGCTCAGGGTGAGCCCCGATAAAGAAACTCCCCGATGGCTCATCAAAGTATGTCATTTTATCATATCCTTTTCAACTTCTTCCAGGATTTTTTCCCATATTATTTTGGCCTGAAAATATTTCCCTTTCTTAAAATACTCCGTGGCAAGCTCATGGTCTTTTTTGAGCCTTTCTTCCAGGGCGATTCGGCTCCGGATGTATCCGGCGGCCTCTTCAAACATCATCTGACCCGTGACAATGATGTCTTTATAGATCTGCTGCGCCTCCTCCCATTGCCCGTTGCTCCTGGCCTCTTCGGCCAGACGAAAGAGATGATTCAATTCCATCACGATCGGACTCCCCGGACGGGCCAGCTCCCGGGTCACCATCTGCCAGGCCCAGAGAACGATTTTTTCCTCGAGCTCCCTTTGCCGGGCGCGAGCGATCTCCTTGAGGGTCCGGTCATAAAGGGCCGTCGTCATCCGCAAAAACGGCCCCTGGGCCGTGAAGCCCAGATCCGTTAAATCGTCACTGAAGTCGGTAAAATTGTACCCGACCCCCAGCCACGCCATGTCATTGATTTTCCGAGAGGCCTCCAGAACGACCCCCTGCCGCTGGTCCTGGGCCTGGACCTGGGTTAAGATCCGGTACTCGCCGCTCAAACGCCAGTCCCGGTCGAGATTATAATTGA
>Ga0114945_10001230_pt1 | contig 16046 bp, 14 predicted proteins | sample OV2TP3_FD_87194 | JGI IMG/M metagenome (GOLD analysis project Ga0114945, IMG submission 87194) | Hot spring microbial communities from Beatty, Nevada to study Microbial Dark Matter (Phase II) - OV2 TP3 | ecosystem: Environmental > Aquatic > Thermal springs > Hot (42-90C) | place: USA: Beatty... | reverse complement strand
TGTCCTCCACCCCGGTAAAGTCCTCGAGCTTGACCTGCAACAGGGTGCGGGTCTCCGGGTTCATCGTGGTCTCCCAGAGCTGCGCGGGGTTCATCTCGCCCAGGCCCTTGTACCGTTGGAGCCCCAGTCCCTGCTTGCCGAACTCTAGAATTGCGCGAACCAGCTCGGCCGTGCCGGGTTGCTCCGTCTGCTCCCCTTTGGCTTTGACCTTGTACGGAGGGCGCCCCAGGCCGATGGCGGAGGGGGCCAGCTTCTGGAGCTCGCGGAAGTTGGCCGACCCCAGCAATTCGTGGGTGACCTCCAGGGAGTGTGCCATCCCGTTGGTCTGAACCCGGCAGGCGACCTTGTTGGACTCGTGTTCCTCATCCTCCTCGATTTCGAGCTCAACATTGGCTTTGGGATAGGCGAGCGCCAGGGCCTTCTTGGCGTCGGCCACGACCTTCTTGAGCGCCGCCGCGTTCTTCAGGAGATCTCGGTCGAAGCCCGGCTCGTCCACGAACGCGCGCAGGATGCCGGCCTCGTGCTGCTTCTTCCCGAATCGCGTCAGGAGTCCCTCGAAGGCAATAAGCTTCTTGAGGATGGGCAGGAGGCGCCGCCCGGTCACGAAAGACTGGCCGCTCTCGACATAGACTTCCACCTCCTCAACCGCCAGGTCCGCCAGGTACTCGTTGAGAGCGTTCTCGTCCTTGAGATACCGCTCGGCCTTCCCCTTCTTGACCTTGAAGAGCGGTGGCTGCGCAATGTAGATGTAGCCGCGCTCGATGAGCTCGCGCATCTGGCGGAAGAAGAAGGTCAGCAACAGCGTCCGGATGTGACTGCCGTCCACGTCGGCGTCGGTCATCAGGATGACCTTGTGATAGCGGGCGCGGGCGATGTCGAAGGCCTCCTTGTCGTCCTTCCCGGTCTCGGCGTCCTCGCGCGTGCGCCCGATACCCGTCCCGAGGCCATGATCAGCACCCGGATCTCTTCGCTGGAGAGCATCTTGTCGAACCGCGCCTTCTCCACGTTCAGGATCTTGCCCTTGAGCGGCAGGATGGCCTGGAACTTCCGGTCGCGCCCCTGCTTGGCGGAGCCGCCGGCCGAGTCGCCCTCCACGATGAACAGCTCGCTGGAGGCCGGGTCCTTCTCGGCGCAGTCCGCCAGCTTGCCGGGCAGGGAGCCCGCGTCAAGCGCGCTCTTGCGGCGGATCAGCTCCTTGGCTTTGCGCGCCGCCTCGCGGGCCCGGGCGGCTTCGACGGCCTTCCCGATGATCCGGCGGGCGATCGGGGGGTTCTCCTCGAAGTAGGTGCCCAGCGCTTCGTTGACGGCCGCCTCGACGATGCCTTTCACCTCGCTGTTGCCCAGCTTGGCCTTGGTCTGGCCCTCGAACTGCGGATTGCGCAGCTTGACACTGACAACGGCCGTCAGGCCCTCGCGCACGTCGTCGCCGGTCAGCGACTCCGCTTCCTTCTTGAGCAGGTCGTTGGCGTTGGCGTAGTTGTTGATGGTCCGGGTGAGCGCGGCCTTGAAGCCGACGAGGTGGGTGCCGCCCTCGCGCGTGTTGATGTTGTTGGCGAAGGAGAAGATGTTTTCGGCATAGCCGTCGTTGTACTGGAGGGCCACCTCCAGGATCATGTCGCTCTTTTCGATCTCGATGAAGATGGGCTTGTGCAGCGGCGTCTTGGCCTCGTTCAGGTGCTCGACGAAGGACACGATCCCGCCCTTGTAGCGGAAGACCTGCTCCTTCTCCTTGCGCTCGTCCTTGAGCGAGATCGCCAGCCCCTTGTTCAGGAAGGCCATCTCGCGCAAGCGCTGGGCCAGGACGTCGAAGCTGAACTCCAGCGTCTCGAAGACCTGGCCGTCCGGCTTGAAGGTGATCAGGGTTCCTCGTTTCTTGGTCTTGCCGGTGACCTTGAGGGGGGCCGTGGCCTTGCCGCGCTCGTACCGCTGCTCGAAGACCTGGCTGTCCTGCCAGATCTCCAGCTCCAGCCACTCGGAAAGGGCGTTGACGACCGAGATGCCCACCCCGTGCAGGCCGCCGGACACCGTATAGGCTCCCTGCTCGAACTTCCCCCCGGCGTGGAGCATGGTCAAAGCGACCTCGGCGGCGGACTTTTTCTGGGTCGGGTGCATGCCCGTCGGGATGCCGCGGCCGTTGTCCACCACGGTGACGCTCCCGTCGATGTGAAGCGTGACCTCGATGGTCTCGCCGAACCCGGCCATGTGCTCATCAACGCTGTTGTCCACCACCTCGTAGACGAGATGGTGGAGCCCGTCGGGGCCGGTGCTCCCGATGTACATCGCCGGGCGCTTGCGAACGGCGTCGAGACCCTCCAGCACCTTAATCTGATCCGCGCCGTACGAGTCGGGTTGCCCGTTCACGGTCTTGGTTTCTTCCGTGGCCATACGCCTCCCTTCGCGCCAGTTTCCGCCTAGACCTTCATCGGCATGACGACGCACACGAACCCGGGGTCGCCCTCCGGACGTAACAGACAGGGACTCAAGGGGGTCTTCATCTCCAAATGAACGGTCTCGCCGTCCATGACCGCCAGGGCATCGAGAAGGTACCGGGCATTGAACCCGGTCGTTAGGCTCTCTCCCTTATACTGGACGGCAAGGTCCTCTGTGGCCTCGCCCAGATCCGGGTTGCTGGTGTACAGGGTCAGGGTTCCCGTCTCCAGAGTCACCCTGACCGCATTGCTCTTGTCCCGGGACAGGACGGCGACGCGCCGCAACGCCCCTTCCAGCGCGACCCGGTCGATCGTGGCTTTCTTGGTGTTGTCTTTGGGGATGACTTGCTGGTAGTTCGGGTAGGTGCCTTCCATTACCCGCGAGGTCAGGAAGAGCCCGCTCTTCTGGAAGGTGACGAGGTTCTTCGTAAACCCGAGCAGCGGCTCGCCGGCTTCCTCTTCCACCAGGCGCCGCATTTCCTGGGCCGCCTTGCGGGGAATGATGGCCTTGATCTCCTTGGGCATGTCCGTCACGGCGTCTTTCGCAAGGTCGCTTTCGGCCACCGCGAGCCGGTGCCCGTCGGTTCCCACCAACCGCATGGTGACCTTCTTTTCGTCCGACAGCAGGGTGATGAGGAGCCCGTTGAGGATATAGCGCGCGTCGTTGTCGCCGACCGCGAAGAGGGTCTTCCGGATGAGGGACGCCAGCCCGGTTCCGGGAATCGCCACGCGCCCTTCCCGTTCGATCGTGGGGAGGGCCGGGAACTCGGAGGCGGCCAGGCCAACGATCTTGAACTGGCTCTTGCCGGTCTTGATCTGGACCCAGTTGTTCTCCTGGGTCGCGAGGGCGACCTCCCCATCCGGCAGCTCCTTGAGGATCTCGAAAAGCTTGCGAGCGGACACCAAGATGCTCCCGGCTGCTTGCACGTCGGCTTTATAGTGGCCCCGGATGCCGATCTCGAGGTCCGTCGCGACCAGCTCGATCCCGTCCTGCTTCGTCTCCAGCAGGATGTTCGACAGGATCGGCATGGTGTTTCGCTTCTCCACAATTCCTTGGACCCGCTGAAGCCCGGTCAGCAACTCATCCCTGGCAATCCTGATCTTCATGCCCCCGCCCCCCTCATGGTCGCTCACGCGCCGGTGATCTGGCGCTTCAGTTCTTCCATCATTCCTTGCAGGCCGGGATCGGTCTGCTTGGCTTTCTCGATCTGCCGGCATGCGTGCATGATCGTCGTGTGGTCCTTGCCCCCGAAGTGCCGCGCGATCTCAGGGTAGGATTGCTGAGTGATCTCCCGGCACAGGTACATGGCGATCTGTCGCGGGTAGACCAGGACCTTCGTGCGTCGCTTGGACTTCATGTCGGCCACTTTGATATGAAACTTCGCGGCCACTGCTTCCTGCACGGCGTCGAGCGTGACCAAGCGCCTCGTGCCGTTCACCATCTCCCTGAGGACGTTCTGTGCCATCGCGACTGTAATCGCTTGTCCGGTCAAAGAGGCATACGCGCCGAGCCGAATCAGGGAGCCCTCCAGTTCCCGAATGTTCGATTTGATGTTACCGGCCACGAAGGCGGCCACCTCATCTGGCATCACGATGCCTTCCCGTTCGGCCTTGTCCCTGAGGATGGCGATCCGGGCCTCGAGAGGGTACGGCTGGATGTCGGCGACCAGTCCCCAATCGAGTCTCGAGCGGAGCCGCTCCTCCATCTCGGGGATATCTTTGGGGTAGCGGTCGCTTGAGAGGACGATCTGCTTCCTGGCCTCGTAGAGGCTGTTGAACGTATGGAAGAACTCTTCCTGGGTCGCCTGCTTACCCGCGATGAATTGAATGTCGTCCACGAGGAGCATGTCGATGTTGCGGTACCGCCGGCGGACGTCGATCATCTTGTCATAGCGGATACCGTTGATGACCTCGTTCGTGAACTGCTCGGAGGTCACGTACGCAATCCGCGCGTCCGAGTGTTCCAGCACAAAATTGCCGATGGCCTGCATCAGATGGGTTTTCCCGAGCCCGACCCCGCCGTAGATCAGCAAAGGGTTGTAAGCCGCGCCGGGGGACTCGGCGACCTTCAAACTGGCGGCTCTTGCTAATTGATTGTTGGGGGCCGCGACAAAAGTGGCAAACGTGTATCGCGGGTTGATGTGCGCGGGCCTCCTCCCTGCTCGTGCTCCGCTTCCGGTTGCCGGCCTCTCTGTGCCCTCGCGAACTGCTGGCCTTTCCTGGGGTTCCGTCTCCGGCAGTACGTAACTGACACGAAGGCCGGGCCTGCCGACCACAGAACCCAACACATCCTCCAAGACCACCTGATAATGCTCTCTGATCCAGTCCCTAAAAAACCTGTTGGGTACTTTGACCGTCGCTTCCTGATCCGTGATGGTTCCAATGTTGATGTCCCGGAACCAGGTGTCGAAGACCTCCTTCGACACTCGTTCTCGGAGCAACGCCGCACTCGATTGCCACACTGTGTTTAAATCCACGCTCTCCCCTTCAGAACCACGAATTCCCCGGGTCTATTCCCCTTGTGGATAGGGCGTCTCTCTACTGCACGGAATTCTCGCAGCCATCGGTGCAATGCCTTTCATTCACCCTGTGTCTCCAAGAAACCCCCACCCATCCGCCTCTAGGACCCACATCCTTTACTCAGACACGCGAATCCTCTAAATGGATGAAAGGTAAAAACACTTTTTTACGATCCACTCGGCACACACCCCTTCCTAACCCTAACCCTCCTAACCTCTTTCTTTTATGCAAACCTCGGAAAAGGAGATCCACTGTTCACCAGGCGATGACCTTATCCGCCGAGAAAATCAGATCAACAAGACGCGGGTAATCAATCTCTCCTTTTTTCGGATCAGGGGAATACTCCGTGACGTGATACACTGTAACCCGTGGCATCTTCGCTGTTATTTCAGAAGGAGACAGAAGTACGACCACGGGCGGAGACTGGTGAGTAGAGGCCTGGGTCGTAATGGTTTGTACAGCCAGGGGGTCTACAGGATCCTTGAGGAGGTGGACCATCATGGTTTTCGGCGATTAGAAGATGAGGACACGATCGGCTGCCTCCAAAGAAGCGGCGATCTCGCTCCGCGTGATAGGCTTGGTAACGCAATCCGGAAGATACCGAGGAGGTCTTTCTGCATCCGACGCGATGGCAAAAGGCGTACCCCATTCGATGAATACAGGAAGATGTTTTTCCAATATCTCGGCATCAATGACATCGCTTGTATCCTCGCCTAGGAGGAAAGGAGCACGGGCGCACAGTATGAGGGAAAGATCTTGGCCCTCGTTGTGCGAGCCTAAGCCTAAGGCGATTCGAAAAGCCTCGACTGCCCGATGACTTTTCATAGGATCTGTCTTTATGAGCATCAGTGTTTTCGGAGACTGGCGTTCCACCAAAGACCTCAATTCAAGGCAACAAAACGATCACAGGATGAAACAATGTTCGATAAGACAACAAGACCGCAATATGTAGCCTTCTCTTCCTTCCTCTCCACACCATGTTGTTGTGCCCCATAGGCGCAGGCGAATAATTTGAGGCCGGATGCGCGTAGAGGCTCAAAACGTGGATCCTCGACGGTCAAAACCCCTTTATCAATGAGGTACAGATACACATCAGCCCCTGCCTTGAGGGCGGCAGCAGAGAGGCCAATTGCCGTATTGAGATTAGAGTTTTCTGGACCTGTGGAAAGGAGGATGCCGAGCGAGCGTTTCTTCATGTTCTATCCACAGGATTGAAACCCTTCTAACTTAGCTAAATACAATGGGTATTTTATTTTCCGAATTGTATGCAAAGTCTACCATTTTTGGCGGTCCCGAGTCAATAAAAAAGAAATACCTATGGACCCTAGCTGAGAGGGGCAATTGTATGTAAGTTTAGATACGCGCTGCTAGGCGGAGAGGAGCGCCCTGAATTCCGTAAGGGAGAGGGTGCGATCTTGCCGGGTGGGGATATGGCGGACGGTGAGAGAGGAAGAACCCTGGTCAAAGTACTTAATGGCCCAGGTCAAACCGGCCGCTTCCGCATACTTGAGTTGCTTTCCGACATCGGCTTTATCGAGGTAGGTTTCTACACAGAGGCCCGCATTTCGAAGCTGCTCGGCTTGCTGATGGAGACGAACCTCATCCTCACCATCCCGAATGAGGAGCGCCCGTGACACGCCAGTCGCGGCCTGACTCGACGCCCGTTCTTGAAGCAGGGTCAGGATCCGCTCGAACCCGAGCGAGCAGCCGACAGCCGGGATAGACTTTCCGGTGAAGCGTCCGATCAGGCCGTCGTATCGGCCACCGCCGAGTATGGAGGAGGAGTAGCCTTTCACGACGGCCTCATACACAGGGCCGGTGTAGTAATCCATCCCGCGCACCAAAATAGGATGAAATACGATACTGGAGTGCGGGTTGATAGCGACAACGGCGTGCATTATCGCCTTCAAGTTATCCAGGAGGTAATCTATCTCTTTCCGTATTTGAGGAGCAGAAACCATGTCGAGATACTGTGTCCTGAACTCCTCCAAACGCTCTTGGGGGTACTTCTCATCGTGCGACCCTGCCGCCCAGAACCTCTGGACTAACTGGTCAACTTTTGCAGAAGCTTCTGAACCTCGAGCGAGGATGATACCCAGATCACGCCGTGCCTCGTTGATATCTGAGTACTTGTCGAGTTTATCTAGGGTAACAAGCAGGGGGTTTATCTTGTCTCTAGTCGCGCCGTACCCCTCAAGCAGGAGTGGGAGAAGTCGCTTATCGCTTAACCTGAAACGGTACTTACCAACCTTCAGTTCCTTCAGCACGCGCTCCGTGGCGGTGATGATTTCGCACTCGTAGGCGGACGACGCGCCGCCGACCACATCAATGTCGCATTGATAAAATTCTCGAAAGCGCCCCTTTTGCGGACGATCCGCCCGCCAGACGGGTCCGACATGGTACCGCCTGAAGATCGCCGGGAGTTTCCCTTGATGAGTCGCGACGAAGCGGGCCAGCGGGACGGTGAGATCGTACCGAAGGCCATAATCCGCAAGCTCCCCGCTTTGTTGCGCCCGCGTCAGCTTCTCGCCGCGCTTCAGGATTTTGAAGAGAAGTTTCTCATTTTCCCCCCCGCCCTTACCGAGCAAGACGGCGAGGTCTTCCATGGCCGGGGTGTCGACCGGGAGGTACCCGTACAGCCGGTACACCCCCCCGATGGTCTCCATCAGCCGCTGACGGAGCATGGCGTCCTGTGGAAGCCAATCGCGCATTCCTGTGGGTGGGCCGATCGCCATGGCGCGTATCCTAGTCCCTCACAAGAGGCATATCAAGCCGGCAGATGGATGGCCACGATGGTGACACCAAACAAAGGCCTTGACGAAAAACGCGGGGAGGGAATGCATCAGCGGGCGCCCGGCTTCATGCCGCCCAATGCGCTCCGCGGGTCCTCGGTCGAGAGCCGCGCGAGTTCCTCGTAGAGCTCGCGCTCCCGCTTTCCAACGGACTTCGGGATGACGATCATCAGCCGAACATACTGATCGCCGACCGCGCCGTCCCGCCGCACCAGCCCCTTTCCGCGCAGACGCAGACGCTGCCCTGATTGGCTGCCCGGAGGGATACGCATGGACACAGGACCCACCAGCGTGGGCACGGTCACATCCGTCCCAAGGACCCCTTCCCAGGGGTGGATCGGAAGGTCCACTTGAAGATCGTCGGGGGAGCCCTCGATCAGGGTGTAGAGGGGATGAGGCCGCAAGCGGATCTTCAAGTAGAGGTCTCCGGTTCGAGCCTGCCGTCCGTGCGCGGCGCCCTGGCCCTTCAGCCGGATGCGGTCCCCTCCGCGCAGGCCTCGCGGCAGGGTAACGTCGAGATCCTTCGGACGCGTGCGCCCGGCCTGATCGCGCGCCATGAGGGTGACGCGACGGGTCCCCCGCCGCATGATGTCATCGAGCGTCAACTCAAGCTCGGCTTCCAGGTCGGCTGCATGCGCAAACTCCGTGGCCTCTTCCGCCCCCCAGGGCGCGCCGCCGCCTGCAAAGGGTCCACGGTGCCCCCCGAACAGGGCCTCGAAGAAGTCGCTGAAGCCGCCGCGGAACTCTTCTCCTCCCGTCCATTTCCACTCTCGCCGAAAACCGCCGCCGGGCGGAGGGGAGAAGTCCATCCCGTCCCTCCAGTTGGAGCCGAGGTGATCGTATTTCTTGCGCTTCTCAGGATCGCCGAGGACCTCGTAAGCCTCGTTGATCTCCTTGAACTTCTCCTCGGCCGCCTTCTTCTTCGATTCGGCCGGCTGCAAGTCAGGGTGGAATTTGCGGGCGAGCTTTCGATAGGCGTCGCGAATCTCCTTCTCGGACGCCTGACGGGGGACGCCCAGGACCTCGTAGTAATCTCTAAACTTAACGCCCATGTTTTCAGATTAATCATCGTCCGGGTTTTTGTCCAGCGGATTCCGCCGGCTCTCTGGGTTGTTTGCCTGAGGGACGTTTTGCTATAGTGGGGCGCCATGCTGGCGGTAATCACCGGCGCATCGCGCGGGATCGGCGAGAGTTACGCGCGGAAGCTTGCGGCCCGCGGCTATGCGGTCCACCTCGTGGCCCGCGACGCGGAGCGGCTCGCCCGGGTCGCGCGCGAGATCCGGGCGGCGCACGGCGTGAGGGTCGAAGACATCGTGCTCGATCTGGCGCAGCCGGACGCCGCCGAGCGCCTGTACGCGGAGGTCCGCAGCCGGCGCACGGAGCCCGTGGACGTCCTGGTCAACAACGCGGGATTCGGGTTCAGCGGGGAATTTTTGGACATGCCGATGCCGCGCATCCACGAAATGCTCTCCCTACACCTCATGACCCTCACCAAGTCCATCCGCCTGTTTCTCCCGGAGATGCGGGAGCGGGGGAGCGGCGCCATCATCAACGTGGCATCGGTTGCCGGCCTAATGCCCTTGCCCTACCTCTCACTCTATGCCGCGACCAAGGCTTTCATTGTGAGCTTAGGGGAAGGGATCGGATGGGAGGCCCGGCCTTACGGCATCCTGGTGCAGACGTGCTGTCCCGGTCGGACCGCCACCGACTTTCACGCGACGGCTGGGGCCAAAGACTATTGGGCGCCAGGAGGGCAACAGACCGCCGACGAGGTTGTGGATGAGTCGCTGGCCGCATTGGATCGGCAGAGGAGTTTAGTCGTCACCGGTCTTCGCAACCGTCTGCTGATGCGCACCCAGAAGATGTTGCCGCGCCGTTTCGCGCTCTGGGCCGCCGCCCGCGTCCTCAAGCCCTCCTGCAAACCCTCATGAAGGAACGCCTCGCGAAAGCCATCGAACTCGGCTTCGAGAAGTTTCTCTGGAACAGCCGGTTCGTCGTCCTGCTGGCGGTGATCTCCAGTATGATCTCCTCCATGATCCTTTTCGTGGTCGCGACGTTCGACGTCTTCGAGCTGATCCACAAGGTCTTCAAGTACGTGACGTTGCCGGGCAGCGAGCGGACGCCCGATGCGTACGAGGAGTTCCACGGCAACGTGGTCGGGCACATCATCGGGGCGATCGACGATTACCTCCTGGCGACGGTCCTGTTCATCTTCGCGCTCGGCCTGTACGAGCTGTTCATCAGCAAGATCGAGGAGGCGGAAGCGGAGGCCGCCACTAGCTCGCGCATCCTCCTGATCCATAGCCTGGACGACCTCAAGGACCGGTTGGCCAAGGTCGTCCTGATGATTCTGATCGTGACCTTCTTCAAGAACGTCATCCATACCACCTTCGAGGATCCGCTGAACATCCTCTACCTGGGCGTGGGCATCCTGTTCGTCGCGCTCGCGCTGTTCTTCACGCACAAGGGCGGAGAAGCGAAGGCCAAGGGGGCCGAGCCCGGATGAGCCGGTTCGTCCGGGCTGGTACGCTCATGTGGGTGGTCGTGATGGCGGAGCCGGGGATGGGGGCGACGGCTGACCATTCGCTTCACGGGGGCGGCGCGCCGGCCATTAAAGGCAACCCTGCCGCTGACCCCACGCTGGCTCCCAGATTCGGCCGTCCGGGGCGTCTCCTGTTTCGATGCACTGATCTCGCGGGAGGAAAAGAGAGCGCAGATATTTTCGCCTCCGCGGAGGACTTTGATGAAGGGAAGCAAAGTTTTTTCATCAGACGATCGAATCCCAAGGAGAACGAGGTCCTCTATCCCCTGCATGGTCATTTTCTCGACGGGGGAACCTCCGGAGTTTTCATGGTCCACGACGGCAAGGGGACCAAAGAGGGAGAGCAATTCCGCATGGACCAGAGCGTCAACATGGGACTCGTCCTCTTCCGCGTGACGGGCGGCGGCGTCCGGGCTATTCTGGACATTGTCGCAGAGGAGGGCGAAAGCGGACCGACAGGGCCGGCGCTGGGCGAATATTCCTGCACCCAGGGGGACACGGCTCTCGCGCGCTCCCCTCAGGCCACGCACGTGAGGGCGCGCCCCAACAGCGGGGCGACGCCACCAAGCCATTGGTTCCGAGAATCCGATCGCGCCTTGCTGAACTGCGCCGCATCTGGATCAGCGGGCGCGTACCGGCTTGAGCTATTGGGCTCAACGGTCTGGCCGGGGCACCTCGGATTTCTCGTAGTCCATGCGCCGGGGGGCCGGCCGCCGGTCGGGTACAACGTCCACCTGCTTGAGGGCGCAGGACGGCTGTTGATCCATGCCCACAGTTACCCGCATCAAACCAGGACGCAGAAGTTTGACACGATGATGGAAACAGAGACCGTCATCGGAGGAGTTCTGCTCGTTAAGGCGGAGGGCGGATATGCCGGCTGGGTCGGGCTCGTGAGCGCGCCGATTGATCCCTACAACCTCTCGTTCTCGCGAGAGGCCACGATGGGGGACTACTCGGCGTGGGGGCGGGCCGTGATTCCGCCGCTGCCGGTCACCTGCGCTATTTCTTCGCCGGCGGGGCGGTGAGGGCGTTCAGTTCTGCTTCGTATTCCTTGACCAGGGCGTCCTGGCCGAGGGTTTTAGCGACGCGAATGAGCCTCGTCAGGGCCGCGGACGCCTTCGCGACCTTATTCAGGGCGCGGTACCCTCGGTAAGCCCGGTCGTAGTACCCGGCCGCCTCATCCAAGCGATTCTTGCCCTCGGCGAGATGGCCCAGGGACACAAGATCAGCGGCGATCGCCGCGCGGTCATCGAGCTCCTTATCCAGTTGAAGGGCCTGCTCGTAATGACCCCGCGCCTCGGCTGCTTGCCCCCGCGCCTCCATGACCGAGCCGAGATTGCTCAGATTGCTCGCCATGGACCGGCGTTCGTGAAGATCGGTGTTGAGCGCCAGCGCCTGCCGAAAACTCTGCTCAGCCTGTTCCAGCTCGTTCCGCGCTTGCTGGAGCAAACCCAGGTTGTTGAGCACGACCGCCTCACCTCGGCGGTCCGTGACTTCGCGCGACAGCGCGAGGGCCTGTTGGTAGTGGCCGAGCGCGGAGGCGGGATCGGCCGCGAGGTGGGCTGCTTGTCCCAGGTGGCTCAGGGACGCGGCGGCGAGCTGTTTGTCGCCAAGCTCCAATGCGATCGCCAGCGCGCGACGGTGGAGCGCGATTGCCTTGGGAGGGTCGTTCTGAAGGCCGGCGAGTGCCCCGAGGTCATTGAGGACCGCAGCCAATCCGGGCCGATCGTCAATGCTCTCGGCCAGGCGGCGCGCTTCTTCAAACGTGACGCCGGCCCGTTCCACGTCCCCCCGATCCAGGGCGCGGTGGCCCGTGCCACGGAGGTCTCTGACTTTTATGGCGAGGGGCGAGAGTTCAGGCCTAACGGCTCCCCCCAAGCAGCCTCCGACCACGAGCGCAAGGAGCAGGATGGCCGGACCGGCACGCCTCATTCCTTGACCAGGTCATCCTTGCGAAGGCTCCTGGGCGCGATTGACGCCAACTCCTCCGACTGAGCGGCGCGTCCCTTGGCCGCGAAGGCGCTGATCGGGAAGGTCCTCTTCGCCCCAGTCACGATCTCGTTCACGTCCGCCATGGTCCCTTGCGCCGATCGCATGAGCGGGGGGACATCCTGGTGGACGATCCCTTTCAGGTCCTCCGTCATGGCCTTCACGTTGTCCACGGTTCCTTGGGCCGAATCCACGACCGCCGGCAGCTTGGCGGTGGCGGTCTTCATGTCCTCCACGACGCCGCCAACCCGATCCACGCTCTTGCGGGCGCTGGCCGTGATGCCCGGAAGATCGGCCGCGGTGGTGCGGGCCGCCTCGCGCACCGTGACGGTGGTCTGCTTGACGTTCTCCAACACCGCCGGCAGCCGGGTCGAGGCTTCCTTCACATGGCCGAGCGTCTCGTTTCCGGTCTTCACGGTCGCGTGCACGTCCTGGGTGATCTGCTCCACACGGAGCAACGTGTTTTTGAAGGTCTCCACGAGCGGCTTGACCTCGGCCAGCAGCTCCGCCACGTTGAACGGCTCTTCCGCCTCAATGTGTCCGCCGGACGGGACGACCGGCTTGTTCTTGTTCCCCACCGTGACTTCGATTTGGGTCTCTCCGACGAAACCGCCGGTCTTGCCGATCTTGGCCACGGAGTTGTGCCGGACCTTCTCTTGGTACTTTTTCAGGATCTCAAGGGTGACCTTGGCGTCGTTCTGCTCGGTGAACGCGACCTTGCTCACCCGGCCGATCTGGATCCCCAATAGGACCACCGGCTGGCCGGCCTTCAGCCCGTAGCCTTCGCTGAAGACCGTGTTGACCGTGTACTTCTCTTCGAACAGGTTCTCGCTCTTAGCCACGATAAACAGGACCGCGCCAAGGAGCAGGATGGGAACGAGCACGAACCATCCCACAATTTGGTGAATGCGCTTCTGAGACAGGCGGTGCGAGTAATGCATGGGTGTGCCTCCTCAGTTGTTCCAGAAGAAGTCCCGGACCATCGGATCGTCCACGCGCGAGACCTCGGCCGGCGGGCAGGCCGCCACGAGTCGGCCGTCCCGGAGCAACACCAGGCGGTCCATCAAGCCGAACAGCCCGGTCGGGGCGTTGATCGTCGCCACGACCGTGAGCCTCGCCTCCCTCCGAAAGCCTTCGATGAGCCCTCTGATCCGCACCAGGTCATCGGCGTCCAGCCCGAGCAGGAGTTCGTCAATGAACAGGATCTCCGCGTCCATTACCCGAGCGCGCGCCAACGCGACCAGGCGGGCGTCCCCGATCGTCAGCTCGGCGGGAAAGCGGTCGCCCAGGGCCTCTACGCCATATTCGCTGAGTCGCGCCATGACCCTGTCCTGGATCTCGCCTTCCGCAAGGGCGGTGTGATAGCGCAAGGGGAGCGCGACGTTGTTGAACGCGCTCATGTTGCTGACGAGGGCCGGCTTGTCGAAGACGACACCCACGCGCTGTCGGAGGCGCAGGATCTCCTCGTCCGAGCCCTCCGCCAGGTCCACACCCAGGAGACGGACCTCGCCTGCGGCCGGCGTCTCGAGCCCCGCGCAAAGCTTGAGCGCAAGTCCTTTCCCCGACGCATTGGATCCGACCAAGGCCACGATCTCACCCTGTTGCACGGTCAGGCTTAGATCGTCCACATGCACGGTGTCGGCCACAAAGGCCGAGACGTGATCAAGTTCGAGCGCCGATTCCGCCATGATCAGATGTAGAAACCGACGGTCACGATGATATCCAGCAACAGACATACCGTCACGGTGTTGAGCATGGCGCGCGTGGTCTGCTGGGGGACCTCGGTCGTGGCGCCGACGACCGAAAGTCCGTGATGGCAGCAAATCACGGCGATGGTCGTCCCGAACAGGCCGCCTTTGAGGATGGTGATCAATACGTCGGCGATCGAGAGCGACTGCTCGATCTCCGTCAGATAGACCGTGATGGGGATAGTGAGCGTGACCTTGGCCACCAGGAAGCCACCCAAGATCGCCACTAGGTCGAAGTAGACGGTCAAGCAGATCATCGCCACGATCGCCCCGAATAGACGCGGCATCACGAGGAAGCGGATCAGGTTGATGCCCATCGCCTCCAGCGCGGCGATCTCCTGGCCCACCCGCATGTTCCCCAGTTCGGTGCACATGGCGGTGCCGGACCGCCAGACCACGATGAAGGCGGTGATCAGGGGACCCAGCTCACGAACCACCGTTAATACGACGATCTGGGCCAGGAGGGCCCCGGCGCCGATCTGAGGTAGCGTGGTCCCTGCCTGGATGATGATGATGAGCCCCAAAATCAAGGCGATCGCCCCGACGATCGGCAGGGCGTCCACTCCGGTGAAAAGAATCTGGCGGGTAATGACACGGGAGGCTTCCCCCCTTCCGCGCCGCGCAGGCGAGAGGAGTTCTTTGAAAGCGAGGTAACTCAGGTATAGGACGTCGGCCGCGTAGGCGACGCCTTCGACCGTCTTTCTGCCGGTCCAGGCGATCACAACTTCATCAGTTGTCTGCCGTTACCCTTTCGGAACGTGCTGCTTCTCCCAATCGGCCAAAAACTTCTTGAGCCCGATATCGGTCAGGGGGTGTTGCACGAGTTGCTTGAAGACGGCAAACGGCATGGTGCAGATGTCGCCGCCGATCTTGGCGGCCTCGACCACATGCTGAGGGTGCCGCACGCTGGCGACCAGCACCTTGGTCTTGTACTGATAGTTCCGGTAGATGCTCACGATGTCCTGAATGAGCCCCATCCCGTGCTGGCTGATGTCATCCAGCCGGCCGATGAACGGGCTCACGCACCAAGCCCCGGCCTTGGCCGCCAGGATGGCCTGGGTGGGCGAGAAGCACAGCGTGACGTTCACGCGGATCCCCTCGGAGGCCAACGCCTTAGTGGCCTTCAACCCTTCCGGGATCAACGGACACTTGACCACGATGTTCTTGTGGACCTTGGCCAGGTCCTTCGCTTCTTTGATCATGGCGTCGGCTTCGACGCTCACCACTTCGGCGCTGATCGGGCCGTCCACGATCGTGCAGATTTCCTTGAGGAGGTCCTTAAAGCTGCGCCCTTCCTTTGCCACCAGCGAGGGATTGGTCGTCACGCCGTCCAGGATGCCCCAACTGGCAGCTTCCCTGATCTCTTTTACGTTACCGGTATCCAAAAAGATCATCATGGTGCACCTCCCAACCGAGCTTGCTCGAACCGGGGACCCGTTGCTCTTCCATGTGCAACGGGTGTCCCGATCAAAAGCGTCGGAGATTCAATACCTCCAGTGACCGATCCGGGCTTGCATGGGACTTCTATGGTATTCTAGGAGAACACCTCGGGCTTTGCAAACAAGAACTCGTGGCTTCATCCTGAAGAAAGGGGTCGGGTATGTCTCGGTCGGCAATCGTTTTGGTGGGCCTGTTGCTGCTAGCCGGATGCGCGAGCAATCCCTTTTTGGAGCAATCGCTCAAACCGGCGGCCCAGCGGCACGAGAGCAAGGAGTGGTTCGAGAAGGAATGGGGCAAGCCCTCCGGCACGTCCAAGCGGTTCTGGGGCGGCGAGACCTGGACCTACTACCGGATCGCCGGCGGCACGGCTCGGATCCTCGGGGGAATCAACCCCCACGAGTGCGAGATCAAGCTGTTCTTCGATAAGGAAGGCAAGCTGGACAGCTACGACTATTCGTCCGGCTGCTGACGGTTAGCCGGAACTGAGCTTCTTCTGGTAGCTGGCGCGGCAGGTCTCGCTGCAGAAAAAGAACGTCTGCTGACCCTGCTGTAGGAAAAACGCCCCTTCCTTGCCTTCATGAGATTC
>Ga0114945_10001229_pt1 | contig 16049 bp, 16 predicted proteins | sample OV2TP3_FD_87194 | JGI IMG/M metagenome (GOLD analysis project Ga0114945, IMG submission 87194) | Hot spring microbial communities from Beatty, Nevada to study Microbial Dark Matter (Phase II) - OV2 TP3 | ecosystem: Environmental > Aquatic > Thermal springs > Hot (42-90C) | place: USA: Beatty... | reverse complement strand
GCGCCTGCGGGCGCCGCGACCTGCATGCCGGCGGGCGGCACGGGATAGTGGTAGTACTCCACGTTGCCCTGCGGATCGACCACGGGAACGACGTAGCAGCCGGCAAGCGCAAGCGAGCAGGCCGCGGTGGCAAGACCGATTCTCGATTTCATCGCATCCCCCTTTCATGGCCGCCGGCGATGCGCCGGCCGGTGTGGCCATGCTGGGGGCGGACCATGACGAGCCAGCCTACGGGTCGCTTACCGATCGCTTAGAGCGCCGCAAGCCGATGATCAGGCGATCTTTTCATAGAGCGCCCGGGTCTCCGCCGAGGGCTCGACGCCGAGCCCCGCCAGCGCCGAGCGGCAGCGGCTGAAGGCCTCGATCGCCTCGGCGCGGCGCTCCAGGCGCAGGTACCCGGCGATCAGCCGGCGGTAGAACGGCTCGGCGAGCGGATCGGCCTCGAGGCATTTCTCGTAGCAGCCGAGCGCGCGATCCCACTGCCCCGCCTCCTCCCAGAGGCGGCCGATCGAGGTCATCGCGCGCACGAACCGCGCGCGCAGCCGCTCGCGCGGCGGCAGTTGCCAGGCTTGCTCGGCGTCGCCCGCCATGAAGGGTCCGCGATAGAGCTCGAGCAGGCGCTCGGCGAGGCCCTCCACTCGCGCCGCACCCGGTGCAGCACGGGCCCGGCGAAACAACGCCTCGATCTCGGCCACCACCTCGTCGAACGCCCAGACGTCGACCCAGAAGTAGCGGCGCTCGAGCGTCACCCTGCCCTCGTGCAGCAGCACCGCCCGATCCTCGCCCAGCAGCTTGCGCAGGCGGTGCAGCGTGCTGGTGAACGAGCGGTGCGCCGAGTCGCCATCCACGCGCGGCCAGAGCGCGCCCGTGACGCGCTCTTCGGCCACGCGCTCGCCCCCGTGCGCGATCAGCACCTTCAGCATGTCGAGCGGCCGGCGCTGCGCCTTGCCCGGGGCGGCGATCGGCGCGTCGTGTCGGAGCAGCTCGAAGGCGCCGAGCGCGCGCACGCGGAACGCCCACGGCCAGCCGGGAACCGCGAGCGGAGGCCGCTCGGGCGCGAGCCCGCGCCGGCGGATGAGGCTGCGGGCATAGTCGGGCTCGACCTCGTTCGCGAGCGCGTGCGCGCACAGGCGCGCCATCGGCTCGGGCCGCCACCACAGGAAATGCACGTAGCCGTACTCGCGTCCGAGCGCAAGCCCGCGGCGCAGCGCGCTGACGCCGGGCCGAGGACGGCCGTGCTCGATCGCGAGACGTCCGAAGGCCGCCAGGCAGGTGAACTCGAGGTGCCGGTTGTTGATGCCCTCCACGATCGGCCGCAGCTGCTGCAGCTGGGCGATGCACTTGCGCTCGTCGCCGCACTCGGCGAGCGTCTCGGCGAGCGCCAGGCGGCACAGCGCCTCGAAATAGGGGCAGCCCACCTCGATCGCCATGCGCAGCGCGAGGCGCTCTTCCTGCAGCGCGCGCATCAGGTCCCTGCGCAGCGCCGCCTCCCAGGCCCTGAAGTGGTGGTACAGGCACAGGTTGAACCGTCCCGCGCCCGCGGCACGGCCCTCGAGCCGCGCCGCGAGCTCCGCCGCTGCCTCGAGATCGCCCTCGCCCAGCGCGGCGCCGTAGCCGTTGGCGAGCAGCTGGAACGTCCAGGTGTGCACCCCGGTGGTCTCGGCGAGCTCCAGGCCCGCGCGCATCGCGGCGAGGCCGCCGGCGCGATCCGCGGTGAGCATGCAGTACATCGCCTCTACGTTGGTGAGCGTCAGGCGCGAGAACGGCGTCACCGCTTCCGCGCCGGCGATGGCGCGCATCGCGTCGATCAGCGCGCGCGCCTTGCCGTAGAGCCCGGTCCACATGAGCGTGAGCGAGCACAGCAGCCCCACGAACATCCTGAGGTTGGGATCGGCCGCCTCGCGCGCGCGGGCGAGCGCGCGCTCGATCCACTGCTCGAGGTCGCGCCGCTGGGGCTGGCGCAGCGTGAGGGAGAAGACCATGCTGCAGGCGACGCGCGCCTCGACCGCGGCGGAAGGCAGCCGCATGCCGGCGCGCTCGGCCTCGTCGAGCACCGCGATCCAGCGGTCGAGCAGCGAGAAATCGTCCAGCTCGTAGAGGATCGCGTCCATGGCCCCGGAGGCGGCGAGCACCACGCCGGCGCGCTCCCCCGCGCCCGCGGCGCGGAACAGTTCGAACGCCTGCTCGAAGCGCACTCGGCCCTCGCGCGGCGCGAGCGGCGCCTGGCTCGCCGCCGCCCAGAACACCACCCACGGGTGGCGGTTGCGCGCTTCGGGCGGCAGGTCCTCGGCCCAGCGCGCGAGCGTCTCGCCGCGCCCCTGCGCCAGCATCACCTCGGCGCTGGCTCCGATGAGGCGCGCCATCTCGGCCCAGTCGTGACTGTCGCGATACAGCGCCACTGCCTCCTCGACCTGCCCCGCGGCCTCCATCACCGCCGCCGAGGCCCGCTGCAGCTGCCGGCGCCGCTCCTTGGGAAGCGTCTCCTGCACGCGCAGGCGCAGGAAATCGCGGAACATGGGGTGGTACTGGTAGACGGGCTCCGGCTGCGTCTGGCGCAGTGAGACGAAGTAGTTGTTGCGATGCAGCTCGGCGAGAATCCGGCCGGCGCGCTCCTCGCCCGTGAGCCGGCGCGCGGCATCCCCGCTCATCTGCGCGAGGTAGGCCGTGCGCAGCAGGAACTCCTGCGTGCGCGCGTCACCCTTCAGGAAGATCTCGCCCGCCAGATAGTCGAACACGGGCTGGCTCGTGGCGAGGTCGGGCGGGGCGGCGAGCGCGGCCGCGGTCTCCGCCTGCTCGAGCAGCAGCACCAGGCCTGCCGCCCAGCCCTGGGTCCGCTCGTAGAGCTCGGCCAGTGTCTCGGGCCGCACCCCGGGCCGGCGCTGGCGCGCGACCGACTCGCTCTCCTCGCGCGTCAGGCGCAGGTCCTCCCAGCCGAGCACCGCGAGCGCGCCGTTGGCGCGCAGCCGCGCCAGCGCCGGGGACGGGTCGCCACGGCTGATGACGATCGCGTGCCCGCCCGGCGGCAGCTCGGCGAGCGCCGCGCGCATCACCTCGTGGAAGGGCGAGAACGTCGCGACTTCCTGGTAGCCGTCGAAGACGACGGCGAACGGCGCCTCGAGACGCGCGTAGAGTGCCTGGAAGAAGCGCCGCGTGAACACGGCGAGCCCTGGCTGGTGCTCGGGCGTGAGCAGCGGCAGCGGCTCGGCCCCGGGCTGCGCGAGGTCGACGGCCGCGCGTCCCAGGTAGTAGAACAGCGTCGCGACGTCTGCGTCGCCTTCGTCGAGCTGGTACCAGAGGCAGCGCAGCCCGGCATGGTCGAGATAGCTCGCCACCGCGGTCGTCTTGCCGCAGCCGGGCGGCCCGCAAACCCAGGTCACGGGACGATCGCTTGCCCCCTCGAGTCGCGCGAACAGCCGCGGCCGCGGCAGGATCCCCGAGAGAACCGGCCGCGCGAGCTTGCCCAGCGTGGCGCGCTTGGGCCTCATCGGCGCGCCATTCTATGCCCTCAGCCGCCGCGCGCGGCGCCCTCCCGGCGCGGGTCGGCGCCGCCGCGCCAGCCGCCGCGCGAGCGCTCGATCGCGTGCAGGCCGCTCGTGAGCTCGGCAGTACGCACCTCGTGACCGAGCGCGCGCAGCGGCGCGGCGAGCGCCTCGTACACCGTGCCGCGCTCGAGCTCGGTCGGGCCGTTGCGGCTGCCGAAGTTGGGCAGCGCCACGGCGCTCTGCGCATCGAGCCCCCAGTCGAGCATCGCCACCAGCGTTTTCGCGACGTAGTTGACGATCGCCGGGCCCCCGGGCGAGCCGAGCGCAGCGAGGAGCTTCCCGTCGGGCCCCAGCACCACCGCCGGCGACATGGCGCTCCTCGGCCGCTTGCCGGCCTGGACTCGGTTCGCCACCGCAACCCCGTCCTGCTCGGGCACGAACGAGAAATCGGTGAGCTGGTTGTTGAGGAGAAAGCCCCGCACCAGGATGCGGCTGCCGAACGCGCTCTCGATGGTGGTGGTCATCGACACCGCGTCGCCGTGCTCGTCCACGATCGAGAAATGGCTCGTGCCGCTCGCGCGCGCGGGCGTGCCGTCGGCGCGCGCCGGCGCCAGGCGAGGCGCTCCGGCCCCGGCGCGTCCCATCGAGCGCCGGGGGTCGACCAGCCGCGCGCGCTCCCGCAGGTACGCCTCCTCCAGCAGCCCGGTGACCGGAACGCGCACGAAGTCCGGATCGGCGAGGAACCGCGCGCGGTCCGCATAGGCGAGGCGGCCCGCCTCGGCGAAGAGGTGGACCGCCTGCGCCGAGTTCGGCGCGGCTTGCGCGAAGCCGGTGCGGGCAAGAAGCCCGAGCATCTGCAGCACGCTCAGGCCCCCGCCCGGCGGCGCCGCGGTGCAGACCGCGCGGGCGCGATAGGCCGCGCAGAGCGGCGCGCGCTCGAGCGCGCGGTAGCGCGCGAGGTCCTCCAGCGCCAGGTCACCCGGGCGGGAGTGCGCGCGCACCGCGGCCACGATGTCCGCGGCGATGTCCCCCGAATAGAAGGCGTCCGCGCCGCCGGCCGCGATCGCGCGCAGGGTGCCCGCGTAGGCCGCATTGACGATGCGCGCGCCGACCGGCCTCGGCCGCCCGTCCTCGTCGTAGTAGAGCGCGCGCGCGGCCGCCGACTTGCGCAGCTCGGTCTCGCGCTCGAGCATGCCGTGCAGCCGCGGCGACATGCCGAAGCCCCCTTCAGCGAGCCGGATCGCGGGGGCGAAGAGCGCGCGCCAGGGCGCACGGCCGTGGCGCCGGTGCGCCACCTCGAGCATGCGCAGCACGCCGGGCACGCCCACGGCGAGACCGCTCGCGACCGCCGCGCGGAACTCGAGCGGCCGGCCGTTGGCATCGAGGAACCGGTCGGGGCGCGCCGCCGCCGGCGCGGTCTCGCGGCCGTCGTAGCCGCGCAAGGCGCGCTCGGCCGCCGACCAGTGCAGCAGGAAGGCGCCGCCCCCGATGCCCGAGGATTGCGGCTCCACCAGCCCCAGCACCATCTGCACCGCGACCGCCGCATCGAGCGCGCCGCCGCCGGCGCGCAGCATCTCCGCGCCCGCCTCGGCCGCGAGCGGGTGCGCCGCGGCGACCAGGAAACGGTGCTGCGCGAGGCCCGCGGACGCCGCGGCGAGCAGCGCCGCGAAGAGGAGCGCACGCACCGCTAGCGGTACTCGGCGAGCTCGGCGACGATGCGCGTCGCCGCCTCGTCCGGCGTCTTGCCTTCGCGCGTGATCCTGACGATCTGCGACACCTTGGGCGCGTACCAGAACGTCTCGCGCGCGCGGCCGTGAACCCTGCCGTCCTCCACGTACGAGAGCGTACCCTCGATCTTCGCCGCGGGCAGCTTGCCGCCGGCGAGCTCGATCTCCTCCCAGCCGATCACCTTGCCCTCGAAGCGCTTGGTCCTCGCCGCCTTCTGCGCCCCGCCCTGCCAGCGCCAGCCGAACGCCACGGCCTGCCCGGGCTCGAGCGGGTGCTCGAGGTAAGCCGCGTACATGAAGAAGCCCGGGAAGCGCGTATTGGCGTGCGAAGGATGGTTGCGCGCGAACACCCCGAGGTCGAACGCGGACTGGCCGCCCGCGTGGCGGAACTCGGTGCGCACGCCGACGACGCCGCTCCCCTGCGCGGTGCGGTAGGTGAGCGTGATGTCCCTCCACACCTCCGGCTCGACCCTCACGCTGTAGCGCCAGCTGCGCCCCGCCTCCGGGAAGATCACGCCGCGCGAGGGCTCGCTCTTCTGCGTCTGCGGCGCGGCGGGCCGCGCCCTGGACGCGGGCTTGCGCCCCGTCCTGAGCTCCGCGATCTGCCGCTGCACGCCTTCGCGCAGGCGCTGCGCAAGCGACTCGACCGGTTCCGCTTCCGGCTGCGACCGGACGGCGAGCAGCAGGTACACCGCGAGCGCCACGACCAGCACCACCGCGCCCCCGAGGACGGCGAGCGCGACAGGGTCCTGCCGTCGCGGCGGCTCGGCCACGGCGCTACACCATCAGGGGCACCACCAGCAGCGCGACGATATTGATGATCTTGATGAGCGGGTTCACCGCCGGGCCGGCCGTGTCCTTGTACGGGTCGCCGACCGTGTCGCCCGTCACCGCCGCCTTGTGCGCCTCCGACCCCTTGCCGCCGTGGTGGCCGTCCTCGATGTACTTCTTGGCGTTGTCCCAGGCGCCGCCCCCCGTGCACATCGAAATGGCGACGAACAGGCCGGTCACGATCGTGCCCATCAGCACGCCGCCGAGCGCCTGCGGCCCGAGGATCACGCCGACCAGGATCGGCACCAGCACCGGCAGCAGCGAGGGGATCATCATCTCGCGGATCGCCGCGCGCGTCAGCAGGTCCACCGCGGTGCCGTACTCGGGCTTCGCCGTGCCCTGCATGATGCCGGGGATCTCCTTGAACTGGCGCCGCACCTCCAGCACCACCGAGCCCGCGGCCCGGCCCACCGCCTCCATCGCCATGGCGCCGAAGAGGTACGGCACCATGCCGCCGATCAACAGGCCGATCACCACCATGTGGTTGGAGAGATCGAACGACACCGATCTCCCGGCCGCCTCGAGCGCGTGCGTGTAGTCGGCGAAGAGCACCAGCGCCGCGAGGCCCGCCGAGCCGATGGCGTAGCCCTTGGTGACCGCCTTGGTGGTGTTGCCCACCGCGTCCAGCGGATCGGTGATCTCGCGCACCGCGTCGGGCAGGTCGGCCATCTGGGCGATGCCGCCGGCGTTGTCCGTGATCGGCCCGTAGGCATCCAGCGCCACCACGATCCCCGCCATCGAGAGCATCGAGGTGGCCGCGATCGCGATGCCGTAGAGCCCCGCCAGCCAGTTCGAGGCGAGGATCGCGACGCAGACCGCGATCACCGGCCAGGCGGTGGAGCGCATCGAGACGCCCAGCCCCGCGATGATGTTGGTGGCATGCCCGGTGGTGGAAGCTTCCGCGACATGCTGCACCGGCTTGAACTGCGTGCCGGTGAAGTACTCCGTGATCCAGACCAGGAACCCCGTGAGCGCCATGCCGACCACCGCGGTGCCCCAGAGGTGCATCCAGGTGATCATCTGGCGCGAGCCGGCGATCTCGAAGGGCACCTGCTTCACGACCTCGCCCATGATCCAGGGCGTGATCCCGAGCAGCAGCGCGAGCGCGATGCCGCCGGCCCAGACGAGGCCCTTGTACAGCGCCGGCATCACGTTCTTGTCGCCGGGCTGCGCCTTGACAAACCAGGTGCCGGCGATCGAGGCGAGGATCGCGCAGCCGCCGATCGCGAGCGGGAACACCACCGCGGCGGGGCCGCTGGTCTTCACCGTCAGCGCGCCGAGCAGCATGGTGGCGATGATCGTCACGGCGTAGGTCTCGAACAGGTCGGCGGCCATTCCGGCGCAGTCGCCGACGTTGTCGCCGACGTTGTCGGCGATCACCGCCGGGTTGCGCGGATCGTCCTCGGGGATGCCCGCTTCCACCTTGCCGACGAGGTCGGCGCCGACATCCGCCCCCTTGGTGAAGATGCCGCCGCCGAGCCGCGCGAAGATCGAGATCAGCGAGCCGCCGAACCCGAGGCCCACCAGCGGCTGGATGATGTGCACCAGGTCCGTCTTGTTCGCCGCGTTGGCGTACTGCAGCCAGAAGTAGCCCGCCACGCCGAGCAGCCCCAGGCCCACCACCAGGAGCCCCGTGATCGCACCGCCGCGGAAGGCGACGTTGAGCGCCTCGTTCAGGCCGGTGCGCGCGGCCTCCGCGGTGCGCACGTTGGCGCGCACCGAGATGTTCATGCCGATGACGCCGGAAGCCCCGGAGAGCACCGCGCCGATGAGGAAGCCCCAGGCCGTCGCCCAGCCGAGCTGCGGCACGAAGCCGATGACGACGAACAGCACCGCGCCGACCGCGGCGATGGTCTTGTACTGGCGCCACAGGTACGCCACCGCGCCCTCGCGCACCGCGGCCGCGATCGCGCGCATCCGCTCGTCGCCCTCGGGCTGCGCCAGGATCCAGTTGATCGAGACCGCCCCGTAGAGGATGGCGACACCGGCGCAGACGAGCGCGAAAAGGATCCCTCCGGTCATGCTTGTCTCCCTGGAAAGGCGCGAGATTCTATCAGGTCAGCACGGCAAAAGCGCGCTCGCGGATCGCCTCGACGCCGCCCTGTCCGGAGATTCTCCTGCAGCGCGGCGCGCGCGCGTCGCCGCTCGCCGCCCAGCGCTCGTAGAACTCCACCAGCGGCCGCGTCTGCGCCTGGTAGACCTCCAGGCGCTTGCGCACCGTCGCCTCGCGGTCGTCCTCGCGCTGCATGAGCGGCTCGCCGGTGACGTCGTCGCGGCCCTCGACCCTGGGCGGGTTGAACGTGACGTGGTAGGTGCGGCCCGAGGCGAGATGCACGCGCCTGCCGCCCATGCGGCGGATGATGTCCTCGGCGGGCACGTCGATCTCGAGCACGTAGTCGATCGCGACGCCGGCGTCGCGTATCGCCTCCGCCTGGGGGATGGTGCGCGGAAAGCCGTCGAACAGGTAGCCGACGGCGCAGTCGGGCTGCGCGAGGCGCTCCTTCACCAGCGCGACGATGATGTCGTCGGAGATGAGCTGGCCCGCGTCCATCACCTTCTTCGCCGCCACGCCGATCGCGGTGCCCGCCTTGATCGCGGTGCGCAGCATGTCGCCGGTGGAAATCTGCGGGATGCCGTACTTCGCCGTGATGAAGGCGGCCTGCGTGCCCTTGCCCGCGCCGGGGGGGCCCAGAAGAATGAGTTTCATCAGAGCTTTTTCACTGTTATCAAATGAATGAGGTCCTGTGGGCTGTCGACGCTCGCCTCGGCCTCATCCTCCCGGACGACGACCGCGATCTTGTACCCGTGCCACAGAACGCGCAACTGCTCCAACGACTCGGTCTTCTCGAGAGGGCTTTGCGGCAGCGTTTGGTACTTCTGGAGGAACTCCGCGCGAAAGCCGTATATGCCCGCGTGCCGATACCACTGGCCGCCGCTCTCGCGAGGGTACGGGATCCGTGAACGCGAGAAGTAGAGTGCGTGTCCCTGCGCGTCGAGAACGACCTTCACCACGTTTGGATTCGAGAGCAATTCCGCGTCGGTCACCATATGGCACGCCGTGGACATGCTCGCCTCGGGGCGATGCTCCAACATGTCGGCGACCGCTCTTATCAGGTCTGGCTGGATGCGCGGCTCGTCCCCTTGGACATTGACGATCAGCTCCTGAGACACCAATCCGAGGGTCCTTGCCGCTTCGGCGATACGGTCCGTACCCGAGGCGTGCGTGGGGCTGGTGACCAGCGCACGGAAGCCGTGCTGCTCGACTGCATGCACGATCCTCGCGTCGTCCGTTGCCACCGCGATCGAGGTCGCGCCGCTCTCGCGTGCTCGCCTGCATACACTCACTACCATCGGTTCGCCGTCAAGCTCCGCAAGCGGCTTGCCGGGAAAGCGGCTGGAGGCGTAGCGCGCGGGGATGAGGACGTGAAAGCTCAGGCGAGGTCCTCGTCCGGCGGCAGTTTCCTCGATTCCTCCTCGAGCATCACGGGAATGCCGTCCTTGATCGGGAAGCCGAGCCGGTCGGCCCTGCAGACGAGCTCGCGCGCCTCCTTGCGGTAGAGCAGCGGCCCCTTGCACAGCGGGCATACCAGGATCTCAAGCAGCTTTGGATCCACCCAGCGCCTCCAGCAGCCAGCGGCCGAATCCGGGATCGAGCACCGCGCTCACCGGGAACACCCAGTGGTGCGCTCTTGCGAAGCGCTTGCATTTTACCGCGTCCTTCTCGGTCATCACGACCGGCGCCTCGTCGCCGAACTCGAGGTCGGCGGCGACGAAGGGGTGGTGGTCGGGAAACGCGTGCGGCACCACCTCGATGCCGAAACGGCCGAGCTGCAGGAAGAACCGCGCGGGGTCGCCGATCCCCGCCACGGCGTGCACGCGCTGGCCGGCGAAGCTCGAGGCCGGGCGCGCGTCGCGCGCATCGGTGAGGCGCACCAGCCGGTCGCCCTCGAGCCGCATGGCGAAGCCCTGCACCGCCCGCGTGTCGTGCGCGACGACGGCGTCGACGCTGCGCAGCCGGGACGCCGGCTCGCGCAACGGCCCCGCGGGCAGCAGCAGGCCGTTGCCGAAGCCGCGTGCGTCCACCACGCAGATCTCGACCTCGCGCGCGAGCGCATAGTGCTGCAGGCCGTCATCCGAGACGATGACGTCGCACTCCGGGTGCTGCTCGCGCAACGCGGCGCACGCCGCCACGCGCTGCGGCGCCACCCACACCGGGCAGCCGCTGCGGCGCGCGAGCAGCATCGGCTCGTCGCCCACCTCGGCGGGGTCCGAGGCGATGCTCGCCTCGCGCGGCGCCTCGACCGTCGCGCCGTGGCCGCGCGAGACGATGCCCGGGCGTCGTCCCTGCGCCCTGAGGAATTCCGCGATCCACAGCACGAGCGGCGTCTTGCCGCTGCCGCCGGCAACGAGGTTTCCGACCACGATCACCGGGACGCCTGCGCGGTGGCGCGGCAGCAGGCCCAGGCGGTAGGCGAGCCGGCGCGCCGCCGCGACGAGCCCGAAGCCGAGGCTCGCCGGCCACAGCAGCCAGGCCAGCGCCCCGCGGCGGGTCCAGTGCCTCACTACTTCGTCGACTGCGTCGTAAAGGTGATCTGCGAGAGCGCCGCCAGGCGCGCGGCCTCCATGATGCGCACCACCGCCTGGTGGGTCGCGTTGGCGTCCGCGCTGATGACCACGATCGGCTCGCGCATCCCGGCCCCGGCGCGGCGCAGCTCGCCGGCGAGCTGCTCGATGCTGGAGAAGGTCACGGGCGCCTTGTTGACCAGGTACTCCCCTCGAGCGTTGACCAGCACCGAGATCTCGTTGGGCCGCTCGAGCTGCTTCTCGGCGTTGGCCGTGGGCAGGTTGATCTGCAGCTCGGTGTACTTCGAGTAGGTGGTGGTGATCATGAGGAAGATCAGGATCACCAGCATGACGTCGATCATCGGCACGAGGTTGATCTCCGGCTCCTCGCGCCCCCGGCCGCGCTGGAAGTTCATTGCGCGGCGGCGTCGCCGCGCTCGCCGTGGAGCGTGTCCACGAGCCGCGCCGCGGCCTGCTCCATGTCGACCACCAGGCCGTCCACCTTGTTCTTGTAGTGGCGGTAGAAGATGAGCGCGGGAATCGCGATGGCGATGCCGAAGGCCGTGTTGTAGAGCGCGATCGAGATGCCGTGCGCGAGCTGCTGCGGGTTGGTGCCGGTCGGGCTCTGCGAGCCGAAGATCTCGATCATGCCGATCACCGTGCCGAACAGGCCGAGCAGCGGCGAGGCGGTGGCGATGGTGCCCAGCGTCGTGAGGTAGCGCTCCAGGTCATGCGCCACCGCGCGGCCCGCCTCCTCGACCGCCTCCTTCATGACGTAGCGGGGGCTCTCGTGGTTGCGCAGGCCCGCCGCCAGCACCTCGCCCAGCGGCGAGTCCCTGGCGAGCTTGTCCACGACCTCGGGCGTGACGCCCTGGCGCCGGTAGACCGTGACCACCTGCTCGAGCAGCGTCGGCGGCACGATCTTGTGCGAGCGCAGCGTCACCGCGCGCTCGATGATCAGGGCGACCGCGATGATGGAAGCCAGCAGCAGCGGCCAGATCGGCCAGCCCGCGGCCTGGATAATGGCGAACAATTTGATTTCCCGGATTCTTTTTGCGCTGCGCGCACTTTAGCCAATGCACCGCGCTGCGGCAACTTGGCGGAGCATCGCGATGAGCGCCGCGGCGATATCCACAAAAGATGTGGACAAGTTTGTGGATAATCGTTGAGCGGCCGATGCTCTCATCCTGATGTGGCCTCGGCAGTCGGGGCCGATTAATTTTTCAGCAGTTTTTTCCCGAGCCGAAACAGCGCATTACGTATAAGAATCGGCGTCCGTGAGGATATTCCTACAAAGGTCCCCGCGTCCGGGCAGACGTGTGGATTAGTGTATCTTCGCCGCACACATGGCGCTTGACATTCTCCCGAAAACCGCGCCCGTTTTGAGCGTCTCCCAGCTCGTGCGCGGCGCCCGCGAGCTCCTCGAGCAGCGCTTTCCCCTGCAATGGGTCGGCGGCGAGATCTCCAACCTCCGCCCGGCGGCCTCTGGCCACCTCTACTTCACGCTCAAGGACGACGCGGCGCAGGTCGACTGCGTCATGTTCCGCAGCCGCGCCGCGGCCTTGGACTGGCAGCCGGCCGAGGGCCTGCAGGTGGAGGTGCGCGCGCTGGTGACGCTGTACGAGCCGCGCGGGCGCTTCCAGCTCAACGTCGAGCACATGCGCCGCGCGGGCCTGGGACCGCTCTACGAGCGGTTCCTCAAGCTCAAGGAGAAGCTCGAGCGCGAAGGCCTGTTCGACCCGGCGGCGAAGCGCCCGATCCCCGAGCACCCGCGGCAGATCGGGGTCGTGACCTCGCTCGCCGCGGCGGCGCTGCGCGACGTGCTGACGACGCTCGCGCGGCGCAATCCATCCATCCCGGTGATCGTGTACCCGGCCCCGGTGCAGGGCGAGGGTGCGGCGGCGAAGCTCGCGCAGGCGTTCGCCACCGCGAGCGAGCGCGCCGAGTGCGACGCGCTGCTGCTCGTCCGGGGCGGGGGCTCGATCGAGGACCTGTGGCAGTTCAACGAGGAGGCGGTGGCGCGCGCGATCCGCGGCTGCGCCATCCCCGTGGTCGTGGGCGTGGGCCACGAGACCGACTTCACGATCGCTGACTTTGCGGCCGATGCGCGCGCTCCCACGCCGACCGCGGCGGCCGAGCTGGTGAGCCCGCCGCTTGCGGAGCTGAGGGCGCGCCTTGCGGACCTCGCGTGGCGTACCTCGCGCGAGATGCGGCGCAACGTCGAGTACGCAATGCAGGCGCTGGATGCCCTTGCGCGGCGGCTGGTGCATCCGGCGGAGCGGCTGCGCGGCTCGCACCAGCTGCTCGCGCAGCTCGCGGCGCGACTCTCGGCTGCAACGGGGCATCAGATCGAGCTTGCCGGATATCGCATGCGTGATGCGCCTGTGAGGTTGTCTTCTGAGCTAGCGCGCTACCTAGACTTCGCGGGCGCGCGCCTAGAGGCTCTTCGGGTAAGGCTTGTAAGCCTCGATCCGACGGCGGTGCTCGCTCGGGGCTATTCCATTACTCAGGACGCGAAGGGTGTAGTGCTGCGTGATTCGGCAACGCTCAGTGCGGGAGATCGAGTGAAGACGACGTTTGCAAGAGGATGGATCGAGAGTGAAGTAAGGCGGAAGGTCTGAATTCAGTACCTGACTAGCGTGCTCACTTTGTCCGAGAAGCTTTTTGAGAAGCTCTGCTCGATTCGGAACGTCAGTTGTATTCGAATACCTCGATCGAAGGACGTGAGAACAGCGGATTACACCGTGAAATTGCGTTCGCGAGATCTCATCGTCGAAGTCAAGCAGCTCGATCCGGCCGACGACGATACGGGTCTAGCGAGAACTTGGGGTACGCCCGACTTCCCTGGAAAGGTAAGAGTGGACGAACGAGTGCGATCACTGCTCTCTGATGGATATCCGCAGATCAAGCAATCGGCCGCAGGGACGCGGCCCGCCATGATCGTCGTATACAACAATGCCGGGCCGTGGAATTGGATAGACTCGTTTGCCGTGTCGACTGCCATGTTCGGATCGTTCGGGATCGTGCTGAGCCTAGAACAAGATGGATCGCTCGCGGTCACCAGGCACGGTTATCTTGGCCAGCGGAAAGTAACCAAGGACTCGTTTCGGGCACTAAGCGCCGTCGGGGTACTCAAGCGAAATCGTATAACCGCAGTTACACTGGAGTGCTACCACAATCCGTTCGCTCGCGTTCGGATCGCTCCCCGCGAACTTAAGGCGCTGGCTCTAAGCCAGTACACGCATTCCAATCCGCATGCCCGTGGCTTCATCCCTTGGGAACCTAAGAAGCTGGAGATAGCCGCGAGCTAATAATTGATGGCCCCCGACACACAGACGCAGCCCTCCGGCGGCTGCACCTGCCGCGCGGTGCGCTACCGCATGACCTCGAAGCCGCTCTTCGTGCACTGCTGCCACTGCCGCTGGTGCCAGCGCGAGACGGGCTCGGCGTTCGCGCTGAACGCCATGATCGAAGCCGACCGCGTAGAGCTCATCAAGGGCAAGGTCCAGACCGTCAACACGCCCTCGCTAAGCGGCAAGGGCCAGAAGATCGCCCGCTGCCCGAAGTGCCGCGTTGCGCTCTGGAGCAACTACTCGGGCGCGGGCGCCGCCGTGCGCTTCGTGCGCATGGGCACGCTGGACGACCCCGATCGCCTGCCGCCGGACATCCACATCTTCACGTCCTCGAAGCAGCCCTGGGTGGTGCTGCCGCCCGGCGCAAAGGCGGTGCCCGAGTTCTACAGGCTCTCGGACTACTGGCCCAGGGAAAGCCTCGAGCGCCGCGCCGCGCTCAAGGCGCGCCGCTAGCGCGCCCCGAGCGCGCGCGAGGCGCGCGCCACGTCCTTCGCCTTCACCCAGAAGAGCATGCCGTAGCGCCCCTGCCCCGCGGTCACCGCCGAGAGGGCGACGAGGTTGATCTTCGCGCCCGCAAGCTTGCCGAGGATCCCGGTCAGCGCACCGACCTTGTCCGCGCCCTGCACGAGGAACACGGTCTTTCGCTTGGAGACACGCAGCCCCGCCTTGCGCGCCGCCTGCCGGAATTTCTTGCCGTTCTGCGGCACGAAGTCGACCTGCGCGCCGCCGCGTTCCGGAAAGCCGGTGAAGGCGAGCAGGTTCACCCCCGCCGCCTTCATCGCCGCGAGCAGCTTGGCGCCCGCGCCGGGCCGCTGCGAAACCTTAATCTTGTAGTAGTCCCTCCTGCGGATGCTGGCCATGGTTCCTCCTTGAGTGGGGCCTATAATTCTGCGCCACTCATGGGCCACAGGCTATCCAGAATCGCCACCCGCACCGGCGACGCGGGCGAGACGGGGCTCGGCGACGGCAGCCGCGTGCCGAAGGACGCAGCCCGCATCGAGGCGATCGGCGACATCGACGAGCTGAATTGCGCGCTCGGCGTGCTGCTGGCCGAGCGCATGCCGGCGATGCTCCGCGAAGCGCTCTCCCAGGTGCAGCACGACCTCTTCGACCTCGGGGGCGAGGTCTGCATCCCCGGCCACCGCATGATGACCGGGGCGCACGTGCTGCGTCTGGACGAGCTCCTCGAGTCGTACAACCGCAAGATGCCCGCGCTCAAGGAATTCATCCTGCCCGGAGGCACGCGCGCGGCGGCCGCCGCGCACCTCGCGCGCACCGTATGCCGGCGCGCCGAGCGGCGCCTGGTCGCGCTCGGGCGGGCCGAGCCCGTGGGCGAGCACGCGCGCCAGTACCTCAACCGCCTGTCGGACCTCCTCTTCGTGCTCGGCCGCTCGCTCAACCGCGCCGGCGGGCGCGGCGACGTGCTCTGGCGCCACCGGCGCGGAAAGCGCTGAGGTGGCCGGGGACCCCCTCGCGGCGCTGCTCGCGGCCTGCGCGCGGCGCGAGCCGGCGGCGCTCGAGCGGCTCTACGAGGCGACGGCGCCGAAACTGTTCGCCGTCGCGGTGCGTATCCTGAGACGGGAAGACTGGGCCGAGGACGTGCTGCAGGAGTGCTACTTGCGGATCTGGAGCCACGCGCAGGGCTATCGCGCGGGGCTCGCCGCGCCCATGACCTGGATGACGAGCATCGTGCGGCACCGGTGCCTGGACTGGCTGCGCCGGCCCAGTCCCGAGGTCGCCGACCCGGACGGCGCGGCGCTGGATGCCGCCGAGAGCGGCGAGCCGGGGCCACTCGAGCGCCTGGAGCGCGCGGGCGAGTCGAGCGCGATCGCGCGCTGCCTGCAGGGGCTGGAAGCGAGGCAGCGCCAGGCGATCCTGCTCGCGTTCTACGACGGCATGTCGCACAGCGAGCTCGCGCGGCACCTGCGCCAGCCCCTGGGCACCGTGAAGACCTGGGTGCGCCGCGGGCTGCTCAGGCTCAAGGCCTGCCTGGAGACCTCTACGTGAAGATCCGCGACAAGACCGAGCTGCAGGAGCGGCTCGCCGCCGAGTACGCGCTCGGCACGCTGCGCGGCGCGGCGCGCGAGCGCTTC
>Ga0114945_10001226_pt1 | contig 16074 bp, 15 predicted proteins | sample OV2TP3_FD_87194 | JGI IMG/M metagenome (GOLD analysis project Ga0114945, IMG submission 87194) | Hot spring microbial communities from Beatty, Nevada to study Microbial Dark Matter (Phase II) - OV2 TP3 | ecosystem: Environmental > Aquatic > Thermal springs > Hot (42-90C) | place: USA: Beatty... | reverse complement strand
ATCCGCCGCAAGGTCGAGGCGCTTGTTGAGCAGTTTCCGCTGTATCCGGAGTTACGCGCAACGACAGTCCTGAAAAGCGCACCGTCCGCGATGGGATGAAGTTGGAAGCTAGCAGTTGGAAGCTAGAAAAAGAACATGAACAGAACCAGTGGAGGGTACGCGCGTCTTCATTTTCATTGCTTTTTCGTCTTGTTTTCTTCCAGCTTCCTCCTTCCACCTTCCAACCTCTAGGCGCGGGTCTTTCCTAATGACATGTCCCTTCTGCGGCCATTCCGACCACAAAGTGGTCGATTCGCGCACCAGTTCTGACGGGGCGGCGATCCGCCGGCGGCGGGAATGCCTCTCCTGCGGCAAGCGCTTCACGACCTACGAGCATATTGAAGAACAGGCGTTGATGGTCATCAAGAAAGACGGCCGTCGAGAGCCGTTTGGTCGCAACAAGTTGCTCAGCGGCTTGGTCAAGGCCTGTGAGAAGCGCCCGATCAGCATGGACCAGCTCGAGCAGTTGGCGGATGAGATCGAACGGGACTTGTCGCGCACGTTCGAGCGTGAGGTGCCCTCGCAACAGATTGGGGAGCGGATCATGAAGCGGCTCCAGGTGCTTGACCCGATTGCGTACGTGCGCTTCGCCTCGGTGTACCGCGAGTTCAAGGACGCCGAGCAGTTCGTCCGTGAACTGCACGACGTCCTCACCAAGAAAACCAAGTAGTTCGCCCCTCAGGCACCAGGCATGTGGTGTGTGGGAAGACGTGCCGGGCCTTCTTCTGCGTCTCGACTGCTAGCGGTTCTTGTGCTATACTCAACACCCATGTCACCGTCGAGGAAATGTGAACATCTTCGTGGCCCATGCGGGCAGCACGGCTGGGCGGCCATGCGCTGGGTGTGGTGGGTCGGCGTGGTGGCGCTGGGCGCGCCGTGGTGGGTCATGGGTGGCCTCGCGCAGGCGGGCGATCAACCTCCCACAACTTCCTCCTCGACTTGCAGTCCCCCAACGTGTCTGTCAGCCCGGGCGCAGCTCTGCCTGAACCCCCTGGGGGTTTTGGCCAAGCGGGAAGCGGGCTACATCCTCGCGTGCCAGTACCTGGGCGATCCCCATCCTGTCAACGGTCCGGCCTATGGGGCAATTAACAATGTCTACGGCAATCCGACGTGGGTTGTTCCGCGCGAGAACGCCCTGGCGATTCTCGGGCTGCTCGAAGCCAAGCGGCTGGTGAAACCGACCATTCCCTGTCAGCTTGTGGCGGTTACCGATTCGGAGGCGACCGTGGATGTGTCAGCCCCGCTCAGTATCCCCAACTATCGAGCGCAGGCGGAGCTGGCGGCGGACTATCTGATCAGCGTGCAGGATCCCACCGACGGCGCGTGGTACGACCAATATGATTATTCGACGCCGGTCCTCCAATCGAAGTCGCCCACCCAGACGGCCGAGGTCATGATCGCCCTCTACAAACTCGGCTATCGGTCCAACCGATACAACGCCATGAAGCTGGGGGCGCAATATTTGCTTGCCTGCCAGGATCCCGCCAACAAGGGTGGGTTCGACGACGGGTTGCTCGGTGGTGGCAAGAACGGCCAGGGCGGATGGCATACGTGGCGGTGGGCCTCTGATAACGCCTTCGGCTACCAAGCGCTCAGAGCCGCCGAGGGCTGGGCGGTGGCCCAAGGGGATGTCGATTTTGCCGCCCAATGCCGTCTGGCCGCGCAGGACGTCCTCGAGGGTATCGATGAATGGTTGCACATCGACCAACCTCACGCCAATTGCCCTGATTCGGTCGGGGTGTGGTATCGCGCCATCGTGCCTGGCGGGGCGCCTGCGGAAGACCCTTGCTATCACGAGTGGATCAACTACGCCCCGCAGATGCTCGATGTTCCTGCGCAAGGCGTGGGATCGCCCGTCGTCGGAGACTGGATTCATGAGACGCTTCAGCAGCCGGACGGGGCGGTGGTGTGGGATAATGGGTTCTTCCAGAACCGCAAATCGCCCGGCCTGTCGTTTCAAGCGGTGCTGGCGTGGCTGGATCTTGGGCAGAGCACCTTTGCAAATTCGGCCAAGGCCTGGGCCAGCGCGAGCGGGTTATGGCAAACCACGCCGGACGCCAATGGCGTGACCGGAGGATGGATCGATTGGATCGAAAACGGCGAACCCGCCCCGTGGTGGCAGCGCTTCATCGATACGTCGTTCTACGCGATCACAGCATTCAATGGCGGCTATCAGTTTCGCATCGCCCCGTCATTTGTCGTAGGATTCGGCCCGGCTTCCGCGCCGGCCATTGCCGATCTCAACGGCGACGGCATCAAGGACATCGTCCTCACGCACTATCTCGCCGGCGGGATCAGCGCCTGGCATGGCGCCAGCGGGACGCCCCTGTCGGGATGGCCCGTGACGGCGTGTGGCGAGCAATCCTGGGGGCCTCCGGCGATTGCGAATGTGGACACGGACAGTTTTCCTGAAGTGATCGCTCCGGTGATTGATGGCGTGTGCGTCCTGGAACATACGGGTGATGTGAAGTGGCTCCGCCAGACCGCGACGGGTTACAGCACCGTGACGGTGAGCAATCTGAATGGCATCGGTCTGCCGGAGATCATTGTCGCGGGGTCACAACTCACCGTCCTCAACGCCTCGGGCAACCCGCTGTCAGGCTGGCCTGCCTACTCGACGGAGTTACAGGCCTTCGTGGCCACAGGCGATTTGAATCAAGACGGCTTTGAAGAGTTGGCGTTCACGGCAGGCCATCAGATGTACGTGGTGGATCGATTCGGCAGCCTCCTGCCGGGTTGGCCCGTGCCTCTTGCGAATCGAGGCAAATCGCCAGTCATCGGCGATATCGATGGGGACGGGGACCTGGACGTCGTCGGGACTGATATTTATGGGTGGGTCCACGTCTGGGACGCCTTAGGACAACCGCTGCCCGGCTGGCCCCAACAGGTGGCCGTCGTGACTCCCTTAGGCAATGCCGCACCCGTCTTAGGGAATTTGGACGCTGATGCTCAACCAGAAATTGTGGTGGCGACCGCCAGCAACGGCGTGCCCCCGAACGACTCGCGGGTGTATCTGTTCAATTACGACGGGCCCTATTCCAATGAGTTCGGGATCGGCGAGTTCTATCCCGAATCAACGCCCGTCATCGGCAACCTGGACACCGCCGATACCCAGCAAGAAGTGCTGGTGGCCACCGGAGCCGGTCAACTGGTGATCTGGCCGCCGCGGGCCGGATGGCCTAAGCCGCTGCTCAGCGACGCCAACGATCCTCCAGCGATTGGGGACATCAATGGAGACGGGCAATTGGCGGTCGTGGTCAGCACGAGCGGAGCGATTGTGCAGACCATCTTAACGGAAGCCGCTTCCAGTGCGCAACCGCAGCAGTGGCCGACCCACCGAGGCAATAACGCCCGAACCGGCCGATACCAGCCATGACACGGTCTCTCGCCCTTGACGGAGGAGCCTCCCTTCAGGCAAACTAGTGATAGAGTCTCAGAAAAACAGGAAGACCGCGAAACGCAAACCTCCCCGCTCAGATTCTGACGGCGGGGACCCGCCGGGGTTGTGTGGTGGGCCGAGGAATCGGGGGGCGCAAAGCCGCGAGCCCAGCACTAATTTTTCGTTGAAGAGGAGTATCCAGAAAATTAGTGCTGGGTCGTCGGGCTGCCGCAAGCACGCGCGCAGCCCCTTATTGTTGATGACACGCATGCCATGCCTCGGATTCTGATTGTCGACGACGAACCGGATATCCGTGACTGCCTCCAGTCGTTCTTCACCGCTCGAGGCTTCTCAGTCGCCTATGCGTTTAGCGGGGAAGAAGCGATCGACCAACTGACCAGTCAAGTCGCCGACGTGATCCTCCTTGATATCAACCTCCCTGGTCTCTCTGGGCTGGAAGTCCTCAAGCGGGTCAAAGATCTCTCTCCATCCTGCCGGGTCGTGATGCTCAGCGCCTTCGATGAACCCTATCTGCGCAGCCAAGCCGCCGCCTATGGCGCGTATGGCTACATCACCAAACCCTTTAATTTCTCAGAGGCCACCTGGGCCCCTGTCCTTTCCCATCCGTTCTAGTCCCCAGTGCCACTTTCCTGATCGCTGAAGACTTGAGTCGGTATCCCTTGACTCATTCACGTTCAATCAGGCACAGTTAAGATGAGTGGCGATGAGACGCCACTCGAACGGAGAACCAGATCATGCGTCGAATGCTGATTGTCGATGACGAACCAAAGATCTTGCAGTGCCTGACGAAGTTCTTTGGTGCCCACGATTTCTCGGTGGTCTCGGAGACGACCGGTGAAGCTGCTATCAGCCGACTGAAGATCGATCGACCTGACGTGATGCTGCTTGATGTCCGCCTGCCAGGGATGTCGGGCCTTGAGGTCCTCAAACGAGCCAAAGAACTACACCCCAACGCGAGGGTCATCATGGTGAGCGCCGTGGAACGTCCCGATGTGCAGAGCGAAGCCAAGGCCTACGGGGCCGATGGGTTTGTCACCAAACCCTTCGATTTTTCAACGGGCACGTGGGCCCCGGTCTTGTCCCCTGAGGAGTAACGAGCTCGTTGGCCTACTGGGGCTGCTCGTCGAGGAAACTGTGCAGGCGGGCTCTCGCGCGCAGCGCCTCCAGCCAAGTTGAGAGCTGTTCCTGCTCTTTGGCGGCCTGCAGGGTCTTTCGGAAGGCTTCTTTGTTCATCGCAAACTCCCCTTCGTCGTAGGGCAACCGCTCTTCGATCGCTCCGAAGGCAAACCCCTTCTCGATCATGACGACCTCAGAGAGCTCACCAGCTTTGAGCCCAACGAGCGCCTGCGTCAACGACGGGACTGAGCCCAGCGAGTCGATCGAGCCGTGGCGCGTAAACGGGGCAGGCCGTCGCGGTGTGATCCCCAACACCTGACAGGCCTGGTCCATCGTCGCGCCGCCTTCGAGCAGGGCGGCCAGCTCATTATGGAGTTGCTGTGCGCGCGCCCTGGCGGCTTCTCGGGCGTGTTCCGTGAGGAACTGGCGCTCCAGGTGCGTGCGCACTTCCTCCAACGCGGGGAGGCGTGAAGGCACTTCCTCGATTGGCCTGAGCACAAAGACGCCGCTTGATGCTTCAACGACTTCTGTCATCTCGCCCAGTGGGACTTCAAAGACCCTTCGAAGTATGAAGCCCTCTGGGCCGTTCGGGATATCTGCCGTCAAGGGGTCGAGTGGCCCGACGCTGCGGATGGGGAGCGCTCTCGAGGCGGCCATCTCGTCAAACCGCAGCCCCGCCTCCACATCCTCCTGCAGGTCCAGCGCCAGCTCCATGAGGGATTCGCGGCCCAGTTCTTCTGAGCGTCGCAAGCGGATCGGCTCGCGCACCTCATCCAGCGCCGCGGTCGTTCCGTCCGCTCGTGTGAACTCCTCGACGTGTTCCTCATAGTAGGCCTGGATGTCAGCATCGCTGATGGCGCTGGCAGGCGGCGAGACCTCCGTCAGCGACCGACCCAGATACTCGATGCGGCGCTGAGCGGGGATGCGCACCGCCTCGTGGTTGGCCTCGTAGTACGCGAGCAACGCCTGGTCCGTCAGCATCTGGCGCACGTGGCCTTCCAAGGCCTCGAACTCGACCACAATCAAGGCGGCCTGCATTCGTTCGTAGTCCTTGGCGTAGGCGGCGGTGAGTTCTTCCTCGGTGAGCGGCGTCTGGGATGTCACCGAGTCCACGAGACGTTGCACGCGCAGGTCATCCCGCATGCGCTCCTCAAACGCCTCCACGCTGATCCCCAGGCCCCGGACGTATCGGTCATAGAGCTCGGGCACGAACCGGCCGTCCTGTTGGAAGGTCTGTTGGGCCTGTAAGAATCGCGCCAGCTCTTCATCGGTGATGCGGATGGTTCGTCGCGCTTCTTCCCGGATGATGAGGCGATCCCACGCTTGCTGTCGCAAGAACGGCTCAAAGGCCTCAGGAGGCGCCTGACCGAGTTGCTCCGAGAGGTATTGGCTCACGAGCTGATACTCCGCGTGAAAGACCTCCCACGGCACCGACCGGCCGAACACCTTGCCTGCCATCCCGCCCGGACCTGGGGCGGAGCCACCACCAACCCACAGGTGGAAAAAGAAGATAAACGGCGGCACCATGACGAGCGCCAGGATGAGTTGGGTACGTCGCCGAAGGGTTTTAGAGTGCAGAAGGCGCTTGAACATTGTGAGGGTATCCTAGCGCATCTCAGTGGTCTCTTCAAGAACAGGCGGGTGACCAAGGCATTCACCCCGAGAGGGGTCTTCAACGGTCACCAAGGCAGGCAAGCGAGTTGAGAGCTTACGGATTGACCTCCCGCCACATGAGGACATTGACCTCGAACGGGTCGCCCTCGCGGGAAGGGTTCAGGGCTTCGTCATAAAGATTCAGCGCCTCATCGTAGTGAACGGCACAGTTCCCGTGCACGGTGATGTGGCGGCCGCTCACTGCGCCGTACAGTTCGCTCTCGCCCGAGATGTCAACCTCGGCGTGGGGTGCGGTAATCTTTGCGAACAACCTGGTCTTGCCGCTGATGGCAACGCGGGAGCCTGTGACATAGAGCGTGAGATTGGGTGGAAGGGAAGAGGCCGTAGCCATCCCGTTGCCGGAGATCTGGATGTCGCCTTTGACATACACCTCGGCAGGGCCGGTGAACTCTAATCGGCCTTTTCCTGCAATGTGGATCTCATCAAAGAGATACACACCGCCTTCCAGTGTTACCGTCTCGTCACCGGTAATCTGGAGCCGACCGAGACTTTGAAGTCCCGGGAGCTCTACTGGTTCCACCGGTACCTTCCCGTTCGCGATCTTGACTGACGCCAGCAGCGCATCGTTCGTCGTGGGAGTTTGCCAGAGTATCCGCTCTGGGTCGCACCCAGCGGGCACGACCAGCTCGCCTTTCAGGTCGATCTTTCCAACAAGCGTCATGGCTCGGTCGGTGTTGGCATTCGTGGCAACCCGCACATTCGCCCGCGCTTGCGCATGATCGTACAGCCCGCGGCGCGAGTCGTAGCTGTCGATACTGACGACTTCATGGCCGCCGCCGTTGAAGCGGACCCCTTCGTTCCCGAGGATCCCGTAGCCAGGCCCACCGCGCGTGAAGGTTTCGAGCACTACCTCAACGGCTTTCGCGGTGTAGCCGAAGGCCCTGGGATCGTTCTGCGGGAAGACGCCGTGTGATTGAATGATCCAGCGAGAGGGCCCATCCGAGGTCACCTGGATGAGGTAGCCCCCAGACTGGTTTCCCAGTTCCGTGTAGCCGGAACCAGCATAGCGGGGATCCGTCCTCAAGGCGAGGATGGCTTGATCGATACCGGATTCGGCCAGGAACATGGCCTTCGCGAGGCGGGCGGCTCGTTCGCTGGCTCGTTGCTCGATCGTCGACAGCGTCAACATCCCGCCCCCGAGGACCATGACGATCCCGACCATGGTCAGAGCACAGATGAAGATGACGCCTCGCTGGCGACTCACGCGTCCCCCGTGTTGCCGCAGACGACGAAAGCCACTCCCCCCTCCTTGATGGAGGACTAGCTCCGTCGCAAGAGGCCGGCCCTAGGCTGGCTTGGGATCACCGCGCTCCAGGCACGATGCTGATCGAATCAACCCCCTTGAGAGGGGTGCCTGTGCGCGTCAGACCCTTCAGGATCCCTTGGGTGTCGTTCATCTCAAACGCCGCTTGCTCGGTCTCAAAATGGCACATTAGATCAAGCTGGCCATCTGCGTTGACATCTTCGGGCTTGCAAAACGCCAAACTCTGCTCAGTCCCTGCCCGACCAAAGGTCAACGTGTCCTGCTTGACCACCTCCGGTGCTGCAAACCGCCCGGTTGACAGGATGGCCACCGGGATCTTGCCCTGGCTCTTCGGATTGACGCGGTTCTCCGTTGTGTTAGGCTTGATGTCAATCTGCACGGTCAGTGAGGTTTCTACCGGCTTGATCTTATACATCAGCAACGTCATGTAATTGAACCGGCCCTCATACTCCGGCACGATCTGCTGGACGCTCTTCGACTCGCCGATCACATAGACGTGCGAGCCGACCTTTTGGATGCCCCACGCCACATCGTCGTACGCGCCCCCGAAGGTGTAGTGAGCCAGGACCGAGCCATCAGCCGGATTGACCTCCAGGACGAACATATCCGCCGCGCCCGATCCGAAGCTGTGCGTCGTTCCGGTCACATAAAGCCGCTGGCCTTCGGGAGGGGTGCGCGCATGATCGTTGGCCGCAACTCCATGGGCGATGTCCTCCGCGGCGCCACCCCATGTCGTGCGCCAGAGCAGGTTGCCCGCCTCGTCGTACTTCACCATCAACACATCCGTGCCACCCTGCGGACCGTTCTTGAGACCCCCCACGACATAGATGTCCCCCTCCCCGGTGGACTGATACCTCCGGGTGGCCGTCACCGCCATCGCTCCTCTCCAGCCCGGGAGGAACCCTGGCTGGCTGCGGACCCAGAGCTGGTTACCGGCGTCGTCGTACTTCCACAGCGCAAGGCGTAGGCTCGAGGAGCCCAGGTAATACGGATAGTGGGTCAGGCCAGCGACATAGGCGTCGCCGTTGAGCGTCGTCACAGCAGTGCCGAAGCTGCTCATGAACCAGCCCGTGTTCCCCAAGACCCGACTCCAGCGCAACGTCCCCTCTGAAGTGTACTGAGCCAGGAGTGCCGTGTTGTTCACCCCGTTGGTCTGGCCGTAGCCGCTGGCGTACAGGTAGTGCGCCGCGCCGGAGCGATCCGCTCCAAACGCCAGGCCCAGGAACGACTCGTTGCCACGGTAGGTGAAGAAGTTCGGCTTGACCACCCACTCTTCAATCCCAAACCCGGACGCTGTCTTCGAGGGGGTCAATGGGAACTTGACGAGGACAGCCTTGTGCTCTTTGTCGCCGACGCCGTCCTGCGTCTGCGACCGGCTGCGTCCCGCAAAGAAGAGACCGCCTCTGGTGGCGACGATGCCATCGAACGCCTCATCGTTCGGGCCGGATCCCGTGGGACCAGCCGGCCAGCCAAAAGACCAATGCTCAGGCTGCGGCCATTCGCTCAGCCGCATGGGCATGGCGCCGCTCGAATCCAGCTTGTAGCTGACGGCCATGGCAAAGCTTCCCCAGGGCAGGGGACTCTCACTGACCCCGGCCCAATACAGATCCGAGGCGTTCTGAAACGCAAGGCTGGTGCCGCGTTGCGTTGGACCCGAATAAAACGGCCGCTTGAACTCCAATCCTTCCTCTCCTTCCGCCACCTGAGCAGTAGGAACCGATGCCAGCAGCAACATGAAGCCAGTGAGCACCACCGCCGTGCGTCTCCTCGTCAGGTCCATGATTTCGCCCTCCTTGCTGAACAACGGACACGAAAAATCCCCATCCACTCCACGTGGATGGGGAGACGATGACTCAGTAGAATAAATTGGCTACACGCCGATGAACGGCTGTGCATTCTGCGGCAACTGGCTGCCCTGGCTTTTGGCTGTAGGCCCTGTAGCTTTGCGTCGTACCCTTTCGGGTAGTTTGCCTTTTTCGCGTTGTCAATCACACTATACCATATTCCCCAAGCATGCGACAAAAGGCAACAGGACAAAGGGGGTAATGTCTCAGTCTGACTCGGCCCACGGCTCTGCGCACCGCTCGGTCGGCCCCGGCGAGGCCGGCCTTCGCTCGGCGCCGGTGCTCGCGAGGGCAGACGACCCGTGTCCGTGCGGCTCGCACCGGCGAACGTGCGCCTCGCCTTGGCCTCGTCACACCGCTCTCTTATGAAATTGAGGCACTACCACAAAGGGTGTTTCGTTGACACGTCAGAACCACTACGGTACAATCGTGACCGCTGTGGGACGACTCATCCGCAAGCCCCGTCAACGGTGGGCGATCAACCCCAAAACCAGAGTCCATGACAGCCAAAAACGTCTCTCGCGTGCGAAGCGGAAGACATCCCTCCGTCAAGAACTCGGCCGCCTTGAGTCCGAAGGGGGCGCGCCGACTCACGATCGGTCTGCCCAAAGGGAGTCTCCAGGACGCCACCGTCAGACTCTTTGAGCGGGCAGGGTTCAAGGTGATCATTGGGTCGCGCTCCTACGCCCCCACCATCGACGATCCTGAACTGCTTCCGATGCTCCTGCGGGCCCAAGAGATGTCTCGCTACGTCGAAGAGGGAATTCTGGACTGCGGTATTACCGGCCATGACTGGGTGCTCGAAAACCACTCGGCCGTCGAGCGGGTGGCAGACCTGGTGTACGCCAAGCAGACCCGCCAGCCGGTGCGATGGGTCTTAGCGGTGGCCAATGAATCGCCGATCCACCACCCGCGCGATCTGCAGCACAAGCGGATCGCGACGGAGTTGGTCAATGTGACGAAGGCCTATCTGGCCAAACAGCAGATCGAGGCGTCCGTGGAATTTTCCTGGGGCGCGACGGAAGGGAAGGTGCATGGGGGGCTGGTCGATGCGGTGGTGGAGGTGACAGAAACTGGCCAAACGCTCATGGCCAATGGGCTGCGCATCATCGACACGATCTGCGAATCCACGACGCAGTTGATCGCCAATCGCCAAGCCCTTCGGGATGCCTGGAAGCGCCGGAAACTCGAGAGCCTGAAGACGTTGCTCCTGGGCGCGGTGGAAGCCGAGGGCAAAGTGGGGCTGAAGCTGAATGTGTCCGAGCGCCAGCTCAAACACGTGATGGCCGTGTTGCCCGCGATGAAACGCCCGACCATCTCCAAGCTCTGGTCCAAAGATGACGAGGAGCCTTGGTGGGCGGTGGAAGTGATCATCGAAGAACACCAGGTCAAGGCGCTCGTGCCGAGACTCAAAGAGGCGGGCGCTCGAGACATCATTGAATATCCGTTGAACAAGGTGATTTACTAGGGTCATCAGTCATTCGTGACTTGCCGACCGCACGAAGGTGGCTCATGCCAGGCGGCAAGAAGCGCAAGCGCCAGAACATCCGCACGCACACGCATCAGACCCTGCGCCAGTGGATGTGGCACAAGCCTAAGAAGAAGCGCTAAGTTGTCCATCCTGTTTCATCCATCGGAAGGCGCGGAGACGGTCGCGGCACGCCCTGCACGATGTCGTTGGGGCCGACGGTCACCATGGGTGACCAGGGCTGTCTACCCAGGCTGGTTGCTTGCAGTGGGGGTCTGGGGGTGTCTGTTACCAGGATGCGCCCACGAACCGTTACGGGCGGGGCCTCTTCCCAGACGCGCGTTTTCGTACTCGATGTATCTGCGCGGCCTCATGCTCGAGAGAACCGCGCAGCTCTCCGAGGCGCTCGAGGCCTACCAACAGGCCCTTGAACACGACTACAACTCCCCGCTCTTGCATGTCCGTGTCGGCGCCACCTACGTGAAATTAGGACAGCCCGAACAAGCCCTCAAGAGTTTTGAGCGGGCACTGGCGCTTGACCGTTCCCAACAAGACGCCCTGAGATGGATGGCCATGCTGTATGCCTCTCAGGGACAGCTTCAGGAAGCCATCGAGATCTATGAACGGTTGCGGAAGCAAGAGCCGACGGATCGCTTCGTCCTGAGCACGCTGGCCGATCTGTATGTGCTCCAAGGCGAGCTGGAACGAGCGGTCGAACTCTTTGGGCAGCTCATCCAGGAATACGGCCCATCCCACCAGTTGCACTTTAATGTGGGCGTGCTGTATGGACGGATGGGACGTCTCTCTGAAGCGATCCAAGAACTCTCGAGGGCCGTTGAGCTGTCGCCGGAGTCGGTGGAGACGAGGGTGGCACTCGGCCTGACGTACGAACTGGCCGAGCAGCCGGACAAGGCCGTGGCCCACTATGAGGAAGCGATGCGGTTTGATCCGTTGAATCCCCGGGTGTACCAACTGGCCGCTCGTGTGTACGTCAACCAAGAGCGCTTCGCCAAAGCGATCCAGTCCTATCAGACGGTGTTGGACTTGGTCCCCAACGATCTGAGCGCTCTGGTGGGATTGGTGCGGTTGTTGGTGGCGGAGAAACGTTTTGAGGAGGCTCAACATCTGCTGACGATGAAGTTGCGGACGCTCGGCCAATCCTCCGATCTGTATCTCCTGCTCGGATTGCTCTATCGGGCAGCGAACCACCCGTATGAGGCCGTTCGAGCCTTTGAGCGAGCGATTGTCCTCCAACCCGATGCGCCACAAGCCCATTTCTGCCTGGGGGCTCAATTGGAGCAATTGGATCAGGGTGAAGAAGCGCGGAAGGCGTTTCGTCGCACGATCCAACTCGAACCCAACCATGCGGACGCCCTCAATTATCTGGGTTACATGGATGCGGAAGCCGGGGTGAATCTCCACGAAGCCAAGGCGCTCATCGAACGGGCCCTGGCGCTCGATCCCGACAACGGGGCCTATGTCGATAGTTTGGGGTGGGCGTGCTATCAGCTCGGTCAACTCGATCAAGCCGTTCACCATCTCGAGCGCGCGACCCAGTTGATCGATTCCGATCCCACGGTCTTTGACCATCTGGGGGATGTCTACCTCAAACAAGGTAATCTCGAAGGCGCTGAGCGAGCCTGGCAGAAGGCGTTGGAATTGGATGAGACCCTTGACGAGGTGAAATATAAACTGGACTCGCTGCAGGAACGCCGAGCGACCGTTTCGACCCCCTCACGGTGACGATGAACCCTCAGACGCCCACACGCCCTGATCCCTCGACGTTGCGTCGGCTCGCCGTGGAGCTTCGAGGGGAGATTCTGCGGATGATCGCGAAGGCAGGCAGCGGTCATCCGGGCGGATCGCTGTCCATGGTGGAGCTGTTGATCGGCTTGTACTGGTATAAGCTGCGCCACAACCCGGCCCATCCGGCCTGGCCTGAACGAGATCTCTTCTTGCTGTCCAAGGGACACGGGTGTCCAGCCCTCTATACGGTGTTGGCGTTTCAGGGCTATTTTCCCAGGGAAGAACTGATGACGCTCCGACGCTACCCCACGAGACTCCAGGGCCATCCTGAGCGCGGCTCGCCCCCGGGTGTTGAGATCGCCGCCGGCTCGTTGGGTCAAGGGCTGTCCATGGCCAACGGCATCGCCTTGGCGGATCGGTTGGATGGCAGGCGTCGACGGATCTTCTGTCTGTTGGGTGACGGAGAAGTCCAAGAAGGTCAGGTGTGGGAAGCGGCCATGACGGCCCATCATCACCACTTGGAGATGGTGTGCGCCATCATCGATGCGAATCAACTCCAACAGAACGGTCCGGTCAAGGCGATTCAAGATATCGAGCCGTTGGTGGAGAAATGGCGGGCCTTTGGTTGGCATACGATCGAGATTAATGGACATGATGTAGCTCAGGTGATGGATGCGTATGACCAGGCCGACACCATCAGAGACAAACCCCAAGCGATCGTGGCCAGGACGATAAAAGGCAAAGGCGTGTCGTTCATGGAACTCAATCCCGCCTGGCATGGCGTCGCGCCAAAGCCCGATGAGCTTGAGCGGGCGTTAAAAGAGTTGCAAGCTAGCGGGGGATGATGTGGACATCTGTGGAGAAGTCAACAGGTAAAACGACAAAGGCAATAGGACAACGGAACAGTCAACACTGTTGACTGTTCCCTTTTCAATGAGCCAGCTACCTGGCAGGGAATCATGGCCGATAAGGCGACACGAGACGGATTTGGGGAAGGCCTGTTAGAGTTGGGGCGCACCAACCCTCACGTGGTCGCGCTCTCCGGCGACTTGGAGGATTCAGCGCGGGCCATCTGGTTTAAGAAGGAGTTTCCGCACCGCTTTTTCTCTGTCGGGATCGCCGAGCAAGACATGATCGGCACCGCCGCGGGCTTGGCGATGATGGGCAAAATTCCGTTTGCCTGCTCGTTCTCACAGTTTGTGACGGGCAAGGCGCTGGAGCAGCTCCGCTTGGCGGTCTGCTACCAGAACCTTCCCGTGAAGATCGTTGGCTCTCACGGGGGGCTCTCGGTGGGGGCCGATGGAGCGACGGCTGAGGCGCTGGAGGAATTCCCGCACCTTCGCAGCCTGCCAGGTATGACCGTGGTCATGCCCTGCGATGCGATCGAGGCCAAGAAGGCGGCGATCGCCTCGGCGACGTATCCCGGCCCTGTGTATCTGCGTCTGGGCCGCGCGCCGGTGCCGACGATCACCAAATCGGAAATCCTGTTTGAAATCGGCAAGGCCAACACGCTGCGCGAGGGCTCGGATGTGGCGATCCTCGCCTGTGGCACGATGGTGGCCCATGCGCTCCAAGCCGCTGAGGCGCTTGCCAAGGACGACATCCAGGCCCGCGTCATCAATCTCCACACGATCAAACCCCTTGATGCCTCGACGATCTTGAAAGCCGCCCGCGACACCGGGGCCCTTGTGACCGCCGAGGAGCATACCATCCTGGGAGGGCTCGGCGGGGCGGTGGCTGAAGTGACCGCTCAAGAGCATCCAGTGCCGATTCGGATGGTGGGTGTGGTGGATCGCTTCGGGACCTCGGGCGATCCGGCTGCTCTCTTCAAGGTCTTTCACTTGATGCCCGAGGACATCGTCAAGGCTGCCAGAGAGGTTCTTCGTCTTAAACACGCCTGGGCTGCCTCAGCCGCTCGCTAAGACGTTCAACAGTTGGGGGCGATGCGTGAGCTCGTTCGTCTCTTGGCTCCAGCGAAACTGAATCTCTACCTGCGGGTCCTTGGCCGACGTCCCGACGGCTATCACGAGCTCGAGACGCTGTTTGAGCGCATCGACCTGGCCGATGAGTTGACGTTCGAGGCGCAGCCACACGCGCTTCGGGTGATCTGTAATGACCCGTCGCTTCCTTGCGACGACACGAATCTCGTCCTTACAGCCGCCCGGTTGTTGCAGGCTGCCACCAGGACAACGCAAGGCGCTACGATTCACTTGACCAAGCGCATCCCGATTGCGGCGGGCTTAGGAGGCGGGTCGTCGGATGCGGCCACGACCCTCGTCGGCCTGAACCGGTTGTGGCACCTGGGATGGTCCACAGCCCAGTTGCGCGAGCTGGCTTGCCAAGTCGGCTCGGACGTGCCCTTTTTTCTGGAGGAGGCCGTGTTTGCCATCGGCCGAGGTCGAGGGGAACTCCTTGAGCCTGTGAGAGATGGGAGAGCGCTTGTCCACGTGTTCGTCACGCCAAACATCCGGCTTTCTACAAAGGAAATTTTTTCTCAGGCACACTTCCCCTTGACAGCCCCCTGGGCGTCCATTAGCATGGTTCTACACGCCTTACGCAACGGCTCGCTTGGCGAGCTCGCTAAGGGGTTGTATAACGATCTCCAACCTGAGGCGATCCGGCGTTGTCCCGTCATTACGGAGATTCAGTCCCGCCTGCGCATGGCTGGGTGTATCGGCACGCTGATCTCCGGCAGTGGTCCCACGGTTTTTGGGTTGTGTCAAGATGCCACACAGGCGATGGCGATCGCGAAGCAGCTTCGTGCCATCGGATCATCGGACTGGCGGATCGGGGTTGTCCAGACCCAGGCCCCGCGAGGGCAGCAACCGCGAGCAGGTTCTCTTCGCTGAAGCGGTCCCATGGAGATCACTGAAGTCCGGGTGTCCTTGCGCAGTAACCCGCAGACGCGTTTGAAGGCGTATGCCACCCTGACGTTTGACAATTGCTTCGTCGTCCGCAACGTCAAGATTATCGAAGGCAAAAACGGACTCTTTATCGCGATGCCTTCCCGAAAACCCACCGTCATCTGCGCCTCGTGCCAGGCCAAGACGGATCTCGGAAACCGGTTTTGCAATCACTGTGGTGCGGCGATGCCCAGCCAGACCAATCCAACGACTGGGGTCGGCGAGTCGGGTTCATCGGAGGCGGCGGCACATCGGGATATCGCGCATCCGATTACGGTGGAATTCCGGCAGTACCTCCAGAAAACCGTTCTTGAGGCCTATGAGGCGGAGAAGACGAAGGGACCCACGAGTCCACCGACTGGAACAGGCGACTATGGAGCGCTCTGATCGGCTCGACGCGATTCAGCTGCGTCGTGAAGGGACGACCTCCCACGACATCGTGTAACGCCTTGGAATAGCACGGTGTTTCGTACGAATGTTGGCAATGGCTATCATGGTTTCTTGCGAATTGCAGTTCGTCGAAGCACGGATCTGAACCGACGCATGAGTGGCTGGATCGCTGGAATGTGTGCTGGTGTTGGGGAGTAGTGTAACGGTAGCACAAGAGCCTTTGGAGCTCT
>Ga0114945_10001225_pt1 | contig 16099 bp, 10 predicted proteins | sample OV2TP3_FD_87194 | JGI IMG/M metagenome (GOLD analysis project Ga0114945, IMG submission 87194) | Hot spring microbial communities from Beatty, Nevada to study Microbial Dark Matter (Phase II) - OV2 TP3 | ecosystem: Environmental > Aquatic > Thermal springs > Hot (42-90C) | place: USA: Beatty... | reverse complement strand
TGCAATACGCCCCTACGCAATACCACGTTACCCCCTGATCGGAGGCCCAGCAACGGGTTCTCTGCCCCGCCCCTCCGGCTCGGGCGTCGCCCAGAGGAGCGCCCCTCCCGCCACGAAGAAAAGGAGGACGGAGAGGATGGCCGCCCGCTGGCTCCCCGTGAGGGCCGACACCGCCCCGAAGACGAGGGGCCCGAGGATGGAGCTCATCTTCCCGCAGGCGCCGTAGAAGGCGTAGGTCTGGGCCGTGCTCCCCAGGGGGATGAACTGGGCGAGGAGGGAGCGGCTGGCCGCCTGGCTCGATCCCAGGGAGAGGCCCGCCAGGAGCGATATGGCGAAGAACACCTCCTTCGAGGTGGTCCAGTAGGCCGCGACCGCCACGACGCACCAGTTGGCCAGGGTGAGGAGCACGGTCCTCCGCGCGCCCCAGGCGTCGGCCAGGTAGCCGAGGGCGAGGGCCCCCGCCCCCGCCGAGACCTGGACCGCGATGAAGAGGGTGAGGGTCTCCGCCATCGAGAAGCCGAGGGTCGTGACGGCGTAGATCGAGCTGAAGGAGATGACCGTCACGATCCCGTCGTTGTAGAGGAAGAACGCGGCGAGGAAGCGAAGGGCGCCCTCGCGCCTGCGGAGGGCCTGGAGGGTCGCCCACAGCTGCCGGAAGGCCGAGGCGGCGGGGGCGTGGGCCCCCTCCGCGCGGCCGGCGGCGGGGCCTCCGGGCGGGCGCTCGCGGAGCCAGAGGATGAGCGGGAGGGTGAAGATCGCATAGAAGGCGGCCACGGCGGCGAAGCTCGCCCGGAAGAGAGGGAGGTTCTCGGGCGCGAACCCCCCGGCCAGGAGCGGCCTCACGAGGAAGAGGCAGAGGAGCCCGCCGAAGTATCCGAGGCCCCATCCCCAGCCGCTCACCTTGCCGATCGTCCGGGGGGTCGAGACGTCCGGCAGGAAGGCGTTGTAGAAGACCATCGACCCCTCGAAGCCGACGGTGGCGATCACGAAGAGGGCCATGCCGGCGGCCACCATCCCGGGCCCCACCCCGGCGAGGAGGGCCGTCGCCCCCACGCAGACGGCCGCGTAGGCGAGGAGCATGCGCTTGCGCGAGCCCGTCCGGTCGGCCACCGCGCTGAGCGGCGGGGTGATGAGGAGCGCGAGGACCATGGCGAGGGAGAGGGAGATCCCCCACAGGAGATCCCCCCGCCCCCCGCCCCCGGCGACGACGTGCTTGAAATAGACGCTGTAGGCGACGGTGACGATGAGGGTGGGGAAGGCCGAGTTGGCGAAATCGTAGAGGCACCAGGAGAGGACCTCGAGCCTCCGGCGCCCCTCGCCGGTGCGGGGCGGGCTCCCTTCGATCTTCGTCCCTTCGGCGGGAGATGGCATGGCGTCACGCGTGGGGCGGGGGTTTCTCCGCATTTTACCCGGAATCGCGCCGGGGCGCCCGGCGGCGAGGAGGTGGTGTCCTCATTTGAATGGGGTTCGTTTTGTTATCCTGAGCGAAGCGAAGGATCTGCTTTAAAAGCAGATTCTTCGCGCCTTCGGCGCTCAGAATGACGGCGAAAGGAGACAGATTGGGACACTATCGGTGAGGGGGGATGTTGATCCCCGGAGGAGAAAGTACGCTACAATCGAGCCGTCGCCTCCGGGCCCGCGGGCCGCTCGCGGGTTCGAGCAGAAAGGCTCCCCATGATTCGATGGCTCAAGTGGACGGATGGCGTCCTGGCCGTCCTCGTCCTTCTTCTCGCGGCCGGGGCGGTGGCCGTCCGCCTCTTTTTCTCCTCCGACCAGGTGAGGCGGCTGGCCGAGGCGCAGGCCCATGAGTATCTGGGCCGCAAGGTGCGCCTCGAGCGCCTCTCCATCGGCTTGTTCAGCACGGAGGCGGCGGGGCTCACCATCGAGGGGGGGCCGGAGGGCGGAGGCCAGGGGCCGCCCCTGCTCCAGGCGGCCGAGATTCGCGTTTTGCTCAACCCGACGGCCCTCCTCTACAAGCGGGTGAGCCTCCTCAGCGTCACCCTCTCCGGCGTCTCGGTGCACGCCTCCCGGGACGCGCGCGGCCGCTTCAGCTTCCAGGACATCCTCGACCGGCTCGAAGGGCCCAGCCAAAAGCGCGCCGCGCGCGCGGGGGGGCCTCTGCGCGCGCTCTCGCACCTGGCCGCCCCTCCGGCCGAGGCGGCCCCGGAGAAGGGGGAGGGCGCCGGCCCCGGCTTCGAGGTCGTGATCCGCTCCCTCGAGATGCAGGACGTCAAACTCTCCTTCGCGGCGGAGGCGACGGAGCGGACGCCCGCCTTCCGGGCCATGTGCGTTTTCCGGGAGGTTGAGGCGAGGGGAATCCGGGAAGGGGCGCCCTTTGATCTCGAGGCCGACGGCAGCTGCACCGAGCCGGGCCTCATCCGCTTCAAGGGACGCTTGTATGCGGACGCGAGAGGGAGCTTCTACCGGCTCGCCGGGGAGGCGCAGCCCTTCGAGGTGGCGCCCTTCGTCCGCCTGGCGCCGGCGGTGGAGGGGGTCCGGGCCCTGGGGGGAAGGGTGGGGGGCAGGGCGTCGGTCTCCTTCTCCGGCGGCCGGGAGCTCCAATGGGAGACCGACCTCCAGGGAGAGGGAGTGGCCGCGGAGATCCAGGCGGATCCTCAGAAGCCGTGGCGGAACGTCAGGCTGGAGAGGGTCGCCGTGCGGTCCCAGGGCGGCTTCGACATCCAGAAGGAGTCCGCCCGGCTCGCGCGCCTCGAGGTGGATCTTCCCTTCGGCAAGGGGCGGTTGACCAAGCCCTCCCGCTGGAACGTCTCCGGGCAGGATGAGGTTCACGCCGATCTCAGCCTCTCCGACCTCGGGGCGGCGGCCCGGTGGGCGGGCTCCTTTCTGGACGCTCCCCTCGGGCGGCTCGACCGGGGCGGAAAGTTCCGCCTGGAGCTCGCGGCCTCCCGCGACCGGAAGAAGGCCGAGGGCTGGGCCTTCCGATCCTCCGCCGAGTTCGATCCGCTCGATTTGGCGCCTCTCGCCGCCCTGGCCCCTCCCCAGGAAGCCGTGCGGGCGCTGGCGGGGAGCGTGGAGGGGAGGGCGGAGCTCGCCTTCTCGGCGGAGAAGGTGGCCCGCTGGAAGGTGGACCTCAGGGCCGAGGGGCTGGCGGGCCAGATCCGGCCGAACCCCCGGGAGGATTGGCGCCCTCTCCGCCTGGCTGGCGCCCGGGTGCGCTCCGAGGGGTCCTTCGACGTCGCGCGCGAGTCGGCCGAGGTCGCCCGGCTCGAGGTCGATCTTCCCTTCGCCCAGGCGCGCCTGGTGGAGGGGGGGCGGTGGAACGTCTCGGGGCGGGACGAGGCGAAGCTGAACGTGAGCGTATCCGATCTGGCGGCCGCCCTGGCCCTGGCCCGCGAGGCCGCTGGCCTTCCGCTCAAGGAGATCCCGAAGGGGGGCAAGGTCGAGCTTCTCGTCTCGGCCTCCCGGAGCCGGGGGAGAGAGCCCGCTGTCTCGTTCGCCGCCTCGGCCGCGCTCGACGGGCTGGAGGTGGCCCCCCTCGCCCGGCTGGCCGAGCTCCCGGAGACGGTGCGCGCCCTCGGCGGGCGGACGGGCGGGAAGCTGGACGTGTCCTTCTCCCCGGGGCGGCGGGTTGAGTGGAGAACGGATCTCAAGGTCCAGGGGCTCTCGGCCGAGGTGCGCCCGGAGCCCAAGGGTCCCTGGCGCAAGGTCCGGCTGGCCAGCGCGGGGCTCCGCTCGGAGGGTTGGTACGAGCCGCAGAATCAGTCCGCCGGGGTCGCGCAACTGGAGATCGAAGTTCCGTTCGGGAAGGTGAGCCTCAGGAAGCCGGCCAAGTGGAACGTCTCGGGGCGGGACGAGATCGATGTTCTCGTCGGCATCGACGACCTGAGCGCGGCCGAGCAGTGGGCCGGCTCGATCGTGGAGTTGCCCATCAAGCCGGGGAAGAAAGGGGAGAAGCTGGGCGCCTCGCTCGCCGCGGCCCGGGACCGGAGGCAGGGGAAGGATTTCTCCTACGTCCTGTCGGCCTCCTTCGATCCGCTGGAGCTGGGCCCCCTGGCCCGCCTGCTCGCCCTGCCGCCCCTCCTGCGGGAGGTGGAGGGCGAGGTGGCCGGGAAGATTCAGGCCTCCTACACGGCCGCCAAGCTGGCCCGGTGGGAGGCCGACCTGCGGGGGGAGGGCCTCTCGGCCGAGGTCCGCCCGGACCCCAAAGGTCGGTGGGCCAAGCTCCCGCTGGGGCGCCTGACCCTCCGCTCCGAGGGGAGCTACGATTTTCTGCTGGGGTCGGCCGAGGTCGCCCGCCTGGAGGCCGAGTTGCCGTTCGGGAAGGTGCAGGTCCCGAAGAAATCCCTCTGGAACCACTCGGGCCGCGATGAGATTCACCTCGCCTGGAACATCTCAAACCTGGCCGCGGCCGCCTCGGCCGCGGGCGCGGCGGCCGGGGGGCCTCTCTCCCGCCTCAGGCCGGAGGGCACGGCCCAGGGCGCCCTCGCCCTGGTGCGCGACCGGAGGAGCGCCAAGGCCCTCTCGGCCGCCGGCTCGGCCGAGGCGAACCTCCAGCGGCTCCATTTTCTGGACCACCCCAAGCTGGAGATCCGGGGCGGCGGGAGGGTCCAATTTGACGGGGGGGCCGCCAGCCTCTCCGTGCCGCAGTTCGCGGTTCACGACCGGAGCCGCCCGCAGGAGCCGCCGGCCGCCCTCATCGAGGGTTTCACCGCCTCGCTCTCCCAGCCTGACCTGATGGGAGGGCGGATCGCCTCGAAGCAGGCGCTGGCGAAGCGCCTGATCCTCCGGATTTCGGCGGACCCCGAGAACAGGAGCACGCTGGACTCCTTGCTGGAGAGCGCGCCGCCGGCCCGGCCCTCCCCCGGGGATGGGGCCAAAGCCCCCGCCGCGTCGAAGAAGGCGCCCTCCGGCCCGGGCGGAGGGGCGCCCTCTCCTTCGGCGAAGAAGCCCGCGGCGCGCCCCTCCCGGGGCCAGCCGCTGCCGCCCGAGCGCCCGGCGGACCACCTCCCGGACATGCGGGTGGACCGGATCGAGATCGCGCAGGTGGACTTCCATTTCCGTCACGAAGTGGAGAAGGGGAAGCCGCCGGCCGTCATCGAGCGGAAGGATCTCCATCTTCTGGTCGAGAACTTCGACACGCGGATGCGCCCCGGGCGGCTGGACGCCCGCGCGCGCCTCGCCGCCCCCGGGGAGGCCCCCCCCCTTCTCCTCGAGGCCAACCTGAACCCCGGGGTGACGCCCGTGGCCGTGGCGGGCACCCTCACCCTGCGCAAGTACGACCTCCGCCCCCTCTCCCCCTACGCGCGCCGCGCGCGCGGCGCCGAGATCGAGCAGGGCGTGCTGGACCTGGATGCGCGCTTTTCCCTCAAGCGGGAGTATCTCCAGGCCGAGGCGAAGGGGAAGGTGGTCAACCTCCAGCTCCGCTCCGTGGGCAAGAGGAACTTCCTGACCAAGGCCCAGGAGGTCGCCGAGGGGGTGGCCCTGGATCTCCTCCGGCGCAGGAGAGGCGAGATCCCCATCAGCGTCCGGGTGCAGGGGCGGCTGGACGACCCCTCCACGAGCATCTACGGGATGGCGGTGGACTCCATCCTCGTGGGCGTGTTCGAGAAGCTGCTCGAACTGGGGGGGAGGACCCGCGAGCTCGGGGGAAACGTGACCGATATCTTGCGGGGCGTCATCGAGGGGGCCATCGGAGGGAGGGGGGCGGCGCCCGAGCCGCCGCAGGCGCAGCCCTCGCCGGAGGGACAAGCCCAGCCGCCCACCGAGAAGCCCTCCGCCAAGGATCTGGGAAAGACGATCGAGAAAGAGCTGAAAAAGGGCTTGAAGGAATTGCTTGGCCGCTGAGGCCGGCGTCGCTTTGTGTTCTGCTGCCTCGGTGAGCCCGGACCGCTAGCGGCGCCTTCGGCCGAAGCCGGCCCCTCCGCCAAGGCGACATCAAAAGTCATCCGGCTGGAAGAGAGTTCTCTCCAATTTTCTAACTCATGATATTTCTTGCCTTTTTCGGCGAAATTTGATAGGGTTTCGAGGTTTTCCTCCGCCCGGGGTGAAGACGGCCCGCCCGGCCTTTTGAGCGAGAAGGCGGCGGGCCGGGAGAGGATCTCCATGCCATCCCGCCGCTCGGGCGCTTCTTCCCTCCCTTCCTTGGCCGGCCGCCTCGACGAGATCATCGGTCTTCTCCTTGTGGCCTTCGCCGTGTTCCTCGCCCTGGCCCTCTGGACGTTCCATCCGGGCGACCCCTCGTGGGGCGACCGGGTGGGCGCGGGCTGGGCCGTGCGGAACTATGGCGGCCGGGTGGGGGCCTATCTGGCCGGCTGGACGGTCCAGCTGCTCGGGGCGTTCGCCGCCCTGGTTCCGCTGGGGCTTCTGGCGTGGGGCGTCGCGGCGTTTGCGGGCATCCGCTCCTGGCGGCCGGGGTGGCGGGAGCTCGGCGCCCTCCTCATCCTCCTGAGCGCCGCGGGAATGTTCTACAAGGCCTTCCGTCTCGATCCCCTCTTCGGGAAGACGGCGCTGGCCGGAGGTGCGGTGGGCTACGGGGTGGCGGTGCTTCTGGAGGCCTACCTGGGGCGGGCGGGAAGCTGGGTCGCCCTGGCGGCGGTGTTTCTTGCGGTGCTGGTGGCGACGACGGGCCTCTCCCTGGGGAGGCTCTTTGCGCTTCTGGCGGGCGGGCCCCTGTGGGCGGGGGCCCGCCTGGTCGTCCTCCTGGGCCGGGCCGCCTCCGCCGCGGCCGCGGGGGGGGGCTCGGCCCTGAGGCGCGTGGCCTCGGCCACGGGCCCCATTCTCTCTCTCCCGGGGCGCGTGGTTGCGTGGGAGGAGAGGACAACCTCCGACAACGGCTCGGCCTTCCAGGCGGATTCTTGGGAGAGCCCGCCCTCCCGGCGAGGGAGGGGGGGGCTCCTCCCCCCGCCGGAGGAGGAAGCCGGGGCCGGCCCGACCCTCTTCGGGCGGGGCCAAAAATATCCGGAGGCGCTGGGCCTTCCGCTTCCCGGGCCCGCGGCCGAGGGGGAGGAGAGGGATGAGCTGGACACCTTTCTCTTCGGCCCGGCCGCCGCGCCGGAGATTTCTGACGCCCCTCGGCGGAAGGAGCCGGAGGCGCCTGGACCTGCGCCCTTCTCTGCCGAAGCCCCTCTGGAGCGGCCTGCGGCCGGGGGCATCCGGATCGGCCGCCACCGGGGCGCGCCCGAGGAGGAGGAGATTTTCTCTCCCTCGCCCGTTCCGGCCGAGGCGGGCTCGATGGCCCCGCCGGGGGAGGGCGCCCCGGCCGCGGAGGAGGCTCGGCCCGCCGCCGGCCCGGCCGAGCCGATGGTGCGCCGCGCCGGGGTGGGAGGAGAGCCCGAGATCGTCCGGATCGAGGACGACGCCATCGTCTCCGAGGAAGCGTCGGCCCGGCCGGCCTCCCCCCGGCGCAAGGCGCGCCCGCGGGGGAGTTTCGCGCCGCCCTCCCTCGACATGTTTGTCGATCCCCCCGCGGGGGGGATCATCGTCGATGAGGAGGCCATCCGCGCCAAGTCCCGCCTCCTCGAGCAGACGCTCCGGGAGTTCGGCGTGGAGGGGAGCGTGACCGAGGTGAAGACGGGCCCGGTCGTCACCATCTATGAGTTCTCCCCCGCGCCGGGGGTCAAGGTGTCGAAGATCGCGGCCCTCTCGGACGACCTGGCGCGGGCCCTCTCGGCTCTCACCGTGCGGATCGTCGCTCCCATACCGGGCCGCTCGGTCGTGGGCATCGAGGTGCCCAACCTCAGGCGCAACGCCGTCTACATGAAGGAGATCCTCTCCTCGCCCGAGTTCACCCAGGCCAAGGAGAAGCTCACCATCAGCCTGGGGAAGGATATCCTCGGGCGCACCTCCCTGACGGACCTGGCCAAGATCCCCCACCTCCTCATCGCGGGGACGACCGGCTCGGGCAAGAGCGTGGCCCTCAACATGATGATCTGCAGTCTCCTCGTGCGCTGCATGCCGCGCGAGCTGCGCTTCCTCATGATCGACCCCAAGATGCTGGAGCTCTCCCTCTACGAAGGGGTGCCCCATCTCCTGGTGCCCGTCGTCACGGACCCGAAGAAGGCGGCCTCCGCCCTGCGCGGGGTCATCGCCGAGATGGAGCGCCGCTACAGGCGGATGAGCCTGGTGGGCGCGCGCAGCATCGAGCGCTACAACGAGCTCGTGGCCGAGGGACTCGGGGAGCGGGAGGCGGAGCGCCGCCTGCGGCAGCCCCTCTCGGAGGAGGACGGCGGGGGGGATGAGGCGCTCGACTTCATGCCCTACATCGTGGTCGTGATCGACGAGCTGGCCGACCTGATGATGTTCTCCTCGCGCGAGGTGGAGGAGTCCATGATCCGGCTCGCCCAGATGGCGCGGGCCGCGGGCATCCACCTCCTCGTGGCCACCCAGCGGCCCTCGGTGGACGTCCTGACCGGGCTCATCAAGGCGAACTTCCCCTCCCGGATCGCCCTGCGCGCCGCCACCCGGACGGACTCGCGCACCATCCTGGACATGAACGGCGCCGAGCGCCTCCTCGGCAAGGGCGACATGCTCTTCGTCCCGCCCGGGGCGAGCGCCCCCATCCGCATCCACGGCGCCTACGTCTCCGACAAGGAGCTGGCCCGCCTCGTCGCGCACTGGCGCGAGCAGGGGCCGGCGGTCTACCAGGAGGAGATCTTCCTGGAGAAGGAGAGCCCCGCGGGCGAGGAGCCGTTCGAGGAGGGTGAGTGGGACGAGCTCTACGACGACGCCGTGGCCCTCGTGGCCCGGACGCGCGAGGCCTCCATCTCCCTCATCCAGCGCCACCTGCGCATCGGCTACAACCGCGCCGCGCGCATGATCGAGCGGATGGAGCAGGAGGGCGTCATCGGCCCGGCCGACGGGGTGAAGCGGCGCCAAGTGCTCATCGGCGAGATTCCCGGCGAGGGGGCCAGGGCGGGCTGAGGCCGAGGCCCCGCGCGGGGGCGGGCGAGCGACGCGGCCTCCTGTGGTATCCTGGTTCACAGAATCCCAAAAGTGCGGCTCAAGAAGTCCGTCGCCGGGGCTTCCCGCGCGCGGGCCGCCGCCCTTTCGAGCCGGGAGGTGTCCGATGAACGCGACCGCCGACCTGAACCGGGTCTACTGCCTCATCCGGGACGGGTTCCGCGAGATGGGCCGGGCGCCCCACTACACCGAGCTGGCGCGCGCCCTGGGGGTTTCCCCGGAGGAGGGCCGCCGGGCGCTGCACGCCTTCATGGAGACCCCCTTCCCGGGCTGGCTCCACCCCGGGACGGACTACATCGCCTCATTCGCCCCCTTCGCGAGCATCCCGACGCAGTACCGGGTGGCGGTGGAGGGCCAGCAGAAGTGGTACGCCCAGTGCGGCTTCGAGTCCCTGGCGATGTGCTGGCTCTTCCCGGGGAAGCGGGTGGAGGTGGACGCCCTCTGCCTGCACTCGGGGGCGCCCCTGCGCGTCGCGATGCGGGACGGCGAGGTTCTCTCGGCCGAGCCGGAGAGCATCTTCGGCTACGCGGGCGTGCCCTTCGCCAAGTGGCGGGCGAACCTTCCTTTCTCCTGAAGCCGGATGAACCTCTTCCGGTCGGAGGAGGACGCCCGGGCCTGGTGGGGGTTTGAACCCGGGACCGAGGAGGGGGTGATGCCCCTCGCGGACTACGCCCGGCTTTGGGGGATCGAGAACTACCGCGCCCGGGCGCGGGACGACTACCTCGCCCTGATGCCCACCCTCCAGGCCGAGCGCTGGGAGCTGCTCGAGAAGATGGGCCGGCGGAAGACCTCCTTCTGGGACCCGCCCCCGCCCCCCAAGGGCTGAACCCGGGCGGCGCCCTGGCCCGTTTTCCTTCCTCGGGGCAAGCGATTATGCTCACCGGGTCGGGGTGAGGGGGCCCCTCCGGCGGTCGGATGGGCCTGGCACCCGGGAGGGAGCCCCATGACGGCAGAGGCGGTCGTCCGCGACCTCTCCCGCCGGGCCGAGGAGGACCTCGCCCTCTTCGGGCACCTGCTGGGCCTTTGCGGCCGGGAGCTGGCTTGCCTGGCCAGCCCCCGCCTGGAGGGGCTCGGCCCCATCCTGGAGGAGAAAGAGGCCCTCGTCCGGAAGCTCGCCCGGCGGGCGGAGGAGGCTGCCTCCCTCTGGGCGCGCCTGGAGGAGAGGGAGGGAGAGGAGGACCCCTCGCTCGGCCCCCTCCTGGCCTCCGTCGAGCGCGTGCGCGGCAAGATAGAGTCGATTCGAGAGGCCGAGGCCGAGATCGCCCGGCGGCTCTCTGACCGCAGCGGGGAGGTCCGCCGCCTGCTCGGCTCCCTGGAGCGCGGGGGGAGGGCGATGGACGCCTACCGGCCCATCCGGAACTACGCGCCGCGCTTCGTGGATCGGAAGGAATAAGGACGCCCGCCCCGCGGTTTTGGCCGTTTGAATTGGGTCCGCTCCTCCTTTAGAGTCGGTCGTGGCTTGGGATCAAAGCGAGGGGGCGCCCGGGGGCGTCCCCGCCCGCCGCACTTTTTCACGGATTCGACATCACGGAGGTAGGAAGATGGCCGGCAGCATCCTGGAGTTCACCGACCAGAATTTTGAGACCGATGTCCTCGGCTCGAACGTCCCCACCCTGGTGGACTTCTGGGCCGAGTGGTGCGCTCCGTGCAAGATGATCGCCCCCACCGTCGAGGCGCTCGCCGCGGAGTACGCCGGAAAGGTCCGCGTCGGGAAGCTCAACATCGACGAGAACCCCGCCACCCCGACCAAGTTCGGGATCCGGGGCATCCCCACCCTGATCCTCTTCAAGGGGGGAAAGCCGGTGGAGCAGGTGGTGGGCGTCCGCTCGAAGGCGGACTTGAAGGCGGCCATCGAGCGCGCCCTCTAGGGAGGCCATCCCTCCCGCATCTTCCCGAAGGAGAGAATTCTCCTTGGCCTGGTCGGGCGAGGGCACGGTCGAGGCGCTCGGCCGCCCTCTCGCCTATGTGGAGGCGGGGCCGGGGTCGGCCCATCGGCCGGTGGTCTTCGTCCACGGGGCGGGCGGGAGCCGGGAGGTCTGGCTTCGCCTCCTGAGCGACCTCGCGCGGCGTGCGCGGGGTGGCGCCGGAGCTGCCCGGCCACGGGGCGTCCCCCGGGCCTGGATGCCAAGAGGTGGGGGAGTACGCGCGCTTGGTGCGCGCCTTCATCGAGGCGCGCGGCCTGAGCGCCCCCGTTCTGGCGGGCCACTCCATGGGGGGCGCCATTGCGCTGGCCTGCGCCTTGTCGGCGCCCGGTGCGCTCGGGGGGCTGGTCCTCCTGGGGACGGGCGCCCGGCTGCGGGTCCTCGAGGCCATCCTGGAGGGCATCCTCGCCGACTTCGAAGCCACGGTGGAGGGGATCGTCGGCTATGCCTACTCCCCCGCCGCGCCTCCCGCCCTGGCCGAGGAGGGTCGGCGGCAGCTGCTGGCCTGCTCCCCCGGGGTCCTCCGGGGGGATTTTCTTGCCTGCGACGCGTTCGACGTCATGGAGCGGCTCGGGGGGCTCTCCCTGCCGACTCTCGTCCTGTGCGGGGAGGACGACTTGCTCACCCCGCCCAAATACTCCCGCTACCTTGCCGCCCGGATTCCCGGCGCGCGCCTGCGCCTCATCGAGGGGGCGGGCCACATGCTCATGCTCGAGCGGACATCCTCGGTGGGCGAGGCGATCGCCGGCTTCCTCCGGGAGCTGTGAAGGGCCGGCGGCGCCCTTCTGCCTCCTCCGTCGCCCCCGATGAACGCCCGCCCCTCGCTCCGGCTCTACGGGTTCCTGGCCGCGGGGGTCGTGGCCCTCGGCTGGTCGGCCATCCTGATCCGCCTGGCGGAGGCCCCCCCGCTGGCCATTGCCGCCTACCGCATGGCGGGGGGGGCGGTCTGCCTTCTTCCCTTTGCGGCCGGGGCGCTTGCCCCCATCTGGCGCAGCCTCTCGCGCCGGGAGCGGGCCCTTTGGGTCGGCTCCGCCTTGTTTCTCGCCCTCCACTTTGCCCTCTGGATCGAGTCCCTCCGCCACACCTCGGTGGCCAGCTCGGTGGTCCTCGTGACGACGAATCCGATCTTCGCCGGTCTGGGCGGCTGGCTCTTGCTGGGGGAGCGGGAGGGAGGGGCGTTCTGGGCGGGGGTGGCCTGCACCCTCGCGGGAGGGGTCCTCCTCGCCTGGTCGGACGCGCACAGCTGGGCGGGGAGCGGCTGGGGGAACTTTTTGGCGCTGGCGGGGGCGGCGATGGCCTCGGGCTACCTCCTCTGCGGGAGAAGCTTGAGGAGGCGGCTGCCGCTCATCCCCTACGTGACCCTCTGCTACGGGCTGAGCGGCGCTCTCCTGGCGGGGGCCGCCTGGGGGACGGGCCAGGCCCTCTCGGGCTATCCGGCGGCGACCTGGCTCCTTCTGGCGGCGATGGCGGCGGGGCCCACCCTCATCGGCCACACCGCCGTGAACTACGCCCTTGGCCACCTTCCGCCCGGCAGGGTCGCCCTCACCATCCTCGGGGAGCCGGTCGCGGCCACGGGGCTCGCCTGGTGGCTCCTGGCCGAGCCCCTCACGCCGGCGCGGGCGGCGGCGGGCGCCCTCGTCCTGGCCGGGATCGCGTGGGGCGTGCGGGCCCGGGCGCCCGCCTAGGGCCGGCCCGGCAGGGGCGATTGTTTCGTTGACTTGCCGGTTGCGTTTCGATACCTTTTTGTAGGTTCAGCCGGTATTTCTGTCGGGAAAAGCCTCGCGCTGCGGGATTTTCGCTCCGCCCGGGGTGGAGGATCCCCCATGGACGACACCCCCACGACTTCCTCCGAAAAGCTCTCCGCCGAAGAGGGTCGCCTGCATCAGCTGATCGCAGCCTCCGCCGAAGAACGCCAGCGCCTGGAGAAGCTGGTGGAGTTCGTCACGCTCAAAATGGAAGAGGTGGGGACCCGGCGCGGGGCGCTGGAGGAGGTGGAGGGGCGTCTCGGAGGCCTGGAGACCAAGGTCTCTAAGGCGGAGAAGCAGGTCGATTCTCTGACGAGGCTCGACGCCCGGATCTCCGAGTCCGAGCGCCACGTCCATCAGTTCGAGGATTTCATCCGCAAGACGAAGATGGACATCGACTCGCTCAACGTTCTCTCCGAGCACGTGATGGCCAAGACCCGGAGCCTCAACCACCAGCGCGAGATCGTCGAAAAGTCCAACGAAGAGGCCGGCAAGCTGAACGTTCTCCTGTGGGAAATGGAGTCCAAGATCAAAAACCTCCAGGAGGAGAACAAGCTCGTCAAGCGAACCGAGAAGAGCGTCGCCAAGCTCGAGAGCCTCTACGAGAACGTGCGCGCCAACATCACCGAGGCTTTTCAGCTGCGCGAACTCCTCGACGAGGCCAACGCCAGGGTGGGCCAGCTCAACGAGTTCTCGCGGGATTTTGACGAGAAGCTCCAGCAGGTGGACCGGGAAAAGGTCGTCTTCGAGAACTTCTCCAAGCGCAGCCAGAACTTCCGCCGCTCGCTGAACGAGATGGAGCAGGCCCTCAATGCCCTCATGGAGCGGGTCTCCCAGGTCGAGGGGCTGCGCGGCGAGCTCGAGGCGGTGAAGCCGGCGCTGGAGAGCGTGCGTATCGAGAGCCAGAACATCCTGGCCAAGAACGACGCCCTTCGCAGGACCAGCGAGCGGATCCGGACGCTCGAGGAGCAGACCGTCAAGCTCGACCGCGAGATCGAGCGCGTCCGCGAGGAGCGTCGCGAGGTGGCCGAGGTGTGGGAGAAGGTCCAGGCGCTGCGGGATTACCTGGCGAACGAGGTGGAGCGGCGCGCCGAGCGGCTCAAGCGCGAGCTGGACGAATCGGCCACGCTCCGGCGCATGATCCAGGACTCCCAGGCCAGCGCCCGGGAGCTTGAGGAGCGCCTCCAGCGCATTCCCGAGGGGATGAAGATCGCCGCTCAAGCCGAGGAGCGCGGGGCCGAGATCCGCGCGATCGCCGAAGAGCTAGAACGCAAGCTCGAGGACGTGGAGAAGCGCCAGCGGCTGGTGGAGCACGTCGAGGAGCGCGTTCGCGATCTCACCTCGAACATCGTCCAGCTCGACGACCGGATCGAAAAGCAGCTGGAGCGGCGCGGCGAGGTCGAGCGGATGGAGAAGCGCCTCGAGGCCCTCCAGTATTTCATCGAGGAGGCCGACCTCAAGATCGACAAGCTTCAGAGGAGAGGGGAGTACGTTGACCGCGTGGAGACCCGCCTCGATCAGCTCCACACCCTCGTGGATCAGATCGAGGAGCGGATCCTCGACGTGACGAAGGAGCGCGCCGGGATCGAGGCTCAGGAGAAGCGCCTCCAGCATCTCATCGCTCAGTTCAACGAGTCCTCCGAGCAGGGGCAGGCCCACCTGGCGAGCGTGCGGGAGGCGCACCGCACCATGGAGGAGGTCAAATCCTTCCTCGCCCGGCTCGACGAGGGGCTGCGGGAGCTTCATGCGAGCGAGGGGAGGATGGAAAACCTCCGCCAGCGCCTGCGCGAGATCGAGGGGGAGATCGAGCAGGTCCGCGTGGGGGCGTCCCAGGTGCAGAACCACATGGACCAGCTCGCCCAGGAGGAGGAGCAGATCTCGCAGTCGGAGAAGCGCCTCTCCGTCCTGGAGCATCAGGCCGAGGGGCTCGAGGGGAGCATCCAGCAGCTCATCCGGAACAAGGCCGAAGTCGCGGCGGCCCACGAGGAGCTGAGCGCCCTCAAGCTCTCGGTGAAGGAGATCCACGCCCACATCCGCGATCTTGTGAGCGACCGGCAGACCCTGAAGGACATCGAGCTCCAGATCGACGAGCTCCGCGAGATCTTCCAGCAGGTCGAGGAGCGCGGCGCCAATGTGGCCGACCAGCTGGACAAGGTCGCCGACGTCGAGGCGCGGGTGAAGGGCCTGGGACTTCTGGTCGAAGACGTCAGGGCCAAGTACGAGACCCTCTCGGGCGAGAAGGATGTCCTCGACCGGGCGAACGCCCGCATCAACGAACTCCGCTCCATCCTCAAGGAGGCGGAGCGGCGGATCGAGCGAAACTAGCGCGCCGGAGCCGCCGGGAGAAGCCATGCCGCCTTTCCAGAGAAAGCCGAGGGCTTCTGCCTACGCTTTCTTCATCGGCGCGGCGGCGCTCCCTCCGAGCAGGCTGCCCCGGCGCATCCTGCTGGCAGCGCTCCTTCTCCTCGGGGCGCCCGCCCTCCTCGCCGGGGCGCTCTACTTCTGGTTGCAGGCGGAGATTCCCACGCCCGACGCCATCTTGGTCCACCGCCCCAGCCTCACCACCTTCGTCTACGATTCGGAGGGCCGCCTGATCGGGAGCTTCGCCGCCGAGCGGAGGAGGCTCCTCGCTCTCTCGGAAATCGCTCCCGTCATGCGCCGGGCGGTGGTGGCCGTCGAGGATGAGCGCTTCCACCTCCATTGGGGGGTGGACCCCATCGGCATCCTCCGGGCGGCGCTCGCCAACCTGCAGGCGGGGACCATCTCCGAGGGCGGCTCTACGATCACCCAGCAGCTGGTCCGCCTCTTGGCGCTCCACCGCGAGAGGAGTTTCAGGCGCAAGCTCGTCGAGGCGTTTGCCGCCATCCGGCTCGAGATGGCGCTGACGAAGGAGCAGATCCTCGAGCGCTACCTGAACCTGGTCTACTTCGGGCGGGGAGCTTACGGGGTGGCCGCCGCCGCGCGGACCTACTTCGACAAGGACGCCTCCGGGCTCACGGCGGCCGAGGCGGCCCTCTTGGCCGGCCTGGTCCAGGCGCCGGGGCGGTTCCGCCCCTTCGTGGACCCCGGGCCCTCCCTCGAGCGCAGGGCGCACGTCCTGCGGCGGATGGCGGCCGCTGGCTACCTCGGCGGGGAGGAGGCCGAGCGCCTGACCAGGTCCCCCCTCGACCTTCGCACGCCCGCCCCCATCCGGGTGGGCGGGCATTTTCTCGAACACGTGCGGAGGCGCTTGGAGGAGATCTACGGCTCGGACACCCTCTACCGCGCCGGGCTTCGTGTGCACACGACCCTGCGCCTGGACGAGCAGGAGGCGGCGGAGGCCGCCGTGCGGCAGGGGGTGGAGAGGCTCGCCGCGAGGCGGTGGCCCGGCCGGGCGAACGATCCCGATTGGCGGGCGCCCGAGGGGGCTCTTCTTGCGGTGGACGCGGAGACGGGCGCCATCCGTGCCATGGTGGGAGGGGTGGACTTCAAGAAGAGCAAGTTCAACCGCGCGGTCCAGGCCCTTCGCCAGCC
>Ga0114945_10001223_pt1 | contig 16106 bp, 14 predicted proteins | sample OV2TP3_FD_87194 | JGI IMG/M metagenome (GOLD analysis project Ga0114945, IMG submission 87194) | Hot spring microbial communities from Beatty, Nevada to study Microbial Dark Matter (Phase II) - OV2 TP3 | ecosystem: Environmental > Aquatic > Thermal springs > Hot (42-90C) | place: USA: Beatty... | reverse complement strand
CGAGTACCGTGTAGAGCGGAATCACGTACGGGCTCAACGCGACCAGCGTCGAGCCCTGCCCCTCTCCATCCGCCTTCACGTGCCGGATCCATTTCTTCTTCGCCGCGGTCACCTTGGCGCCCTCCGTGCTGGCGACTTGGCCGCCGAAGAGCCAGACCGCCAACGTGGAAAACAGCCGATGGCTGCCGCGGAATAAGGCCACGGGGCGATAGAGCAGCACGTGAATGCCCAAGTACGTCATGGCACCCCACGTGATCCACTCGCGGGCACGGCCCCCTGAGAGACTGGGAATTTCCAACTGATGGAGAATCCCGAGGAGCAGAGCGGCCGCTGGCGGCAACAGAACGACCACCATCGCAATTTTCACCAACCGGCCCAGGATGCCTGCCGGCTTAAAGGAGCGTTTGCCCATTGAGATAAGGACGAAGCGGCTGTGGGATCGCGATGCGCCCATCGGGCTGTTGGTGCGTTTCCATGAGACAGATGACGGTGCGAGCTAAGGCGACCCCGGACCCGTTGAGCGTATGCACATAGGCGAGCTTCTTCGTCGACGGATCGCGATAGCGCAGATTCGCGCGCCGGGCTTGAAACGCTTCACAATTGCTGCAACTGGAGACTTCCAAATACTGCTGCATCCCCGGCGCCCACGCTTCAAGATCGTAGCATTTGGCGGCCGAGAATCCCAGATCGCCGGTCGCCAGCGACACGACTCGATAGTGCAACCCCAGGCGCTGGAGAATGACTTCGGCGTCGTTGACCAGCCGTTCCAATTCATCATAGGAGGTCTCCGGCGCGGCCAGCTTCACGAGCTCCACCTTATCAAATTGATGGACGCGCACCAACCCCTTCGTCTCTTTCCCGTAGGAGCCCGCCTCCCGACGGAAACAGGGGGTGTAGGCCGTGTAGCGGCGCGGCAGCGCCGAGGCGTCCAACAGCTCATCCCGGTGCACGTTCGTCAGGGGCACCTCGGCCGTCGGCACGAGAAACAAGTCATCGTCGTGCAGGCGATACATATCCTCTTCAAATTTCGGCAACTGCCCCGTGCCGAACATCGAGGCGCGGTTGACCAGCAGCGGCGGCGAGATTTCGGTATAGCCATGTTCCTTCGTGTGGACGTCGAGCATCCAGGAAATCAGCGCGCGCTCCAGTCTCGCGCCGGGGCCGATGAACAGCGGGAAATGCGATCCGGCGATTTTCGCCGCGCGCTCGAAATCGATGAGGCCGCGTTGCTGGGCCAGCTCCAGATGCGTCTTCGGCGCAAACGCGTGCGTCGGTTTCGCTCCCACCGCGCGCACGATTTGATTGGCTTTGGCATCCCCCACCGGCACGGAGCTGTGCGGAATGTTCGGAATCAGCGCAAGCTCTTGCTGAATACGAGACTCCAGTGTCTTGAGATTTTGCTCTCTGCCGGCGATATGCTTGGAGAGTCGCTTTAGTTCCAACGGCGGCGCCGGGTTCGATTCGCTCTTCTGCCTGGCGAACTCATCAGAGGCTTTCTTCAAACGACTGCGATCGCTTTCAATCGTCGCAAGCTCACTGCGGCGCTGTTGATCGAGTGTGATGAGCGTCTCCAGTGCCATGGAGACACCACGTTTTTGTAACGCAGCGCGAATGAGGTCTGGATTGTCGCGCAAGAGCTTGGGATCAAGCATCTCTGGCTGCCGACTGTTGGTTCCTCATCCTTTGATGACCCCGAGAGGACGCAGGCGGGCGACGCGCTTCGCCAGCCCCGCGTGATGCACGACGTGGACGACGTCGTTCACATCCTTGTAGGCGCTCGGCTGCTCCTCCGCGATCCCTCGACGCCCGCGGCCCATGACGATGATGCCTTGCTGGGCCAGCTCCCGCTCAATCGATCGGCCGGCCGCGCGGCGCACCGCTTCCGCGCGCGACATCATGCGGCCCGCGCCATGACAGACGGTTCCGAAGGATTGCGCCATCGCCTCCGCGGTGCCGACGAGCACAAAGGAATAGCGGCCCATGTCGCCCGGAATGATCACCGGCTGCCCGACGTCGCGATACTCGGCAGGGATCTCCGGATGCCCCGGAGGAAACGCCCTCGTCGCTCCCTTGCGGTGCACGCAGACCGTGCGCTCGGTGCCGTCAACGCGATGCCGCTCGAACTTCGCGATGTTGTGCGCGACATCATAGATGAGGGTCATGCCCAACTGCCGCCACGATTGGCCGAAGACGCGCTCAAAGACCGCGCGCGCCAGATGCATGAGGCACTGGCGATTGGCCCACGCGAAATTCGCCGCGCAGCGAATGGCCCCGAGGTAGCGTTGGCCCTCCGGCGACGTCACCGGCGCGCACGCGAGCTGACGATCCGGCACGTGGATGCCATAGCGTTGCATGGCGCCTTCCATGATATCCAGCGAATCATCGCAGATTTGATACCCGAAGCCGCGCGAGCCGGAATGCATCATGACCATCACTTGTCCCTGGCGCAATCCCAGCGCCTCGGCCATCTCAGGGTTGAAAATCGTTTCCACCGCCTGCACTTCCAGGAAATGGTTGCCGGATCCCAAGGTCCCGAGCTGATCCTGCCCGCGCTGCACGGCCCGCTCGGACACCGTCTCCGGATCGGCTCCTTCGAGCGCCCCCTGCGACTCGGTATGCGCGAGATCCTCCGGGACGCCGTAGCCGTGCGAGATCGCCCAGCGCGCGCCCTGCGTCATCACCCGTGGCGCATCTTTCTTCGTGAAGCGGATGTCCCCGCGCATGCCGACGCCGGTGGGGATTGTGTTGAACAAGGCGGGAATGAGCTCTTGGAGCTTGGGCGTCACGTCCTCGACATCGAGATCCGTCCGCATCAACCGCACCCCGCAGTTATGCACGATGAATCCGTTGGCGACGAAGTTATGATCGGGATGTGCCACGGTAATATCGTAGACCGACGTCACATCTGAGCAGGACGTAATCCGCTCAATCTCCTCCCACACCATCCCACTGCCTTCCAATCCTTCGGTTGCATTGGCTTTGAATGCCTCATAGGAGAGGAAGCCCTCATGCACCCGCACGGCTCGATCTGCGCGACCGTACAGTGTCCGCTCGATGAATCGACGGTTCACGTGAAGCTGACCGTTTGGAATTCGTCCAGCCAGCATGTCGGCGATTCGCTTCGCTCCGCATCCATGAGATTGGCGCAAAGCGACGATCTCGGCGAGCGATTCCTGTCGCCCGGACCACACCGACTGTTTTAACGCATGGTATGCGGCCACAATGGCCGCTTCGGCACTTCGCTTCCTGTTATATTCAAACCCGATTCGCTGGTACAACGCCATCAGGCTGGCTGGTTGTGACGAGAACATGAGGCGCAGCCGATGGGAGATGCCCCGTGTCCGCCTGACCGTTTCCCGACGCTCCTCGATCCCCAACGTTTCCACACCAAACTGATGGACAAGATCGGCGATCTGCGTCAGAAAGCGGCGACCGCTTTCGACATGGCCTTCGAGCTTCTGGACGGTAAGCAGCGGGCATGGGAAGTTCCGGTTTCGAATCTTATACGGTCGCGGCGCTTGCAGCTCCGCCCCGAAATAGGATGACAAGAACAATCGCTTGAGCCACAAGGGTGCTTTCCCGAGCCATGCGGGCACGTCGAAGTCCTGGATGGCTTTGTTGCCCAGCGGACACCCAAGCAGCACCAAAAGGAGGGCGCACCCCGTTGACGAGATCCGACAGCTATGCTCGGTTACCGAAAATTCAACCCGACCGTAGTCGGCCTCAATACGGTGCGTTCGATCTCGTTGATACAGCGCCGACACTTGGAACAACCCCGCCAAGTCCTGCCGAACAGCTTGTAGATCTTCTGGTCGCCCATAGAGCCAGATCATTCCCTTGCCATTTCCTCTCTCGAAATATAACACGCCGTCTCCCGTCACCACACCAAGCAGCTTGGTCAGCACAGGCAGCGCATCCGAATCATACCGAAGCGGCAAGAGATCTCGTTCCCGCAAATAGCCAACCACCTGATCAACCGCATGGCCTCCTGTCTTGCCAAGTTGGCACATAAGCCGACGCACACCGTTTTCGCTGATCAGGACTTCTTGGCTTGGCGGCTCGTAGGGCACCCCTTCAAAGGAATCAACAGCGATACGATCGCCGCGCACCAAGGCGCCCAGAGGCCGCATCCCAAACGGCGTAAGGAATGAGTGGTCCGACGTTGCCTTGATGCATCGCCCAGTCTGAGTCCTGAGCTGGAGGACGGATGTGGCAGGTGGCTGACAGCGTCCCGCAACCACCGGTCCGGCCTGGGTTTCATGCGTGTTGAGCTGATAACAGCGGACCGGATCTTCAAGCGCACTCTGTACGATGTCAGCAATCCGTCGAGAGTACCCCCATCGATGCAACACGAGGGTATCCCCTGAAAGGCAGTTGATATCGAAGCCTACACCGCCAGGAGAAACAACGCCGCCCTGGTTGGGATCCGTCGCGGCGACGCCGCCGATCGGGAAGCCGTACCCCCAATGGATATCCGGCATCGCAAGGGATGCGGCAACAATCCCCGGCAGATGTGCGACGTTCGCGACTTGCTGCAGCGATTGGTCCGTCGTGATATCGCGCAGCAGCTTTTCGTCGGCGAAGATCAAGCCGGGGACTCGCATGCCCGGATCGTAGGACTGCGGGATGCGCCAGCGGTAGTCGTCGATCTTCTCTAACGTGCCGTGCCACGCTTGTGTCGTCACGCCCATCGCGCGATTCGCCAGTTCAGTGCTTACACGTCAAAAATCACCTGCGCCGTCCAGCGGCCGGCTTCTTGCGTCACTGAGAGCTGATGCCGCGTCACGCCTTTCACCTCGGTGCCATAGCGGTGCCGGGATGTCTCAAATATTTCCCCCTGCACGCTGCCGCTCAGCTCTGTTGGGGTGACCGTCAGCGCACAGGTCCCGACAAGAAACCGCTCGGTGCTGAACCACACGAGCACCTCGGAGAGCCACACGCGCAGCAAACTTTCGACTGAGGAGGCGTGGAGCTCCACGGGACGCTTCTGCGACGACGCCACGGCGCTCTCTTCCACAAGCAGGCCCGTCAAGGCGTGCGCGGCGCGCGCGAAAAGCTCATCCAGCGTGGCCCCCCACACGCGCAGCCCCACATCCGCCGTGTGATCGAAAAATTCGTAGCCTTTGTCTGACACGATTGAGGTCTCAACAGGAAACAATGGGCCGCCTGGGACTCGGCCCCTGCGTCCCTCGCTACGCTCGGGACTCCGGTGGCCGCCCGCGCCTCGGTGGTCGCGACGCTCCTCTTCGTCGCGTCGCATCCATCTGGGGCTCGGCGCTCCCTTCTCGTCCCAGGGCTCTGCCCAGGAAACGATGGGCCGCCTGGGACTCGAACCCAGCACCCACAGCTTAAACATGTGTGTTAACTGCACGTCGCCGTGCAGATCAGACTATCCCATCCTCCAGCGTTCACGTCGTGCGTGAGGTGCTGGAAGCCCCGATTATAGTCGTTGAACCTTCTCCCGATGCCTCGCGAAGCGAAACATGAGGAGCTTGGCTGCGGATTATCTGCACCCTCAGCTTGTAACCCGCTGGAGAGCAGGTACTGAAAGGATTCTCAGACGTCCCCGCAAGTTACGGGATTTGCAACTGCTAGTTGCCTAGCAGTGGCCCTCGTCGAAGGCTGTTGCTCTACCTGATGAGCTAGCGGCCCAGATTGTTAAAGAGCATCGAAGAATTCCACGGCATTATAACAAAAATGCCCGCCAAGCAGCGGGCTGGTATCGTCGGAAGCGACTCGTGCGCCTGGACGCTACGTGCTGTGAAGCTCCTGCTCTTTCGCTTTCACGAGGCCGTCAATCCGGGCGATGGCGCCGTCGGTGAGCTTCTGGACGTGGTCCTGGGCTTTGAACGCCTCATCCTCGCTGATCTGCTTCTCGGCCTTGAGTGTTTTGACCGCCTCGTTGGCATCGCGCCGCACGGTGCGAATGCTCACGCGGCCCTCTTCCGCCATCTTGTGGATCAGCTTCGTCAGCTCGGCGCGCCGCTCACCCGTCAGCGGAGGGATCGGCAGGCGCAGCAGTTTGCCCTCGGCCACCGGGGTGATGCCCAGCGAGGCTCTGAGGATCGCTTTCTCGATCTCCGGCGTCGCCTTGGCATCCCACGGCTGGATGACGAGCAGCCGTGGCTCGGGGGCCGTGATCGCCGCGAGCTGCCGCAATGGAGTCGGGGCGCCGTAGTAGTCCACCGTGACGTGTTCGACCAATCCCGGCGCCGCGCGTCCGCCGCGGATCTCCGCGAATTCGCGCGTCACGTTCGCGATGGCGCGCTTCATCTTGTCCTCGACGTCCTTATACAGCGTCGGCAGCGGCAGGTTCATCTGCTCCTCATGGGCGATTGACGACGCGCGTCCCCACCGCCTCGCCGCAGACGGCCCGCTTGATGTTGCCCGGTCGATGCAGGTCGAAGACGATGATCGGCACGTTGCTGCTCAAGCAGAGGCTGACCGCCGTCGCGTCCATGACCTTCAGCCCCTTCTTCAGCATGTCCGAGAAGCTCAGCGTCGTGAATTTCTTCGCCTGGCGGTTGGTAACGGGATCATCGGTGTACACGCCATCGACATTGGTCGCCTTGAGCACCACATCGGCGCCGATCTCCATGGCGCGCAGCGCGGCGGTCGTATCCGTCGTAAAAAAGGGGCTGCCGATGCCGCCGACAAAAATCACCACCCGGCCCTTCTCCAGGTGGCGCATGGCCCGCCGGCGGATGTACGGCTCAGCGACCTTGGCGATTTCGATCGCGGTTTGCACGCGCGTCGGCACCCCGATGCGCTCCAGCGCATCCTGCAGCGCGAGGCCATTGATCGCGGTCGCCAGCATGCCCATGTAGTCGGCCGTGGCCCGCTCCATGCCCGTCGCCGAAGAGGTCGTCAGGCCGCGGAAAATATTGCCGCCTCCGACGACGACGGTGACCTGGACGCCGAGCTCCTTGACTTCCTTAATCTGCCGCGCGAGATCGTCCAGCACATTCGGGTCGATTCCGAAGCCCAAGGCGCCTTGCAAGGCTTCGCCGCTGAGCTTCAAGACGATGCGACGATAGTGGGCGGCCCCGGTCCCGGCAGCCGCAGGTGCCATGTCCTTCGCACGGCGCGTCGTGGCGGTGGCTTTTCCCATGAGCGGCGTCACGCGCACGCCCCCGAGGCGGCGGGAGGCAACGCCTCTCCGACCGCGAATCGCGCGAAGCGCCGGATGACGACGCGCTCGCCTGTCTTGGCGATGAGCCCCTCCAACAAGTGATTGATCGTCGTGCCCTGATCTTTCACGAACGGCTGCTCGAGGAGGCAGAGCGCCTTCACGCTGTCGGCATCGCGAGGCGCTGAGGATCCCGCGTCCTCCTTGCGCACGTACCGAGGATTCATGGCCGCCACGTGCATCGCGACATCGCGGCAAAACTGCGCGAATTCCGGCGTGCGCGCCACGAAATCCGTTTCGCAGTTCACCTCGACCACGGCCCCCAAACGCCCATCGTGATGAATGTACGATTCGACGCGGCCCTGGCCGGTCGCGCGGTCTTGGCGGGCCTGAGCCATATGCGCCCCCCGTTGCCGAAGCCACGCCAGCGCCTTGGCCTCGTCTCCTTCGGCCGCCTCAAGGGCTTTGCGCACATCGTTGAGCGAGGCACTCGTCTTCTCGCGCAAGGCTTTGATCGCGTCCAGGCTCACGGATCGCTTCGCCATCATGACGCCACCGCGCCTTCATTGCCTTGGACGACGGGATCTTCCTGCGCGGGCGATCCGTTCGCGGGCTGACCCTCGGCGGAGCCGTCCCGAACCGGGACCACCGGCTCGCGCCCGGCCTCAAACCGGCGCCGGCCCACGAGGATGCTCTCCGTGACCAGCGACGTGATCAATCGAATCGATCGAATGGCGTCATCGTTGCCCGGAATCGGGTAGGCCACCAGATCCGGATCGGTATTCGTATCGCACAACGCCACGATGGGGATCTGCAAACGGTTGGCCTCTCGGACGGCAATCTCCTCCCGCTTCGTATCGACGACAAACAAGCAGGCGGGCACGCGATCCATCTCAGCCAGCCCGCAGAAATGCTCCTCGAGGCGTTCCAGATCACGATTCAGGTGCTTGGCATCCTTCTTGGAAATTCTGTCAAAGAACCCTTCCGCTTTTTGCCGCCGCAACGTCCGCAGTTTATCGATATTGCTTTTCATCGTCGAGAAATTCGTGAGGGTGCCCCCGAGCCAGCGGTTCACGACATAGGGCATGCCGCAGCGCTGCGCTTCCGCTTCGAGGATCGGCTTGCCTTGCTTTTTCGTCCCCACAAACATGACGAGCTGGCCGCCGGCGGTCAGCGCCGTCAAAAAGTCGCAGGCCAGTTTCAGGTGCTGCTCGGTCTTTTCGAGATCGATGATGTAGATCCCCGCGCGGCTGCCGAAGATGAACCGCTTCATCTTGGGATTCCAGCGCTTCGTTTGATGGCCGAAATGGACCCCGGCCTCCAGCAGTTGCCGAACCAATGGTTCATTCATCCGCCGTCACGCTCCTCACTCGACGAAGACCCCGCGTGCATGAGCTGCAGCTCACAGAACCGCCGATAGAGGGGGCTCTTCTGCAGGAGTTCCTCGTGATCGCCTTGCTCGACAATGCGCCCTTCCTGGATGAGCACGATCCGCTGGGCGAGTCGGACCGTGGAGAGTCGATGGGCAATGATGATCATGGTGCGCCCCTGGGCCAGGCGCTCCAACGCTTCCGTAATGAGATGCTCGGACTGCGCGTCCAGCTGGCTCGTCGCCTCGTCGAAAATCAGGATGCTCGGTCGCTTGAGCAACGCGCGGGCGATGGCCAAGCGCTGCCGCTCGCCGCCCGAGAGCGAATCCCCGCGCTCGCCGATCACCGTGTCATAACCTTTCGGCAGCCGGCTGATGAACGCGTGCGCGTTGGCGAGCTTCGCCGCCTCGACGATCTCGGGGAGTTCCGCCGCCGGAGACCCCAGGGCGATATTGGCCCGCACCGTGTCGTTGAAGAGAAACGTCTGCTGCGTCACCAGGCCGATCTGGCTGCGCAGCGAGCTGAGGGTCACGTGTTTGAGGTCGAGCCCGTCGAGCTTCACCCGTCCCGCGGTCGGGTCATAGAACCGCGGCAGCAGATTGACCATGGTGGTCTTCCCGCCCCCGCTGGGGCCGACCAGCGCGATCGTTTCCCCGAAGGGAATGCGCAGCGAGACATCGCGCAGCGCGGGTTGCCCGTCATAGTGAAACGACACGTGCTCGAACGCGATCTCGCGATGAAACGCCGGCAGGACCCGCGCCTTGGGATGCTCGATGATGCTGGAGGGCGTATCGAGCACGTCGAAGATGCGCTCCGCCGACGCGATGGCCTGTTGATTGATGCCGTGCAGCCGCGCCAGCCGCTTGAAAGGGCGAATGAGCGAGAGCATCGCCAAGAGAAACGTCATGAACGTCCCCAGCGTCATCTCTTGCGCGAGGACCTTGCGCCCTCCGTACCAAAAGACGAAGGCGCCCGCGCAGGCCCCGATCAGCTCGGTGATCGGCGAGAGCGAGTTGATCCGCTTTTGGACTTTGCGGGTCAGACGGTAGGACCGCTCGTTGGAGAGGGCGAATTTCGCCTTGGCGATGGACTCGACGAGAAATGCCTGGATCACATGGATGCCGGAAATCGACTCCAAGATGGTCGAGTTGAACTCGCCCATCACCCGCTGGCTTTGCTGGCTGAGCTTTTTCAGCAGCTTGCCCAGGCGCCCGATCGGCCAGGCGATGAGCGGGATGATGATGGCAATGATCAGCGACAGCTTCCAATTGATCGCCAGCGCGATGGCTAAGAACACGAGCACCTGAAAGCTCTGGAACAGCAAGTCGGTGAGCCCTTCCGTCATGGAGTTTTGGATGACGCTGGTGTCGTACAAAATCCGGGACATGGTGGTGCCCGTCGGGAATTTGTGATGATAGTCGAGCGAGAGGTCCAGCAAGCGATTGAAGAGGGCTTGGCGCAGATCCCGGATGATGCGCTGCGCGGCGTCATTGATATAGAACGATTGCCAGAACTCAAAGAGCCCCTTGATGAAAAAGAGGACGGGGATCGAGACGGCGATCATCGTGAGCATCGAACGGGGCTGGATGGCATTGAGCCAATTCACCGCTGCGGCAAGCCATGGCGGAAGCCAGGCAGGGATGGGAATGAGCCGATCCGTGATGATGCGATCGGCCAGGGGAAAAATCGCGCTGAGTTGAACGCCGCTGAGCACGCTGGAAACGGCCATGCACCCCACGGCCATGAGGAAAACGGAAAGGTGCGGCTTGAGATACCGCGCGAGACGAAGATACGTCGACATAAGGGCGGTCATTATAGCACGGCGATTGACTTCCAACAAGGCTGTCTGCTAGACTCAACCGACTTTGCGCCCGTCGGTTGCAGCGGCTTGGTCTGTAGCTCGCGGGGACGCTTGCTCGCCCCAGCGGGCTCGCTGCGCTCCGGTCGGCCGACGCGCGGCCCGTCGCTGTCTGTCTGCCGTGCCCACGGCACAGGCAGGCGCGCCGGGACCATACCCGCGCTGGCCTGCCTACCGCCCCAACGGGGCAGGCAGGCCGACAGGCCCCGCTCACCGCAGCCCAAGCCACCGCCACGGCGCTAAGCCACCATACCAATGCCACAGAGAGCGCTTCGGGTTGGGGTGATTGGGGTCGGCCATCTGGGCTCGCGGCATGCCCAGATCTACGCGAACATGCCCGGCGTGCGCTTGGTGAGCGTCTGCGATGCCGATGCCGCCAGGGCCGCGTCGGTGGCCCGAGCGCTGCGCTGCAAGGCCACCACGAAGTACCGCGACCTGCTGGGATCGGTGGATGCCGTCAGCCTTGCGGTCCCCACCAGCCTTCATGCCGCGATCGGCCTGCCGCTGCTGCGCCAGGGCATCCATTGCCTCATCGAAAAACCGCTGGCCGCGACGCTCCCCGACGCCGGCGCGCTGATTCGCGCGGCCCGGCAACATCCCTGCATCCTGCAGGTGGGCCACGTGGAGCGCTTCAACGCGGCGATCCGCGCGGCGAGGAGCTACCTGCGCCATCCTCGTTTCATCGAGGTGGATCGGCTCTCGCCGTATCCGTTTCGAGGAACCGACGTCAGCGTCATCCTCGATGTGATGGTGCATGATCTTGATATGCTGCTGTGGCTGGTGCCCTCGCCGATCGTGCGGGTGGAGGCGCTCGGGGTGGCGGTGCTGTCCAAGAGCGAGGATATTGCCAATGCCCGCATCGCGTTCGCCTCGGGCTGCGTCGCGACGCTGACCGCCAGCCGCATCAGCGAGGAAAGCATCCGCCGCATCCGCATGTTCCAAGAAGACAACTACCTCTCCATCGACTACAAGGCGCAGACCGTCACGCTGGCCCATCGCACGCGCCAGGGCATCCGCCGCATCCGCTTGCCCGTGAATCAGCGGCCGCCGCTGCAGGATGAGTTGGCCGCGTTTATTCGCGCGGTGCGCACGCAGCGACCGCCGGCGGTGACCGGCGCCGACGGCCGGGCGGCGCTGGCCTTAGCCCTGCGCATTGAGCGGGCGATGCGCCGCGCCCGACAACGGTCCGCAGCGACGGACTAACCGATGGCCTCCATCTGCGTGGTGGCGGGCGATCCATCGGGCGATGCCCATGCGGCAGCCCTTGTGCAGGCGCTGACCCGTCGCGCCCCCGAGCTGGCCGTCGCCGGATTGGGCGGCCCGGCGCTGCGGCAGGCCGGGGTCAGCCTCTTCGATGATCTCACCCAGGCGGCGGCGATCGGTCCCTTCGATGCCGCGCGCCATCTGAAGCGTTTCCTCGAAGCCAAGCGGTCCCTCGAAGCCCATCTGCGCGCGCATCGACCCAACCTGATGCTGCTCGTCGATTTTGGCGACTTCAATTTGCCTGTCATTGCTCCGCTGGCGAAGCGCTACGGCATTCCGGTCGTGTACTTCATCAGCCCGCAGCTGTGGGCGTGGGGACGGTGGCGGCTGCGGTATGTCCGTCGATACGTGGATCGCATGCTGGTCTTGTTTCGATTTGAGGAAGAATTTTACCGACGGCACGGCGTGGCCGCGACCTGGGTCGGGCACCCGCTCAAGGATCAGATGAAGCCCACGCTGTCCCTCCAGGAGGCTGCGACCCAGCTGGGGCTGAATCCGTGGCGACGAACGGTGGGCCTGCTCCCCGGATCACGGGAGCGCGAGGTGAGTCGTCATCTGCCGCTGCTGTTGGCGGCGGCGCGGCACATTGCCTGGCAGATGCCCGGGGTTGAATTCATCGTCCCGCGGGCCCCGAGCATCCCTGCGCAATGGCTGACGCGGTCTGTGCGGCAGTCATCGTGCCGCATCCACGTCGCCGAAGGTCCCTTGCCCAATGCGTTGCAACTGATGCAGGCGGCGATTGTGGCGTCCGGGACGGCGACGCTCGAGGCGGCGCTGGGCGCGGTCCCGATGGCGGTCGTGTACCGCGCATCCTGGCTGACCTATCTCGGCGCTCGGCTCGTGCTCCGCATCCCGCGCATTGCGATGGTCAACGTCGTGGCCGAACGGCAGGTCGTGCCGGAATTCGTCCAAGCTCGCGCGCGCCCCAAGGGCCTTGCCGCGGCGATCGTCACGCTGTTGCGTGACGAGGAGCGCGCCGAGCGCATGCGCCGCGAGTTGCGGGAAGTCGGCGAGCAGCTCGGGCCGCCGGGCGCCATCGACCGCGCCGCCGCCGAAGTCCTCCGCGCGCTTTGAGCGTTGCGCTACCGCTCGCTGAACGCTTCGAGCTCCAACCGCCAGATGGCGCCGCCATCGGCGCCGTTGCGAACGCCCGCGCACAACGATCCGTTGAAGGCGCGGAGCGAAAAGAGCGAAGTCGTCTCCGAACTGCCAAACCCACCGGACATCGGCGCGTCGGGTCCGACGATGCAGCGCCACGTCACCCCATCGTCGCTCGCCCAGAGCTGCCCGCCGGCCATGTTCGTGGTCCCAAGAAACAGCCGCCCGCCCGCCGCCGCGAGGGACACGAGTCCGATGTTGGCCTGACCAAAGCCCGAGGGGTAGCGCGCGCCATCCTCTCCGACGATAACCTCCCACGTTGTCCCATCCGCGCTGTGCCACAGCTCGGCCCCGTCGATCTCGTTCCAGGTTCCAGGCTGCCTCTCATGGATGTCGTCCTCATTTAGTCTTCGCATGTCCGGAGGGTATCGTTCCAGCGACCGCCTCGATCCAGGCAAGTGTCCACGGCCCACCACACTCGGGCTGTGGGACTGGCGAAGGCGAGCCACCAGAGCGGGCCGAGCAAGCCGAGGATGGGGACGAGGACCTTCGGAGAAGGTGGGCGCAGGAGTCCTCTCAGCGCCAGCACAACACTCAGGGCCAGCAGCCCTACAACGATGAGCATCATCCAGTGCCGATTCAGAGCAAAGGCAGGTAGGTTTTGAGTTCGTAGTCGGTGAGCGTGCGGTGGAATTGGCTGTGCTCGATCTGCTTGTTCTGCAGAAACGAACGGTGGACGTGCTCGCCGAGCGTGCGGCGCAGGAATTTGCTCTCGCGCGCCAGCGTGATCGCTTCGCTGAGGCTCCCCGGCAGCGTGGCGATTCCCCGCCGCAGCCGTTCCGCGTCGCTGAGCGCGAAGACGTTTTCCTCCGTCGGCGACGGCAGCTCGTATTTCTTCTCGACGCCTTCCAGCCCCGCGGCGAGGATCACGCTGAACGCGAGATACGGATTGCACGCCGGATCCGGGGAGCGCAGCTCAATCCGCGTCGACGCTTCCTTCCCCGGTTTGTACATCGGCACGCGAACCAAGTCCGACCGATTGCGCTGCGCCCATGTGACATACACCGGCGCCTCGTAGCCCGGAACGAGCCGCTTGTATGAATTCACCCACTGATTCAGCACGAGCGTCATCTCAGGGGCAGACTTCAGGATGCCGGCCATGAAATGCTTCGCGACGCCGGAGAGATGCAGCCGATCGTGCGCGTCGAAGAACGCGTTGCGCACCCCCCGGAACAACGACATGTTCACGTGCATGCCGGAGCCGTTGTGCTCGGCGAGCGGCTTGGGCATGAAGCTCGCGTAGACGCCGTGCTTGAAGGCGATTTCTTTGACGACGAGCCGGTAGGTCATCACGTTATCCGCCATCGTCAGCGCGTCGGTGTAGCGAAAATCGATCTCATGCTGCGAGGGCGCGGCTTCGTGATGCGAGTACTCGACCCCGATGCCCATCGCCTCCATCGAGAGGATGATGTCGCGGCGCAAATCCGACGCCGCGTCCAGCGGGGTCAAATCAAAATAGCCGCCGGTGTCCAGCGGCGCCGGCGCCTCGGCGCTTTTGAAAAAGAAAAATTCCAGCTCCGGACCGACGTAGAACGTGTAGCCGAGCTTCGCGGCCTGGGCGAGGTTGCGCCGCAACACTTGCCGCGGATCGCCTTCGAAGGCCCGCCCCGCCGGGTAGGTCACCTCGCAGAACATCCGAGCCACCGCGTTCTCCTTGGGCCGCCAGGGCAGCAAGCAGAAGGTGTTCGGGTCGGGAATCGCCAGCATGTCCGACTCGTCGATGCGGGCGAACCCTTCGATCGCCGAGCCGTCAAACCCCATCCCCTCTTCCAAGGCTTTCTCAAGCTCATCGATCGTAATCGCGAAACTCTTCAAGAAGCCGAGGATATCCGTGAACCACAGGCGGATGAAGCGGACGTCGTGCTCCTTCGCGACCCGCAGCACGTACTCTTTATCTTTTCGAAGCGCTGGACGTTTGGTCGTGGTGGGCATTCGCGTTCCTTTGCATCAGTTGACTGAAGGTCATAGCGACGTGGTGCGAAAGCTCCTGCAGCCGCTCAATGTGCTGCGCGCTCTGTCGGCGAATCGCCATCGGATCGATGACCCCGCGCAGCGTAGCGAGCTCCGCGCGATTCACCGGTGTCCGCATCCACGCGCGGATGATCGGCTCCGTCACCTCGAGATGAAACTGCACCCCGTAGACGTTGTCGCGATACCGGAACGCCTGCTCTTGGCACAGGGGCGAGCTGGCCAGCCGCGCCGCGCCTTTCGGCAGCGCAAAGGTATCGCCGTGCCATTGGAACACGGTCTCGGTCTGGCCGAACGTTTCAAACAGAGGATCGCCGGCGGCATCCGGCTCGCGCATCACCGGATACCAGCCGATTTCCTTCTGCGGACTCTTCGTCACCTTCGCCCCCAATGCCGCCGCCAACATCTGCGCCCCAAGGCACACACCCAACACCGGCAGCTTGGCATCCACGGCCTCGCGCAATAACGCCAATTCCTTCGCGATCCACGGATATGTCGCCCGTGCAGAGACGCTCTGCGGCCCGCCCATGGACACGAGGCCGTCCACGCGCCCCAGCGATGGCCATCGAGCACCCGGGTCATCCGCGCGGAACGTCACGAGCGAGCAGTCCGCCGCCTCGAACGCCTCCTCGAATGTCCCCAGCCGCTCATGCGGCACATGCTGGATGACGAGTATTCGGGACATGGCGCCTCACGATAAGGAAAACGGGGCGCCAACTACGCGCGCCCCGTTTCCCGCGTGCTCGCCTGAGAGCGGGATCAGGCGTCGAAATAGAGATAGAACTCGTACGGATGCGGCCGCAGGCGCACCTTGTCGATCTCCTGCCGTTTGTACTCGAGCCATACCTCGATGACGTCCTTGGTGAAGACGTCGCCCTTGAGCAGATACGCGTGGTCGGCCTCCAAGGCGTTGAGTGATTCTTCCAGCGAGCCCGGCACCTGCTTGGGCGCCTTATCCGCCGACATCTCATAGATGTTCTCATCAACCGGGTCACCGGGGTCGAGGCGGTTCTGGATGCCGTCGAGACCGGCCATGAGCATCGCCGCGAAGGTGATGTACGGGTTGCACGACGGATCCGGCGCGCGGAACTCCACCCGCTTGCTCTTCGGATACGACACGTAGACCGGGATGCGGCAGATCGCCGAACGGTTGCGCGCCGAATACGCGAGGTTCACCGGCGCCTCGTAGCCCGGGACGAGCCGCTTGTACGAGTTCGTCGTCGGCGCCGCGAAAGCGAGAATCGAGGGCGCATGCTTCAACAGCCCGCCGATGTACCAGCGGCACATCTGGCTCGTGAGCGCGTAGCCGCCCTTGTCATAGAACAGGTTCGTGCCGCCCTTGGCCAAGCTCTGGTGCGTG
>Ga0114945_10001222_pt1 | contig 16107 bp, 13 predicted proteins | sample OV2TP3_FD_87194 | JGI IMG/M metagenome (GOLD analysis project Ga0114945, IMG submission 87194) | Hot spring microbial communities from Beatty, Nevada to study Microbial Dark Matter (Phase II) - OV2 TP3 | ecosystem: Environmental > Aquatic > Thermal springs > Hot (42-90C) | place: USA: Beatty... | reverse complement strand
CCGTGGGGTGCGTTCGAAAATCTTCCGGGTTTCGTGCCCCTCTGGCGAGAGCCCACGACGGGTTTCGAACCCCATCAAAGCATTGTAGACGTCAAAGAGCCCGTTCACGCGCGAATCCACGAATCGGGCCAGCCGCTCCGCGTCCGAATCGAGCTGTCCCGCGCGCGCCGCCCGATCCAGGTACTCCCGCGCCCGGTCGAACGCCCCCACCTCCGCGTAGAGCCGCCCGAGCGCCGCCAGGGCACGCCCGTTCGAGGGATTGACCGAGGCCGCGCTCTCGAAGTGGCGAACCGCCTCGGTGAAGTCGTTCGCGAGAAACTCATAGTGGAATCGGTCCATGCGGACCAGACCGCAGATCCCGTGCAGCCCGTCGCTTTGGGGGAATCGATTCAGCCCTTCCAGCGCCAGCTCGTAGGCCTTGTTCCGATTGCCGAGCTCGTGGAGATAGACTTCGGCCAATCGCTCGTAGTGCGTCCGAGCCGGCGTCTTGCGAATCGCTTGGTTCAGCTCGACGATGTCGCGCTGAAGCCGCATGCGTTGGATGTTCTCGTAGGCGGCCGTGCATTTCTCGCTGTCGGGGAATCGCTCGACGGCCTTGCGGGCCATCTCGAGCGCCCGGTCGTCCTGGCCCGTCGCCAGGTACTTCTCGACCAGATTGACCATGTTGACCGGAGTGGGGCTGCGCTGGACTTCCTGCTCCAGCTCCTGCAGCCGCTTACGCGTGTCGAACAGTCCCATGCGCGGCTCCCAGCGATCGCGTCGAAGTGATCGTATTCCCCGCGGGAAACACTGTCAATCAAGTTCTATGGCATAGAGACATCGGTCGCTGCCTCCCACGTAGGCCACCCGTCCCACGATCAACGGCGCCGCCGCGAATCTCGTCCCCCCACCCGACGGCGTGAACGACCAAAGGGACACACCCGAGGTCGAGTCGAGCGCCTGCACCCGATCTTCCGTCACCAGGAGCACTCGGCCGTGCGCGAGAGCCGGACTCGCTCGGATCGCCTTGCCGGACGTAGACCAACTCCAGCCGCGGGAGGCGTTCATCGGGAGGCGCTGAACCGTGGTCGGGCCGACGACCGCATATACCGCGCCGTCGGCTACTACGGGAGCGATCTCGACTTTTCCCGCCGTCTCGGCCGACCACGACTCGCGCCCCTCTAGATCGAGGGCCACGATTCGGTTTTCCTCGCGCGCGATCACGATCTTCCCCTCCGCGACCATCGGAGCGGTCGTCACGTGGCCGGCCCCATACGTCCAGATCTCCCGATCTTCGCGGAAGGCGTGCACCACCCCGTCCGTGTCCGTCCAGCAGATCGTCTCCCCGACGAACACCGGTGCGCCGAGGAGCCGCGCCGGAATCGGGCGTTCCCACTGAACTTCCTTCCCCACGCCCGCGCGAAGATCGACCAGCGCGAGGAACCGATCGGCCGAGCCGACCAGGACATATCTTGCGTCGGGAGAGACGCCCGGAGATCCGACCCCCTCCCGAAACAACTTCACCTTCGTCTCCGCGCGGCTCGCGGGATCGACGATGTGGAGCGTCTTTTCTCCGATGAGATAGAAGATCCGGCCTCCCCGCTCGACCGGGGGACCGGAGATCGGCTTCGGATGCTGCACGCGCCACAGGAGCGACGCCGTTTCCGCGCCGATGCAGTAGAGACTCTGCCCGCTGGCCACGCACACCGCTCCGCCGGCGTACGCGGGCGGCCAGGATACCGCTTGTTCGAACGGCGTCCACGGCCATCCTCGGGCGATGAGCTTCTCGTCCAGGACGATCTCCTCCGTCTCCCCGGCATCGTAGGGAACCTTCACGTCCTCGCGGTCCCGAAATCCCGGTTTCAGGAAGCGCAGTTGTAGGGGGAGGTCCTTGTAGCGGAGATAGAGATCGAAGTGCCCCTCTTTGACGACCCCCAGCTCGCCCCGGCGCTTGTCGACGATGCGCGTACCGTCGGGCCGAGCGCGGATCCGCAAGGGGAACTGGACATCCTCGGGCGAGAAGTAGCGGGGATACTGCTCCAGGAGTTTCTGATAGGCGGCGACCGCATCGCGAAACTTGCCCTGCTCCACCAGCTGATCCGCGTCTCGGCGCGCGGAGCGGATGCGGTCGATCGTGTCCTCGATCTTCCGCTCCAACCCCTTCGCCCGCTGGACGAACTCGTCCACTCGGCGCCGAAAGGCCGCGCTCGTGCGGACGTACTCCTCCTCCTTCGCCCTCTGCAGGAGTTGGAGGAGATCGTCCACCGCCGTCCGCGCCGATCGGTAGTTTCCATCCCCGAGGTCGCGCTCCACCGACGCCAGGCGCGCCTGGACGTTGTCCGTCAACTTCTGGCGCTGGACGTCGACGGCCGTGGCGCGGGTCGCCGAATCGAGGTCTTGCGCCTCCCGGATTTGCGCTTCTTTCTCCTCCACCCGCTTCCGGACGAACGGACTGTGCCGGTAGATCGTCCCGCGGAACTCCTCCATCGCCTGGAGCGCGCGGCCGTACTCGCGATCCTTCATCCGGAGGTCGGCGCGAAGGGCATGTCGGTCGAAGGATCGACGGGCATCGATCTCGAACTTCACGCTCCCGCCGAGGAGCAGGATCAGGACCGCCCCTCCCGCGAGACTCAGGATCCGTCGAGTTCTCCTTTTCGCTCGAATCCCGGCGAGGCCGCGCGGAACGCCGTTCTGCGGCACGATCTTGCTCAGCCGCTTGCGGATTCTCTCCGCCTGCTCCCGATCCGCCGGAAGATGCGATCGTAGGTACCGGAGCTGTTCGTCCAGTCCCTTGCGGTTTCCGCTCTCGTGGAACACCCGGATGAGGAGCAGGCGGCAGTCGGCGTTCTCCGGTTCGCCCCGGAGCGTGTCCTCGCAAAGCTCCCGAGCGCGGGCATAGTCGCGGCGCGCCAGGGCCTTCTGGATCCGCTCTTCCGCTTCCAGTCGGACGGCGGCCGTATCGGAGCCCTTCAGTCCGATCCTCGTCTGGATCTTCGTCGCCGGTCGCATTTCGGGATCGAGTTCGGCCGCGCGCTGATAGTGGGCGTTCGCCTCATCCGTACGCCCGCTCTCGGCCAGGAGCCCGCCGGCGCGCGCGAGTTCTCCCGCCGCCGCCTTCGCCTGCCCGTCCGATTCCAGAAAAACGGCATGGCGGATCGCGACGGCCGGATCCGCGGGGGCCAGCGCGGCCGCCGCGCGCAGGAGCCGAAGACCGCGCTCGCGCCGACCCTCACCGAACCGCCGCTCGCCCAGCTCCAGGATCTCCTCGAGGGAGAGGAGGCGAAGCTTTCCCAGGTCGAGAAGATCCACGACGATCCGGCAGCCTTCGAAGCGCGTCGCTCCGCTGGCATCGAGCGCCTCGCCGATCGGGCTTTGCCCGTCCAGGTGTCCGAGCAGGCGCTTCGCCTGTTCCGCCACGATCCCCTCGGACTCCTGCCGGGCGACCTCGCTGTCGAAGACCACCACGGCCTCGAGCCCCGGGAGCTTCTGGTTGATGACGGCCCACTCGTCGACGCGGCGGACCGCTTCGAGCAAGAGCGCATTCACGTCGAAAGAGAGCTTCGTCGCCCGCGCCTCGGCCTCCTGCAATTCCGTCGCCGGGGGGCCTTCGATGAATTCGAATCCGGCCTTCTTCCAGAGAAAGAGATCGTAAATCTCCTCCTCGATTTGGGCGCGCACGACCTCGATGTCCCGCTCCGTGACATAGCCGCCCGAGACGAGGGCCTCTCCCAGGAGTTTCTTCGTCCCCTCTTGGCTCTCTAAGACTTCGCGAAGTCGGAATTCGGAGATCTTCCCCGCGCGGACCAGGAGGTCGCCGATGCGGAGTCCCCTGCGCTTACCCGTGGAGATGAGCTGCACGCCGTCCTGGCTGAAGTAGATGCACTTGCGGCTTTCGGCGTCTTGGACGACGAGAGTGCCCTCCTTCCCCGCCATCGAGATCATTTGAAAGACCTCGGCGAGGCCGATCGTCGAGAGGTCGCCTTTGAAGGACATATCCTCGAGTCACTCGGGGCAGATCGGCGACCGGCGGGCGGAGGGGACGCCGACCGCCGCTCACCCACCACCCACCCACGACCGCTAACCGCTTTCCGACGGCCGGGTCGGCTCCTGGAACGAAGCATACCCCCCCGGACCGGGGGCGTCAACCTGGGTCCTTTCCGAGTCCGCGCCGGTCGGAACGGATCCATCGTGTCGACGGAAACGAGCCTCACGGGCGCGTGCCAAGTCGCTTCGGAGGACGAATCCTCCGGAGGCGGCGGCAAGTGCGGCTGTAGGACGAGCGCGGCTCCATTGCGCGGAGGCTGGATCGGACTTGCGCCGGCCTCGATTCTGTTGGGACTCCTCGCAATCATCGAGAAAAGAAGACGGCGGCTACTCCAAGACGGCACCGACCCTCATGTCCAAAGACGGGAGGACATGGGACCGCAGAGTGTCCTCGGCGCCAAAGACGCCCGCCCCACGGAATCGACCGGAGTCCAGCACGAAAACCTCGATCGTCCGCGCCTCGACATCCGCGATCCAATACTCCTGGACCCCTCGTTCGGCGTAGAGGTCGCGCTTTACGATGCGATCTCGCTCGGCGTGCCACGGGGACAATACCTCGATCGCCAAGTCGGGGGCTCCGAACAGCCAATCGCGGATCTTGGTCAGGTTCGCGGTGGAGACGAATAGAACGTCGGGCTGAACCACATCTTCCTGAGAAAGGACACAGTCGAAGGGGGAGACGAATACCTGCCCCAACTTGTTCGCCTCCACGTGGAGGTGAAGACGCGTCGCGAGATTGAGTACGGCTCGTTGGTGTCGCGAGTTCGGCGACGGCGACATGTAGAAGTCCCCCCGAAGGAGCTCACAGCGCGTATCGTCGGGGAGCTTCCAGTAATCGTCGACCGTCTTCTTCGGGCGGGTCGTCAGCATCTTCACTGGATTCTACCTCTGCGCTTTGGGTCCAACAAGTCACGAGACGGATCGGGGCAATTCGCGTGCCGTTCGAATGGAGGCGGTGGGGAGAGGGCAGGTTACGGAAAGTAACGGGCGAGGTTACGATTCGTTACGTACCGTCCGTGCCGGCCCAAAAGTCCTCGAACACGACCGCGATCTCGAAGTCGTGGCCGACACCGAAGCGGACGGGTCGCGCCACCGCGCCGATTCCGTCGTACTCATCCGAGCAAAACGTCATTCGGATCTGAAAGGAGCGGGCAGGCAGATAGGGCTTCTTAAGAACGAATTTCGCCAGGAGCGCTCCCTTCAGGTTGATGTTCCGGATGATGGCGGTGCCCGAGGTGAACTTCCTTCCTCCGGGAAGAACGATTTCGATCCGGGCCGGAAGATGGACGGCTTGTCGGCCCCAACGGCGAAAATACCGACGGACGTCGAATCCCCTTGCCCGGAGATGTTTCGTTTCCAGGAGCGCCGATTTCATTTCTTTCCCCTCTTCTCCCGCAAAGCCGCCTGCGCGGCCGCGAGTCGAGCGATCGGCAGTCGATACGGCGAGCAGCTCACGTAGTTAAGCCCGGCGTCGTGGCAGAACTCGACGCTGCTCGGTTCGCCTCCGTGCTCCCCGCAGATCCCCACTTTGAGTTCCGGCCGCGTCGCCCGCCCCTTCTCGACCGCCAGGCGAATGAGCTGTCCCACCCCCCCACGATCGAGCCGCACGAACGGATCGTCCGAAAGGATTCTCATCTCCACGTACTTGAGCAGGAATCTCGCCGCGTCGTCGCGCGAGATTCCCAGGGTGAATTGCGTCAGATCGTTCGTGCCGAAGGAGAAGAACTCGGCCTCCTTGGCGATCTCGTCGGCCGTGACCGCGGCGCGCGGAACCTCAATCATCGTCCCCACGAGGTACTTCACCCGGCGCCCTCGGCGGGCGAATACCTGTTCGGCGACCTCATGGACGATCGCCTTTTGATGGCGGAGTTCGTTCACGTTCCCGACCAGGGGAATCATGATCTCGGGGATGATGCCCACGTCGAGCGCCGCCTCGAAAATCGCCTCGGCCTGCATCCGCGTGATGTCGGGGAGCGAGATCCCCAATCGGCAACCGCGAAGTCCCATCATCGGGTTGAACTCGTGCAGTTCGTTCACCCGCTGGAGCAACGCCTCCTTCTCCGCGATCTCTTCTGCCTTCGCTCCGGAGGCGCGCATACGTTCGATGTCCAGCATGAGAAGTTCGCGCTTGGGCAGGAATTCGTGGAGCGGGGGATCGAGCGTGCGGATGGTGACCGGCTTTCCCCGGAGGGTCTCGAACAAGCCCTTGAAGTCGTCCCGCTGGAAGGGCAGCAGTTCCCGGAGGGCTCGTCTGCGATCCTCGTCGTTCGAGGCGAGAATCATGCGCACGACGACCGGCAGCCGTTCCGCCGCGAAGAACATGTGCTCGGTGCGGCACAATCCGATTCCCTCCGCTCCGAAGGCGACGGCGACACGGGCATCCCGCGGAATATCGGCATTGGCGCGGACGCGGAGACGGCGGAACTTGTCCACCCAGCGCAGGAAGGTCTCGAAGTACTCGAACATCGGCGCCGCCTCGCGCTTGAGCTTTCCTTCCACGACGCGGATGATCTCGGAATCCTGCGTGGGTACGTCGCCGAGCATCACCTCGCCGGTCGTCCCGTCGATCGAGATGGCCTCGCCCTCCTCCACGACGATCTCTCCGGCTCGGAAGCGGCTCGCCTCTTCGTCGACGTGAAGGGAAGCGCACCCCACGATGCTCGGTTTTCCCATCTGTCGGCCGACGACCGCCGCGTGGCTCGTCATCCCGCCCGTGGCGGTCAGAACACCCTCCGCCGCCGCCATCCCCGCGATGTCGTCGGGCGAAGTTTCCTTGCGGACCAGCACGACTCGGGTCCCCGCGCCCGCCAACTCGACCGCCCGCTCGGCCGTGAACACCGCTTTGCCCGCGGCCGCGCCAGGAGAGGCGTTGAGACCCTTGGCCAGGACGTGGAATTCCAGACGTCGCTCCGGATCGAAGATGGGATGGAGGAGCTGGTCGAGCTGCTCCGGCTGTACCCGGAGGACGGCCTCCTCGGGAGAGATGAGTTTTTCCCGCACCATCTCGACCGCGATCCGGACGGCGGCGTGTCCCGTCCGCTTTCCAGACCGGGTCTGGAGCATGTAGAGCCGTCCCGACTGCACGGTGAACTCGAAATCCTGGACGTCGCGGTAGTGGTTCTCCAGACGCTTCGTGATCGCGAAGAGCTCCCGGAATGCCTCGGGCATCGTATCCTGGAGGGAACCGATCGGCTGCGGCGTGCGGACCCCGGCCACGACGTCCTCCCCCTGCGCCTTGAGGAGAAACTCGCCGTAGAAGCGGTTCTCTCCCGTGGACGGATCTCGGGTGAATCCGACGCCGGTACCGGAGTTGTCCCCGAGGTTTCCGAACACCATGGTCTGAACGGTGCATGCCGTGCCCAACTCGTCCGAGATCCGATTCATCCTCCGATATTCGATGGCGCGCTTGTTGTTCCAGGATCGGAACACCGCCTCTCGGGCCGCGGCGAGTTGGTCGAACGGATCTTGGGGGAAATCCTTCCCGAGCCGGCTCTTGTAGTGCGTCTTGAATCCCTCGGCGAGCCATTTCATGTCCTCGGACGTGAGCTCGAGGTCGACCGTCATTCCGCGATCGTGTTTCCGCTTTTCGAGGGTTTTCTCGAACTCCTTCTTGTCCACCTCCATCACGACGTCGGCGAACATCATGATGAACCGGCGATAACAATCGTACGCGAAGCGCTCGTCGCCGGTTTCTGTCGCGAGTCCCTCGACGGTCCGGTCGTTGAGCCCGAGATTGAGAATCGTATCCATCATTCCGGGCATGGAGACTTCCGCTCCGGACCGCACGGAAACGAGGAGAGGTTTGGCGGGGTCGCCGAATTTCCGGCCCACCGCCTTCTCCAGCTTCACGATGTTCGCACGAACGTCCGCATCGAGGCCCTTCAGCGCCTTTTTCCCGTTGCTCATGTACTCGCGGCAAACGGAGGTGGCGATGGTGAACCCCGGGGGAACGGGGATTCGAGCCTTCGTCATCTCCGCGAGCCCCGCGCCCTTTCCGCCGAGGAGGCTCTTCATCGTACCGCTGCCGTCCGCGCGCCCGCCGCCGAAGAAGTAGATCCGCTTAGCCATGCTTCTTGCACCCGCATTGAGGGAGGACTTTGCTGTATTTCCAATCCGGAGGATAGACATGGTGACGATGTCCGGCCATCTCGACCTGCTTCCGAACCCACGCCAGCGCCCGATCCCGGAAATAGTCGAGATCCTCCGGGGTAAAAGCGAAGGTCCACAAGCGGCGGAGGAAAAGGCGGATCTCGAAATCCCGCGAGACGCCGAACTCGGGATTGCAGAGACGCATCTTCCCGCCCTTCTCGTCCACCGCGTGCGCTTCCAGGCCCGTCAGGAGCCGGGGGAGGACCGGTCGGACCAATTCGTTCGTCATCGCCAGCTGGTAGGCCTCCTTGCCGATGACCTTTTCCTTGGTGACGGGGTCCACGGCGAGACAGAATTCCCAGGCCACGGCGTGCTGCTCCGTCCTGACCAGCTTCTGGAAGACCTCGAGGAGTCCCCGGGGGTCTTTCAGCTTCGCTCGCATCTCGTCGCGCGTCGGAACCGGTTCGGGTGCGCTCTGGCACGCGCCAAGGAGGAAGAGGAAAAGGACGCCGCCCCGACCCATGGGCAAAGTATAGCGACACGACCGAGACGGAGAATACGGAAATTCGAAGGCGAAAACGCGATCGGTTCCGGTCGATCATCGGTGTTCTCAGGGCACGCGCCCGTCTGCTTCTGCGATATCGGTGTCCTCGAAGTTCTCTGTTGACCCTTCTCGACGCGCTGTCGTACACTCCATCTCACCCCCATGGTGCAACAGCGCAAGCTCCTCGGGAAGATCCTCGAGGAGATGAAGGTCGTCAGCCAAGTCCAACTCAAGGCCGCCCTCAAGAAGCAGATGCAGGAGGCCGGCAAGAAGCTGGGCGAAATCCTCGTCGAGATGAAGCTCGCCACCCCGGCCCAGATCACCGAGGCGCTCGCGCGACAGTTCGACTACCCATTCGTCGATCTCAAGAACCTCAAGATCAACTCCGACGTCACCAAGACGGTTCCCCGCACCGTGTGCGAAGAACACACCATCTTCCCGATCAAGACCAACGGAAAGACGATCACGATCGCCATTTCCGACCCGCTCGACCTCTTCACCATGGACAACCTCAAGTTCATCCTGAACACGGAGGTGGAGTGCGTCCTGGCTCCGAAAGAGGACATCGTCTCCACGATCGAAAAGCACTACGGCTCGAAGGACAAGTCGCTCATGAGCGACGCCATCGAGCAGGCGACGATGACCCAGACGGAGATCAAGCTCCGGGGAGGAGATCTCGACGAGCACGAGACGGAGGCGCGGGACGACGATGCCCCCGTCATCAAGTTCGTGCAACTCATGATCGCCGAGGCGGTCAAGGCCCGCGCGAGCGACATCCACGTCGAGCCGATGGAGGACCGGGTCCGCATCCGGTACCGGGTCGACGGCCAGTGCCAGGAAGTGAACGCTCCACCGAAGCGCCTCCAGGGCGCGGTCCTCTCGCGCATCAAGATCCTCGCGGAGATCGACATCGCGGAAAAGCGCAAACCGCAGGACGGCCGGATCCGCATCAACGTCAACAGCCGAGAGTTGGATATCCGCGTCTCGGCGCTCCCCGCCACCCACGGGGAATCGATGGTGATGCGGCTTCTCGACAAGAAGGGCGGCCTCCTCGGCCTCGAAGAGATGGGCTTCCACGCCTCCGACTACAAGCGATTCAGGACGCTCATCAAACGGCCGAACGGTCTCGTCCTCGTGACGGGCCCCACGGGGTCCGGAAAGACGACGACGCTCTACGCGGCGATGAAGGAGTTGAACCGACGGGACGTCAAGATCATCACCGCCGAGAACCCGGTCGAATACAATCTCGCGGGGATCAACCAGGCGCAGGTCAAGGCTTCGATCGGGATGACGTTCCAGCGCATCCTGCGGGCGATGCTGCGCCAGGCGCCCAACATCATTCTCGTCGGCGAAATCCGAGACGCGGAGACGGCGGAAATCGCCATCCAAGCGGCGCTCACGGGACACCTCGTGTTCTCCACGCTGCACACGAACGACGCCCCTGGAGCGCTCACGCGACTGATCGACATGGGAGTGAAGCCGTTCCTTGTGGCCTCGTCGATTCAGGCGGCGATGGGCCAGCGGCTCGTCCGAATCCTCTGCCCCAACTGCAAGGAAGCGAATCCGGAACCGGACACCTCGATCCTGGGAGCGCTCGGGATCAAGCCCGAGGATCTTCGCGGGCGGAAGATCTATCGCGCCGTGGGATGCGACCAGTGCAAGGAGAGCGGGTACCGCGGTCGGAAGGGCATCTTCGAGCTCATGGAGTTGAACTCGACGATGCGCGAAATGGTCTTCCGGAAGGAGCCGGTGCAGAAGATCAAGGAGCAGGCCCGACTCTCGGGCATGGTGACCTTGCTGGAAGACGGAGTGCGGAAGATCTTCGACGGAATCACGACTCCCGAGGAAGTCGTCGCGATCACGCACCGCGAGGACATCGCGTACGGGTAACGGAGGCTTCAAGAATGGTCGTCGAACTCAACAAGCTGCTGCAACTCGTCGTCGACAAGAACGCGAGCGACCTTCACCTGACCGTAGGCATTCCGCCGACGGTCCGGCTCCATGGAACCCTCCGGCCATTGAGTCTCCCCCCGCTCCAGCCCGAAGACACCGTCTCCTTCATGAAAGCGATCACGCCCGAGCGCATCCAGCAGGAGCTCAAGGAAAAGGGCGGCGGGGACTTCGGATTCGCCTTCGAGAAGAAGGCTCGCTTCCGGGTGGCCATTTACAAGCAGAAGGGAAACGTCGGGATTTCCCTGCGATTGATCCCGAACAAGATCCTCTCTTTCGACGAGATCGGCCTCCCGCCCTCGTCGAAGAATCTGCTGTTCCGACCTCGTGGACTCGTCCTCGTCACCGGTCCGACCGGTTCAGGAAAGACGACGACCCTCGCCACGATGATCGACTTCATCAATCAGGAGAACGACTGCCACATCATCACCATCGAGGATCCGATCGAGTACTTCCACGACCACAAGAAATCGATCCTGACGCAGCGGGAGGTCGGCGTAGACGTCGGGGGATTCTCCGAGGCGTTGCGTCGCGGCCTGCGCATGGACCCCGACGTCATCCTCGTCGGCGAGATGCGCGACCTTGAGACCATTCAGGCCGCGATCACGGCGGCCGAGACGGGGCACCTCGTCTTCGGAACCCTCCACACGACCGGGGCCGCGCGGACGATCAACCGCATCGTGGACGCATTTCCCGTCGAGCAGCAGGAGCAGATTCGGGCGCAGCTCTCGACGGCACTGCTGGCCGTCGTCTCGCAGGCGCTCCTCCCCAAAGTCGAGGGCGGCGTCTGCGCGGCGTTCGAGATCATGATCGTGAATTCGGCCATCGAGCATCTCATCCGGGAAAATCAGACGCATAAGATCACCAGCGCCATCCAAACGGGCGCGAAGGACGGGATGATCCTTCTGGACGACTTCCTCTATAATCTCTTCATCCAGAAGAGAATCACCTATCAAACGATGATGCAGGCGGCGCAGAGTCCGCCGGACCTCGAGCAGAAGATCAAGGAGTACACGTACGCGGCGGCGAAGAAGTGAATCCGAAGCCGTGACGGATCCGACGGGACCGGCGAAGGGAGAGGACCGCTGCGTTCGCTCCGCGTCTCGAAGCCAGGGCCAGCCTTCGATTCGGAGCACCTCGATCGGGTTCCGGGCAAGACCCCTGCGGTCTATTCCCCGAGATGATGCCCGTGCGGCCACGGCACCTCGAGGTGACAGCGAAGACAGTACACCGTCTCACCGTGCTTGTGGTTCGAGCCGACATCCTTCCGGCAGGCCTGGCAGTATTCCGTGCGGCCGTGTTGGTGGTCGACGGCGCAATCGCGGCCGTGCGAGACGCAGAGCGTCGTCACGTCGTGAACGTGCCCCTGCCCCGCCTCGCGCAGGCAGGTCCCGCAGAATTCGCTCTTCCCGTGGAGGTGGTTCGCTCCGACCTCCAGGTTGCAAGTCTCGCAGTAACTCGTGATGCCGCGCACGGCGACGATCGGCGCCTGCCGAGAACAGTGAGCGCACCTCTTCGACAGGAGCCCGATATGCGTTTTCGTTCGACACAGCTCGCAACGCGGGTTCGAATCCGTCGCGTGCAGGCAGGTCTCGCACACCTTCGAGTCGTTGCAGATGTGCGCCTCTCGCATCAGGACCGCGTCCTGGGGGCAGCGCCGGACGATCTCATGGTAGTGACGCGCCCCATGCTCCCTCGCGCACCGACGGCACGGCACCGTGAGACCGCAACGATGCTCCTCGACGTATACGGCCATGTGGCACCGGTCGCAGGCCGCCATCCGCCCGTCGGAGGACCGGCGTGCGGGTTCGCTGGTGGGGGCCTCGCTTCGACTCTTCCGAGAGCTGCAGGCGGCGGCGAAGGCCACGGCAAGGAGGGCGAGTTTTTTCATCATCGGATCCCGAGTCTAGGAAGCTTGCGGGTCACTGTCAACCAGACGGAGACGGCGGCCCGATTACTTCGGCGGAATCTCCGCCTCGTCCTGCCTCCGCGCCGCCTCCAGCAAGATCGTCGTGGTCGAGGAGCCGACCTCATCCGCCAGATCGACGGCGGCGGGGAGGAACTCGAAGGTCCCTCGATTCCACGAGAGCATCTCGATGACGGCTTCGGAGTTTTGGCGGTCGGACCGCCCCTCGATCGCCGCGCGCACCACGCGCCCCTGGCGTACGAAGACGGTCCCACACGATCCGGTGCGGGCGTGGGTCACCATGAGGAGCCCGCTCTTGTGCTCGAGCTCCAGAAGAACCAGCGGGGCCGAGAGTCGGAAGTCCTCCAGGGATCCCGAAAGGGACGCGACCGCGCCGCTCTTGCGCTTCCAAGGGATGAGCCGATGCAGATTGGCCAAGCTGCCGAACTTCCCCTCTCCCTAAGATACAACCGACCGGCGAAAGGGGCGAGCCGTAGTTCAATTTCGCCGGTCGGTATCCAGTCTTCTCACCAGGGTTTTGCAAAACTCGGGCCAGGGCACCGCAATTCACGCCCCATAACCCGCTAACACCCATGAGGATGCGGGGTCATCTCGCCGGATCGTGGGCAATGTAAACGGAGATTTACAGAAAGTAAACCCGGGTTCGCTTTACTGGGGCTTGGGACGCACGAAATAGAAACCGCACGACTCGATCTTGCCGCGTTTCCACTGGAAGAATCCGAACTTGTTCGCACGGGGGTCTACGACCAAGGCGACGTGGTACGGCAGATCGAAGAACTCGTCCTGGATGAAGCGATCGTAATTGGAGAGGAAAACGCCGTAGCCGGGATGGGTGTGGTGCCATCCCACGATCGGCTTGTCGTTGAAGCGCCGCTCTTTCTCGCGCGTGATCGCGCTGAAACTGTCATGGGTGAACTTGAAGCTGGCCGCCGTGTTCACGTAGTGCGCCGCCTTGATGTAGCCATCAATATCGATCCAGATCTGCCCCTTCCATTGATGGAACGTTCCGATCAGCACTCCGCCCAACTCGTGCGAGACGTCGGTTTTCGAGTACTCGTAGATCTCGACCAGGGTCTCTTGGCGCAGGAAAATCTTGAGATCGTCTCCGAGAATGGTCGCCTTCACCTCGACGATCTTGGTGGGATCCAGCGTGGGGACGATTCGCTCATCGGGCACCGCGATCTTGAGGTCCTCGACGATCTCGATTCCGTCCGACATCGCCTCACTCGATGATCAAGATGTCTTCGTCGCGGGGTCGCGCGGGACGCGGCGGAGGCTCGGGTCGAGTCTGGTCGTCGATGACCATGATGTCCTCTTCGACGACCTCGGGCGTGATCGGAGGCGCCTCCTTGGTCGGAGTCGGGTTCACGATCTCGAGCGTCACGACGTTGTCCCCGACCGTCTGGCCGATCTTGTCGCGAATCGGTCGCGGATCGACCGGAAAGTCCCACTGAGTCTGGGACTCGCACCAGCGGCCCGCCTCATAGTTGTACGCGCTCTTGGGATCGTAGTTCGCGTAGCGCACCATGTCCCAGAGCATCGTGTTGAGCTCGTCGAGCCCGAGGCTCGGCGTCCAATTCGTCGAATAGCCGCCGAGACACACCGCGCCTACGGCGGAAATGTTCGGGTGGTAGATCTGGGTGAGCCACTGCAGGTCCGGCCGGCTCCGCGGATAGTCGATCCCCAGGCGGACTTCCACCCGATGGACTTCGGCCAACTCGACCGGTTCGGTACTCGACTTCCGCATCAGCCCTTTCCCCCGAAAGGTGAAGAGGTACCGCTCGGGCGGATCGCCAAACGCCTGGAACTCGAGGATCGTGGACTGATCCTTCAACTGCTTCATCGCCTCGTAGTCGGTCCGGAGGCGACGGTTTCTGGGCGTATCGTAAAAACTCATCTCCGCCGGCCTGCCACGATCTCCGGATAGACGATCAGGTGGTCCCCTTCCTTGACCCCGGCGTCCGGGAGCGTCTGGGTCTCCTGGAGACGCTTCCCGCCCTCCTTGTGGTCCAGGCTGTAGCTCATCGGCGTCCCGTCCGGAGCCGTGACGGGGAGCTGCATCTTGGTGATGATGTTCGGGATGATCTTCTTCACCTGGACCGTGGGGGAAATCCGCGCCTTGACGCTCTTGGCGCCCGTCTGATCGAGGAACGTCACCTGGATGCCTTCGCCGTCGGACATAACCACCCTCCTACCGTTGGATTTCGCGGCCCCCGCGGCCGCTCCGTAGTTAGGACTCGCTCATTCTATCCCGCGTATCCGAGATCCGGCACGGAATTTTCACGACCACTGCAGAACGCCGGCCCGGTCCTTCGCCAGCCTCGCATAAACCCCGCCCGATCCCCGAGCCACTTTGACGATGTCGAAGGCCGGGACCCCGATTTCGCGGAGGGGATTCTTCGCGAACGGCGAACCCGCCTCGACGGTGTGGACGATGTTGGTCAGCATTATCCCCTTGCATCGTCCGCACTTGCCCTCGCGGAGCGTCACGCAGGCCAGCGGTCGGACCACTTCTCTCCGGACGTCGCACCTGGGGCAGCTCAGATCGACGAGAAGATCCCGGTCGAGGATGATCGCGCTCCCGGACGTCGCGCGCAGAAGCGTCTCGACGGTGTCGGCCGCCCCGACGGGGACATCTACGATCTCTCCGTACGTCTCATGGGAGAGGCAGTCCTCCCGGCGCTGGTACTTGGTGATGTAGAAATTGTTCGCGACGCCGTTGAAAACCATGGCCGCGCCCGGGTTCACCGGAATCCCGTGGAGGAGTTTGAGCGCCTCCTGAGTCTGGAATCCCGCGACGATCGACGAAATCGTGGGCGCCGTCGGAACCTTCCCTTCCGCGACGTCCTCGCGCCGGAGGAGCGGACACGAGTATTTGAGATTGATGAGACGATAGTCCGCCTCGGTCATCGCGCACTCGTAGCACGACCCGTCCGGCGGCACGAACACCTTGGTCACGCCGCTGATCTCCTGGATGGCGCCATCCACCCACGGCTTCCCGACTTTCCAGGATTGCCGGTTGATCCAGAGCCTCGCCTCGCGATTGTCGAGGCAACCGATCACTACGTCCATTTCGGCGAAGACTCCGAGCCCGAGATCGGTGATCACGTTTCCATTGATGGCGCACACGCGCACGTCGGCGTTCAGTCCCTTCACGGCCGCGGCGGCTCGCTCGGACTTAGGGCTGCCCTCATCCGTCTTCCGGTAGAGCACCGAGCGCGTGAGATTGGTGGATTCGATCGTGTCGTAGTCGATGATGAAGACGTGACCGACGCCGAGGAGCGCGAGATTCTTGAGGACTTCGTTTCCGAGGGCGCCGGCGCCGACAACGAGGACCTTGGCCGCGGCGAGCCGTTCCTGCCGCCACCACGAGATCAGCCTGAGTCGACCGTAGCGGTCGGCGTCGTCGATGATGAGGACGTCGTCGGGCATGACGAGAGTCTACCCGACGACGTCCCGGTGTCAACTTAGAGCTCATCCCGGTAGGCTCGTGAGCCGCGGCGGGCCGAGGGGGCGTAGCCCCACACCGAGCCAGCCCAGGAACGAGGAGGAGACCTAGCCTTGTCGAGGCTGT
>Ga0114945_10001220_pt1 | contig 16107 bp, 17 predicted proteins | sample OV2TP3_FD_87194 | JGI IMG/M metagenome (GOLD analysis project Ga0114945, IMG submission 87194) | Hot spring microbial communities from Beatty, Nevada to study Microbial Dark Matter (Phase II) - OV2 TP3 | ecosystem: Environmental > Aquatic > Thermal springs > Hot (42-90C) | place: USA: Beatty... | reverse complement strand
GATCACTCCAAGCCGCATTTCGGGTAATTGCGCGCATCACCAACGGCTGCTTACAGTTGCGATCAAGAGGGCACGGAATGTGGCTCTCCTGCCCTTTACGACAGCTAGGGGCTGAACCAATTGCCCATATTACGTCCTTATGGGTCGGCTGGAAGTCATCAAGAATTTCTCCCTGTCGTTAACCTTCACCGTGCTCCTCTTTCTGGTCGGTGCGGCGGTCCCCTTCATAGGTATTTTGTTGATACCTTTGGTTCCCCAACCCGCCCTAGCGTTCGGCTTAGAGTACGGCAGGGGAAAGGGCGTGGCGCTCCTTTTCTTGGCAACCCTGCTCCTCTTCTCTCTAGCCGGTAAAGAGTTAGGCCTAGGCTATTCCCTGTTGGCCCTAATGATGGGTTTGCTCCTCTTCTCTTTCGGCCGGGGTTGGTCGATAGAAGCGGTGGTGGCAGGCACCGCCGCGGGTATGATCGCCGCCACAGCCGCGATCCTGTTATATTTCTTCGGCACGCTCTCCCATCTGCAGCAGGCCATCCGGGAGGTACTGAAGGAAAACCTGGAGCTCTCGCTAAGGGTCTACGAAAGGATCGGCTTTCCCGGAGCGGGGATGGAGATCCTTAGGGAACGCGCCTCACAAACCGCCGAGGTCGTCCTCCAGATTATGCCTGCTTTGGCCTTTACGAGCTTTGTCATCGTGATACTCATTAACCTATTTTTTCTTCATCGCCGTTTCCCCGATCGGCGTTCTTTCTTCGCCTCGACGGGCGATCTCCGGGAGTGGAAGTCTCCTGAGCCTCTCGTCTGGTGCTTCATCCTTTCCGGCTTCTCCCTTTTTCTCCCCGGGTGGGAGTTGCTTCGGACCCTGGCCATAAATCTCTTTCTGGTGATTGCGGTTTTTTACTTCTTCCAAGGATTGGCTATCGTGGCCTATTACTTTCATCACAAAAACGTCCCGTTTTTCTTGCGGGGTCTGGCTTATGTCCTTATTCTCTTCGAGCAGGTCTTCACGCTTTTTGTGGTGGGGCTTGGCCTCTTTGACCTTTGGGGCGATTTTCGCCGTTTGAAGAAGAGGGATTTGACCCCGGGAAGAATCTCATAGCGGATTGGACGATTGGAACGATTGGAGCGGTTGGAACGTTTTAAACGTTCAAGTGGTTTAAGCCGTTCAAGCCGTTCAACTAGGGAGGAAAACATGGAAGTGATTCTAAAGGAAGATATTGCTAATCTGGGCAAGATGGGGGAGGTGGTGCGCGTTCGAGATGGCTATGCGCGCAATTATCTCTTGCCGCGCGGCTTGGTTCTGGTCGCCAATAAGAGAAACCTGAAGGGCTTTGAGCACCAGAAGCGGATCCTTGCAGGGCAGAGGGAGCGAGTCGTGAGGCAGGCGCAGACCTTGGCCGAAAAATTGGCAGCCACCTCTCTGGCGATACCGGTCAAGACCGGAGAGGAAGGAAGGCTTTTTGGAGCTGTGACCAATATCGATATCGAGAAGGCCCTGAGGGCCAAGGGCCTGGATGTGGAACGCCGCAGGATTCATCTGGCCGAGCCGATTAAAAATCTCGGAGACTTCGAGGTCTCGATCCGCCTAGCTGCAGATGTGACGGCAACCGTCAAGGTCTCTGTGGTGCCTGAATAATACTCATTACTCGAAAGCCGTAATCCGCATATCTGAAAGAGGGGTTTAGAGAGCTTCTGGCGGCGCAGCGGCTGAATTTAATTCTGTGGCGCCAGGAACCTCCACGGGAAGCGCGCCGCTCTCCCGATGGAGGCCCCTGTGGGTTCTTCTCTGGGGAATAGGAATAATAGTTAGGATCGTAAAAGTCGCTGCACCACTCGTGGACCCCCTCGCTCATGTCGTGGAGGCCGAAGCTGTTGGGCTCGTCAAGGCCGACACGGTTTGGCCCTCCGGTTTCGAGATCGTATCCGGCAAAGGATCTTTCCCAAGGCGGCTGATCGCCCCACGGATACCTGGTTCCTTCCCTTCCACCTCGGGCTGCCCTCTCCCACTCTGCCTCGGTGGGGAGACGGAAGTTCTTGCCCGTGCGTTTGCTTAACCAGTCGCAATAAGCGATGGCATCGTACCAACTGGTGCCGACCACCGGCTTGTCCGGGTGAGAAAACATCTCTTGGGACCAGAAGGGCGGCTCTGTGGTCCCAGTCTCTTCGACAAAGAGACTGTAGTCTCCGTTGGTTACTGGAAACCTTCCGATCATAAAACCGTCCACCCACACGCGGTGGATAGGCTTTTCGTTATCGTGTCCCTCCTCGCTTCCCATGAGGAAGGCGCCTCCAGGAATCCAGACCATTTCCGGAGAAAATTCTTTTTTGCACCTGGACATGATAGAGACAAGTTATGGTGCTGGGGGAGAAAATGTCAAACACGCAAGAACTGCTTCGGGTCGGCCAGGCCGCCCAGTGGGGGAGATTGCTCGTCTCTCTCACAGGCATTCTTTGGAGTCTCGCGGGTGTCTTTATCAAGCTTCTGGATCTCCATCCGCTGACGATTGTTTTTTACCGCAGCCTTTTTGCCTCGCTCTTCTTTTTTCCCTTCGTTCGCAGAAGCGAGTGGACAGCGGCTGTCCCACTGGTGGTTTCCGTGGTGAGTTACACTGCGGCCATCAGCGCCTTTGTTTGGGCGAATAAGCTAACCTCGGCGGCCAATGCGATCATCCTGCAATATACGGCCCCGATCTTTGTCTTTTTCCTGGTTCGGTTTCTGTTTGGCGAAGCTATCTCCAGACCCAATCTCATTACCCTCCTTTCAGGAATGGTCGGAGTAGGGATCATCTTTGTCGGCAGCGCCGGCCAGCCGGACGCAGGAGGTGTCGGGGTGGCCATACTCAGCGGATTCCTCTTCTCCATCTATATGGTCAACCTGCGTTTTCTGGGAGGGGTTCGTCCGACTTACTTGACCCTCATGAACAATCTGGTCTGTTGTGCTCTCCTTCTGCCTCTGGTGCCATCTTTTTCCCTCTCTTCTGAACAAGCGGCGGCCTTGGCCGTGATGGGCGTGGTCCAGTTGGGTATCCCCTACTTTCTTTTTTCCAAAGGGCTGGAGACGGTACCTCTTCAGGAGGCATCTCTCATTGTCCTGATCGAGCCAGTCCTGAATCCTGTTTGGGTTGCCCTTATGTCCGGTGAGGTCCCTTCGGTTGCCACGCTGGCCGGCGGGGGAACCATCCTTTTTAGCTTAGGATTCCGCTACGTGTGGCTGTTGGGGCATTCAGGGGGTCGGGAGTCCTAACGGAAAGACTCCCGACCCCTTCGATTTTACTTAGACTGATCCAGGCCCTGTGGATCGTGGACGGCTCCCCCGTGGCGGATCCTTTCCATCTCCTCGGGAGAAAGCTTTTTGATATCTTTGCGCAGCTCGTAGTTGATGTGCTGGATGGCCTCGCTCGGGCCGGAGCGATTCCCCATTAACACCATCGGCCCGCTGCCGGTGTTCTCCAACTGGTAAAACGAACCACCTGTGATCAGCGCAGCCATGCCTGGCTTCATCACGGCCTTTCCTCCGTCGGGGAAATGCATGGTGCACTCGCCCTCGATCACGTAAAAGGTTTGGTCCGCGTTGTGGCAGTGCATGTCGTCTCTATCCCCAGGATGAGGATAATAGTGGACCCACGCGTGAAACCTTGGCGTGTTGAGAAGCACTTTTCTTTTTCTCAGTTCATGCGCGGTCTTGACCATATCGACGATCTCTACAGGCATAATGCCTCCTTTTGATTGCGTAGGCCAGAGCCTACCAGCAGGAGTCCAAGGTGTCAAATCCTTATGACCCTCACCCTTCCCTCTCCCTGCTAGGGAGAGGGTTAGAGTGAGGGTGGTGAGAGGAAAGCAAGTAAATGGGATAAATATTCAGCCGTTTGTATTAGTTCCGAGTTTGGGGTTTCGTGTTAGGGTCGAAACTGGAGACTCGAAACGCGAAACTCTTTGTGATAGGTTCTGGGAAGTTTCCAAGCTTTGGGAAGGAGGCATGAATACTATGGACTGGGGAATGAGAAATCGCCTGGCAAGGATGATCAAGCCCGAGGACGGCCGGGCTGTGATGCTGGCCGTGGATCACGGCTATTTCCTCGGCCCCACGAGTGGTCTAGAAGAGCCGCGCGGGACCATCGAGCCTCTTCTCCCCTACGCGGATTCCATTATGCTCACGCGCGGGGTTCTAAGGACATCGGTGGATCCAAGCTCGAACGCACCCATTGTCCTTAGGGTCTCGGGGGGAACGAGCATACTCAAGGAGCTTTCCAACGAAGACGTCACGGTCTCCATCGAGGATGCGATTCGCCTCAATGTCTCGGCCATGGCCCTTTCCATCTTTGTCGGCTCGGAGTTTGAGAAACAAACGTTGGTGAGTCTCGCGAAGCTGGTGGACGAGGGAGAGAAGTACGGCATCCCCGTTTTGGCGGTGACTGCCGTGGGCAAGGAGATGGCCCGCGACGCCCGCTACCTTGGTCTCTCTTGTCGCATTGCTGCGGAGCTCGGAGCCCATTTGGTCAAAACCTACTATTGCGAGGAGTTTGAGAGGGTGGTTGAGAGCTGTCCGATCCCGGTGATCATCGCGGGCGGCAAGAAGACCCCGGAGCTTGAGGCATTGCAGCTTACTTTCAATGCCGTTCAGCGAGGCGCCGTCGGGGTGGACATGGGCCGAAACATTTTCCAGTCCGATAGCCCGGTGGGTATGATCCGAGCGGTGCGCGCCATAGTGCACGAGAGAGCTGCGGTGGACGAGGCCTTTAAGATTTACGAGAGCGCCAAGGGTGGAAAGGCCCGCAGGGCCGCAGGATAAGTAAGTTTCGGGTTTGGGGTTTCGGGTTAACTCAAAACCTGGAACCTAAAACTCTAAACTTCCTATTTCGCAGGATCGATAATCACCTTAATAGAATCCTGGGCGCGTGCAACAAGTTGAAATCCAAGCCCCGCCTCTGCCAGACTTAGCCGGTGCGTGATCATCTCCCGCACCCGCACACGCCGGGCGCGAATCAACTCGATGGCCTTGACAATGTCCTCAGGACTTGCGGCGTAGGACGTGGTCACCGTCACCTCGTTGCGCCAAAACTCATACAATGGGATGCCGACACTCGCTCCCGCTGCTGCCGGGGCAAAGAAGAGGAGGGTCCCGCCTCGCTCGACCGATTGAATGGCTTGTTGAATCGCCGCCTCAGCCCCGGTGCAAACAATCACCAAATCAGCCAGTCGCCCGTCGTTCACTTCGCGCAGCCGGGCGGGTATGTCATCGGCGGCGTGGATCGCTGCATCCGCACCCAAGCCTTGTGCCGCCTTTAGACGATAACCATGGACATCTGTCGCCACGACGCAAGCAGCGTCGTGCACGCGCGCCAACTGCACATGCAGCAGCCCGGAGATTCCGCTGCCGATTACAAGGACGCTCTGTCCAGGCGCAAGCCGGGCCAGCCGCTGTCCCCGCACGACGCAAGCCACCGGTTCGATAAAGGAACCCTCTTCGAAAGATAGCTCTTCGGGCAAGAGAAATGTCCCTAACTCGACGTTGATCCGGGGCACGCGGATGTACTCGGCAAATCCGCCCGGATCAAAATTGGTCTGGCGCAAGGTGTCGCACACGGAGTGGTGGCCGCTCAGGCAATAGCGGCAGCTATTACAAGGGACATGATGAGAGACAAAGACCCGATCTCCGACCCCATAACGCTCCACCCCATCTCCCACCCGTACGACCTCGCCTGCGATTTCATGCCCGAGGACGAGAGGAGCCTTCTTAATACGGTACCATTCCATGACATCCGTGCCGCAGATGCCGCTGGCCCTAATGCGCACCAACAGTTCACCAGGACCGACCCGAGGCACCGGCATCTCCTCTACTCGCACGTCCCGGTTGTTGTAGTACATTGCCACACGCATGATACTCATGGCACTACACTTTATATTTCGCCCCTTTGATACCCGCTTTCCAGAAGTTTCTATTTCCCGAGCAACCCGAAACCCGAGACTCGAGACCCGAAACTATTTCGTGATCCCTAACTCCTTGCGCGCCTTGTCCACAAAGCTATAGTCGACCACTTCCGCCACCGTGACCGGCTTCGTTACCCTGGCATTCTCCCGCTGCAGATCAATGAGCACCTGAACGGACTCAGGTTTGACGTAGGCGTCTTTGGTTAAGACACGGCTGACATGCCGGGACATTTCGGCAGCCATTTTCCGATCGTTTACTTTCCACTGCTTCATGAGAATCTTCGTCACGGCTTCCTGATTGTTCTTATCCCAGACAAACTGGAGACCACGCAGCGTCGCCCGCACCATCCTGTAGACCTCATCGGGGTTCTCGCGAATTCTTTTCTCGGAGGTGCCGAAACCATTTTGAGGGAATTCTATGATGTCGCCGGCGAAGATGAGCTCGTTATAGCCTTTATCCAGAGCGATGATGTTTTCCGGAACGGAGAGAAACGAGGCATCGACAACGCCGGAATCCAGCACGGCGAAGCGACTGGCGGCGCTTCCGCCCATAGGAAGAACGGAGACGTCGCGCCCGGGTTCCAGTCCGAAATGCTTCAGCACTTGATTGGCGAGCAGAGTGGCTGACCCTCCGGGAGAGCTGCCGGCGATCTTTTTCCCCTTAAGCTGACGCGGCTCCTTGATCTCTTTCCTGCTTATCAGGAATAGAAGGGGACGGGCGACCGTGAAGAGCAGCACCTTCATGGGTTGTCCCCGCACGGCGGCGCCGATGATGCCGGTCACTGCCGCATTGTAGTCGATGTCCCCGGCCAGCACCGCGGTGCTGGCCAGATTGGCGGGCATGAAGATGATCTCCAGATCGATGCCTTCTTCTCTGTAGAAGCCCCTATGATGGGCCGCGTACATCGCCAAAAAGGAGACATTCGTCGAAGAACTTCCCATGCGGATTTTTTTCAAGCCTGATTGGGCGTGGGCGTCGGGAGAAGAGATCATTACCGCAAGATAAGCCCCAAGGACCGCAAACAATCGCCATGGCCGAGTAAACATCGAACACCCTCCTAGGATTTACGTTTCTCTCATACGCCGCCTTGCCAGATCTTCATCAGCTCACTGGATTCGACCACGTCAGCAAAACGCTCCATGCGCTTCAGCGCCTCGACATGACCCTCTTTCGTGTAAGTGCCGACACAATCCTGCACGACGACCATGAAGTATCCCCGGTAGAAGCCATCACGTACTGTAGCTTCGACGCCGCCGTCTGTGGTGCAGCCGACGATGACAATCGTCGTGGCTCCCCGGTGCAGGAGCAGGCTCTCAAACTCGGTGCCGAGAAACATCGTGGGGCGTCTCTTCTCAAGGACAAGATCGGTTTCGTTGGGCCTGAAGGGCTCCATGAGCTGCCATCCAAAGCTACCGCGCAGCCGCCGGGGCTTGAGCTGGCTTGGATGGTCGACCCGCTGCTCCTTCATGGCGCGCCGGACCCACGGCGGCGCTTCGTCGCGCCATAGGGTGGGAGTCGATTGAGTGTAGATCGCTTTGACCGCGGCGGCGCGCGCCGCCTCGATCAGCGGGGGGGTGTTGCGGATCAGCTCCTCTTTGTTGAAAGAGCCGCCAGCCTGATCGTTCTGCATGTCCCACACGAGCAGGACCGTGCGGTTCGGGGCAACGATTTCCCGCAGCTCCGTCGGTATCTCTCTGCCTTCAAATCGGATCATCATATCTCCCCTGGGGCTAGTCCGCTGCCGCCCATAATACCCGGTCCGCCGGGAGTCGAATGGGCAGATTCTGCCAGCTTTCGCCGCGGTCGCGGGTGATGAGGATTTTTCCGGCTCCTCCCGCGCCGGAGGCGTGACCGCGTGCCACGTCGCCGAGCCCGGCAAAGACCGCGTCGGGATCGTGCGGGTGGTGCACCAGCGCCCACACCATAGGGTCGAGATCATCGGGTATGCCCCGGCCTACACGCCGCCACGACTCCGCACAATCTACGCTCTTGAAAAGGGCAGCCCTTGCGCCTCGGCCTTCTCGCCTCCAGAAGCCGGGAGACTTGTCGGCCGTTGCCAGCAGCATGATGGGGTCCTGGCCCGCTCGCTCGGGCGGCAGGAAGAGAAAATCGTGGAAGTAATCGCGCGTGAGGCCGCTCTCAGCCCGAACCCAGCCTTTGGCGGGCTCGTCGCTGATAAAGAAGCCGCGCGCAGTCGCCACATAGTATCGGTCAAAGCGGTGCGGCAGATTCAAGATGACGTGGATGTCCAAATAGTCGATTCCTTTGCTTACGTCTTCCCAGCTTTTTCCTCGGTCGAAGCTGCGTACGATGCCGCCGTGCTCAATGCAAAGGTAAATGATCTTTGGGTCATCCGGGTGGACAAAGATATTGCGGACATGGCCCTGGTGCGGAGGCTGCGGAAACCACCAGTTCTTTCGCGCTTCTTCAGGCAGGGCTTTCAGCGAGGTCAACTCTTCCCAGCTCTTCCCTCGGTTCTCGCTCCTATAGAGACCTACCGGCTCGACCCCGCTGTAGAGTACATCGTCGGAGGTGGGATCGACGGTTACTGAACGGATATCGCCGTCCAATACCTTGGCCCATGTCAGACCTCCGTCCTCGGTTCGGTAAAGGCCGTTGTGGGTCACGCCGACATAGACTCGTTCTGGATGTTGGTGGCAGCCATAAATCGAATCGATAATGCCATCCTCGAAACCGCGGCTCAACTCTTCCCAGGCGCCGTTCTTTGATCTCCAGGCAATGAGTCCGTGCTGCGTGCCGGCGTAAAGGCGCACTCTCTCGCTCATGGCATACCCCTTTTCTATTTGAGATTTTAGATTTTCGATTTTAGATTGAATCCAAAATGGGCAATCCAAAATCCAAAATGCTAGGCCAAAGGCCGAGCACCGGTGGCCGGCTGGCGGTCCCAGCGGGCCTCCAAGCGGGAGAAATAGTCCCAGGCCCTTTGCGCCCGCCGTTCCAGCGCGATTTCCCCGTCAAAGGCGCGGCACTCCTCGGCACTGATAAGGCCCAGCTCACCCAAACTTGCTGCCTGGACGCTCTTCTTGGCGTCGTCCTCTAGAACCAGCGAGGCAAAGAGTACCTCTGGGAGGTCTCTCCCGACCACGACAATTCCGTGACCCCGCAACAGGGCCGCGCGTTTGTTGCCCAGCACCTCAACCAGGCGCCGTCCCCGGTCCGGCGTGGTAATGAGGTGCGCCTCGGCGTAGAGCGGCACGCCGCCGCTGAATATCGCGCCTTGCAGGGTGACGGGCTGGAACTTGCGCTTCGCGATGGCGAAGAGCGTCGCATAGGGAGAATGGAGGTGGGCGACGGCCAGCGCGTCCTCGCGGGCAGCGTGGAGGGCTGTATGAATCGGCCACTCCACGGGCGGGCGCTTGTCGCCATCGAGCACCCGGCCCTCAACGTCGATGAGGAGGAGATCGGAGGGGCGGAGATTGGCCTTGTCGGAACCCATCCCGGGGGTCATGAAGATCCTCTTGGTCTCCGGATCGCACACGCTTACGTGGCCGAAGAGCCCGAGCATCCCTTGCATGGCGTAGATCCGGGCGCAGGTGGCCAGTTTCTCCTGCAGGTCACTGTCAGTTGTCATGGGAAGCTACCATTCGGACTTCGCCCACCGTCCACTCTAGTCGAGTTGAGCCCACTCTTTGAACTCCTCAAGGCCGAGCTTGCTCAGCGTCTCCATAAAAGGTCGGCCGGTTTTCTCGTGCCTGCCCATCAACCGGTGGTACTCGTAGACCATGTCCGGCAACCACTTGGCGATGGTGAAGCCTTTGTGGTTGCCGTCCGGTACCGGTTCGAGAAATCTCGGCCCGACGTCCTTCCAATCATGCTCCGCGATCCAGCCACGCTGCGTGCCGAAGATGCTCTGCAACATGGCGCTCCGATGGCCAGCCTCGAGCGCCTGATCGATGTCGAAGTTCCAGCCGGTCGTAGCATTGAAAGAATCGACGATGCTTTTGATGCCATCCGGTTTCATGTGCATCTGGGCAAACCAGCAGCCGCCGATGAGGCCGCAGAACTGGCGGTACTGCTCAGACAACGCGTTCGACCAAGACCAACCCTTCGGATCATCTCGATCCAGCGGCCCCCATTGCTCGCGGTATTTGAGATCCGGAGGGGGGTTGATCGTTCCGCCTCCTTGAGGCTTCATCCCGCCGCTCGCCACGATCTCGCGTATCATCTGGCCGAAGTGGGGCCGCCAGTCGTGCAGCGCCGGAGTCCCCTTCTTGGTGTGAACCACCCACTTGGGCGCGTCACCCCCGATTGCCTTGGCCACTTCAACCGGACCTTCAGCCAAGAGGTTCCCCCAGGTGCCTTCCCGCCGGGCCGCCATGTCAAGCAGGCGGTCGACCACCTCCACATTGCCCCACTCGAACTTGATGCCGCCGGTCTTCTCCGCGTTGAGCAGCCCTTTCTCCCAGGCCTCGAAGGCGACGCCGACGCCGCAGGAAAAATGGCTACACTCGATTCCAAGGTCGTTGATCCTCTGGGCGAGATAGAGGGCGGCGTTCCCTCGCACGCCGAGATTGTAAAAGGTGTCGAGCCACTCGCTGCCCGCGTTGAAATGGCCTACCGTCCCGCTGTATTTCCCCGCCTTCAGCTCGACGTCCCAGGGACAGAGCCGCTGGCACTGAAAGCAGGGTCTCAAGGTGACGCGGTTTTTGTCAAAGCCTTCGATGTGACTTTCCTCGATCACCGTGCTGCGAAAATTGAAGTTCGGCGCGGCGCCGAGATCCACGGCATGTCCCGCGGTTCTTTTCTCTGCTTCATGCCGCACCATCAGGGTTTTTCTCCATCTCAGTCCGGCTTCGATCAGCCGCTCTCGGTCATGGAGCGGCGGGCGTGCCGTGCCGTGCACTACAATGGCTTTTAGTTTCTTCGAGCCGAAGACCGCTCCACCGCTGTGCGCAGCGTTGTGATTGTAATCGTTGCAGAGCATCGCCGCGTGGACCAGGTTCTCTCCTGCCGGCCCGATGCACATTACCTTCGCGTCTTTCTGCCCTACCTCGGCCCTCAACCGGTCCTCCGTCTCTATCGCCCCCCTCCCCCATACCCGGCTCGCATCTCGTAGCTCCGGCTTTCCTTCTTTGATGTATAAATACGTTGGCTTGGAGGCTGCCCCTTCGACGATGATGCCGTCATAGCCGGCCGCCTTGAGATAGACCGCCCAGAAGCCGCTCGCGGCGCCGCGACCCAGTGTGTGGTTCGTCAAGGGGCTAAGATAAACCGCAGTGACTTTTGTCCCTCCGGGAGTAAATCCCGTGCCTGTGATCGGCCCGGTCATCATGACGACTTTGTTTTCCGGACCATAAGGCTTGGCGTCGAGCGGCAGCTCTTTAAGCAGGGTGTAGGCGGCTAGGGCCTGGCCGCCGATGAATTTCTTAAGCATCGGCTCCTCGGGCAAATTTTCGTCCTTCATCGATCCGGTCGTGAGATCGACGCGCAGGATCTTGCCCATATAGCCGCCAGGCAGGCGGCTGTGCCGCTCCTTAGGAAAAAATTGGCTGTAGTCGTGCTGCACGCTCTCGGCAGTCATCGGCGGACCTCTTTGACTCGCGCAAAGACGCAAAGGAAAGGAAAGCTCCAAACTCGAAATCCGAAGCACGAAACAAATCCCAATGACCAAAAAAAGAGCAAATTCAAAACGAGATAGTTCTGGATTTCGAAATTGCGATTTTGAGTTTGTTTAGAATTTCGATATTCGGATTTCGGATTTTGATTCAACCCTTGGCGTCTTACCTCGCAAATAAAAGTCTTTGGCCTAGGCGTCATTTACGTTGACTCTGCCTTTCTCCAGGGCCAGTAGCGGTAGATAAGCCGCCCAGGGTGGATGATCGCGAGATACAGCGCCCGCGCCTTGCCGGCAAGCCCGCAGCGCAGGGTAAAAAGGTCTTTGAGCATCAGAGGCAGAGGGATTTTGTGCTTGGGATATTTCTCCGGCCTCACAGTACGGATTCCATAGGCCTCTTTTTTTTCTTTAAGGACGTAGATGACCTGGGTCCCGCCCCCCTCTTTGTCGCCATAGAGATGGCCGCTCACCTCTTCCGCTCTCTTTCTCGCCTTTGCTGAAACTCCTTCTTGGAGACCGAAATCGAGCGCGTCGACGGGGCAGGCTTGGACGCAGAACGGCTTCTTGTCCTCGCTCACCCGGTCGCTGCACATGGTGCACTTGCTCGCCTTGTGGGTGAGATCATCCTTCGAGATCACGCCCCAGGGACAGGCGTAGATGCAGTACTCGCAGCCGATGCAGACCTCCTGGTTGATGACGACCGGCCCCTCTTCGTACTTGGTGATCGCCTCCACAGGACAAACAGCGGCGCACATCGGGTAGTCGCAGTGCATGCAGCTGTTTCTCGCCCAGAGCGGAGAGAGCCCTTCGAGCAGCGGCGGCTCCATGGTGATCCAGTTGGTGGCCGACATCTCGTAGATCGTCGTCCGGGGGTGGTCGTTCCAGTCCTTGCACGCGTGGACGCACTGGCGGCAGCCGATGCACTTGGTCGCGTCGAAGAGAATGGTCCTCGGCTTGCCGTCCAAAAGACGCCCGGTCGGGATCAGCGCTCCGTATTTTCCATTCATAGATGTAGGCTTCTAGGTGACGGCCTCGCGCACGAAGAGGCTTTCCGGCGGCAGCTCCTTTTTCATCAGCCCCTGCTCGATCTGGTAGCGGTTCAAGGCACGCATGGTTCTCTTTTCGCACTCCCCGAGGACGTAGGCGTAAGGGTCTTCTCCCAGGACCTCTCTTTCCTTCCTGTAGCCGGTGATCTGTTCAGGCGTGAGGTACTTCGTCGCCATTTTGCTCGCCTCGCGGAAGGCTTCGATGAGCTTGGCCGGTAGATCGGGGTATCGCTCCGCGGTCTCCTCTTTCATCGTCATGAGATGGATGATCGGGTAGATGCCGGTCCGCTTGACGTAGCCGACAATCTCCTCAGCATCCTCGAACAGCGGCTTCACTCCGGGAAATTTCCCCATCTGTTTGGGAACCGATCCGCCGCCAAAGAGCCCCAGATAACCGGAATCTCCGGGAACGAGCGCCGCGCCGAGGGACCCTTTGCTTAGCAGCTCCGCGAGTTGGGCCTTCTCTTGTCCGAAAGGGGGTGGGGGATCAAGCCTTTCCACTTTTACGGGCAGTTCATCGTTGATGTAGACCTCCCGGCCGGAGACGAACCAGCCCATGTCGGTGGTCTTGAGGCCGTACTCATCCAACAAGAAGCCGCGCGCCCAGCTCACGGCCGTGGCTCCGTAACGGAAGCAGCCGATCTTCTTGCCCCTGAGCTCGCTCGGATGCTTGAGCTTTCCCTCACAGTGAAAGATATTGCGCTGGCGCGGGCCACGCTGGAAAAAGACCGGCAAGGCGACGAAGCGCCGGCCCTTCTCCTTAGTTCTTAGAAACGTGGCGGCCGACATCTCCGCCACGTCGAACTCTCCTTGAACGAAGCGGTAATGGAACTCGCCGGGTGAGTAGTCGCGGACAAATTCGAGCTGGTAGCCGTCGATCGGCACAAGGCCGTCCACGAGAGCCTGGTTGCGGGGATCCGGGGGGGACCCCAGTGTGATGCGAGGTTTTGTCTCAGCCATCTGTGAACTCCTAGAGATTTTTCAGGAGGCCGCAGCCCTCTTGGGAGCAACCTCGACCAGATGCCGCCTGAAGAAGTCGAGCGTGCGGGGCCATGAGGCCTGGTCGGCAGGGGCGTTGTACTTGCTGCCGTGCCTGTCCACGAAGGCGTGGCCGGCGCCGGCATAAGAATAGAACTCGTGCGGCTTTCCGAATTTGGTAAGCTCGGCGTCGAGTTTGCGCATGTCTTCCGGCGATGGATTCTTGTCCTCCTCGCCGAAATGGCCTTGGATCGGGCAGTGGATCTCAGCCGTCCGCTCGAAAGGAGAAGGGCCTTCTCCCCATGCCGTGAAGATGTTTCCACCGTAATAGGGGACCGAGGCGCTGAAGCCGGGGTTTGCGGCGGCCACGAGGTAGGCTACGCGGCCGCCCATGCAGAAACCGACGATTCCGAGCCTCTCGCCATTGACCAGCCGCTGCCCTTTCAGAAAATCGACTGTGGCGTTTACGTCCTTGATGACGGTCGAGTCGCGGAGCCGGGAGCGGCGCGTGGGGCCGTCGTCTGTGCAATCGGCGCCGTCGCGGTGATAGAGGTCGGGGCAGACTGCGAAGTAGCCCGCGGCAGCGACTCTCTCGGTCATCTCTTCCATGAATGGATCAACCCCTCCCTGGTGCTGGATCACCACTACCGCCGGGAAAGGTCCGGCGCCATCGGGGTGGCTGATGTAGAGCTTCATAGGGTTGTTGTCTACTTTTATCTCTTCCCATCTGGATGCCATTGGCTCACCTCCCGAGATAAGATACCTGCCGTGTACATCGCGCGTGTTGCGGTTGTCAACCCCCTATACAGCTTGGAAGGGTGGACGGTCACTAGCCCGGACTATTCATGCAACAAGGAAAAACCCCGACGCACTGCCGAGTGAGGGGGCGAGCCGTGACTTTTTTTCTTTTATTGCCCTCGACCGGAAGGGCTTGTCCCCGAGGTCGATGAATAATCCGGGCTAGGATTGTTGTTCGGGCTGGCTTTGTTATTATTTCTGACTTCAAGCCACCAATTCTCCCTGAACGTCACTCAGAGCGAGAACCCGACCGACTGCCCCCCCTGACCCCATCTCAGCTTTCGTTTACCCTGTCAAGGAGCAGCTCTACCGGCTTCCCGTTCTTTGTCGCTTTTTATCCATTGAAGTTAGGTTTTGTCAATTTTTGTCACCCACATGGGACAAACCCCATGAGGACCAGGGCAGCACAGTCTTTAAAAACAGCTAGTTACACGCCTGACAGGCCCCTGGCATGGACATTGCTCGTATAGAAGCGGGGGTGTTTATTTATGAACGAAGACCATCCGGATCTTAAGTTGCTTACTCTTGGGGAGGCAGCGGCGATTCTTCAAGTCTCCAAGCGGACCCTCCTCAGGATGATACAGCAAAAAGAAGTGCCGGCTTTCAAAGTTGGCGGCCAGTGGCGCATTCGCGAGAGTCAGTTCAGAAAATGGGTCGAGGATAAGGAAAATCCAGTTTCCAGCCTCGGGGAATAAGGTTTGACCAACCGGAGATTCACATCTGTAAGGGAGCGGGAGGTTTTATGACGAAACGGATGCTTTCATGGAAAGTAGTCTTTATAACCGGCCTCTTACTTTTGCCCCATCTCACCTGGGCTAAACCACTTCGCATCGGCTCCATAAGCACGGAGCCAGCGGCTGAGATCAAGGAATTTTTGCCCTTTGCCAGCTATCTTGCCAAACAGCTCCAGTCGGAAGGATTCGACCAGGGGAAGGTTGTCGTGGCGAAGAGCATGCCCGAGATGGCCGCCTTTCTAAAAGAAGGGAAGGTGGACCTCTATATTGACAGTCCCTTTCCGACCATGGCTGTAAGCCGTCTTTCCGGGAGCAAGCTGCTGCTCAGGCGCTGGAAAAAGGGGATTGGCGAATATTATTCGGTGATCTTCACGAGAACCGACAGCGGGATCAACCGACTGGAGGATCTCAAAGGGAAGATGCTCGCCTTTGAGGAGCCCTTCTCCTCGTCCGGTTATTTTGTCCCCAAGATGGCGTTGATGCAGGAGGGATTGAAGTTGGTGGCCAAAAAGCAACCTTCGGATCCCTTAGCTCCCGGCGAGGTGGGCTATGTATTTAGCCTCGAAGACGAGAATACGATGCTGTGGGTGCTGAGAGGGAAGGTTGTGGCTGGGGCGATGGATCATCAAAAATATCCCAACGAAGCGAGAGCAAATCTAAACAGCCTGAAGATACTTCATAAGACGCTTTCTTTCCCACGCCAGATAGTCAGCCATCGGGCAGATCTTCCTGGGAATCTCGTGGCGAAGATCAAAGAGACACTGATCAAGATGGATCAGTCAGAGGAGGGGAAGAAGGTGATGCAAAAGTTTGAGCGGACAAGCAAGTTCGATGAGATACCCGAGGCATCCATGGCTCCTCTACTGAAAGCTGGGAAATTCATTGACGCCGAGATCGGGCTTAGATGAAGCTCAATATCCGCTTCAAGTTAGTTGCCTTCGCGCTCATCATCGCACTGCTGGCAGGGGGGGGCATCTCCCTCTATTCCATTTATCAGGGACGAGAGCGGATCCTTGCAACGTTTGAGAAGGAGGCGAGAGAGATAACGGGTCT
>Ga0114945_10001218_pt1 | contig 16120 bp, 16 predicted proteins | sample OV2TP3_FD_87194 | JGI IMG/M metagenome (GOLD analysis project Ga0114945, IMG submission 87194) | Hot spring microbial communities from Beatty, Nevada to study Microbial Dark Matter (Phase II) - OV2 TP3 | ecosystem: Environmental > Aquatic > Thermal springs > Hot (42-90C) | place: USA: Beatty... | reverse complement strand
CGAGGAGCCCGTGGCAAAAGGGGATGCGGTGGAAGTGACTGGGATACAGGGGCTAACCCTTCTCGTCAAAAAGAAAGAGAGGTAAACGCATGAGTATTACCTTTGGCCTCCTCTTCGTGATTTTCGTGCTCCTGATGGTATTGTGGAGCGCGGTCAACATCCTGATGGAGTATGAGCGCGGGGTGATCTTCCGGCTCGGCCGGTACACACGCACCGGAGGCCCCGGTCTCACGCTCATTATTCCGATCATCGAAAAGCTCCGCCGTGTGGAGCTGCGGCTGGTGACGATGGACGTGCCGCCCCAGGATGTGATCACCCGCGATAACGTCTCGGTGAAGGTCAGCGCCGTCGTCTACTTTCGGGTGATCAAGCCCGAAGATGCGATCATCAATGTGGAGGACTACCAGTATGCCACCTCCCAGCTCTCCCAGACCACGCTCCGCAGCGTGTTAGGTCAGGCGGAGTTAGACGAGCTCCTGGCAGCGCGGGAAAAGATCAACGAGGAATTGCAGACGATCCTGGACCGACAGACCGAAAACTGGGGCATTAAGGTGACCAACGTCGAGGTGAAGCATGTGGACCTCCCGCAGGAGATGCAGCGGGCTATCGCCAAACAGGCGGAGGCTGAGCGAGAGCGCCGGGCGAAGGTCATCAATGCGGAGGGAGAATTCCAGGCGGCGACCCGGCTCGCCGAGGCGGCGGGCATCATCAGCGTGCATCCGGAGGCGCTGCAACTGCGGTTTTTGCAGACGCTCGCCGAGGTAGCGACGGAGAACAACTCTACGATCCTGTTCCCCATTCCCATCGATTTGCTCACCCCCTTCCTGCGGCGTGAGCAGGCGGCGGTGACCAGCGGCGGGGGGGCGCGACCGTAGCGGGGAGCCCGATCCGAGCCCTCCCCCTTGGGGGCATAGGCGCCAGGTTAAGCCGAAAACCCTTGCGAGAGCCTCTTCCCCTTCCCCCGGGCGAGGGGGAGCCTCCCATGAATCCCTTCCCCCTGGCGAGGGGGAAGCCTCTCCTTTTCCCTTCCCCCCTGGAGGGGGAAGGTGAGGATGGGGGGGAAATCCGGGGCCTACCCCCCACCTGAATCCTCCCCCTCAGGGGGGGAGGAGCATACAAAGACCTGTTTTTGCAGCATCATTCGCTTAACCTGGCGCCTATGCCCCTTGGGGGGGCTTCCTCCTCGTCGGGAGGAAGGCAACATGAGAGAATATTACATCGGCTGCTGTGCCGGCCGCACGATCCGATCGATCTGGATCACCTGGGCGAGTACGGTGGGGAGATCCTCCAGGCGCAGCATATTGGGCCCGTCGGATGGGGCGTGGTCGGGATCGGGATGGATCTCCATGAAGAGCGCATCGCAGCCCGTGGCCACCGCCGCGCGCGCCAGATAGGGGACGAACTCGCGCTGGCCGTCCGACGCTGTCCCGGCTCCGCCTGGCAGCTGCACGCTGTGGGTCGCATCGAAGACCACCGGGACCCCGAACGACCGCATCACCACCAGGGAGCGCATATCCGCGACGAGATTATTGTAGCCGAAAGACACGCCGCGCTCGGTGAGAAGCACCGCCTCATTCCCGGTGGAGCGGATCTTTTCCACGATGTTCCGCGCGTCCCACGGCGCCAGAAATTGCCCCTTCTTCACATTTACAGGTTTGCCGGTCCTGGCGATCTCCACCACCAGATCGGTCTGCCGGCACAAAAACGCCGGAACTTGCAGCACGTCTAAGACGGCGGCAGCCGGCCCGACTTCTTCCACCGCATGCACATCCGACAGGACCGGCACGCCCACCGTCTCCTTGACTTTCTGCAGAATGGCGAGCCCCCGCTCAAGGCCAGGCCCCCGATAGGAGTGAATCGAGGTACGGTTGGCCTTGTCATAGGAGGATTTGAAAATAAACGGGACCCCGGCTTTGGCGGTGATATCGCGCAGCCGGGCTGCGACGTCCAGCATGAAACCCTCACCTTCAATGGCGCACGGGCCAGCGATCAAGGCCAGCGGGTGCCCTTCGCCCAGCGTGATCGAGCCAATCATGACAGGGTGCGTGATCATTGTGTCTTATCCTTCCGGCGAGAGCTCCTGCGAGTTAACCAATCGACCGCCAGGGCGAAGATCAGGATGAAGGCCGCCGTCACGAGCATGGTGATGGTGAAATTATCCATCGCGTCCCCCTCCTCCGCCGCGCCCTAACAGGCAACTCCCCAAAATGCATACTCCATACAACAAGAAACCGCCCACAAAATGCCACCACTGTGTACTCGGATTCAGTATACCATTCAACACCAACACCAGGACCGCGAAATTGCCGAGGGCCAGCAAACTCTTGGCATACTCTTCCTTCCAATTCATCCGGACCCTTCCTGCAAGAACTCAACGGCCGGTCTCGCACGCAGAGCGACGGTCGGGTGCTCCCTATCCACCCAGCTTCTGCCCGCCGTATTTGACGGCGGCGCGGATGAATTCGCGGAAGAGGGGATGAGGGTGGCGTGGAGTCGATTTCAGCTCGGGATGGAACTGGCAACCCACGAACCAGGGATGCTCGCGCAGCTCGATCATTTCCACCAGCGTTCCCTCGGGCGAGAGTCCGCTGGTGAGCAGGCCTGCATTTTCCAGGTGGTCACGGTATTTATTATTCACCTCATAGCGATGGCGGTGTCGCTCGGAGATCTCCTCGCTGCCATAGGCGGCGAATGCCAGGGAATCGGGCCGCAGCCTGGCGGGATACGCGCCCAGGCGCATCGTCCCCCCCTTCGTCTCCACCCCGACCTGGTCGGGCATGAGGTCGATGACCGGATAGGGCGTATCGGGGTTGAACTCCGAGCTGTTGGCGCTGGCGAGACCACACACATGGCGGGCGTATTCGATCAGCGCGACCTCCATCCCCAGGCAGATGCCGAAGAACGGGACTTTCTTTTCGCGGGCATATGTCACCCCGCGGAGCATGCCCTCGATGCCGCGCTCGCCGAAGCCACCGGGCACAAGGATCCCGTCCATCTCCCGCAGGAGCCCGTCCGGTCCTTCCTTCTCCAGCCGCTCGGAATCCACCCAGTGCACGTCCACGCGCGCATCGTTGGCGATGCCCCCATGTACGAGCGCTTCGCTCAAGCTCTTGTAGGAATCCTTCAGTTGGACATATTTGCCAACGATGCCGATGCTGACCGCCGTGCTCGGGTTTTTGGCCTTGGCGATGATCCGCTCCCACTCGTCCAGCTCTGGCCGCCTACGGGAGGAGAGGTGCAGATACTTTACGATGATCTCATCCAGCCCTTCCTGATGTAAGATCAGTGGAAGCTCGTAGATAATGTCCACATCTTTGGCGGTGATGACAGCCTCTTCTTCCACGTTGGAGAACAGGGCGATCTTGGCCTTGATGTCGCGCGGAAGAAAGCGATCGGTGCGGCAGAGCAGGATGTGCGGTTCGATGCCGATCTCGCGCAGGGCCTTGACGCTGTGTTGCGTCGGCTTCGTCTTCAACTCCTCTGATCCCTTCAGAAAGGGGACCAGCGTGACATGCACATAGATCACATGCTCGCGCCCCTGGTCGATCCGAAACTGTCGGATGGCCTCGAGGAAGGGCAGACTTTCGATATCTCCCACCGTGCCCCCGATCTCGACGATCACCACATCCATCCCCTGGCCGATCTCCAGGAAGTGGCGTTTGATCTCGTCCGTGATATGGGGGATGACCTGCACGGTGGCCCCGAGGTAATCCCCGCGTCGCTCTTTCATGATGACCGTGTGGTAGACCTTGCCGGTGGTGAGATTGTTCGCCTTGCTCATGCAGGCGTGGGTGAAGCGCTCGTAATGGCCGAGGTCGAGGTCCGTTTCCGCGCCGTCGTCCGTCACGAAGACCTCACCGTGCTGGTAGGGGCTCATGGTGCCGGGGTCCACATTGATGTAGGGATCGAGCTTTTGGAGGGTAATATGCAGGCCGCGGCTCTCCAGGAGCGCGCCGATCGAGGCCGCCGCCAACCCCTTGCCCAAGGATGATAGGACACCTCCTGTCACAAAGATGTATTTCGTCATAACTCCCCCCTCAGCCGACGCCGAACGTTCTCCACATCCTCAGGGGCATCGACGCCGATCGACTGATACCGCGTTGGCACCACCTTGATACGATACCCATGCTCCAGGGCGCGCAATTGTTCCAGGTTCTCCAGACGCTCCAACGGGGTTTGCGGCAGCCGCGCGAATTCCAACAAAAATGCGCGGCGATACACATACAGGCCGATATGCCGCCAGCCGATGACCGGCGCGGACCCGCCCGCGATGCGCAGGCGCGCGACCATGCTCGTCAGCGGCCCCCACGCATCGCGATGATAGGGCATGGGGGCTTTCGAAAAGTACAGGGCGTAATCGTGCAGGTCGGTCACGACCTTGTTGACGTTGGCATTGAACAGCTCATCCAGCGTGGTGATGGGACAGCGCAAGGTGCTCATCACCAGGGTCGCGTCGTCCGCGAACACGGCCAGCGCGGCATCGATGGCATCGGGTGCGATCAGCGGCTCGTCCCCCTGGACGTTGACGATCAGCTCGGCATCCAGCGTCGCGGCGACCTCCGCGAGTCGGTCGGTTCCCGTCGGATGTACCGCAGAGGTCATCACGGCTTCGCCGCCGAATCCTTGCACCGCCTGGAAGATGCGCTCGTCATCCGTGGCCACCAGCGTGCGTCCCACGCTGCGTGCCTGCTGTGTCCGCTCGTAGACCCACTGAATCATGGGTTTTCCTTCGATATCGACCAGGGGCTTGCCCGGAAAACGACTGGAGGCGTACCGCGCCGGGATAATCGCGACCACACGTTCGCGCAGCGGATGAGGGGACACGATGTCTTCCTCCTCGCCAAAGGGAGCGATGAGCGGCAGATCGCGGGATACTACTAAGGTAGGATAATCGTTCATGCAAGGTCGGGCCCTGCAGTTTTTCCTACTATACCACACCTGCGAAAAAGGGGTCAATCCCTTCCTCCAGTCCCTTCCCCCCTGGCCTTTTTCGCGTTCCTCCCCCCCATCCCCACCTTCCCCCTCCAGGGGGGAAGGGATTCATGGAGGCTTGCCGCAAGAGGGTGTCGGAAGGTAAGATCAGGGGAGCTGTCCGTGGATGGTCCAGGGACGGGTTTAGGACGAGGAGTGGGCGATGGAAGGGATTACGCTTCGGGATGCCACGCTGTCGGATGTGCCAGCGATCAGCGACATTCACAATCAAGGGATCGAGGATCGGGTGGCGACGCTGGACGTCGAGTTCCATACGCTGGCTGAGCAGGAGGAATGGTTTCACCGACATGGTCGGCGGTACCCAGTCATCGTGGCTGACCAGGCGGCCGAGATCGTCGGGTGGGCCTCGCTCAACCCGTTTTCGTCGCGGGCCGCCTACCGGTTTGTCGCAGACCTCTCCGTCTATTTCGAGCGGCGTTGGCGGGGTAGAGGCCTTGGGAGCCTCTTGCTCTAGGAAATCGTGGCTCGTGCCCGGGCGTTGGGGTATCATAAGATCGTCCTCTCAACCTTTCCCTTTAACACGGCGGGCATGCGGCTCTACGAGAAATTTGCCTTTCGCACCGTAGGCATCTACCGTGAGCAGGGCCTGGTGGACGGCCGCTGGGTGGACACGATCATCATGGAGAAATTGCTGGATCAGCGATAAGTGGTTCTGCGAGCGTGTATAAAAAGCGATTTTTATGCCGTATGAAGCGATACAACACACCGCAAGGACGCGCCCATCCCTGTAGGGGCGGTTCGCGAACCGCCCCTACGCGGTAGGATGTGATGGTCCAGGCAGATTTGGTGAACACACTCTCAGGTGGGGGTGAAATTGCGGCGCGTGGTGCTAAGCGACTTGAGGTCCGGGCGTGGGGGAGGGAAGCAATGGTGGGGAACCGCCTCTGGGGTCGGATGAGCCCTCGCGCATGGTGGCGCCTACGACGGAGCCGTCTGCTCCAATTATGGGGAGTCGGCATCATCGGCAGCTTGCTCGTGACATTCGCCTCCGCCAGGGGTTACCTGGCTCCCCTCCAGGCCAGCACCCTGGATCTGCTCCTGCAGTTCCAGGGGCAGCGCTTCGCTTCGGACGTGATCGTTGTGGCCATCGACGATGCGGCTTTCGAGTCCCTGGGGCACCGCCAACCGCTTCCACGGGAATACCTGATAAAGGTCCTCCGGGCCCTCCAGCGCAGTGGCGCAGCGGTAGTCGGTCTCGACATCGACCTGACCGCTCCCGCCTCGCCCCTCGACGATGCCAGCCTGGCGCAGACGATCCTCGACTTCAAACAAGATGGGGTGAGCCGCGTCGTCCTGACGGAGACGATGGCGGCTGGGAGTGGGCCGCTCGCCGACCCAGGCTTCTTGGATGCGGTGATGCGCGGCTCCGCCCGCGTTCCGATGGATGATGGGGGCACGATCCGCCGTGCGGCGTTCCTCGTGCCACAGGTCGCGGGTCCGGCCAGGCCCGCCTTCAGCCTCGCCATTATGGCACGACTAGCCGGGATGGATCCGAGGGGATTGGAGAAGGCTCTCCATAGCCCAGACGGGAAAGTGGCTCTGCCTGTCTGGAAGTCTGACAGGGGGTGGGACCATGTCGGAGGCGAGCCGATCAGCATCCGGGCTGGCGAACTGTGGCGCATCAATTTCGTCGGACCTGCAAAGAGTATCCTGACGATCCCGAGCGACGCTGTGGTCCCCCTCAGTGACCCTACCGTCCCGATCGCCTGGGACAATCCCCTGCGCGAGCGTATCGTCCTGGTGGGCGGCACCTTTTGGGAGGGCCGGGATTTTTACCAGACTCCCTATGGGCGTCTCCCAGGGGTTGAGATCCACGCCAACCTCGTGCACATGCTGGCGACTCGAAGCTTCATCCGGCCGTCCGGGTGGCTTGCCAGCCTCTGCCTTCAACTCGTCGCAAGTCTTCTCGCCGGCATCATCCTGGTGCTGGTCCGCCCCTTGCCCGGAACCCTCCTTTGCATCACGGGTGCCCTGCTTGTTGGTGTCCCCGGCAGTTATCTGGCATTCCATCGCGGCGGGTACTGGGTCGACTTCCTGCTGCCCGTGCTCGGTACCTGCTTTCTGGGCATCGGAGCCGAAATCCTGGCTCGCCGCCGCTTTCGCGACGCCTTCGGTCGCTACGTGAGCTGGGAGGTCATGGCCCAGGTCCTCGCTGAGGTTCCAAGTCTGCGCGGGGAACGCCGAGAAGTATCCATCCTCTTTGCGGACTTGCGCGGCTTCACCCCGCTTGCAGAGTCAATGCCGGCCGACGCCCTGGTCATGCACCTGAACGAATACTTCGCCGCCATGACGACGGCGCTTTTCGCCTACCGGGGGATGATCAACGATTTCATCGGGGATGCCGTCATGGCGATCTTTGGGGCGCCCCTCGCCGATCCGGACCACGCCCTGCATGCGGTCCAAAGCGGCGTGGCCATGGAGCAGGCCCTGCACGCGCTCAACCGGCGCTGGGAGGTCGCCGGCCTCCCGCCGCTGCGCATGGGCATCGGCATCCACACCGGCGAGGTGTTCGCAGGGAACGTGGGCGGGGAGGAGCGGGTGAAGTACACCGTTATGGGCGACCCGGTCAATGTCGCTGCACGGATCGAGGGCCTGAACAAGGAACTGGGGACTACGATCCTCATCACCGGGGAGACGCGCGCAAGGCTCGGGGACCGCGTGGAAGTGAAGGATTGGGGGCAGATGCAGGTGAAGGGGCGGATGCAGCCAGTATACATCTACGAGCTGCTGACGGTCGCCCCTGATGGCGGCCTATCCAAGGGAGGCGGGTGACCATGGGCGGGCGAGTCGGGATCGCCGGGGCGCTGGCCATTTTGTTCCTGCAGGGCCTCACCTGGGCGACCGAGCCGGTGGCGGTACTCACCGAGATTCGGGCGGGCCCGGGCGAACTCCGAGTGCGGCGCGCCGGAGAGGCCTCCTGGATCGCGCCTCAGCTGCTTGCATCACTTCGGCCTGGGGATCAGATCCGTGCGCTCGGCAATGGCCGGGCGGTCCTCGTCTTCTCGGCAAATGGTGGGACGGAGGTCGTGTCGGCAGCCAATTCTCCCTACACGGTACGTCCTCCCGCCGCCCAGACAGGAACGGAGAAGGTGCGATCGCTGGTGGCCAGCGTCGCCGATTTCCTGCTCGGGTCTCAGAGGGAACTGACCTATCACTCCCTCTCGCTCCGCGGTCCTGGCCGCACGACGCCCTTCATCATCTCGCCGCGCGAGAGCCGCATGCTTCCGGGGCCGGTTACCTTTGAGTGGGGCGGGCCGGATGCGCTCCAGTATCGGGTTCGCGTCGTCGGTCCGGATGGCCTGTTATGGGAAGGGGCGGGGCTGCCGCGCCGGCCATTGCTCTATCCGCCGGAGGCCCCCCCGTTACGGGCGGGGGCACGCTATGTGTGGGAGTTAGAAGCCAAAGGCTATCCCGTGGAATGGACCCAGTTTGAGCTGCTGAAAGGGTTCGAAGCCACGCGCGTCCAGGAGGCGCTGAATCTCCTCCAGACTGGCACCCCCGCCGCCTATCCCCGGAATACCTCGGTACTGCTGCGGGCGGGTCTCCTGCTGCAGAACAGATGTTATGATGCAGCGCGCCACGAGCTCCTCGCAGGCATCAAGGCCGACCAGGATGAGCCAACGCTCCACCTCCTCCTCGGTCGCGTGTATGAACGAACCGGCCTGAAGGAGTTAGCGGCCGAGGCCTTCCAGGACGCCCAGTCCCGCCTCAACCGCACCCCGTGAGGGTGCACCCCGGTACGCCAAGGGGGCTCAGATGCCCGGCACCCGGCCGAGGACGAATTGCCCCTCCACGTCCCCCTTTTTCACCGGGTTCTGATTCTGCCCCGTCGCCTCCGGCACTTTTTTTGAGACGTAGGCATAGATCTCGTCTGCCGTAATCAGGCCATCTCCGTCGAGATCGGCCTTTCCGCGGAGTCCTTCCAGTAAGTAGTATGTGAAGACCCCGTGGCCAAGGCTATCGAGCTCCACGCTGACTTCGTTGGCCTTGCTGGCGGTCATGACGATCCGTCCCTTTCCCCGCGCGAGCCGGTCCAGGAATGCGTCCGACATGACCGCCCGGCGGGAGACGGTGGTAAAGGTCCGTCCCCCGGCGGCACCACTGTAACAGGCGTCGGCGATGAAGATGACCCGCTCGGAGGCGAGCCGTTGAAAAATGCTTTCGATATCGCGAATCGGCAGCGCGGTCGTATAGAGATCGTGAGGGTCGGCATCGTATGGAATGAGATATTTTTCCAGCCCGTCCTCATCGGGGCTGGTTGAGTCGATCTCGGGTGCGCCGTGCCCTGCGAAATAAATAATGACCGTGTCTTTCTGGCCCGCCTTCCGCTTCAGTTCGGTTCCGAGGGTTCGCTTGAGGTTCACCAGGGTCGCCTGATCGTCGGTGAGCAGGGTCAGGTTTTCTTTGGGCACGCCCACCTGGTGCAGCAGATAGTCGTAGAAGGCCACGGCGTCTGCAGCTCCGTACAGGAGAGGTCGCACGGCCTTGTAGCGGGAGATCCCGACGATCACCCCCCAGATCGTCCCGCGCTCGACGATACGCATCACGCTCACCGTGCGGGTCGTGGAGCGGTTCTCGCGATCGAACACCGTCACGCCGATCTCATTCGGGCCTTCCTGCAGCCGGAGTCGCTCTGAAAATTCTAAATTTCCCGAGGGTTCTCCCCCGCGTGGCGCCCGCCGCGCCAGTGGCTCGCCGTTGACCCGCACCTCCATCCGGGCGATGCCGGTGTCACTGGCCGTGGCTCCGATCAAGTGGACCCATTCTGTCCCAACCTGCTGGCCCTCGGAGGGGCTGGCGATGGTGATGAGCGGCGGGGGGGATCTGGGGGATTCCTGCATCGCAGTCAGCGCGACTGGCTGGACGAGGTTAGGACGATTGCCGATGGGCGTCCGCCGGGCGACTTCCCCCAGGAGGGGAGCGCTGATGATGGCCTCGCTCAACCGCTCCAGCACGCTCTGGATGGCCAGATCGATGCCCGGCACGAAGGCCGAGTCATCGAAGCCAGAGGTCCGCCGGGAAGAGGTGCCTACCCCGGTCACCCGGCGGCGGAAGATTTCATTCCCCGTGTTATCCTGGAACGCCACCTCTAATGCGATCTGATAGGAGGTCTTGGCCTCGGACCCGAGGAGGTCCGGCACGAAATGGATGTCGATGGCGGTGTGCTTGAGGCCGATCCACATCACCCCAGCCAGGTTGGCGTCGCGCAGCGATTGCTGCGTCGGCAGGACCTGGCTATCGTCCACGCGCGTGAAGATGCTCCGCATCTGCGCGGCGAGGGCTGGGGCCAGTGCTTCTCCCACCTTGAATTCGTAGGTTTTGCGCGCACCGTGGGGCGTGCTGAGCCTGGAGGTCTCGACATGGGTCTTCAGGGTCTCTTCGAGGTACAGTGCGATCGGCACGGGCAGCATCTCGGGCTTGGGAATGGGCGGCAGCGCGACTTGCCTCCCGACATCGACGCTGGCGAGACAGCCCGCGAGCACGCTCAGCGTCGCCATACTCCAGAGCCAGCCAAGTCCATGTCCAGGCGGGTTGCGCATCCTCTTATCTCCTACCGCTTGCCCTGCTCCTGTCCCCTGACCTCCAGGGCATACGTCTGGATCGTTTGCGCCCCGGCCATGTCAGCGATGCCGATTTCGATGCGAAACCTCCCCTCCGGTATCCGCACGGTGTTGGCCTGTAAGCTTGTCCCCCGGATGTACGGATGGAGGACGGCTGTGAGCGACTTTGCGAAAATCCCCTTCCTGGCCCGGATCTGGAGTGAGTCCATATTCACCGGGGCCTGATTCGGCTCGAAGAGGATATAAAAATCGGTGGGCGTGCCCGCCACGATCGTGAGGCCTGCGCCGGTCTCCTTGACCGAGGGGCGCTGCATCACGATCCGCGGGCCCTCGGGGAGCGTGAGCGATCGTGTGCGTCCCGACTGCAGCCATTCGGAGTCCGTCAGCCTCAACTGGTCCGCCTCCAGGGGGGTGAGCAGCGTGATCCCCTTCCCCGCGCCCGCGTGGGCCTGACTCCAGGCACTGGGCCAAACGGCTACAGCTAGCAGCAGAAACGCAATTTTACGGCTCCGCCACATCGGTCCATCCTCCCAGGGAGTCCGCATGGGGATCGAATGCTACGCGCCTTCTCCGGGCGGATTCCCCGGCCAGACATCTCGCCTGGACCCCGACACTGGCCCTGCCTCGGCCACCTGATGGCCAGGGCGGACACCGCCAGTGTATCGAGGTTGCACACGCATGTCAACAGCATATGTATCATATTTGAAACCTATGTCTTATATTTAAGATAAATTGTTGACATGTGGGTCGCACCCCCAGTAGAATCCGGTCCACTCTCCAGGTCAGCACCGCTGCGGTTTCGGCGTACGTGCGCTGATGACTCCGCCCCTTCGTCCCTCGTGAAGCTCCTCCCTGTCCTATGGGGCTGTGCTGTAGGTGACATCGGAGTATGCGGGATGGGGCTCCACGATCGGGGCTCCGTGGCAGCGGGTGGAATACCGTCTCAGTGCCATAGGCAGGCTGCCCAGGTGGGCCTTGGGTTGAAGTACCGCTCGGCGCCTGCCGGTCACAGCGCGAGGCCGTGGGGGAGTGAAACGGCGACAGGGGTTCTCGAGTGAGCGACTACGGACGCGGTACAGATGAAGGGAGGGTTCGATGCGACGATATCTACATATCCTTGCGGTAGCGCTGTTATTCGTACCATGCCTGGCCTGGGCGGATGGGTTCGACGAGGTCATCCGCTCACTAACCGTCGACCGGCCTGATGCCACCACGCAGGTGATTACAGGATCGCTCTATGGAGCGCGGGTAAACGCCACGATCAAGGATGCCGATGGCAATAACGATAACTTCAAAAATGCTGACCAGATGAGCGCGCTCCTGGTCGGGCGGACCGGCAAGAGCCTCTCCTTCACCGGCAACAAGGAGCAGTTTGACCAATTCGTGAAGGACAACGCCGCGACGATCCGCGACATCATTTTTCCGGGCGGGATCGCGACGGAAGTGGTCGGCATCGATGAGTCCCAGACGATCGCCCTGCTGACCTTCGATAACCTCGTGGCGCCGACCCTTTCACCGCGTGAGTCTGCCTTGCGCAGGGGCCTGGTGAGCCAGCTTCTCCCGTTGCGGGAGGTCGGCGCACTGGTCGATTTCGAGCGCTTCAAGGTCGAGGGGACCAAAGGGATCAGCTACAAATTCGCCCCAAGTTATAATTTCAGCATCGGGCGGTTTGAGGGGGGACTCGGCCTCCCCATGAAATTCACCGATCTGGATGACTCGATTAACACCGATGCCTACAACATCGGTCTGGACCTGCACGGTGCTTATCCGATTGCCCTCGAACGCGAGTGGGCCGTCTACGTCTTGGGGGGCAGCTTCGTCAATGCGCTGGTCTTCACGTCGGATGCGCTTGAAGTGGCGGGATATCTCCGGTACGGCGGCTTCTTTGGCGGTTCAGCCAAGGCCACGCTCGGTCCCGTCATCCTGAGTGGAGGGGCGACGTACACTCTGTCGAAGCTCGATGTCCCCGATTCGTTGGTCACCGACGATATCCGCGAGATCGTGCAGGCGATCGAAGATCGACCGATCGATCAACAGCTCGTCTTCGGCGCGAACCTGGCCATCCCCATTACGCCAAACATCGCGTTCAACATCCGTGCGACGCGCACGGAGACCATAGGTGCGTCGGCCATCGAGGATGGCAAGCAGCACTTCACGAGGTTGCAGGGAACGGTCAGTCTCTTCCTCGGCCAGAGCTTCGCCTTGGATCTCGGCTATGGACAAATCTTTGGGGCAAAGGGCCTGCAGTCGCAAAATGGGCTGATTTTCACTCGGTACAATTTCTGAGCGACCAGGACGAGGGAGGCGGGGCGCGAGACGCGATCGTCTCGAAGCCTTGCCCTCAAAGCAAACACCCCTGGGGAAGAGGTCTCTAGGGCCGTTTGCTTTATATGTCCGATCCAGACCTGGAGCATAAGCTTGGACGGATATCTGGCTGTCGACTCGCCTGGCCTCTGTGAAATGCCTTCGGGGGTGCTGTAAAAGAGTAGACGCTGGAAGGGGATCGCACTGCGGGATGCCACGCTGGCAAAGGTTAAGGTTCGATGCTTCCTCTAAGCTGAGGTATCATTCTTCTATAACGTTGAACGTTGCACGTCGAGTGTCAAACCTGTTGGCTCACCCCCATACATCTGCAGCGTATGCAAGCGGTTGTACAACCCTTTGCGTGCGATGAGCTCCGCATGCGTCCCCACCTCCACGATGTGCCCGCCGTCCACCACCACGATCCGGTCGGCATTCATCACCGTAGACAGCCGATGGGCGATCACAAAGACCGTCCGTCCCTTGATCAGGTTGGTCAGGGCTTGTTGCAGAATGAACTCCGATTCGGCGTCCAGCTCCGACGTCGCTTCATCGAGGATGAGAATGGGCGGATCTTTGAGAAGCGCGCGCGCAATGGCGATGCGTTGGCGTTGCCCCCCCGAGAGCTTCGCACCCCGCTCCCCGATGATCGTGTCGTAGCCTTGTGGGAGATCCTGGATGAAATCGTCGGCGTATGCCAGGCGCGCTGCCTCGACGATTTCCTCAGAGGTAGCTCCTGCTTTACCGTAGGCGATATTGTGCGCCACCGTTTCGTTGAAGAGGATCGTCTCCTGCGTCACGAGGCCGATTTGCGCCCGCAGCGATGCCAGTGTGTAATCCCGGATGTCTCTGCCGTCGAGCAGGATGCGGCCGCTGGTCACATCGTGAAAGCGGGGGATCAGGTCGGCCAGCGTCGATTTGCCGGCCCCGCTCATCCCGACCATCGCCACCAACTCCCCCTTATTCACGCCGAAAGAGATGTCGTGCAGCACGGGCTCCGATCCATCATCATAGGTGAAGGACACGTGCTCGAAGGCGATCCCGTCCTGAAACTCCCGCAATGCCCTGGCATCCGGCCGGTCCACGACGGTCTGGCGGAGGTCCAACAACTCGAAGACGCGCTGGGCGGCGGGGATCGCTTGCTGGATCTGATTGCTGACGTTACTGAGCCTTCGCACGGGCCCATAGAGCATCATAAGCGCGGCGACAAACGAAAAAAAGGTGCCGGGCGTCGTCTCTCCCTGAATCACCCGATAGCCGCCGTACCAGAGGGCGGCGCCGATGCCGAGCGCGCCGATGAACTCCAAGAGTGGAGACGTGATCTCATCCACGCGCACATCGCGCATGAGGAGGTGGTAGAGTTGACGGTTGGTCTGCCTGAACCGTTCCCGTTCATGGGCCTCGCGCCCAAAGGCTTTGACGATCTTGGTCCCGGTGAGCGTTTCCTGGACCACCACGTTCAGCTCTGCGATCTTCTCCTGTCCGCGCTTGTTGATCCCATGCAGCTTTTTTCCGATTTTTACCAACGCCAGGGCGATCAGCGGGAAGACCACCAGGGCGATCGCGGCCAGACGCCACTCGCGGGTGAAGACCACCACCAGCAGGGCGCACAGCGTGAAGACCTGCCGAATGGCCAGTGCGGGCGCCTGAGAGGAGATGCGGGCCAGACGGTTGACATCCTCCATGAGACGGGACATCAATTCTGCCGAGGCGCGATTATTGAAGAAGCTGAGCGGCATCCCCTGCAGGTGCGTGTAGACCTCTTCGCGTAGCCGCATCACGACCCGCTGGCCCACCTGGGCCATGAGAGAGGCCTGACCGTAGCGTGCACTCCCCTTCAAAAAGTAGACGGCAATCAGGGCAAACGGCAAAACCTGTAACATGAACAGGTCCTTGTTGAGAAAGACCTCGTCGAGCAACGGCTTCACCATCCATGCGGTTGCTCCTTCCAGGCCAGAGATCGCCAGCGCCAGCCCCATGGCCACCAGGATACGCCCCCAGTAGGGCTCGGCATAGCGCAACAACCGACGATAGACCCTCATGGCCCCTGATGCCCCTTTCGTCGCAGAATACCCAGGTAGAGCTGCTCCATTCGCTCCGCCTTCGCATCATGGGAGAAGTGCTGTTCCACCAGCTGGCGTCCAGCCCAGCCCATGGCCGCGGCCCGGGCGGGAGCCTGCAAGCAGGTCAGGATTCCCTCCGCCAGCCGCTGGGCATCGTGAGGCGGCACCAGATGTCCGGTCTTCCCATCGAGCACCAGCTCCCGGTTCCCTCCCACATCCGTCACCACCACCGGCTTCGCCATGGCCAGCGCCTCGCGCACCGACCCCGTGAGCCCCTCCCCAGCGGTCGCGGCATGCGCACACACATCCGATGCCGCCAGAATCTGCGGCAGGTCCTCACGAAAGCCGACCCAGCGGACTCGCTCGCGCAGGCCGAGCGCATGCGCCAAGCGATCCAGCTCTGCAGACTGGTCGGTCCCCTTGCCGACACCGAGAAAGAAGGCGTTCGGCTCGGCGCGGGCCACGATCGCCGCCCCCTGCAGAAAGACCTCGTATCCCTTCCACTCCCGGTTATGGGCCACCTTGGTGATGACACGGGCGTCGGCCGGAATCTTGAGCTCCTCGCGTATGCCAGCTCCCTCGACGCTCGGATGAAAGCGTTGGATGTCCACTCCGCCATAAATGGTCGCGATTTTCGCGTCTGGCACCCCGGCCGCCAGCAAGGCGTGCCGCACGGCTTCGGAGACCGCCACGACCGCATCCGTGCGCCAGCGATACTTCAGCGCTCGCAGCCGCCCCATACGAAAGCTCACGCCACGATTGGCGACGAGCGCTGGGATGGAGGTAAAACAAGACGCCCAAAAGGCCAGCGCCTGCTCGCGCCCCTTATGGGCATGCACCACCTGAGCCCCCGCACGCTCGATGCGTGCGGCCAGCCTGGCGGCCATGAGCAGGTTGAAGCGGCCCTGCATCGGCAGGAAAGAGACCGGTAACCCCGCCCCCTCACAGCGCTGCCGCCATCGTTCGTCGGGAGCTGTCAGGAACAGCACATGATGGCCTCGGCGTTGGAGCGCGAGCGCGAGCTGAAAGGCCTGCTCAGACCCCCCTCCGCCGGGCCCGTGCCGGTTCACTTGCATGATCGTGAGTTTCATCCCGTGGGCCCATGCCAGGCCAGGGCGGACTCATAGACCTGTAGCGTCTGGTCTAAGGCCTGTGAGAAAGGATAGTCACAGGCCGTGTGATAGCCCGCCTCTGCCAGCGCCT
>Ga0114945_10001217_pt1 | contig 16125 bp, 13 predicted proteins | sample OV2TP3_FD_87194 | JGI IMG/M metagenome (GOLD analysis project Ga0114945, IMG submission 87194) | Hot spring microbial communities from Beatty, Nevada to study Microbial Dark Matter (Phase II) - OV2 TP3 | ecosystem: Environmental > Aquatic > Thermal springs > Hot (42-90C) | place: USA: Beatty... | reverse complement strand
TCGACGGGCCACGCGTCCACTGGATCATGGCTCAGCCCCTTGAACCAACTTTTCTGCTTCGCCCATGGCAGGTCCGCGCCGATCGATTTCCCCGGCGGGATTTGCGGGTCGGACCACTAGCCTTGGCGCACCGGAGGCCCATCATGCAGTGTCCCCGGTGCCAGCACGAGAACCCCACGGGGCAGAAGTTCTGTGGGGACTGTGGCGCGCCTCTCGCAGCTGTCTGTCCCGCCTGTGGAGCCGCGAACCCGCCGGGGCAGAAGTTCTGCGGTGAATGCGGGACCTCGCTGACCGGCGCTCCGACACCCCGGAAGTTTGGCTCCCCGGAGACCTACACCCCGAAGCACCTCGCGGACAAGATCCTCACCTCGAAGAGCGCCCTCGAGGGCGAGCGCAAGCAGGTCACGGTGCTCTTCGCCGACCTCAAAGGCTCCATGGAGCTCCTCGCCGATCGCGACCCTGAGGAGGCCCGGAAGCTCCTCGACCCCGTCCTTGAGCGGATGCTGGAGGCCGTCCACCGCTACGAGGGCACCGTCAACCAGGTCATGGGCGACGGGATCATGGCCCTCTTCGGCGCCCCCCTCGCCCACGAGGATCACGCCGTCCGCGCCTGCTACGCCGCCCTCCGCATGCAGGAGACGGTCGAGCGCTACGCCGACAGCGTCCGGCGCACGGAGGGGATCCCCCTCCAGATCCGCGTCGGCCTGAACTCCGGGGAGGTCGTGGTGCGCGCGATCCGGAGCGACCTCCACATGGACTACACCGCCGTCGGCCAGACCACCCACGTCGCCGCCCGCATGGAGCAGATGGCCCTGCCGGGGTCCATCCTGCTCTCGGCCCAGACGCTGGCGCTCGCCGAGGGGTACGTGGAAGTCCGGGCGCTGGGCCCGCTGCCGGTCAAAGGGCTCGAGGCGCCGATCGAGGTCTACGAGCTGACGCGGGCGGCCACGGTGCGCTCGCGCTTCCAGGCCGCGGCCGCCCGCGGCCTGACCCGCTTCGTGGGCCGGGAGAGCGAGCTGGAGCAGCTCCGCCAGGCGCTCGAGCGCGCGGGGGCCGGTCACGGGCAGGTGGTGGCCGTCGTGGGGGAGCCCGGCGTCGGCAAGTCGCGGCTCTACTGGGAGTTCAGTCACTCCCATCGCGCCCAGGGCTGGCTGATCCTCGAGTCCGGCTCCGTCTCCTACGGCAAGGCGACGAACTACCTGCCCATCCTCGAGCTGCTCCGGGCGTACTTTTCGATCGAGAGCGCGGACGATGCCCGCAAGATCCGCGAGAAGGTGACGGGCAAGCTCCTGTCCCTCGACCGGCAGCTCGAGCCCTGCGTGGCCCCGATCCTCTGGCTGCTCGACGTCCCGATCGAGGACGAGAACTGGGCCCGCCTCGATCCGCCCCAGCGCCGCCAGAGGATCCTCGACGGGGTCAAGCGCCTGCTCCTGCGCGAGAGCCAGGTGCAGCCGCTCCTGGTCCTGTTCGAGGACCTGCACTGGATCGACGCCGAGACCCAGGCCTTCCTGGACGGCCTGGTGGAGAGCCTGCCCACGGCCCGGGTGCTCCTCCTCGTGAACTACCGCCCGGAGTACAGCCACATTTGGGGAAACAAGACCTACTATCGCCAGCTCCAGATCGATCCCCTGCCGCCCGAGAGCGCCGAAGCCTTGCTCGACGCCCTGCTGGGCAACGACGCGACGCTCGCCCCCCTCAAGCGCATCCTGATCGAACGGACCGAGGGCAACCCGTTCTTCATCGAGGAGAGCGTCCGATCGCTGGTCGAGACAGGAGTTCTGGCGGGTGAGCGTGGAGCGTATCGCGGGACCCGGGTCGTCCAGGGCCTCCAGGTCCCGGCCACGGCCCAGGCGATGCTGGCGGCCCGGATCGACCGGCTGGCTCCGGAGGACAAGCGGCTGCTCCAGGCGGCCGCGGTCATCGGTACGGACGTCCCCTTCGCGCTGCTCCAGGCCGTGGCCGACGAGCCCGAGGACCGGCTGCGCCGGGGGCTCGGCCAGCTCCAGGCGACCGAGTTCCTCTACGAGACGCGGCTGTTCCCGGACCTCGAGTACACGTTCCGGCACGCGCTCACTCACGAGGTCGCATACGGCAGTCTCCTCGCGGAGCGGCGGCGCGCCCTCCACGCCCGGATCGTGGAGACCATCGAAGCGCTCTATCCAGAACGCCTGGCCGAGCACGTGGAACGGCTGGCCCACCACGCCGTCCGGGGGGAGGTGTGGGCGAAGGCCGTGACGTATCTCCGCCAGGCCGGGGCGAAAGCGATGGGCCGCTCCGCTTACCGCCAGGCGGCCTCCTGCTTCGAGGACGCCCTGGCGGCGCTGGAGCGGCTCCCGGAGAGCCGGTGGAGGATGGAAGCGGACATCGATCTCCGTTGCGAGGTCCGCAACGCGTACCTGCCTCTTGCGCGACACGATCAGATCTTCGACCATCTCCGCGTAGCCGAGCCGCTCGCCGCGGGGCTCGAAGATCGCGCCAGACTTGCCCGGGTGCTCGGCTATCTCAGCACGCAGCATCTGCTCGTGACGTGCGACTACGACCAGGCGATGGCCACCGGCCAGCGTGCGCTGGCGCTCGCCACGGACCTCAGAGACTCAGAACTCGAGGTCGAGTTCACCCAGCGTCTAGGATTCGTCTACCACTACCTCGGCGACTATCGGCGTGCGGTCGAACTCAGCCGGAAGGCCATGGAAGCAGTGGCGGCAGATCCGCTCCAGCATCGCTTCGGTCCGCTGCTCACGTCGGTTCTGGCGCGGGTCTGGTTGGTCTGGTCGCTGACGGAACTCGGGGATTTTCCTCAGGCCCGCGTGCTCGCGCAAGAGTCCATGGGGCTTGCCGCCGGAGCGGATCTCTTCAGCCAGGTCTTCGCGCACAGCGCGCTCGGTCGGCTACATCTGTATGCCGGTGACCTCGAAGCGGCCATTCCGCCTCTCGAACGGGGTGTCGAGTTCTGCCGCGCCGCGCAAAGCTCGTACCTCCTGACGGTCGTAGGCTCGTGGTCGGGCTTGACGTATGCGCTCTCCGGGCGAACGTCGGAGGGCCTGCCGTTGCTCGAAGAAGCCGTGGAGAAGGCCGCTGACTTCCTGGTGGAGGAGCCATCCTTCCTCGGCAATCTCGGCCAGGGCTACCTGATGGCCGGCCGCCTCGCCGAGGCAAAGCGCCTCGCCCGGAGAGCGGTCGACCTCGCCCAGGCCCGCCGGGCCCGGGGGCAGGAAGCGGCGATGCATCGCCTAGTCGGCGACATCGCCGCATATTGCGAGCCCCCCGATGCAGACGCAGCGGCGTTCTCGTACGGGCGGGCGATGGCGCTTGCCACCGAACTCGGCATGCGCCCGCTCGTCGCCCACTGCCACCTCGGCCTCGGCCGGCTCTCTCGCCGCACCGGTGACCGCACGAAGGCCGAGGAGCACCTGGCGACCGCGACGACGATGTACCGCGAGATGGACATGCGCTTCTGGCTGGCGCAGGCGGAGGCGGAGCTGAAGGAGCTGGGCTGATGCGCCGTTTGCAGTGCCGTTGTAAAAACGGGGAATGCGCTCGCTTCTGTGAGGAATGCGACGCGAGGCTCGTGATGTGTGTCCGTTGAGAAATGCGTTGCAGTGGTGGGATAATGCCTGAGGTCAGTCGTTTCTTCGGGATCGTGGTCAAGATCTTCTATAACGATCACGCTCCACCACATTTTCACGCAGAGTACGGGGAGCACGAAGTGCTGGTCGAGATTGAGACCCTGACGACTTACCGAGGCTCGTTACCCCCCCGAGCCCTCGGGATGGTGCTGGAGTGGGCGACGCTCCATGGGGAGGAGCTTCGCCAGGATTGGGAGTTGGCGCGCAAGGGCGAACCTCTTCGCCCCATCGCCCCGCTCGCATAAGGACAGCTGTGTCATGAGTCTGATTCGAGTGAAAGAAGCCACGGCCATCGGGGAGTTCCGCCTCCGTCTCGTGTTGACGAACGGCGCTGTAGTCGAGCGAGACATTTCGGCCCTTTTGCACGGACCGATCTTCACGCCTCTAAGGCAAGACCCGGAGATGTTCCGCGATCTTCGCGTCGAAGGCGGAACCGTCGTTTGGGGAAACGGCGCGGACCTGTGTCCCGACGTGTTGATCTGGGGTGGGCCTCCGCCGAAGCCCGGTGACATGCGACCTATCCCCGCAACCCTGCGAGTGCCCAGGGTCGGACCGACTTCTTCATAAGGCGCCCGCCTGCCCTGGGCAATAGAATTCGAAGTGGAGAGAAGGTGCTTCAGGAAATCCTGAGATGCGATGTCCGCAGTGTTCCTTCGACAATCCGCTGGGGATGGCGTTCTGCGGGCGCTGCGGGCTCAAGCTCACGTCTCTCTGTCCCTCCTGTGGCTTCGCCAATCCCGAGGGATTTGCCTTCTGCGGCAAGTGTGGCTCGCGCCTGACTCCTGACGCAGGTTTACTATCTCGCGAGCCGTCCGCTCGATTTACCTCCCCTCAGGCCTACACGCCGTTAGCGCTCCACCCTGAGCCGGGCGGAGCCAGCTGGGCTCTCAACTGAAGGGGCCGAACCCGGGGGACAGCCCACCACGGCGCCCGCGGGCTCATGCGCCGCGGAGTGTCTTGCCGAGGCGCTCGACCAGGGCCTCGACGCGCGCCGCGACGGCGGCCTCCCGCTCCCGCGCCCGGAACAGCTCGTCCGCCACGTGCAGGCTCGCCAGCAGCGACAGGCGCATCGGCTCGTGCACGCGGGCCTCGACCCGGAGGGTCTGGATCCGGCCGTCCAGGTACTCCGCCAGGCTCCGGATGTACTCGGGCGAGCCCTGGCCCCGCACCGTGAGCCGCTGCCCGAGGAGCTCGATCTCGGCCCGCCCTTCGGTCATGGCGCCTCTCCTTTCCATCGCGCCGGGTCAAGAACCGAGCAGATCAAGGACGCAGGCCCGAGGCGGCCCGAGGCGTATGCCGCATACGTCGAGGGTCGCCGAGGGCCGAGGACGCCGAGATGCGACGGTTATTGGCCCGGCGGGTCACAGTCCTTCGATGCGAGACAGCTCCTTCAGCATCCCCTCGATCTGCCCCAGGAGCTGCTGCCGCTCCTGGAGGAGCCGGCGGTGCTCCCCCTCCAGGCGGCCCAGCGCTTCCTCCCGCTGACGAAGCGTCGCGACCTCGCGGGTCAGGGCCTCGACGCGGGCGGTCAGCGCGGCGCGCTCCTCGGCGAGCCGCGCGTTGTCGGCGCGCAGCGTCTCGATGAGCTCGATCGCGCGCTGGACGTGTTGCTCGAGCAGCGCCAGGCGCTCGGCGGCCTCGGCCATCAGCCCCCCTCCCCTCCGTCCACGCCCCGCACCTCGGCGCCGAGGCTCGCCCGGAGCCGCTCGACGACCTCGCCGTGCATGGCGTTGACCTCCGCGTCCGTGAGCGTGCGATCCTCCGCCTGGTAGAGGAGCGAGTAGGCGAGGCTCTTCCGCCCCGCGCCCACCTGCTCGCCCGCGTACACGTCGAAGAGCGCGACCCGCTTGAGGCACGGATTCGGGATCGCCTGGATCGCGCGGCTGACCTCGGCCGCGGGCACGCCGGCGGGCAGGATGACGGCCAGGTCGCGCTGGACGCCGGGGAACCGGGCCAGCGGCCGATGGACGACGGGCCGGGGGGGCACCGCCTCGAGGCGGTCCAGCGACAGCTCGGCGACGAAGACCGGCGCCGGCAGATCGAAGGCGCGCTGGACGTCCGGGTGCAACTCGCCCACGACGCCGACCGGGGACCCCTGGACGACGACCGTCGCCGCGCGGCCCTGCTCGAGGTACGGGACCTCCGCGGCGTCCACCGTGACCTCGCCGCGGCCCAGGGCCTCGACGACGTTCTCCACGGCCCCCTTGACGTCGAACACGTCGGCGCGCGCCTTCCCCGCGAACCACGCCCGCGGCGCCCGCAGGCCTGTGAGCGCGATGCCGACGCGCGTCTCCTCCCGCGCCAGCTCCCCGCGCCCCTGCGCCTCGAAGACCCGCCCCACCTCGAAGAGCCGGACGTCCGGCGCCTGCCGGCGCACGTTGGTGGCGAGCGCCTCGAGGAGCCCGAAGAGGAGTGTCGGCCGGAGGATCGAGCGGTCGGCGGCGAGCGGGTTCTGGAGCGTCACCACGCGCGGATCGTCCGGCGGCCAGCCGAGGTGCGCGAGATGGGCGGGGTTGACCACCGAGAACGTGACCGCCTCCCGGCAGCCCGACGCGGCGAGCGCGCGGCGGACGGCGTCCTGCGCGACGAGCGGACGCGGCCGGCGGGTCAGGGCGAGCGTCCCCGACGGGATCGTCGAGGGGATCTCGCCGTAGCCCCAGATCCGCGCGACCTCCTCGACCAGGTCGTCCTCGAGGCTCACGTCCCGGCGGAAGGACGGCACGGCGACCTCGAACCCGGCCTCGCGCTCCTCGACCGGGAAGCCGAGCCCCCGGAGGATTCCCCCGACCACCGCCCGGGGCGGGCAGGCGCCGATCACGCGCTGGATCCGCTCCAGCCGGAGCGCGAGCCGCGCCTCGGCGCGCGGCCGCGGGTACGCGTCGAGCACGCCGCGGGCGACGCGCCCGCCCGCCAGCTCCGCGATGAGCCGGGCGGCCCGGTCCAGCGCCTCGCGGAGCCCCTCGATGTCCGCCCCGCGCTCGAAGCGGTAGGAGGCCTCGGTGCTGAGCCCGAGCGCCTTCGCGGTGCGGCGGATGGACGCCGGCTTGAAGTACGCGCTCTCGAGGAGGACGCTCCGCGTCGCCGGGCCCACCTCGGTGTTCGCCCCGCCCATCACGCCGCCCACGGCGACCGCGCGCTCGGCGTCGGCGATGACGCACATCGTCTCCCGGAGCGTCCGCGCCTGCCCGTCGAGCGTGACGAGCGACTCCCCGGGGCGCGCCCGCCGGACGACGATGCGGCGCCCCGCCAGGAGATCGTAGTCGAAGGCGTGGAGCGGGTGGCCGAGCTCCCAGAGGACGTAGTTGGTCACGTCCACGACGTTGTTGATCGGGCGGAGGCCGACGGCCCGCAGGCGCTGGGCCAACCAGGCCGGCGAGGGCCCGACCGTGACCCCCGTGATCAGGCGCGCCGCGTAGCGCGGGCAGAGCTCGGGGTCCTCGATGACGACCGAGCTGAGCGTCGCCGCGTCGGGGTCGCTCTCGGCGACGGCGGCCGGCGCCGCTCGGAGGCGCCCGCGGGTGAGCGCGGCCACCTCCCGTGCCACGCCGATCACGGAGAGACAGTCCGGCCGGTTCGGGGTGACCTCGACCTCGAAGACGACGTCGTCCAGCCCGAGGCAGGCGACCAGGTCCGCGCCGACCGGCGCGTCGGGGAGCAGGAGAATCGTCGCCCCGTCCTCCCCGAGGCCGAGCTCCGCCTCGGAGCAGAGCATCCCCTCGGAGACCGTGCCCTTGATCGGCGCGGCGGCGACCCGGCGGCCCCCGGGGAGTACAGCCCCGGGCGGCGCGAAGGCGGCGCGCACCCCGGGCCGCACGTTCGGCGCGCCGCAGACCACCCGGAAGCGCGCCGCACCGGTCGAGACCTGGCAGCGCGTGAGGCCCCCCCCGGCCGGATGGGGCTCGACGCCCTGGACCTCCCCGACGACGACGCCCGACAGCCCCGTCACGATCGGCGTCGCGCTCGCGACCTCGATCCCGGCCATCGTGAGGCGCTCGGCGGCCTCCCGGGGCGTCGCCCCGGTCTCGACGAGCTCGGTGAGCCACCGGTACGGAATCTTCACCGTAGCCCCTCGCGCCGGGCCGAGAACCGAGCAGCCCAAGGACGCAGGGAGGAGCCCGGCCGAGGCGTACGCAGTTGTACGTTGAGGCCGGGCGACGACCGAGGACGCTGGGATGCGACGGTTATCGGCACGGCGCTAGAACTGCGAGAGGAAGCGGAGATCATTCTCGAAGAAGAGCCGGAGGTCGTCGATCCCGTACTTGAGCATCGCGATCCGCTCGACACCCATGCCGAAGGCCCAGCCCGTGACCTCCTCCGGGTCGTACCCGACCGTCCGGAGGACCTGCGGGTGGACCATGCCGGAGCCGAGGATCTCGAGCCACCCCGACGCCTTGCAGACGCGGCAGCCGGCCCCCTTGCAGAGGAAGCAGAGCACGTCCACCTCCGCCGAGGGCTCGGTGAACGGGAAGAAGGACGGGCGGAAGCGGATCCGGCTCCCCGGGCCGAACAGCTCGCGGGCGAAGAGCTCCAGCGTCCCCTTGAGGTCGCCCATCGAGATGTTCCGGTCCACCGCGAGCCCTTCGACCTGATGGAACACCGGGGAGTGCGTCATGTCGAAGGGGTCACGGCGGTAGACGCGCCCGGGCACGATGATCCGGACCGGCGGCTTCTGGGCGAGCATCGTCCGGATCTGGACCGGGGAGGTGTGCGTCCGCAGCAGGACCTCGTCCGCGACGTAGAACGTGTCCTGCATGTCGCGCGCCGGGTGGTCCTTGGGGATGTTCAGGGCCTCGAAGTTGTAGTAATCGGACTCGACCTCGGGCCCGTCGGCGACGGCGAAGCCGAGGCCCAGGAAGACGTCGATGATCTCGTCGAGGGTGCGCGTGAGGGGGTGGAGCGACCCCGGGACGACCCGGCGCCCCGGGAGGGTGAGATCCACCACGTCGGCGGCCAGGCGGGCGCGGCGCTCGACCTTCTCGACCGCGGCCAGGCGCTCGGCCAGCGCCGCCTCGATCTCGGTCTTGGCCTCGTTCGCCTCGCGCCCCACGACCGGCCGCTCGGCCGTCGGGAGCGCGGGCATCGAGCGGAGGAGCTGGGTGAGGAGGCCCTTCTTCCCGAGGTACTTGACCCGGACCTGCTCGAGGTCCCGGCTCGTGGCCGCCCGCTCCACCTCCTCGCGGGCGCCTTTCAGGATCGCGCGGACGCGCTTGTCGGCCATGGCTCGATCAGCCGCTCATTCTACCGGAAGGCCGAGGCAGCGAGAAGGGGCGCGCCTTGACGGCGTCGGCGGGGCAGCCTACCGTGGCTCGCGCGAAGGGTCTCACACGAGGGCGCTGACATGTCACCCGGCATGCTGCTGATCGCGGTCCTGTGTCCCCCCGCCTACTGCGCCATCCACCGAAAGTGGCCGGGCTTCGTCGTCGCCACGCCCTTCTGGGCACTCGCGATCTGGCTCGTATGGGGGGGATCCCTCACTGGCGCTGGGACCCGTGGCCGGCCATCAGCGGGCTGGCCTTCTGGCTCTTCTGCGCGGCCCTCGCGCTCTCCTATACGTGGCGCTGGCTCAGGCCGCTCAAGTACGTCGTCCTGGCCGTCCTCCTCTTCGTGCCCGTTGTCACGTTCTTCAGCCAGCACGTCGTGGTGAAGGCGCGATTGGGAGCAGACCAGGGCACGCTTGCCGCCATGCGGTCCGCCATCGCGATCTACTACGGCCAGCACAGGGGCTACCCGGACCATCCCGGCAACTACGTCAATCCGAGTCCTCCCATCTTCCAGTGCGTGAACCTGACGTACGCCTACAGCCCGAGCACGGGGGAGCTCAAGATCACCTCCGCGAACACCCCGGACGACTGCCCCTAGCCTCGCGCCTCAACCCCGACCGCGTGCTCAGCCGGCGCGCGGGCGCGGGCGGTCGTCCGGGCACCCTACTGGATGGGCCAGGCGCCCAAACGTAGCGCGCGGCCAGGCGCGGCCGTCACCGCCGACCAGCCGGCTTCTGGCCCCAGACCTGGAAGACGACGTAGGAGGTGGAGGTCGTGTCCGGGTCGGCGAGGTGGCGCCGGCAGGCGGCGACCGCCTCGTCGAGCTCGGCGTCGGTCATCAGCCCCGCGTCCACGATCGCCCGGCGCATCGAGGCGGCCGTGTTCGGCACGAACGCGGCCATGGGGTCCTTGCTCGTGAAGCCGACCAGGCACGGTCGGAACCGAACCTCCTCGAGGCCCGCCCGACGCAGCATCCCGAACATGCCCTGGCCCACGTACGTGTCGGCGCCGACGCGCGCGAAGGCCTTGCTCATGGCCTCCTTGAGGCGGTCCCACGCGGGGTGGGACGGGTAGCAGGCGAGCGTCGTCACGTCCGCCTCCTGGACGGCCAGGGCGCCGCCGGGCCGTGTGAGCGCGACCGCCTCCGCGAGCAGCTCCTCGTGGCGACCGATCGTCGTGAACATGAACCGGAGGTGAACGAGATCGAACGACCCGCGCGGCAAGCCGGTCCGGTAGGCGTCGCCCTCGACGAACTCGACGTTCGCGAGGCCGTTGGCCTCGGCCCAGACGCGCGCCGCCGCGAGCTTCTCGGCGTCGCCGTCGAGCCCGACCACCCGCCCGCTCGGCCCCACGCGGCGGCTCAGGAGGTTCGTGATGCCGCCGACGCCGCAGCCGAGGTCCAGGCAGCGCCAGCCTGGCCGCACGCCGATCAGCCCGAGCAGGATGTCGGCGTCGGACTCGATGGCCGACGCCTGCATCCGCAGGCGCGCCATCTCCTCCGCGCCGGACTGGAGCGCGTAGGCCCGGGCCGCTGCCTTCACCGCTGGGCGCGGGCGGTCTCGACGAGGCGCGCGAAGGCGGCGGGGTCGGTGACCGCCAGCTCCGCCAGGATCTTCCGGTCGAGCGCGACGCCCGCCTTCTTCAGCCCGTCCATGAACGCCGCGTAGGAGAGCCCGAGGGTCCGGCAGGCGGCGTTGATCCGGATGATCCAGAGCGAGCGGAACTCGCGCTTCTTCGCGCGCCGGTCACGGTAGGCGAACGCGAGGGCGCGCGTGACGGTGTCGTCGGCCGTGCGGTAGAGTCGCCGGCGGCCGCCCCAGTACCCCTTGGCCTGCTTGAGGACCTTCTTCCGGCGCTGACGGGTCTTCGGCCCGCCCTTGACACGGGGCATGGCACTGTCTCCTCTCGCCTCGCTCGGGCCCGGGGGGAGGCCGCCCCTGCGTCGCCCGGCTCAGGCCGCGCCGCGCTGGGCAGCGCCGGTTGAGCCGCAGGACTCCGGCCGGCCCGATGGCCGCCGGGGCTAGGGTGAGAGCCTAGAGATACGGGACCAGGCGGCGGATGCGCGGCCGGTCCGCTGCGGAGATGAGCGTCGGCTTTCTGAGGTGGCGCTTCCGCTTCGACGGCTTCCACTCGTTGAGGTGCTGCTTCCACCCCTTGGAACGCATCAGCTTGCCGGTGCCGGTCGCCTTCAGCCGCTTCGCGGCGCCGCGTTTGGTCTTCAGCTTCGGCATTCCGTCTCCACCTTCCCGGACTCATGTTCGCTACGCGCCGCCGCGCCAGGCCGAGAACCGAGCAGCCCTAGGACGCAGGGAGGAGGCGCCCCGAGGCGTATGCCGCATACGTTGAGGGGCGCCGACGACCGAGGACGCCGGGATGCGACGGTTATCGGCATGGCGCTAGTGCGCCCTGGGCGTCAGGATCATCACCAGATTCCGCCCCTCGAGCTTCGCGGCGCTCTCGACCAGCGCGATGTCAGTCATGTCCTTCGTCATCCGCTCGAGGAGCCGGACCCCCAGCTCGGTGTGCGCCATCTCGCGCCCGCGGAACCGGATCGTCACCTTCGCCTTGTTCCCGTCCTGGAGGAACCGGCGGACGTGCCGCGCCTTGAACTGGTAGTCGTGCTCGTCCGTCTTCGGTCCCATCTTCACTTCCTTGACCTGGATGATCGTCTGCTTCTTGCGGGCATCCTTCGCGCGCCGGCTCTGCTGGTACTTGAACTTCCCGAAGTCCATGATCCGGCAGACCGGCGGCAGCGCCTCGGGCGCCACCTCGACCAGGTCGAGCTCGCGCTCCGCGGCGATCTTGAGCGCCTCGCTGATTGGCAGAATCCCGAGCTGCTCGCCCTCCCCCGTGATGACCCGGACCTCCCGGGCCCGAATGCCCTCGTTGACGCGGAGCTCCTTGTGCAGTGTCGTGATACGCCTTACCCTCCGCCCGGCCCGACCCGCGACGTCACGGCCCGGGTCCGGATCTCGGCCGTGACCTCGGCGAGGAAGCGCTCGAGAGGCATCGCCCCCAGGTCCTCCCCGCCCCGCTTGCGGAGGCTCACCGTGCCGTCCCGAGCCTCCCGTTCGCCCACGACCAGCATGTACGGGATCTTCGCGAGCTGCGCTTCCCGCACCTTGTAGCCGAGCTTCTCGGACCGGTCGTCCAGCTCCGCCCGGAGGCCCGCGGCCTGCAGCCGCTCGAAGACCGTCCGGGCGTAAGCGGCGTGCTTCTCCGAGATCGGCAGGACGCGCGTCTGGACGGGCGCGAGCCACATCGGGAAGGCCCCCGCGAAGTGTTCCGTCAGGATCCCGATGAAGCGCTCGAACGACCCGAAGATCGCCCGGTGGATCGCGACCGGCCGCTTGGCGTGACCGTCCGCGTCGATGTACTCGAGCTGGAAGCGCTCGGGTAGCATCACGAGGTCCACCTGGACCGTCGCCATTTGCCAGTCGCGGCCGAGCGCGTCCTCGATGTGGATGTCGATCTTCGGGCCGTAGAACGTGCCCTCCCCGGGCTTGACCGTGTGAGCGAGGCCGTTGGCCTTGAGCGCCTCCTCCAGCGCCGCCTCCGCCCGGTCCCACTGCTCGGGGGTCCCCAGGAGCTTGTCGGGTCGCGTCGAGAGCCGGAACATCGGCTCGAGGTCGAACGCCCGATAGAACTCCCGCACCAGCTCGAGGACGCCGGTGATCTCGGCCTGGAGCTGATCCGGCCGGCAGTAGATGTGGGCGTCGTCCTGCGTGAACTGGCGGACGCGGAAGAGCCCGGTCAGCGTCCCCGACCGCTCGTCGCGGTGGAGCCGCCCCATCTCGGCGAAGCGGAGCGGCAGGTCCCGGTACGACCGCAGCGCGTGCCGGTAGGCGAAGGTGGATTCCGGGCAGTTCATCGGCTTGAGGCTGAAGAGCTGCTCCTCGACCTCGACCTTGAACATGTTTTCCGCGTAGAGCTCCCAGTGCCCCGACTGCTCCCAGAGCCGCCGGTTGACCAGGATCGGCGTCGAGATCTCCTGGTAGCCGCGCGCGTCCTGCATCTCGCGCGAGTAGCGCTCCAGCTCCCGGACGACGATCATCCCCTTCGGGAGCCAGAACGGCGCGCCGGGCGAGACGTCATGGAACTCGAACAGGCTGAGCTCCCGCCCGAGCTTCCGGTGGTCCCGCCGCTTGGCCTCCTCGAGCCGCCAGAGGTGGCGGTCCAGCTCCTCCTGCGTGAACCACGCGGTCCCGTAGATCCGCTGGAGCATCGGCCGCCGCTCGTCGCCGCGCCAGTACGCCCCCGAGGTGGAGAGGAGCTTGAAGTGCTCGATGTGGCCCGTGGAGGGGACGTGCGGGCCGCGGCAGAGGTCGACGAACTCGCCCTGCCGGTAGAACGACACGCGCGTGACCTCGGGCGGCAGGCCCTGCAGGATCTCGACCTTGAACGGCTCACCCCGCGCCGCGTAGTCGCGGACGGCCTCCTCCCGCGAGCGCTCCTCGCGCACGATCGGGTAGTCGGCCTTCGCGAGCTCGTGCATGCGCGCTTCGATCCGCGCGAGGTCCTCGGGGCCGAACGGCTCGGGCCGGGAGAAGTCGTAGTAGAAGCCGGTCTCGATGGGTGGACCGATGGCGAGCTTCGCCCCCGGGAAGAGCTGCGTGACCGCCTGGGCCATCAGGTGCGCGCAGGAGTGCCGCAGGGTGGGCAAGGGGGCGGGCTCGCAGTCGTGCTCGCCCGCGCCCGTCAGGTGCGCCTGGACTTCGTCCGCCATCCGCCTCCGGGCATCACGCCCCGTGGGTGAAAAAAAGCATCACGGAAGGATGCCCTCCGTGATGCTTCGCGATCCAGCTAATCGGGGTCGCTCACGCTGTCCGCTCGGGCACCCCTCTCCAAGAGCCGTACGTGGTAGGGACGGGCGGTTTCGAACCGCCGACCTCCTGTGCGTCAGACAGGCGCTCTCCCACTGAGCTACGTCCCTGTGGGCTAAGTGCGGCGCACAGCGTACCAACCGGGCCTTCCGACTGTCAAGCAAGTATTTATCCTCGGAGGGGGGCTTCGCCCCCCTTTACTTTGGGGGGCCGGACCTCCCCCCTCGATTGCGCGGGCGAAGCCCGCGCTCGGAGCGCTTCGGCAAGCGCTGTGCGAACAGGCCAGCCGCTATTGCCTTTTCCAGCGTCCCCCTACGGAACCCGCTGGATGCGGCCCTCGACCCGAGGGGCGATGGTCCCGGCCCGCTCGATCGCCTCGACCAGCGTCTCGGCCAGCCCGGGTCCGTCCTCGGGCCCCACCAGCAGCCGCGCCCCGGGGAACATCGCGTAGCCGTCGCCCCCGCGTGCGAGGTAGTTGTTGGTCGCGACGGTGTACCGGCGCCCCGGGTCGAGCGGGACCCCGCCCACGGTCACGCGGACGACCCGCTCGCCGGCGGGCCGGCCCGGGTCGAACGTGACGGCGACCCCCGAGAGCTGGAGGAACCCCCCCGTCTCGCCCGGATAGGTGCCGACCGAGCGCTCGAGCGCGGCCAGGAGCGTCGCCCCCGTCACCTCGAGCGTCACGAGGACGTTGAGGAAGGGCAGGAGCGCGTGGATGTCCTTGCGCGTGAGCCGCCCGGCCGGGACCAGGCGGTTCGTGCGGATCCCGCCCCCGTTCATGAGCCCGACGTCGGCCCGCATGCGCATCCGGATCACGTCGGCGACGAGGTTGCCGACGTTGCTCTCGCCGGTCCGGAGGGTCGCGTTGCGCGCGTCGAGCGCCTCCCGGGTCTCGCCGACGGGCACCTCGAGGGCCTGCCCGAGCCGCTCGGCGTACCGCGCGACGAGCGCCGCCATCGCCGGCTCCTCCGGGAGCTCCGCCGTCACGGGCACGAAGCGGTGCTGGCGGGCAAGGAGGCGGCCCTCCCGCGTCGCCTGGAGGTCCACCCGGACGACGAACACCCCGTCCGAGCCCGCCTTGGTGATCAGCGTCCCCCCCACCACCCGCTCGAGTGGGTCGTGCTCGTGGCCGCCGATCACGAGGGTGAGCTCCGGGAGGGCGCGCGCCAGCGCCTCGTCGGCGGGCATCGTCTGGTGGGTCACCGCCACCAGCACCGGCCGCCCCCACGCCACGAGCCGCTCCACGGCCTCCCGGGCTGCCGCGATCGGCTCCCGGAACTCGATGCCCGGGCCGGGACTCGACGTCTCCCGGGTGTCGGGGGCCGTGAGTCCGAAGAAGCCGAGCGCGACCCCGCCGCGCTCGACGACGTAGTCGGGATGGGCCCCGCCGTACGGCCGGCCGGTGGCCCGCTCCAGGACGTTCGCCGAGACCCAGGCGAACCGGGACTCGCGCATCCGCTCGGCAAGGATCGCCGGCCCGAAGTCGAACTCGTGGTTGCCGAACGTCGCCACGTCGAGGCCCAGGAGGTTCCAGGCCGCGATCATCTGCTCGCCTTTGAGGAACGTGGACACGACCGAGGGCGAGATGGTATCCCCGGAGAGGACGAGGAGCGTGTGGGGCGACTCGGCCCGCACCCGACCGACGAGCGTCGCGATCCGCGCCATCCCGCCCCGCTGCCGGTCCACGGGCTCGAGGATGTAGTGGTCGTTGAACTGGAGGAGCGTGAGCCGGACGGGCGGCCGGTCCGGCTCGGCGAGGAACCCGCACCCGGCGAGGCCGAGGGCCAGGCCGAGCATGGCGGCCACCCGGCCCGGCCGGACCCGCGCGCGCCGGGGATCAGGGCACGGAAGGGCCGTCAACGAAGGCCGAAGACGCGGAAGCCGTGGTCGAGGACGTAGGTGAAGCTGGCGCGGATGAACACGCTGTCGACGCCGAGCCGGTCGGGGATCGGCGGGAACGGCGTCGCGAGCCGGACCGTGTTGACCGAGTAGCGATCGAGCACCGCCACCCCCGACGACCGCACGAGGTCGACGAGCCGGAGCGAGCCGTCCTTCTTCACGACGAACTCGAGCACGAGCTGCCCGGACTGACCCTGACGCGCCGCCTCGTGCGGATAGACGAGGTTCGCCTCGATCCGCTTCTTGATCTCGAGGAAGTACTCCGCGTAGTTCGGGTCCGGCGGCTCATGGAGCGGGATCGCCGCCTGCCCCTGGCGCTCGCGCCCCGCCTCGCCCGCGCCCTCCCCTTCGGGCCGCGTCCCACCCCCGCCGGGCAGCGGCGGACCGGGAAGCGGCGGCACCTCGATCCGCGGCCGGAGCAGCGAGAAGCCTCGCCCGGCGAGCGGCGACTCGCTCGGCGGCCCCTCCGGGGTCGCTTCCGGGGCCAGGCGCGGCCGGGGCGCCGGTTCGGGCGCC
>Ga0114945_10001215_pt1 | contig 16139 bp, 18 predicted proteins | sample OV2TP3_FD_87194 | JGI IMG/M metagenome (GOLD analysis project Ga0114945, IMG submission 87194) | Hot spring microbial communities from Beatty, Nevada to study Microbial Dark Matter (Phase II) - OV2 TP3 | ecosystem: Environmental > Aquatic > Thermal springs > Hot (42-90C) | place: USA: Beatty... | reverse complement strand
GCCCGTCGCCGCGAGCGGCACGCCGATGCCGTTGAAGGAGAAGGCGAGCGCGAGGTTCTGCACCGTCTTGCGATAGGAGGCGCGGCCGATGTGAACGGCTTCCGCGACCGCGGCGAGGCGCTCGCCGACCAGCACGACATCGGCCGATTCGATGGCGATGTCGGTGCCGGCGCCGATCGCGATGCCGACGTCGGCCTGCATCAATGCAGGCGCGTCGTTGATGCCGTCCCCCACCATGGCGATGCGCGTTCCCCCGCTCTGCAGGGCGCGGATTCGCTCCGCCTTCTGCGCCGGCAGCACCTCGGCGTGAACCTCCGCGATGCCGAGGGTGCGCGCGACCGCCCCGGCGGTGCGCCGGCTGTCGCCGGTGAGCATCACGGGCTCGAGGCCCGCCTCCCTCAGCCGCGCGAGCGCATCGGCCGCGTCCGGCTTGAGCGGATCCGCGAGAGAGATGAGCGCGGCAAGCCCGCCGTCGACCGCCACTGCGATGACGGTCTGCCCCTCGGCCTGCAGGCGCTCGATCTCGCCGCGCACCGGCCGAAGCTCCGCACCGATTTCCTCCGCGAACGCGGGACTGCCCACGCCGACCTCGCGTCCCTCGACGCGCGCCGTGACGCCTCTGCCCGGCCTCGCCTGGAAGTCCTCCGCGCGCCCGATGCGCGCGCTCGCCCGCCTCGCCGCCGCGCCGATCGCACGCGCGAGCGGGTGCTCGGACACCTCCTCGACCGCCGCGGCGAGCGCGAGCGCCTCGCCCTGCGCCCAGCCGTTCAGCGCGCGCACCCCTACCACCGCCGGCTTGCCCGCGGTCAGGGTGCCGGTCTTGTCGAAGACCACCTTGCGCACGTCCTTCAGCACCTGGAAGGCCTCGCCCGCGCGCATCAGGATGCCGCGCTCGGCGGCCATGCCGCCGCCGCGGATCATGGCGAGCGGCGTCGCCATGCCGAGGGCGCACGGATAGCCCATCACCAGCACGGCGAGGGAAGCGAAGACGGCCCGCGTGCCCATCGGCTCGCCCAGAATCCACCATGCGCCAAGCGTCCATGCAAGGAACGCCGTCGCGGCAAAACCCAACACGACCGGGACATAGACCTGCAGTACCCGATCCACCAGCACGAGCACCCCGGGCTTGAGCGCGCGCGCCTCCTCGACCTGCCTCGCCACTTTGCTGAGGAAGCTGTCCTCGCCTACGCGCGACACGCGAACGAGCAGCGTGCCGAGCTGGTTCACCGAGCCGCCGATCACCTCGTCGCCCGTCGATTTCTCGACCGGGATCGGCTCGCCCGTGACCAGGCTCTCGTCCACACCCGAGGCGCCCTCGGCGACCACACCATCGACCGGGATGGATTCCCCGGGGCGCACGCGCACGAGTTCGCCCGGCCGCACCTGCTCGAGCGGGACCACCGTTTCCTCTGCGCCGCGCACCACCCGCGCCGCAGGCGGCACCAGCGCGAGGAGCTTGCGCACCGATTGCGAGGCCCGCGTACTCACCAGCGCGGAAACAAAGGCCGAGAGCAGGTGATACGTGGTGACGAATACGGCGACTCCGAAAAAGTCGGGCACCGGGAAAGCGGGATCGACATAGCCCAGGAAGCCGCCGGCGAGGCCCGCGAGCGCGCCGAACTCGAGCAGCACGTGCTGGTTGAGAATCCCCCGGCGCAGGCTCGCCCAGGCCATTTCCAGGATTTGCCAGCCCGGCCCGAAAATCGTCGCGAGCGCAAGCAGCGGCATCAGCCAGTACAGCGCAGCCATGCCGCGCGGCGGCAGGAGCTCCAGCCACATGAGCGTCATCGCGCACAGCGCTATCGACGCGAGCCCTGCGGCAAACAGCAGGTCGTCGCGCTTGCGCGCGAGCTCGGCCCGCTCTTCGTCGAATGCGCGCAGCCGGTCGAGGCTGCGCACGGAGTAGCCGAGCTCGTTCAGCGTGCGCTCGAACTTCTCCGGCGCGGCGCGTTCCGGATCGAACTCGATCAAGGTCTCTTCATGCGCCAGGTTGACGTGGACGCTTTTCACGCCGGGCATGCGTCCGATCGCTTTGCCGATCGTCGCGACGCAGAAGCCGCACGCCATGCCGCCAATGCGGTACTGGACTTTCATCCGCGCCGCCACCGCAAGCGCTCGCGCAGCAGCGTCAGCGCGATCGGAATCCCCGTGATCAGGCCGAGCGCCAGGGCCGTGTACACGAACCGGGCTGTTTCGCCGCTCGCCATTTCGAAACCGAGATGCGCCAGGACGAAGCTCGCGGGCACGATACCGGCGAGCGTGGCAAGGGCGAAGCGCCACCACGACAGCGGCGTGAGTCCGGCCGCGTAGCTGATGAGATCGAACGAGATGAACGGCAGCAGGCGGCTCGCGAAGACGATTCCCATCAGGGCGTTTTGCGAGCCGCTCAGCCCGGCCGGCAGGCGCTTGCCGAACCCGCGGCCGAGCGCGGCGCCGCCCAGCATCCGGGCGAGGCCGAACGCCGCCAGCGCGCCCGCTTCGGCGCCGATCAGCACGTAAAGCGTGCCCCAGCCATGTCCGTAGGCGGCGCCCGCGGCCATGGCGATCGGCGCGCTCGGGATCGGGCTCGCCAGGATCGCCAGGATCATCAGCAGGATGACGGCGAGCGGACCCCAGATTCCCAGGTGCTCGATCCACCCGCGCAGCGCCTCCTCGTCGACGATCGTGCCGAGCAGGCCCGTAGCGCGCAGCGCCCAATACGCCGCTGCGAGCGCCAGCACAGCGAGCACACCGGCGCCGAGCTTCAACCACCTCGCGCGAGGGGGCAGGCCCTCGAGCAGGGCCGCAGCGGGCGGCATGGGTGCTTCGCGCGTCACGCGAGCGGGACCTGGACGAACAGCCCGAAATAGATCGACCAGGCGCCGAGCAGGATCAGGACCACGCCCGACCACCTCGGGAAGCTCCCCGCCCAGTGCGCGAGCGCATCGAGCGCGCGGCGCGCGCGCTCGAAGAATACCGCCGCGACGAGCGGCGCCGAAAGCGCGAAGCCGAACACGCCGAGCGAGACGAACCCGGCGCTCAAGGTGGCGCCGGACGCGCCGGTCGCCGCCGCCGCGCCGAGCAGCGCGGCGAGCAGCGGTGCCGCGCACGCCGGGATGTTGAGGCCGAAGACGAGGCCCATGCCCGCCGAGCCGCGCGCTCCCGCGAGCTTGGCGATGCCCGGGCCGATGGTCAGCATCAGGCGGCGCGCATGCCCGGCGAGCAGGATCGCGCCGAGCAGCGCGTAGAGCACGCCGAGCGCCACCCAGGCGGATTTCTGGAACGCAACGAACGCCCCGCCCACCGCCACCGCCGCGACGCCGAGCGCGCCGATAAACGCTGCGCGCGTAACGGCGAAGAGCGCGGTCTGCCTGATTTTCTCCACGGCGGGCTTGTCCTCGAGATACTTGACGAACAGCAGGCTCGAGCCGATCGAGCAGGGCTCGATGAACCCGAACAGCCCGAGCGCCGCGGGCAGAACCAGCAGCTGGAACAGGCCGAGCTCGCTCACGGCGCGGCCGTCACGACTTTGTATCCGGCGCGCTCGATCGCCGCGGCGAGCCTCGCGTCGTCGATCGCCCCCGGGTCGAACCGCACCCTGGCCTGGCGCGCGTCCAGGGACACCGCCGCGCGCTGCACGCCGGGCTCGGCTTCAAGCAGTGCCGCGATGGTTTTCGCACAGCCTTCGCAATGCATGCCTTCGATTCTGAAATTTGCATCCTTCATGTTTGCTCGCTTTCCGGCGCGCCGCGCAGGACGCGCCGCCGGCCCGGGTTGGGTTGGTTCCGTTACGCGCAGCGCCTCGAGAATCGAGCAGCCGCCGAGCGCGCCGCTTCCCGGACAGGCGGCGAGCAGCCGGACCAGCGCGCTGCGGATCTCGGCGAGCCGCGCGATACGGACGTTCACTTCCTCGATCTTCACGAGCGCGCGCCGGCGCACGTCGCTGCAGTCCGCTACGGGATTCGCCTCCAGCGACAGCAACTCCTGGATCTCGCGAAGCGCAAAGCCCAGATGCTGGGCCTGGCGGATGAAGCGGATGCGCTCGACGATTTCCGGCGCGTAGCGCCGCGGGCCGGCGCCCGAGGGCTTGGGCGGTTGCGCGATCAGCCCGCGTCGCTCGTAGAACCGGATCGTTTCCACGCCGACGCCCGACTGGCGGGCGGCTGCACCGATGGTCATCGCTTGCATGTTCGCTGCTCCAGCACAACGCTAAACCCAGTACCACGATACGGAGTCAAGTCCCGCTTGAAAGTTCGTCTTCCCTGCGAGGTTTGTCGCAGCGCGCGGTCGAAAAACGCTTGCTCCCGTACCACGGTACAGCGTTTAAGGTGCCCTTGACCATGAATTTCGCCGAAATCATCGGCCCGGTCCGGCGCGGGCTGCGCAACCCCTGGCGCAGCCGGGCGCGCGCGGCCGTGGTTGTGCTGCTCCTTGCGAGCGTCACCGGTTTTCTCGCCCTCGCGATCGAGGCGACGATCGCCGCGCGAGCGCAGATCGCGGCGCTGGACGCGCGCGTGGGCACGTTGATCGAGCTGCGCGAGGCGGGCGCCTTCGGCACCGGAGGCTTCGGCGCCGACAAGCCTGTGGGCGAGGAGCACTTCACGACCGACACGCTGGAGCGCGTGCGAACCCTGGCGAGCGCCAGGCATCTCGCCCGCGTGGACGAATACATCTACGCACCGCAGATGGACGCGCGCAGGAAGAACGCCTACGCCATGGTCATCGGGCTGCATCCGGGCGCCGCGCTGCGCGCGATCGGCGAGGTGGACTACGAGAACGCGCGCATCCTCGCCGGGCGCGCCTTCCGCCCCGAGGACGCGGCTGCGCCGGTCGCGATCGTGGGACAGCTCTATGCCAGGCAGCGCCTCGGCGTGGCCGACCCCGCCGACGCCGACCTCGCGCGGCTCGAGTTCGCGGTCGGCGCACGGCGCGTGCGCGTGATCGGCATCTACACGACGGCCAACGACTTCGGCGACAACCACGTGTTCGTGCCGATTGAAGTCTTTCGCGAAGCCTTCAGTCCGGGGAAAAAGCTTTCGAAGATCTTCGTCGCCGTGGGCTCGGTCGCCAACGTCGAGCGCGTGGCCGAAGAGCTGAAGGCCCTGCCCGAGGCCGACGTCGTCACCACGCCCGAGGCGGTCTCCACCGCGCGCACGACGCTGGGCAGCATGGCGCTCGCAAGCGCGCTGGGCGCGGCGCTGCTCTTTGCCATCGGCGCGATCCTGGTCGTCTCGATCATGCTGCTCGCCATGCGCGAGCGCATGGCGGAGATCGGCACGCTCAAGGCGATCGGGGCATCCGACCGCGAGATCGCGCTCCAGTTCATTGCCGAGGCCGCGTGCTTGAGCGGCGTGGCCGCGCTCGGCGCGGTGCTCGTCGCCGCGGCGTTCGCTCCGCTTCTTGGCCGGGCGCTCGGCGTTCCTCTTGCCGCGGATGTGGGCGCCTTCGCCTGGATCGTGCTCGGGGCGCTCGCCTTCGCCGCGCTGGGCAGCCTCTACCCCGTGGCGAAGGGCTGGGCGCTGCGCCCGGTCGAGGCGATGCGCAGCGAGACCTGAGCATGGTGGCGCTCGGCTTTCGCAATGCGGCGCGTAGCGCTCCCCGGCTCGTTGCGGTCACGCTGCTGGTCGGCGCCGGGTTCTTCCTGATGCTCGTCATGCATACGATCGGCCGGGCGGTCGAGGCGCACACGCAGGCGCTGCAGCGCAGCGTGGACGCGACACTGCAGGTACGCGCGGCCGGCTCCATGGGCCACGTCAACATGGTGGCGCAGTCGGACATCCTGCCGCCCGGCGCTCTCGACAAGGTGCGCGCGATCCCTCACGTCGAGAAGGTCGAGACCTACCTGCTCGCCATGACGCCGACCGAGGGACACAACTTCGCGATGGTCGTGGGCTTCAATCCGGGCGACACCAAGCGGCTCGAATCGCACGGCGAGGCGGGCACCGGGAAAATCATCGCCGGCCGAGATCTGACCGGAGCGGACCGCGGAAAAAGGGTCGCGGTGATCGGCCAGGGCTTCGCGCGCTGGGCGGGGATTCATCCGGACAGGCTCCCCGCCGAACTCACCCTCGACCTCACGCGCACCCATCCGGTGATCTTCGCGCTCGAGCGTCCCGCGGCGAAGCTCTCGATCGTCGGCGTCTACGCGAGCGGCTATGTATTCGGCGACATGCAGCTTTTCATCCCGCTCGACACGTTCCGCGAGATCTACGGCGTGCCGCAGGGGCTGTCGTGGCTCTACGTCAAGGCCGATTCGGCCGCCAGCGTGCCCTCGGTCGAGCGCGCGATCCGCGCCGCACTCGGCGACCAGGCGGACACCATCGCCCCGACGTCGGTGGCCGAGTTCCAGACCACGACGACGCGCTCGGTGCTCCGCCTGACGGCTGCGGGCATGGCGCTTTCCGCGCTGCTGCTCGCGGTAATCGTGTATTTCGTGATGCTGCTGGTCGTGCGCCAGCGGGTGCGGGAGATCGGCACGCTGAAGGCGATCGGGGCGCCCAACGGCTCGATCGCGGCGGCCTTCCTTGCCGAGGCGTTCGCCTACGGCCTTGCCGGCAGCGCACTCGGCCTGCTCCTGTATTTCGGCTTCGGCGCGCACCTCGCCAAGCAGGCGTTCGCGCTCGCCGTGGGGCCGTTCATCCCGGCTCAATACAAGGACACGCAGCTCGACGTATTGCGCGTCTCAGCGGGGCTCGACGCGGCGCAGCTCGCGCTCATCGTGGCGGTGGTCGCGCTCGTGTCGCTCGCCGGCAGTGCGCACGGCCTCCTGCACATCGTGCGGCTCTCGCCGCTGCAAGCCATGAGACAGGAGTAGCACCGTGGCATTGATCGAGCTTCGTTCGGTATCGAAGGCCTACCGCAAGGGGCGCGCCGAGGTACGGGCGCTCGACGGGATCGATCTTTCGGTCTCGGAGCGCGGCATGGTGGCGATCGTGGGCCCGAGCGGCAGCGGCAAGAGCTCGCTCCTTCACCTCGTCGGCGCGATGGACCGGCCGAGTGCGGGCGAGGTCGCGGTGGCCGGGCAGGCGCTCGGCGCGCTGCCCGAGAAGGCACTTGCCGGGTTCCGGCTGAAGACGATCGGCTTCGTGTTCCAGGGCTTCAACCTGATCCCCAACCTGAGCGCGCTCGAGAACGTGATGCTGCCGCTGGAGTTCGCGGGCCTCGCGCCGAACGAGCGGCGCCGGCGCGCCGAAGCGCTGCTGGCGCGGATCGGGCTCGCGGCGCGCGCGAGCCACCGCCCCGCCGAGCTCTCGGGCGGCGAGCAGCAGCGCACGGCGATTGCGCGCGCGCTTGCGAACGACCCGCCGCTCGTCCTTGCGGACGAACCGACCGGAAACCTCGATTCGAAGACCGGCGAAATGATCTACGAGCTGCTCGGCGACGTGGCGCGCGAGCGCACCGTGCTGGTCGTGACGCACGCCGAGGCGCTGGCACGCAGGGCGCAAACGATCGTGCACATCCAGGACGGCAGGCTCGCGGGCAAGGGATAACGCCACGCGATAAAAGGATACCGAAGATGCGCAGAAGACTGCTCCTGATCGCGGCGCTCGCCGCGATCCTGTCCGTTCCTTCTGGAACGGCGATCGCCCAGCAGAAAATCGAAGGCAAGGTGCTCAGCACCAAGCTCACCGCCTGCACCTTCAAGCCGGGCGGTTGCGAAGGCACGATGGTGCTCGAGACCGCGGCGGCCGGCCCGGTGACGATCAAGGTGCCGCTCGGCACGATGATCCGGAAGGGCAGCGAAACCGTGTTCCTCCCCGCGCTGCGCGGCCGCACGGTGAGCGTGACGCACGTCACCGAGAAGGGCGAGAGAATCGCGCGGGCGATTGACGCCAAGTAGGACGCGATCGATATCGAACTATCGAGGCGAGGCGGTTTCGCGCCGCGCTGCGACGCGAATGCGGATGTCCAGCGGATCGCGCACCAGCAGGCCCCCGTTCAGCGCGCTGAAGGGCTCGATGCCGAACTCGGACTGGTTGAGGCGAAAACTCGCGACCACCGCGAGCTTGCCGTGCTGCCGCAGCACGGCTGCGGCGAAGCGCAGGTCGCGCGCCACGCCCCGCAGCGTGACGCGCGCCGTGACCGTAGGACCCCACTCCGGACCGACGAGCGCGATCGACTCGATGCGGATGAGCGGATGCTTCGCCGCGTCGAGCACATCGGCACCGAGCAGGTTCTCGCGCGTGCCGCGGCGCGCGGACTCCGAAATCTGCGCCGCGAATTCGGCGCCTTCCTCGGCGCGCGCCGCGGGCGGGTCCACCGCGAAGGACTCGACCGGGATCTCGAGGCGAAAGCCGCTCGCCGCCGCGCCCTCGCCGGCCCGGATCTCCCCTCGCACGCGGCCCACGATGACGTGGTTGTGGCCGAAGCGCGCGAGCGGGCCGCCACGGTAAACGAGGAGACGGATCTCGGACTCCTCCGGGTCGACGGCGTAGCGCGGCGCTCCGGAGGGAACATTGACCGCCGCCTCCACGGACTCGGCGAGCACCACCGAATCCCTTGGCGGGGGCAGGGTCTGGCAGGCCGCGGTGAGCAGCAGGAGGAACAATGGGAACTGCGCGCGCGTCTGCTGAAGCACGCGGCGCGCCGTGCGCGCGCAAACTGGAGGCATGGCGAGTTGCCGAATCCGACCGGGGCCTACGGGATCATAGCGCAGGCGCTTCACTGCTCATCGGGCGCTTGCCTCCCCTGCCGCCAGCGAAGTAGGCTACGCGAAGGAGAGCGCCATGCATCGCATTCGAAACCGGTCCGGCCGCCGCAGATTCCTGGGTGCAGCGCTTGCGCTGCCCCTGGCCTCGATCGGAGGGGCCGCGGCGCAGACGTTGCCCCTGACGCCGGCCTGCGGCGAGAAGCCTCCACGCACGCCGCAGCAGACGGCGGGCCCGTTCTACACCCCGGATTCGCCGCGGCGCGGCTTGCTCGTGGAGCCGCGAAGCAGGGCGGAGCGTCTCGTGCTGACGGGGCTGGTGCTCTCGCCCCGCTGCGAGCCGGTGGCGAGCGCGCTGCTCGACTTCTGGCACTGCGACGAGACGGGCGAATACGACAACCGGGGCTTTCGCTATCGCGGGCACGTGCTCGCCGACGCCCAGGGACGCTACACGCTGGAGACCATCGTCCCGGGCGAGTACCCCGGGCGCACGCGCCACATCCACGTCAAGGTGCGGTCCACGGGCGACCGCGTTCTCACCACTCAGCTCTACTTTCCGGACGAGGCGGGCAACCGCACCGACGGCATCTACCGCCGCGAGCTGGAGATGCAAATCGCGCGAACGGGCGCCCAGCGCAACGCGCGATTCGATTTCGTGGTGGCAGCGTAGCGCCGGTCTCCCGGCGCTGCGGCTTGCCGTCCGCTAGCTAGCGCGGCGCGCCGGGAAGCGAGCCGTTCGCGTAGAGGGTCTTGAGCTCCCGCAGCCAGGCGGCGTATAGGAGCCTCTACACGGTGCTTACGCCCGAGCAGCGCGCCGCAGCGGATCGGGCGCCACGAGGCGGCTTGCGACGGCGCTGCTGCCCGCCTACACCGCGAGCGCCGGCACCCAGAGGAAGTAGGCGTTCAGCAGATAGATCCCGGCGAGGACGAGGACCGCGCCGCCGGCGACCTCGAACCACTTCTGGTAGCGCGCGAGGAATTTCAGGTGCTCGAGCGCGCCGACCGCCGAGGCGCCGAGCACGATCGGCACCGCGCGACCGAGCGCAAACGCGAACACGAGCAGCGTGCCGAATACTACCGAGCCGGTGCTCGCGGCAACGCCGAGCAGAACGACCAGCGTAGGGGTGCAGAACGGGCACACCGCGACCGAAAACGCCGCGCCGAGCGCAGCGGCGCCCCACAGGGTAGCCGCGCGCTGCGCGCGAAACGCGATGCGCGGAAACGGCAGCCGGATCCACCCGGGCCAGGCGAGGCCGAGCGCGATGAGAAGCGGCCCGAGCAAGAGGCCCCATTCGCGGCCGAAGAGGTTGCGCACCCACAGCCCGCCGAGGCTCGCCGCAAAGCCGAGCGCGGCGTGCGTGACGAGCATCCCGAGGATGAACATCGCGCCGAACCGGAATGCCTCTCCCGCCTCGCGCGCCTTGGTGACATACGCGAGCGACACCGGGATCGCCGCGAGCGCCACCGGGTTGAAGCTGAATACGAACCCGGTGGTGAAGCCGAGCACGAGCGAGGCGAAGCTCGCCTGCGCAAACGCCAGTTTCAGCGCTTCCAGGTCCATGGCCACGCGACGATACGCCCCGTACCGCGGTACGGGCTCAAAGCGCGCCGCCGGATCAATAAGGACCCTTGGCTCGTCGCGGCGAGACGCCGGGCGCGATTTCAAACACCTCGACCGGCGCGCTCACATTCTTCAGCCTGCGCCGGCCGAGGCAGCGAAACTCGAAGGCCTGCCGAAGCATCCGGGCGACAGCGCCGGTGGCGAGGATCTGGCCATGGTCGGCGAGCGCGCACAGCCGGGCCGCAACGTTGGTCACCGGTCCGTTTGCGGCGAATTGGCGGAACTCGCCGGTGCGGCCGCGAAGGCGCGTGGTGCCGATCAGCGCTGCTCCGGCATTGATTCCGATATTGACGACGATCGGGTCGTGTGCGCGCCGCCGAGACGCGTTCAATGCCGCGGCAGCTTTCTGGATCCCCAGGGCGGATGACAGGGCCCTGGTCGCATTTGCACCAGGGCTTTGAGACAGAAAGAGCGCGAGCAGCCCGTCCCCCAGAATCTCGGTGATCTCGCCGCCCGCCTCGCTAACCACGTCGAAAAACCGCGAGAAGTACCGCTCGATGACGCGTGCCATCTCGCGGGGCGGAAGGTCTTCGCACAGCCGCGTACAGCCCTCGACGTCGGCGAAGAGCACCGCCACGTTTCGCATGCGTTTCCGGGCTCCGGCCGCTTTCGGGCCGTCAGCGGGGCTCGCCGAGGCCATCCGTCCGACCGGATCCGCCGAACGCGCGCATTGCCCCGCGCAGCGAGAGCACGAACGCGAGCGCCATGACCGCCAGCGCAGCGATGAGGTTGTCCGCGAGCAGCGCGCCGGCTGCGGTCCCCGTCAACGCGAAAGCGAGGAGCGGAACGTGGCAGGGGCAGGTGAGCGCCGCAACGAGCGCGAGCCAGTAGCCCTTCGCCTTGCCGTTCATGGCGCCTTGAGCCGGCCGGCGCGCAGCAGCGCGAAATCCCACAAGCTGCCGCCGAGCATAGCGGCAAGTCCCGCGTAGACGACGGCCGGGGCGATGAACAGTCCGCCGGCGGCCGCGATCGCGCCGGCCCCCGAAAGGTAGAGCGGGCGCCGTTCGCCGCGGGGTCGCAGCGAGCGCCACAGCAGCCAGAGGCTCAGCGCGATGAACGCGAGGAAAAGCGGAATCAGGATCGCATCGTTGATCAGGAACCCGGCGCCGATCGCCGTGAGCGCGGAAAGCGCCCAACCGACGCCCAGGCAGCACACCGCGGCGAACGACACCCCCAGCATGCTGCCGAGCTGCTTGAAAAGAGCACTCACAGCCCGCTCACCCCGCGCAGCAAGAGAGCTTCTTCACGTCGCGCGTGAAGGTCTGCGCGCAGAGCTTGATCGCTTCAGCCATCGTGAGGTAGGGAAACAGCTCGCCAGCGAGATCCTGCACGCGCATGCGGTGGCGAATCGCGAGCGCCGCGATCTGGACGATCTCGCCCGCGTCGTGAGCGACGATCTGCGCGCCGAGGAGCCGCCCGTCTTTCGCTTCGGCGACCAGCTTCACAAAGCCGCGCGTGTCGAAATTGGCGAGCGCGCGCGCCACGTTGTCCAGCGCGAGCGTGCGCGTCTCAACCTCGATGCCGCGCTTGCGCGCGGCCGGCTCGTCCAGGCCCACGGTCGCCACCTGCGGATCGGTGAAGATGACCGCGGACATCGCCGAAAGATCGAGCGTCCCATCGCCGCCGAGCATGTTTTCCGCGGCGCGCGTGCCCGCGGCCGCGGCCACGTACACGAACTGCGGCCGGTCGGTGCAGTCGCCCGCGGCGTAGACATGCCCTGCCGTCGTGCGCAGCCGCTCGTCGACCTTGATCGCGCCGCCGCCGTCGGTCGCGACCCCGGCCGCTGCAAGTCCGAGCGCCTCGGTGTTCGGCGCGCGTCCGGCCGCCACCAGCAGCCGGTCGCCTTCGATCTCGCCCGCGGCGGTCGCGATACGGAACTTCCCGGCCGCGTGGCTGACCGCGCGCAGCGCCGAGCGCTCGAGCACGCGCATGCCCTCCTCGCGAAACGCATCCGCGAGCGCGCTTCCGACGGCGGGGTCTTCGCGCGTGAGCAGCGTGCCCCGGGCAAGGAGTGTCACGCGCGCCCCGAGCCGCAGGAACGCCTGTCCCAGCTCCACCGCCACGATCGAGGAGCCGAGCACGATGAGATGCTCTGGCAGATCGCCCGCGGCGAGCGCCTCGGTCGAAGTCCAGTAAGGCGTGCCGGCGAGCCCTGGAACATCCGGGATCGCCGGCCGCGCACCGGTCGCCACGAGTATCCGGTCGGCGACGACACGCGAGGTCTTGCCGCCCGCCTGCGCGACCTCGAGCGCAGTCGCATCGAGAAAGCGCGCGCGACCCCTCAGGAGCTCGATGTTCGGCTCGCCCTCGATCAGGGCCTCGTACTTGGCGCGGCGCAATTCGTCCACGCGGCGCTGCTGCTGCGCGACGAGGAGCGACCGATCGACGCGCGGCGGCCCGATTCGCAACCCTTCGAACGGCTGCTGGCGCGCGTGCTGCGCGAGCTGCGCGCCGCGGATCATGATCTTCGAGGGCACGCAGCCCACGTTGACGCAGGTGCCGCCGATGGCGCCGGACTCGATCAGCGTGACGCGGGCGCCCTCCTCGGCGAGGCGCAGCGCGCAGGCGAACGCAGCCGAGCCGCCGCCTACGATCGCGGCGCGCAGCCCGGCGCCGCGTCCCGCGCGCCGCGGCGCTTCCGAACCGGAAACGATCTCGGCGCCGTATCCCTTGGCGCGCACCGCATCGAAAAGCCGCTCCACGCCGAACCCTTCAGGTACGCGCACTCGCGCCGAAGCGCCGGAGAAGCTCACGCTCGCCTCAACGTTCGCGATCGCCCTCAGCGCGCCTTCGACGCTCGCGGCGCAGTGCTCGCAGGTCATTCCCGTGATTCGCATTTCGAGCTCCATGACCGGCCCGAGCGCGTTCAACGCTTCACGGCGGACGGGTAGCCCGCTTCGGCCGTCGCCTTCGTGATCGCCTCGATGCTCGCCTTGGAGGAATCGAAGGTCACGACCGCGGTCCGGCTCTCGTAGTCCACCGTAGCGCGCACGACGCCGGGCACCTTGCCGATCGCCATCTTCACGGTGATCGGGCAGGCCGCGCAGGTCATGTTCTTCACCTCCAGCGTTACCGTCTGCGTAGGGCCGGCGCCGGCGGGCAGCGGCGCGGCCGCGACGAACGCCGAGAGCAGCAGTGCGAGCACATTCCTCATTCGATACTCCGGATCAGTAGAACCACTTCGCGTAGAGCGGAAACGAGAGCAGCGCCGCGACGAGCGGCGCGGCGATCAGGAACACGATGCGCTGGTTGCGCAGCGTGCGCGGATCGGCGCACGGCGTGCCGGGGGCGCACACCCTGGGAACATAGAAGAGCTTGTAGGCCGCATAACCGAAGGCGAGCGCCGCCAGCCCGGAGAACAGCGGGCTCCAGGCCTGCAACGCGGTCAGGCTGGAGATCCATGTCCCGCCTACGCCCGCCATCACCAGCGCCAGCGGCCCCACGCAGCACACCGATCCGGCGATGCCCGCGAGCACCCCAGCAGCCATGGGTTTTCCTGCGGCGGCGGGCTTCGCCGACGCCTGCGCGCCCGCTTGCGCCGCGCTCGCGGCGGGCAGGACTGAGGATCTACCCATCGGCGTCTCCCCTTCGGGAACCAATCCGGGCATGCTAAGGTCCGTACCTGAGTACGATGTCAAGGTCCGGAGGAGAATTCCGCTGCAGATGCAGGCGAGCACCATCGGGGCGATCGCCGGACAGGCCGGCGTCAACGTAGAAACCGTCCGCTATTACCAGCGCATCGGCCTGGTCCGGGAGCCCGTGCGCCCGCCGGGAGGCGTGCGCCGCTATCCGCCCGATACCGTTGAGCGCATCCGCTTCATCAAGCGCGCGCAGGAGCTCGGCTTCGCGCTCGGGGAGGTGGCGGAGCTGCTGCGCCTGAACGACGGCGTGCGCTGCCGCGACGCGCGCGGACTGGCCGCGAGGAAGCTGGCGCTCGTCGAAGCGCGCATCCGCGACCTGGGGCTGGTGCAGCGCACGCTGAAGCAGCTCATTGCCGAATGCGACGCGGGCAACCGGCGCGAGCGCTGCCCGATCATCGACTCGCTGAGCGCGGCCGCGCCGCGCCGGAGCTGAACTGCATTCTTGGAAAGTGCCGCGCGTTGCGCCTGCGGCCGAGCTCCCACGCCTCGTCGAGCGTCGCCAGAATCGCTGCCGGGTGCCCGGCGAGCCATGTTCGTCCCGCCTGCTCGGTCGCGAAAAAGTGGATGAAGTGGCAGAAATTGCGCACCACGTCCGCGGCCGTCTTCTCGGGATCGGGCGCGACGAACGAAACGAGCGGGCGCTCACCGTCCGCCGCGACGCCCTCCGGCCCTACGCGCAGCACAACCCGGTCTCCCGTGACCGGACAGCTCGATTCCACGCGCGCATCGCTCTGCAGCAGCTCGGGAAGGAACAGCGTGTCCCAGGCGCACCAGGCGAACAGCTGCCTGCCGTCGATGATCATCCGGTGCCGGGTTTTCGCGATCGTCAAGCCCCAGAAGCCGATCACGCGGCCATCGGCGCCGCAATAGACCCCCGGCAAGGCCGAGAGCACGGCGTCGACCCGCCCGCGCTCGAGGTCCGCGGCGCGCGCCAGGGCGTCCGTCGAAACAGCCTCGCCCGCGGCAAGCAAGCGGTAGAGCGCGAGCGAGAGGCGCTGCCCGGCCTCGTCCAGCGCAGGAAGGATTCCGAGAATCGCCTCGGAGTTTCGATCCAGTCGCGTGTTGCGCATGAGAAGTCTCCTCGATCCGTGGCACGACGCGGGCGCACCTTAGGCTCCGTACCCGGGTACGAAGTCAAGAGCCCCCGCGTCGCCGCGGCGGGCGGGCGCAGCGCGCACCACCGGAACCCGATTAGGATGCGCCTCAATGAGTGATCCCGCGTTGCGATAGATGGGCGAAGCCGCAAAACCCGTAGCCGCGATCCTGCACCTTTCGGGCCCGAAGCGCGGACGCACCGACCGCCTCTCGGGCGACACGCTCCACCTCGAGCCGATCAAGCGCGCCGGCGCGACGATCGTCCCCGCCGCGCGCTCGCGCGGCGCCCCGCGCATCGCCACTCTGCAGCGTTCGGGCGAGAGCTACGTGCTGCTCGCCGATCCGCAGCGCGAGATCTGGGTGAACGGCGAGCCCGTGCGCGAACGCCGGCTCCAGTCCGGCGACCTGATCGAGATCGCTGATGGCCCGGTGATGCGTTATCGCGTCCATGCGCAGGGCGCGAGCGGCTACAAATCGATCCGCCAGGTACTCTCCGACTGCCGCGACTGCGCCGGGCGGGACGAGCGGCCGCTGTGGGCGAAGGCGCCGGCGATGCTGCGCGATCTGCTGAAAGGGCTCGCAACGCAAACCTCGCGCAGGTTCCGGTTGCTGGTCGTCGCAGGCTTCACCGCGCTCGCCCTCGTGATCGGCCTCCAGAGCGTGCGGACGCGCGACCTGGAGGAGCGGCTCGCGCGGGAGCAGCAACGCGTCGCGGGGCTCGCGGACCTGCTCGAGCGCGCCGAGAGCCGCGCGCTCTCGCGCGCCGAGCTCTCCGCGCTGCGTGAAAACCTCGAGAAGGGACTCGTCGCCGCGGGGGAGCGGGTCGCGGCGCTCGAGGCGCGCTCGGCGGCGGCGCGCCGCATCATCGCCCTGCACGCGGCTTCGGTCGTCTTCGTGCAGGGAGGCTTCGGCTTCCAGGACCCGAGGACGCGGCGTCCTCTTCGCACGGTGGCGGGGCCGGGCGGACAGCCGCTCGTCACCCTCGAGGGCAACGGGCCGCCGGTTGAGGTCAATTTCACCGGGACGGCTTTTGTCTTCGATGCGCAAGGCCTGCTTCTCACCAATCGCCATGTCGCGGTCCCCTGGGAAGACGAACGATCGCTGCCCGACATGCAGGCGCTGGGGCTGAAGCCCGTGATGCGAAGGCTGATCGGCT
>Ga0114945_10001214_pt1 | contig 16146 bp, 14 predicted proteins | sample OV2TP3_FD_87194 | JGI IMG/M metagenome (GOLD analysis project Ga0114945, IMG submission 87194) | Hot spring microbial communities from Beatty, Nevada to study Microbial Dark Matter (Phase II) - OV2 TP3 | ecosystem: Environmental > Aquatic > Thermal springs > Hot (42-90C) | place: USA: Beatty... | reverse complement strand
CGCCGCCGGCGGCGTACGCCTCGAGGATCCGGATGGTGCGCTCGGCGCTCTTGACGGCCATGCGTTATTTTCACGAATATGAAAAAATTTTCACATTCTGATAACTACCCGTCAAGGCTCGGCGCCGCGAAGTGCTCGGCTGCCGCTCCCTGCACGAAGGAAGGTCGCGCTATGATGCGCTGCATACGCTCGCACCCGAGGGGAACCCGTGATCGTCAAGCAGATCTGGACCGGCAACGCGTACCGCAATTTCAATTACCTGATCGCCTGCGGCGAGACGGGCGAGGCGCTCGCGATCGACCCGCTCGACCATGAAAAGTGCCTCAAAGCGGCGAAGGACGAAGGCTGGACGATCACCCAGATCCTGAACACCCACGAGCACGGCGACCACATCGGCGGCAACGAGCCGATGGTGCGCGCAACCGGCGCCAGGATCCTTGCGCACAAGAACGCGGCGGACAAGATCCGCGGCATGGCGCGCGGGCTCGGCGCCGGAGATGTCGTCAAGGTGGGGAAGACCGTGGAACTCGAGGCGCTCGACACGCCGGGCCACACCATGAGTCACGTCTGCCTGCTTTCGCACGCCGATCAGCCCGCGCTTTTCTGCGGCGACACGCTCTTCAACGCCGGCGCCGGGAACTGCCACCACGGCGGCCACCCCTCGGAGCTCTACAAGACCTTTTCCGAGCAGCTTGCGCGGCTGCCGGCGTCCACCCTGGTGTATCCGGGCCACGACTACATCGAGAACAATCTGCGCTTCACGCTCAGCCGCGAGCCAGACAACCGGCGCGCAAGCAGCATGCTCGCCGAGCTTTCGCGGCAGGACCTCGAACGCGCCTATGTCTCGACGCTCGCGGTCGAGCGCGAGATCAACACGTTTTTCCGCCTGACGAGCCCCACGGTGATCGCGAAGCTGCGCGAAGCCTTTCCCGATCTGCCCGAGAACCCCGATCCGCGCACCGTGTTCCTGAAGCTGCGCGAACTGCGCAACCGCTGGTAGGCGGGGCGCGGCGCGCCGCGCCCGCGGTGGGATCTAGCGGGCGAGCACGCAATCGGCGAACTGGTCGCGCCGGAACACGGGCTCGGACTTGTCCGTGGAGTACACGGCGCGCGCGATGCTGGCGAGGTGCGCTCCGCCGTAGGCAGCGTCCCGGCCGTACCACTCGACCAGACGCTCGAGCGGGTCGCCGCGCCGTCTCGACGCGAAGAACGTTCCTGCCCATAGCGTCCGGTCGTAGCACCCCTTTGCCATGAGATCGCCCATGTCCGCGCCCGTTGCGCGCAGGCACGCGCCCAGTTTCGCCGCGATGTAATCGCTCAGGTCGCCGGGCCGGTCGCGGTACACGGCTCCGATCGCCGCGCGGCGCTTCTCGAGCGGGCTGCCAGCTTCCTGTTCCTCCGCGCGCAGGTGCTGCTTCTCCGAAACTCCCTTGCGCAGTGCTTCGCCGGCGTGCAGCGTCCAGTCCGCGAGCGCAAAGCACGCGGCGAGCGTTTCGGCATCGGGCAGGAGCTTGCCGTGCGCCGCGGGTGCGATCGCCAACGCAATGACAGGGATGAATTCCGCCATGCGCGTCATTTGCGCCGCGGCTCAGGGAGTCAACAGCGGCGTCTGCCGCAGATACTGCTTCGACTCGAGTTCCTTCAGCATGAAATGCGCGACATCGGCGCGCGAAATCCAGCCCGCCGTGACGCCGGTCAGATCGGTGAGGACGCGATAGTTCCCCGTCTTCACGCCGTTGGTGAGGAAACCCGGCCGCACGATCGTCCAGTCCGTGCCGCTCGCCTTGATCAGCTCCTCCTGGCGATCCTTGTCCGGATAGACGGGCCCGAACAGGAACGGGCGCACGATGGCATCGTAGAAAAAACCGCCGTGCCCCTTGCTGTCGCCCGCGCCGATGCCGGTCACGCACAGCAGGCGCCTGACGCCCGCCTCCTTCATTGCCTGGAGCAGATTGCGCGTACCCTCCGAAAACACCTTGGGCTGATCCCACGGCGTGCGGACGCCGATCGCGCAGCACACCGCGTCCTGGCCGGCCACCGCCGGGGCTAGCGAGGCAAGGTCGAGGATGTTTCCCTGGACCACCCGCAGCCGCTCATGCTGCAGGGCGAGTCGTTGCGGATCGCGCGCCAGCGCGGTCACGGTGTGGCCGGCGGCCAGAGCCTGTTCGAGAAGTTGCCGCCCGATGCCGCGGGTCGCGCCAACGATCAGAATGTTCATGACTTCCTCCTGTCACGGAGGCGTGCGATGCAAGTGCAATGTAGCACGCAGCATTTGTCGGAGCGAGCGTTTTATGGGCCCCTATGCAGGTGCTATGCGCTGCAGTGCGCGCGCGTGCTACGATTTTTGCGGGAAAATCGAGAGGGCGTTCTTCATGGCCACCGGCGCAGAGAAAAAAATCGTCAGGACGCTCGCGCTCGGCGCGCTCACCGGCCTGCTCTATGCCGGCCTGTTCCTGGCCGAAGACCCGATCCTGCGGCTCGCCGCCCTGGGCGGCTGGCACGTGCTCGTGCCCGTCGCGATCGCGTTCACCTTCTCCGCCGTGCACGGTGCGTTTACCGGCCATTTCTGGGACCTGCTCGGGGTCAAGGCGAGGAAGTAGGGCAGCGCGCAGGCCGTGGACACCGCAACGATTTTCGTCCCGCTCGACCTGCTCGATGTCGCCTACCTGCTGATCGTAGGCTTCATCGGCGGCCTGGTGAGTGGCTTCATCGGCTCGGGCGGCGCTTTCGTCCTGACCCCCGCCATGATGAGCATGGGGGTTCCGGGCATCGTCGCCGTTGCCTCCAACATGTGTCACAAGTTCCCGAAGGCCCTGGTGGGCGCGATCAAGCGCGCGCGCTACGGCCAGGTGGACGTCAAGCTCGGGATCGTGATGGGCGTGTCCGCGGAGGCGGGAGTGCTCTACGGCGCCCACGTGCAGGAGAACATCAAGCGCGGCTTCGGCGACGCCGGATCCAACCTCTACGTGAGCCTCGCCTTCGTGGTGGTGCTCGCGGTGGTCGGCGGCTACGTGCTGTGGGATGCCGTGCGCGCCTACCGGAGCGGGACCAGCGAGGCGGAGGAGGGCGTGAGCCGGCTCGCGCGGCGCATTCAGGCGATCGAGATTCCGTACACCATGATGTACTTCCGCAGCCTTGACGCCCGCGTCTCGGTGCTGTTCACGATTCCGCTCGGCTTTGCGACCGGAATGCTCGCCGCCACCATCGCGGTGGGCGGATTCATCGGGGTGCCGGGCATGCACTACCTGCTCGGTGCGCCGAGCCTCATGGCTTCGGCCACGGAGCTGGTCGTTGCCTTCCTGATGGGTCTCGGCGGCACGATCAAGTACGGCTGGAGCGGTCTCGTCGATATCCGACTGGCGATGATCATCCTCGCCGGGTCGCTGTTCGGAATCCAGCTTGGCGCCATCGGCACGACCTATGTGAAGCCGCACATGATCAAGGTCGTGATGGGAACGATCATGGTGCTGGTGGTCGTGAGTCGCGCGCTCGTCATACCGGTTTATCTTTCGGAGCTGGAGCTGATCGCACCGGTCGGCGGCGCCACGGCGAAGGTCCTGAAAGGCGCGAGCTTCAGCATCATGATGTTCGCTCTTGTCACAGGCGCCTTCATCGTCCTGTCGGCCCTGCGCGCGGGCATGCGCGCCCGGCGCGAGGCGCGACCCGTGCCGGAGCGGGCGATCGCTGCGCCAGCGCCCGGCGCCGCGGCGCAGGTGCAGCCGCAGCTTTCCCCGCTCGGCCGATTCGAGCGATTTCTCGTGGCAAGCGACGGCTCCGAATACAGCGCGGGGGCGGTGCGAGAAGCCCTGCGCCTGGCCAGGCGCTGTGGCGCCCGGGTGCGCGCCGTCACCTTCGTAGCAGGAGATCTGGAACATGAAAGCCTGGGCGAACAGATCCTCAAGCGGGAACTGGACGCGGCACACCTGCACCTGGATCAGGTTGCCGCCCAGGCGCGCGCTGCCGGTGTCGCCTGCGAGACGGACGTGGTGCAGGGCGTCAGCGTGCACGACCGGGTCGTCGAGGAAAGCGAGCACATGCGGGCCGATATCATCATCGTGGGACGCCGCGATCGCCGCGCACTCGAGCGCATGATGGTGGGAGACGCGACGCTCAAGCTCATCGGCAGCGCGCATTGCAGCGTGCTCGTCGTGCCGCGCGCGGCCGAGGTTCACGGCCGGCGATTCGTGGTGGCATCGGACGGGTCGCGTTTCGGGGATGCGGCAGCCACGGTGGCGGCGAGCCTTGCGAAACTCTGCGGCGCGCAGGTAAAGGTGATCTCCGCGGCGGTGCCATCGCACACGGAAGCACGTCGCAAGGAAGCGCCGGGTGTGGTGGAACGAATCGTGCGCGCCCTGCGCTCGGACGGCGTCGGCGTGGAAGGCGAGGTCGTGCACGGACCCGCAGCCGAGGCGATCGTGGCGACGGCGGCCGCAACGGGCGCAGACCTGATCGTCATGGGAAGCCACGGCCGCACCGGGTTCGAGCGCCTGGTTCTGGGAAGCAATACCGAGCGCGTCCTCAACCGTACGCCCTGCGCCGTGCTGGTTGTGAAGGCTGCCTGAACGCGAGCGCGCGCTTCGCGCCGCCGCGCGTCTGTGCCTCGTGCGGCAGGGCCGGCAGCGGACTGGGGATCGGCACCGTAGAATTCACGCATGCAGGGCTTAGCTTCGGCGCATGAATACCTGCGTTTCGTGGTCACGCTGACGGCGGTCGTCGACCCGTTCCTGGCGGTACCGTTCTTTCTTGCGTTCACGAGCGCGCACGGGGAGGCCGAGCGCCAGGCGCTCGCGCGGCTCGTTACGCTGACGGTCTTCGCGGTGCTGGCGCTTTCCACCTTCGTCGGCGAGGCGCTGCTCGAGCTGATCGGGGCGAGCCTGCCGGCGTTTCGCGTCGGCGGCGGGCTGGTGCTGCTGCTCATGGCGCTCGCGATGCTCAATGCGCAAGCGGGCGGCGTTCGCCAGTCGCACGCGGAGGCGCGCGAATTGCAGAATGGCGACGTGTCCGGTGTGGTGCCGCTCGCGATTCCGCTGCTGGCGGGGCCCGGAGCGATCAGCACCTCGATCATCGCCGCGGAGCAGGGCGGCATCGTCCACCAGGTGGCGATCGTCGCTTGCATCGGGATCGTTTGCCTGCTTGCCTGGGCGACGCTGCGCCGCGCGCACGCGATCGAAGCGCGTCTGGGCGTCACCGGCCTCAACATCGCAACGCGCATCCTCGGCCTGCTCCTCGCCGCGATGGCGGTGCAGACGATGGCGGAGGGATTGAGGAAACTCTTTCCGGGCCTGGCCGGCTAGAAAGAACGGCCTGCGCTACTCGCTGTTTTCCTCGGCGAAGGGGGAATCGCTCAGTCTGGCGCGCTGCAGCAGCATAATCCATGCCGCCCAGACAAGCCCGGCGAGCATTATTACGCGCCCGACCCAGCCGAAGAACACGCCGATGCCGCGCGCGCTGTTGAGAATGCCGAGGTCGCCGAACAGGTTCTGCCAGTCGTGGCCGTCGCTCTCGGCGCCGGTGCCGCCGCCGAGCAGCTGCAGCTTCGGGTCGTAGGCGTCGTACATGTACACCGCCATGTCGAGCACCGAGAAACCGAGCAGCCAGAAGAAGATCGCAGCCCCGAACGGGTCGCGGCGCTGAATGAGCAGGGCACCGGCGACGACGATCGGCATCAGGTGCTGTGCGAGCGTGCCGCCCAGGATCATGATGAATTCGCCAAACCAGCGGAAGATCGCGTAATGCCCCGCCTCGTGGAACGGCGTGAGCACGAGATGCAGAAAGCGGCTCCCGGTCTCGCCCGCCGCGACATCGCTGTCTTGCCAGATCCACAAGGTCCAGAGCGTAAACACGGCAAGCGCCACCATGCGGCCGATCCAGTTCACCCTGGAAACCTGCTCCGGCACGTGGAAGAGCAGCCCGGCGAGCCGGCCATGCTCCGGACTTTCCTCAAAATCTGGACCGCTTTCCTTGCGCGGAGGGCGCGTCGGCGCGGCGCCGAACTTGGCGAGAATGAGACCGCACGCCGGACACGCCGCGGGAAGCGACTGGTCCGCGGGGAGCGGCGCGTGGCCGCACTTCGGACAAGTGGCGTATTTCATGAGCCTCTTGCGCGCGTATGCAGCAGGACCTCGGGCCGAAGCTTGAATTCGAGACGCCCGTTCGCGCGGCGAAGCGAAGCGACCGCGCGCGCGGGCGCGGCGACGCGCGCGAAGATGAAGCCGAGGTAACCCGCGCCTTCGGGCGGCGGCGCGACAATCTGTCCGCGCTCGGCGGTGATGCGGATGCCGGTGATGCTCCTTACCGCGAGCGCTTGCTCGAGGCCGTTCACGCCGTCGAAGATGGCGCGTTCCGGAATCGGGATCATCATCACGCCGACGGCCGCGCGGTGGCGCGGCGCCGGGACGCTTCGTCCCAGCGCATGGCGCAGGATCAGTTCCTCGAGCGTCATGCCGAGCGCGCGCGTGAGTACCGCGCCGCACAGGCCGCCGATCGAGCGCGGCGCGATTTCGAGGAGCCAGATGCCGCGCTCGTTGAGGCGGAATTCGGCGTGCACCGGCCCATCGACAAGGCCCGCGTGCCGGCACGCCCGCTCGACCGCGCGTGCGGCGGCGCGCTGCATGGGCGCGCTGAGGTGTGACGGGGTGACGAAGATCGTTTCCTCGAAGAACGGGCCGTCGAGCGGGTCGGGCTTGTCGAAGAGCGCCAGCACCCGGAGGCGGCCCTTGACGAGCAGCGCTTCGAGCGCGTATTCGCGGCCGGGAATGAACGATTCGATGACAAGCCCGAGCCGCGCCGCTTCCCGATCGCCCTTGTTCTGAATCCGCCGTACCTGCGATACCGCTCGCACAAGCTCGGCGTGGTCGTCGGCCCGGATCACGCCGCGGCTCGCCGCGAGGCGGCGCGCCTTGACCACGGCGGGAAATCGCACGGCCCGCAGCGCCCTCGGGTCGGCGTCGGTGCGCAGATGGCGAAACCAGGGGCAGTTCATCCGGTGGCGCTTGAGCAACGAACGGAACGCAAGCTTGTCGCGCAGCAGGCGCACGGCGCGCACCGGATTTCCCGGAAGCCCGAGTCGGCGCCCAAGCAATGCGGCGAGCTCGACGCCGTGATCGTCCACGGCGAGAACCGCGTCGGGCCTGCGCGCGAGATGGCACAGTGCAAGCGCAAGCGCGCGTGCCGGCCGATCGAACGGAAGCGCCATCAACGGCGCGAGCCCCCACTGCGGCGCGAGCCGGTGGCAGTAGTCCGCCGCGGCGATGATTTCCACGCCGAGTTTTTGCGCGGCGGCGCGAAAGGCGTCGTTTCGGTAGGAAGCCGCCGGCAGCAGGAGCAGCACCTCCTGTGGCCGCGTCCGCGTCGCGCGCGCGCGCCGGCGGCCTTGCCGCGCGGTCGGCAGCGGCGCGCTCAGAACGTCGCCAGTTGCTGGCTCGTCGGTTCGGCGCAGCAGAACCATGGCTCCGAGAGCCGCGGAATCGGCCCACCCGCGTGATCATTCGCCGGGAGCGGCGCGATTCCCCCTGGCGCGGCGTGTGCCATGCGCCAGATGGCAGCGAAGACTTCGCGCCGCGGCAAGGCCTGCGTTTCGGGGCGCCCGACCAGATCCTGGAGTTGCTGTTGCAGGCGGTCGACGCGGGGATCGCGATGGTGCCACGGGTAGCCGAGCAGCTTCTGGTCGAACGGCTCGAGCAGTTCGCGAAAACCGGCAAGCTTGAGCAGCTCCGAGCCTTCCGGCACGAGCAGCCGGATGGTGAATTGCACCGGCGGCACGTTTTCGATCAGTCCGAGCCTCGCCACGGCGTCGAGCAGCGCGCAGTATCCCTCCAGTGTGGTCCACGGCGTGAACGCGACGAATGTGGGCGCAAACGCGATGTCCGCCGCCCGCAGCAGCGCCACGGCGCGCTCGAAATCGGCGCAGGTGTGGTTTTTCGCGAGAAGCGCGAGGATGCGGTCATCCACGGCTTCCGCGGCCGAGGTGATGAAAAGACAGCCGCAGCGCCTGAACTCCGGCAGCAGCGCGGCATGCTCGATCAGGTGCTGGACCTTGATCGTCGCGTCCCAGGTGAGCGCCGGATGTTCGGCATGCAGCGCGCGCACGATCCGCAGCGCGTGCGTCGGGCCGTTGAGGAAATCCGGATCGCCGAACGAGACATGCTGCGCGCCCTGCGCGACCTGCTGGCGGATGTCGGCGAGCACGATCTCGGCCGGCACGGCGCGAAAGCGCCCCTGGTATACGGGTACGACCGGGCAGTGACGGCACCGGTGCTTGCAGCCGCGGCTCGCATCGGCAAAGCCGACGGTCCTTTCGCCGCCGTCCGGGAGCACGAGCCGCGCGTAGCGCGAAAGTGCCGGCAGGCCGGCGCGCTGCGGAACAGCGAACTCCACCTTGGCGTAGCGAATCACGGCGCCCGCCGGCGTAGTGTCCGGCGCGCCGTTCGCTGCGCGCTGTGCCGCGGAAATCAGGTCCGGCTCGAACTCGCCGCCGAGCACCTCGCCTATGCCCCGTGCACGCAGCAGCGCCGCATTCATCGGTGCGTATAGTCCGTAGGCGCAAAGGCGCGCGCCCGGAGCGAGTGCGCGGACGCGCGGCAGCGCTTCGAGGGCGATGCGCGTTGCCGTGTGCATGCCGAGGTGAAGCGCAATGAGCACCGTCTCCCGCCAGTCGATGCTGTCGAGCTTTTGCCGCGACAGATCGAGGCAGGTCACGCCGAACCCCGCGCGCTCGAGCAGCGCCGCGGGCTCGGCGAGCGCGAACGGCTGGCGTCCGAGGTCGTAGGGACTGACCAGAACGACTTTGCTGTTCCCGGCGCGAAGTGGATCCGCGCGCGAACGCCAGCGCTCCATGCGCGTTCCTACTTGCTCTTCGGCCGCGCCTCGAAACCCACGGGCGATTCGCGGCTTGCGCCGGCCTGCTCCATGCGCTCCAGATACCGGCTCCACATTTCCTCCTGGTGCAGGCCGTAGTCGTAGAGCAGGTCCCAGGAGTAGATGCCGGTCTCATGGCCGTCGGAAAAGCACGGCTGGACGGCGTAGGTGCCGACCGGCTCGAGGCGCGTGATGTCGATATTCTTCTTGCCGACCTGGAGCACTTCCTGCCCCGGCCCATGGCCGCGCACTTCCGCCGAGGGCGAATACACGCGCAGGAACTCGAACGGCAAGCGGAAACTTCTGCCGTCATCGAACGAGATCTCGAGAACGCGCGATTTCTGGTGCAGCTTGATTTCGGTCGGTGTCGGTGTGTGTTTTTCGTCTTCAAGCATCGCGCTGAATCCTTTCGCTCGCAGGGGGCATCATAAGCGAGTTCGCCGAGTAGAAAAACTCTGCCGCGTCAAGGGTTTTGCCGTGCGTGCGCACCCGTGGCGTTGGTATACTTGAGCGACGGTCGTCGCTCGCGCGGCGGCAGTTCCGCGGAGTTCGTTCATGGCGCGCATGGTGAAGTGCATCAAGCTCGGTCGCGAGGCGGAGGGGCTCGATTTCCCGCCGTACCCGGGCGAACTCGGCAAGCGCATCTTCGAAAGCGTTTCCAAGGAAGCGTGGAAGCAGTGGCTCGAGCACCAGAAAATGCTGGTGAACGAGGGCCAGATGAATCTCGCAGACAAGCGGGCGCGCGACTACCTCGCGCAGCAGATGGAAAAGTATTTCTTTACCGGCGGCGTCGATGTGGCCGCCGGCTACGTCCCGCCGGGTCAAAAGCAGAAGTAAGGCGGCAATCTACGCCGCGCGCGCGGCCCGCCTGCGCTCGTGCTCGAGCAGCCCGGCGTCAGCGCTCTTCCTGCGGCGAACTTCCGATCGGTGCCGCCAAAGCGACCGGAGAAGATGTGGGCTGACCGTCTCCGTGCAGGCGTTTCAGCCGATAGGCGAGTTGCGGTCTTGTGAGCCCGAGCATGCGGGCGGCAGAAGAAAGATTGCCGCGCGCCTTGTCGACGGCGGTTTCGAGCAGCATGGCTTCCACCTGGTCCAGTGTCATGACGCCGTTGAAAACCGCCTCGCACAGGCTCTTTCCTGCGCCCCACGGGTTGAGTTCCAGATCGCCGTTCGTGGCCAGGCCGAACTCGCGGGCGCCTTCGTCCAGGCACGAAGAGAAAAGGTGGTCCACCTCGATCCGCGTGCCGCCCGGGGCGAGGATCACGCCGCGTTCGATCATGTTCTGCAGTTCACGGATGTTGCCCGGCCACCGGTAGGTGAGCAGTGCCCTTTTTGCCTTATCGGTGAAGCCACGCAGTTTCTTGCCATGAATGGCGCAGTATTTCCCCAGGAACTGCTTGGCGAGCGGAGAAATGTCCTCCTTCCGCTCCCGCAGCGGTGGAATATCGATCTGGTAGGCGTTTAGGCGGTAGTACAGGTCCGATCGAAACTTGCCATCCTTGACGAGCCGGTTCAGATCGCAGTTGGTCGCCGCGACGAGCCGCACGTTGATCTTGCGGGACTTCTGGTCGCCCAGGCGCTCAATCTCGCCGTCCTGCAGCACGCGCAGGAGTTTGCTCTGTGCCGAGAGGGACAGGTCGCCGATTTCGTCGAGAAAGAGCGTGCCGCCATCAGCGCGCTCAAAGCGCCCCTGGCGCGAGACAAGGGCGCCTGTGTAAGCACCTTTTTCCACGCCGAACAGCTCGGACTCGACCAGTTCCTGCGGTATGGCGGCGCAGTTGACGGCGACGAACGGGCGGTCGCGGCGCGGCCCGGATTCGTGCAGGCAGCGCGCAAACATCTCCTTTCCGACACCGGTCTCACCCAGCAGCAACACGCTGATCTGGTTGCCTGCCGCCTGCTTGAGCAGCCCGTAGGCGGCACGGAATCCAGGCGAGATGCCGACCATGTCAGCCGGCAGATTTTCCTTTCCGCCGATGCTGGAGCGGAGCTGAACGACTTGCGTCTGCAGGTCGAACAACTGGTCGGCGATCGACTCGGGCGCGAAGTGCGGCGTGTGCTCGGCGGCGTCCTCCCATTCCTCGACGGGCTTGCCGACGATTCGGCAGTTGTTGTGGCCCGCGCCGCTGCACTCGATTTCCTTGTACAGGATGGTTCGGCCCATGAACGCGGAGGTGTACCCGCAGGCGTAGCCGATCTGGGTCCAGCAGACCGGATCGGAATGAATCCCGTAGTAATGCCGATGCCACTGTCCTTCCCACGAGTTCTCCCAGAGGAACTCGCCATAGAAGCGCCCTGCAACGCGGTCCAGGTCGAGTTTGACCGGCGTGACCCGAACGATACCCTCGAGCGTGTGCAGTTGCGGACCGGTCATGAAGGCCTCGACGTCGCCGCAGTTCTCGGCGCGCGTGCGCGCCAGTTCGGCATCACGCACCCCGGAGGCGTAACCCATGCGCGTGAGCAGGCCTCGCGCCCGCTCCATGCCCAACGTATCGATCAGTTCCTTGCGCAGGGTGGCCTGCGCCTCCGCGTGCACCAGGAGCATGCGGTGCTCGTGCAGCCAGATCTGTCCGGTTTCTGCGCAAAAGCGGACCTTGGCGCGCAGGTCGTCGCCTGCCGAGCGCTCGACGCTGCGGAGCTTGACCATGATTTCACTCTCCTCCGAATAAAGCCTTCTATGCCCGCTTCGCGAGGGCCGGTTTGATTGATATCAACGAATTCGAAGCGCGCCGTTTGCGTTGGCGTCGATCCGGGGCCGCGGCGGTGCCGGGCAACGGTTCACGAAATGATGAAAAGCGCGCCCACGGGATCGGCAAACGTCACGAAATGAGCAGCGGTCGATGCCGCCGATTAACCGCTTGCCACGCCTTAGAAGGTTTTCGGCGGCTAGTTTTATTGCGGCGCGTCATGCCTCCGCTTCCTTTAGCCGGACGAGTTTTGTGGAGATGCAGGGCGGTCGATTGCTGCTTTGCGCCATCGCTTGGTGGCACGGACCTTGCGACGATCGGACGTTACAGCCCGCGGAAAACAGGCGCCGGGCCCTACGCGAAGGACTCAACGAATCCAAGGGGGAGCTACTCCGATGAAATTTCCGAGCCCGCACGACACCAAGGCCAAGGCGATTCCCGGAACCGAAGGCTGGGAGCGCATGTATCCGTACCAGTATCAGTTCGTCACCGACGATCCCGTGCGCAATCAATACGAGAAGGACACGTTCTGGTTCTACGACGGGCTGCATTATCCCGAACCGCTGTATCCCTTCGACACCATCTGGGACGAGGCCTGGTACCTCGCGCTGTCCCAGTACAACAACCGCATCTTCCAGGTGCCGCCGGTGCGTGGCGTCGACCACCGCATCATCAACGGCTACGTGTACATCTCGCCGGTGCCGGTGAAAGACCCGGCGGAGATCGGCCGCCGGGTGCCGAATTTCATGGAGCGCGCCGGGTTCTACTTCAAGAACTGGGATGCGCTCGAGGCCAAGTGGAAGATCAAGATGGAGGCCACCATCAAAGAACTCGAGGCGCTGGACATTCCGAGGCTGCCGGAACTGGAGGACATGTCGGTGGTGACCGAAGCCCTCGGCGAATCGAAGGGATTCCACCTGATCAAGGCGTACGACGACCTGATCAACCTCGGCATCAAGTGCTGGCAGTACCACTTCGAGTTTCTCAACCTCGGCTACGCCGCGTACGTCTTTTTCCTCGATTTCGCGCAAAAGCTCTTCCCGAGCATCCCGCTGCAGCGCGTGACGCAGATGGTTTCCGGGATCGACGTCATCATGTACCAGTCGGACGAGGAGCTGAAGAAGCTGGCGAAGAAGGCCATCGAGCTGGGGATCGTCAATGCCGTGACATTCAGCCAGGAATGGGCGGAAGTGGAGCCGGCGCTGAAGAAGCTGCCGAGGGGCGAGGAGTGGCTCGCCGCCCTCGAGAAGGTGCGCGATCCCTGGTTCCACATTTCCACCGGTACCGGCTGGTACCACCACGACCGGTCGTGGAACGACAACATGAATGTGCCCCTTTCCGGTATCCACACGTATATCGGCAAGATCCAGCAGGGCGTGAGCATCGAGCGCCCGATGCAGAAGGTGCGCGACGAACGCGACCGCGTTACCGCCGAGTACCGCGGCCTGATCGAGAAGGAGGAGGACCGCAAGCAGTTCGACGAACTGCTCGCCTGCGCCAAGACGGTGTTTCCGTACGTCGAAAACCATCTCTTCTACGTCGAGCACTGGTTCCACTCGATCTTCTGGAACAAGATCCGCGAAGTGGCGGCGATCATGAAGGACCACGGCATGATCGGCGATATCGAGGATGTCTGGTACCTGCGCAGGGACGAGATCAAGCAGGCGCTGTGGGACGTAGTCACCGCCTGGGCCACGGGCGTGACGCCGCGCGGGACGAAGACGTGGCCGAAGGAAATCGAGTGGCGCAAGGGCGTCATGCAGAAATTCCGCGAGTGGCGGGCGCCGCCCGCGATCGGCACCGCTCCGGAGGTGATCCAGGAGCCGTTCACGATCGTGCTTTGGGGCGTGACCAATAAATCGCTCGCCGACTGGGCGGCGGTGCAGGAGATCGGCGATCCGGCCAGCGTCACGGAACTCAAGGGGTTCGCGGGAAGCCCGGGCACCACCAAGGGCAAGGCGCGTGTCTGCCGCACCGTGGATGAAATCCGGCAGCTTCAGGAAGGCGAAATCCTGGTCGCTCCCACCACTTCGCCGTCCTGGGCGCCGGCCTTCGCCAAGATCGGAGCCTGCGTCACGGACGTCGGCGGCGTGATGAGCCATGCGGCGATCGTCTGCCGGGAGTACGGCATGCCGGCCGTCGTGGGCACCGGGCACGCCACCAAGATCATCAAGACGGGCATGATGCTCCACGTGGATGGCTCCACCGGAGCGGTTTCCATCGCGCGCTGACACGAAACGACGGCAATCGCGTTCGCGCGCGGGCGGTACGGCGGGGTTTCGCGATGACTTCGGAACAGCCGTTGCTCTGCTGGTTCGAAGAATGCTCGGCGGCTTCGGTGCCCCTGGTCGGGGGCAAGTGCGCCTCGCTCGGTGAACTGATCCATGCCGGGGTGCGCGTGCCTCCCGGATTCGCCCTGACAACCGAGGGCTTCCGCCTGTTCATGGCCGAGGCGGAGATCGACCGGGACGTGAGCTCGCTGCTGCGGGGCGTCGATGCGCGGGATGTCGCCGCCCTGGACGGCGCGAGCGAGTCCATTCGCAGGACGATTGAATCGCAGCCCTTCTCGATCGAAATCGAAGATGCGATCGCCGAGTATTACCGCAGGCTCTCGGTACGCTGCTGCGTGCCGGCGGTTCCGGTGGCAGTGCGTTCGAGCGCGACGGCCGAGGACCTGCCCGGCGCCAGCTTCGCCGGCCAGCAGGACACCTACCTGTGGATCCGCGGCGTGGACGATGTGTTGCACCACGTGAGGCGCTGCATGTCCAGCCTGTTCACCGCGCGGGCGATCGCCTATCGCGCCAATCGGGGTTTCGATCACGATCAGGTGGCGATCGGCGTCGGCGTGCAGAAAATGGCCAACTCGTTCACGGCGGGCGTGATGTTCACCATTCACCCCGCCACCGGCGACCGCTCGGTCATCGTCATCGACTCCAACTTCGGGTTCGGCGAGTCGGTCGTTTCGGGCGAGGTGACGCCGGACCATTTCGTGGTGAACAAGGTGACGCTGGACATCATGGAACGCACCGTTTCCACCAAGGAGATCTGCTACACGGTCGATCCGAAGGCGCAGAAGTGCCGTTCCTTTGAAATACCTTACGAGCGCCAGAAGGTGCAGTCGCTGATCGACGACGAGATCACCGAGCTGGCCTGGATCGGCAAGCAGATCGAGAAGCACTACGGCTGCCCCATGGACATCGAGTGGGCGGTCGACAAGGGCCTGCCTGCGGGCGGCAACCTTTTCATCCTGCAGGCGCGCCCCGAAACCGTGTGGAGCCGGAAGAGCCGGCCGAGCGCCGCCAGCGCCGGGGCGTCGGCCATGGACTACATCGTGTCCAGCATGCTGGAAGGCAGGAAGCTCAGGTAAGGCGGAACGGATTCGGTTTTCGTCACTCGCGCAAATTCAACGGAGCCATCATGAACGCACGCATTGAAGTAAGACCCATTGACGACCTGCGCAGCTACATCGAAGCCTGCGAGGCCCATGGGCAGCTGCATCGCGTCACGACCGAGGTGGACTGGAAGTGGGAGCTGTGCCACGTCTCGAAGGTCAACGAGGAGCAGAAGGGGCCGGCGCTTCTCTATGAGAACGTGAAGGGCCATTCGATCCCTGTGTTTACCAGTGCATTCACGACGCCGCAGCGGATGGCGATTGCTTTGGAGCAGGATCCGTCGCTCTCCATGAGCCACCTCTCGAAGAAATGGATGGAGCTCACCACCAAGCAGCTGATCAAGCCGAAAATCGTCGACGATCCGGTGGTAATGGAAAACGTGATCGAAGGCGACGCGGTGGATCTCGAAAGGTTTCCCGTGCCCTGGTTCTATCCGGACGACGGCGGGCGCTTTTTCGTCACCGCCGGCTACCTGGTGACGCGGGACCCGGATACCGGTTGGACCAACCTCGGCACCTACCGTTCCCAACTGCTGGCGAAGAACATCCTCGGCTCGCAGATCATCAAGGGCAAGCATGGCGACATGCACATGAAAAAATACCAGGAGCGCGGCGAGCTGATGCCCGCAGCGGCCGTCGTCGGCTGCGACCCGGTGCTGTTCCTCGCAAGCTCCACCCTGGTCAGCGCGCAGGTCGACGAGTACGACATCGCGGGCTCGCTGCGCGGCCGTCCGGTCCCGGTGTTCAAGTCCGACCTCACCGGGCTCACGCTGCCGGCGAACGCCGAAATCATCGCCGAGGGCTGGATCGATCCGAACGAGCTGATGGACGAAGGGCCCTTCGGCGAATACACGGGTTACTACTCGGGCAACAAGGGCAAGGATTATCCGAAACCGGTGCTGCGGGTGAAGCGCATCCTCCACCGCAACAAACCCGTGTTCTGGGCGACCACGGTCGGCAAGCCGATCAACGACATCCACATGATCCAGTCGCTCAACCGTACCGCGACCCTTTGGTACGACCTGGAGACCATGAAGGTGCCCGGGATCCAGAGCGTCTACATCCCGCCGGAAGCGTGCGGCCGATTCTGGGTCGTCGTTTCCGTCAAGCAGATGTATCCGGGGCATTCGAACCATGTCGGTCATGCGGTGATCGCGAGCACGACCGGGCATTACGGCGTCAAGGGGGTCATCACCGTGGACCACGACATCG
>Ga0114945_10001212_pt1 | contig 16157 bp, 14 predicted proteins | sample OV2TP3_FD_87194 | JGI IMG/M metagenome (GOLD analysis project Ga0114945, IMG submission 87194) | Hot spring microbial communities from Beatty, Nevada to study Microbial Dark Matter (Phase II) - OV2 TP3 | ecosystem: Environmental > Aquatic > Thermal springs > Hot (42-90C) | place: USA: Beatty... | reverse complement strand
GGAAGCCTATGTGAAGGCGCGCGGGCTCGGACTTTCCATTCCTCTGGATCGCTTCGAGATGTCGCTGGGTATTCCCGCCCGAGTCCTCCGCGCGGACCTCGGATCTCCCGAGGATTGGTTCGTACACTCCCTCGATCCCGCGCCCGGATACGTGGCCGCAGTCGTGACCCTGACCCACCCCTCCCAAGTACGCCACTACTCATGGAGCGCATGATGCCGGCCCCGCACCGTCCTCCGCGGATCCCGGGCCCCCAAGGGCTTCCCCTCTTGGGCAGCGCCCTCCACCTCCTGCGGGATCCGCTCGACTACGCCCGCCGCTGCGCCCACACCTATGGCGACGTAGTGCAGATCGGCTTCCTCGGGCAGCGGACGATTCTCGTTAGCCACCCGGAAGATATCCGGACCGTGCTCCACACCCAGCAGCGGAATTTCCGGAAGCCGGCCTTTCATCGCGGTTTCTCGGCCCTCCTGGGCCGAGGGTTGATCATCAGCGATGGTGCCCATTGGCGACGACAGCGGACGATGGTGAATCCCGCTCTCCACGGACCGCGGCTGGCAGAGTACGGCACCATCGCGCTCTCCGCCGTCGAATCGCTGATCCATCGTTGGAGCCCCGGGGGCCCCCGAGACCTCCACGCCGACTTCATGAAGCTCAGTCTGGAGGTCATCGCCCGAAGCCTCTTCGGCACCGAACTCTTTGCCGAGGAGATAGTCCAGCTTCTCGACGCCGTGCTCCGGCACTACCTGAGCATCACTCGATATGCCCTTCCCGACGGCATACCGTCTCCTGGATCCATCCGCACGCGCAACGCGCTCCGCCGCCTGGACGAACTCCTCGCCCGCATCATCGAGGGAAGACGCGCCTCGCGCACGTCGGGCTCCGATATCCTCGGAAGCCTCCTGGAAGCCCGGGACAGCTCGGGGCACGCGATGTCGGATCGAGATCTGCGGGACGAAATCGTCACGCTTCTTCTCGCCGGTCACGAAACGGCGGCGCTGGTCCTGACCTACACGACCCATCTCTTGGCCCGCCATCCCGAGATCGCCGGACGCTTCGCGGCCGAGTCGGATGCCCTCGGGCGAATACCGAGCCCGGCCGATCTTCCGAAACTCCCCTTCGCCATTCAGGTCGTTCACGAATCGATGCGCCTCTATCCCCCGGCGTGGGGGATCAGCCGAGAATCGATCGCGCCGTGTCGAATCGGCGGACATGCGATTCCCGGCGGCGCACAGATTTCGATGTTGCCGTGGATCGTCCATCGGGACCGGCGCTGGTTCCCGCATCCGGAGCGCTTCGATCCCGAGCGATGGAGCGAATCCGGGGCGAAGTCTCTTCATCGCTTCGCCTACTTCCCCTTTGGCCACGGTCCGAGAATTTGCGCCGGAAACGAGTTTGCCATGACCGAGATCGTCCTGATCCTCGCCCGGCTTTCGCAGCGCTTTCGCTGGCGCCTCCTCGACGCGCGTCCCCTCCGATTCGCGCCCTCGATCACCCTTCGCCCGAAGAGGCCGGTGTACGTGGAGGTCCTACCGCGAACATGAGAACGAAGTCCGTCGTCATCACGGGGGCCTCCAGCGGAATCGGGCATGCCTGCGCCCTTCGTCTTGCGCAGTTGGGGTATCGCGTATTCGCGGGCGTACGAAGCGCCGACGCGGCAGAGACGCTCCGGCACAGAGGAGTGACTCCGATCTCTCTCGACGTCCGCGATCCCGAATCGCTCTCCTCCGCCGCGGCGACGGTAGGCGAGGCCCTCGGCGGGAACGGCCTTCAGGCTCTCGTCAACAACGCCGGCATCGTCGTTTCCGGACCTCTCGAATTCCTGGAGATCGAGGAGCTTCGGCGACAATTCGAAGTGAACGTTTTGGGACCGGTGGCGGTCACACAACGGTTTTTTCCCTTCCTCCGGAAGGCGCACGGTCGAATCGTGAACATGGGATCGACCGGAGGGAGACTGGCGCTCCCGTTCCTCGGGCCATACTGTGCCTCCAAGTTCGCGCTCTCGGCATTGACGGACGCGCTCCGGATGGAGCTGCGTCCCTGGGGAATCGCGGTCTCGCTCGTAGAGCCGGCGAACATTTCGACGCCGATCTGGGAAAAGGCGATCCCCGAACTCTCGGCGCGCGTTCACCGGCTGCCCCCGGAAGCGCGGAGACTCTATGACCCGTATCTCGCCGCGGTTCGGGAATTCGCGGAGGGACAGGCGCGAACGGCGAGTTCCGTCGGGCTTGTGGTGGAGGCCGTACTACACGCCCTGAGCGCCAAGCGGCCGCGGACTCGATATCTCGTGGGTCGAGGAGCGCGCATGCAAGCCGCACTCGGACGTCACTTTCCCGACCGACTTCGCGACCGTTTGATTCTCGGACACGTGAAGCTGCTCTGATCTCAACGAAGCTCCGATTCCAACTTCTCCGCCCACTTTCGGACGTCTTCGCGGTAGGGCCAATCGGCCGGGGCGTATTTCAACGCCAGGTGACAATCCTCCAGCGCACCGCGACGATCCTGGAGAGACTGCCTCGCGCAGGCGCGCCGGCAGTAGGCGTCGGCAAACTTCGAATCCAGCTTAAGGGCGGCCGAATAAAAGCGGACCGCTCCCTGGAAATCCTCCCGCGCCAGTTTGATTTGGCCGAGATTGAAGTTGGCGGCAACGTTTGTTGGATCCAATTCAAGAGCCCGTACGAGGTCCGATGTCGCACCATCGAGGTCGCCGATCAGGAACCTGAATTCCCCTCTCTTCAGATAGGCCATCCCCTCGTTCGGCCCGCGCCGCACGGCCTCATCGAAATCCGCGGCCGCTTGTTCCCTTCGTTTCGCATGCTGATGAATCTCCCCGCGGACGACATAGGCCAGTACATTGCTCGGATCCAGCTGAACTGCCAGTTCGATATCCTTCCAGGCGCCTTCGAGGTTTCGCTGGCGCATCTTCACCTCTGCTCGATTCCGATGGGCGTCGACTCCCCTCGGGTTGAGCCCGACCGCCTGGTCCAAGTCGGTGAGAGCCAGGTCGTATTTCTTCTGGAGCATCCGGATCATCGCCCGTCCCACGTAGGCCTCTGCATCTCCCGGAGACTGCCGGATCGCCTCTTCGAAGTCCTGGAGTGCCCCCTCCTGATCGCGTCGCACGACTCGGATGATCCCACGGTGGACATACGCATGCGCCATTCTGGGATTCAATCGAATCGCCGTCTCAAAGTCCAACAGGGCTTTCCCCGAGTCCGTCGCACCGAATCGAAGGAGTCCCCGGGTGAAATAGGCGTACGCAAAGCGAGGATGGACTTGGATCGCGCGATCCAGATCTTCCATCGCCCCCGCACGGTCCTTCATGAATACCCGACGCTGGGCCCGCAACGTCAGAGCGCGCGGAAACAGGGGACGAATCTTCAGAGCGTCGGAGAGAATCTGCACCGAACGCGTGCCGGTCGACTGAAGCCCCATGAGGTAGAGGAATTCTTCTCGTCCCAGTTCCTTTGCGAACCGCCCCATCCCCCGCTTGCAACGAGCCAGGGCGTCCGCAGAGTCCCTCTGAGCCATCGCAATGCACGCCTCCGCGATCGTGCGATCCAGTTCGGAGGTCTGGTCGTCCTCAGCGGAAGCGCGTCGCAGGTAGGCGATCGATTTGGCGCTCCACTCTTCGGCGTTCTTCCGATCTTCGGCGCAATTCCCACCCGGGGCGTGGAAAAAGCTCGCCAGGACCCGCTCGAGGCAGATTCGTCCCAGAAGGAGGCCAAGCTTCGGGTGATCCGACTTCAAGGACTCGGCATGCAAGAGCGCCCCTTCCGCGCGATCGACATCCCCGATGAAGTCCCACCCCTCTCCCAGCAACATCCATAGATCGACGTTTTCGCGGAATCGGGGGTCTTCCGTCAGCCGCTCCAGGTCCTCCAGAGCCCCTTGAACCGCCTCCACCTTCGCGCGAATATCGAACGACGGAATGTACGAGTGCCATCGCGTCTCCCGAATCTTCGCCTCCAGCGGACGGATCTTCACCTCCTGTAGCCAGCCGTAGAGTCGCGCCTCCTCGAGTCGGCGATCCGCTGCCGTCCGTTCCTCGGCGATCCGAGAACGGCATTGCGCCGCATGTCCCTCGACCCTCGCGTCTCGTCGAAGTCCCAGCGCCCGCTCGTACTCCGCCAATGCCTTCCCCCAGTTTCCCACGGAAAACGCTCGATCCCCCTCCGTCACGCTCTGACGGAAGGCGCGCCTTTGGTTGGCGACCGACATGGCCAGCGTGACCCCCACCCCCGCGAGTCCCGCGGCCAGCGTGACGGCTACGAGAATGCGCCGTCGCTTCCCGATCCTCTTCCGAACCTGGTACCACCAACTCGCCGGCCGCGCCTGGATCGGCTCCCCCCTCCGGAATCGCGCCAAGTCCTCGGCGAACGCATTGGCGTCCGCGTACCGGCGCCCTCTCTCCTTCGAGAGCGCCTTCAGGCAGATCACTTCCAGGTCCGGCTCGGTCTTCGAGTCGAGCGCCGACGGGCGCGTCGGGTCTTCGTTCACGATCCGATGATAGAGCTTCGTCGCCGCCTCCGATCCGAACGGCACGTGCCCCGTCAGGATCTCGTACAGCATTCCCCCCAGCGCGTATACGTCGCTCCGCGCATCGACCTCCTTCGTCCGCCCCATCACTTGTTCCGGCGACATGTACTGCGGCGTCCCGATCATCGCGTCCGATCGCGTGATCTTCGATGTAAACGCCTCCGCGCGTGCCAATCCGAAGTCCATCAGGATCGCGCGCCCCGACGAATCCACCATGACGTTCGACGGCTTCACGTCTCGATGCACGATCCCCCGGGAATGCGCATGGCCCACCGCCCGCGCCACTTCCTCCAGGAGGCGCAACAACTCCGCTCGGGAGCTTCGCCTCTCGTGCAGGATCCCCGACAGCGTCTGACCCTCCACATAGTCCATCGCGATGAAGTGAACGCGCTCCCCCGCCCAGGCCTCGGACACGCCGATCTCGTGCACTCCCACGATGTTCGGATGATGCAGCTGCGCCCCGATCGCCGCTTCTCGGTGAAATCGCGTCACGATCGCCGGATTGTCCTCGTCGAGGCTTAAAATCTTCAGCGCCACCGTTCGCTTCAGCTCCGGATCCTTCGCCAAATAGACGACCCCCATCCCTCCCCGGCCGATCACCCGTTCCAACCGATACCGTCCGATTCGAGCCCCCATCGCCGGCGGAGCCCCCGTTTTCCCCTCCGTCGGAGGGGTATCCGCCATCGCCAGGAGTCCCAGGAATCGCTCGGGAGTCAGGTACCCTTTGCGGAGCAGGAGATGTTCCAGACGAAGATCGTTCCCCTCCCCCCGTGCCGCTTCGACCCCCCGGCGGCATTCCTCGAGCTGGGAGGCCGAGATCTCTCCCTTGGCGAGGAGAAGTTCGATGATCTCGGACGAGCAGTGGATCGGAAGGGTATCCTCGAGTATCTGGCGCAGGACACGCCCATACCTCCCGGCCTCGAGGGTTTCCTGGAGCACGTCGTCCTCCACCCGACTTCCCTAGGATTATAGCATACCTACCCTTATCGGATGGGTCAGACTGTATCTCCGATTCGTCAGGATTCCCGCACCGAAATCGCACGGTGTTATACTGAAATCGATGGAACCTCCCAGCGACACGACGCTCGGCGGTCGGGCACGGCGTTTTCCCTCGACCCGATGGTCGGCCATCGTCGAAGCGGCGGGCTCGCCGTCCCCGGAGCAGCAACGGGCGATGAACGAACTCTGCCATCTCTATTGGAAGCCCGTTTATGCCTTCATCCGGAACTCCCGACACGTCTCCAACGAAGACGCGAAGGACTTGACTCAAGCGTTCTTCGAGGAGCTGCTGGAGCGGAACTTCTTCGACCGCGCCGCTCCCGAGCTCGGGAGCTTCCGGAGCTATCTCCGCGGGGCGGTCCACCGATTTCTCCTGAAGCAGCATGAACGGGGTGCGGCGCTCAAGCGGGGAGGCGGTAAGAAACTCCTGCCCCTCGACGACGCCCGCCTGGAGCTCGACATTCCCGAAGATGGACAGGGCCTGTCGGCCGAGGACGTCTTCGACCGCCAATGGGGAAAGGACCTCATCGATCAGGCGCTGGAGGTCTTGCGCGAGGAATTGCACCGTTCCGACAAGCTCCTCCATTTTCGCGTGTTCGAACGATATGCCCTCGACCCGCCCGCCGAGGAGGCGACCAGCTACGCAAAGGTCGCGGCGGAATTCGGCCTCTCCGAAAGCGACATCGGCCACTACCTGGCCTTTTGCCGCAAGCGAATTCGGGAAATCTTAACCGACCGAATCCGCGACTACGTCACGAACGAGCGCGAGGTAACCGGCGAATTCTCGCGCATCCTCGCTCTGTTCGGAAGCGTCCGCTCGTAGCCCTTCCACATTTTTGCCCGCTGGAATTCGATCCCTCCGGAGACAGAACCGTGCGGAGATGGGCATCATGAGGAACCGGTTTCCGGAGGTTATCCCATGGAAAAGCGAACGATCCGGTGCGCGCTTGAGCTCGCTCTCGTGCTCCTGGGGGGCACGACCGTTGGATGTGGGAACTGCAACGGGGACGACGGGAGCGATGGCGGCGACGGCACGGTCATGCTCTCCACCAAAGGCTGGATCTACTACGGGTTGGGGTCTGCACCGGACCAACACATGGACGTGGAGGGGGACACCATTACCACCTTCAAGAACGCGGCTGACCGGATTGAAATCACCTCGCTTTCCTCGGAAGGCGACTTCCTCGCAGGATACTCCGTCCCGTTCTCCGCAACGGTCAAGGGGATCAAGGTCATCGATGGCGTCGCCTACATCATCGCCGAGGAAGGCGGCATCGGCTTCGTTTGCGCGATCGAAGGGGGCGCGACGAAATGGTGCATCCCCCTGGGGGGCATCCCGAAGGACTTCGACCAGGATGCCAAGGGAAACCTTGTGATCGTCGGTTCGATCACCACCTGGATCAAGGAAGGGTACGAAGTCGTCATGGCGGTGGTATCCCCCAGCGACCCCTCCTACAAGACCCCGACCGACTGCTACATCGCCTTCGTCAGTCGAGACGGCAAGCTGCTCGAGGAACAGACTTGCGCTGACGGATTCGTCAAGTCCTTGTACCGCGTCCTGGTGCTCGACGGAAAGATGCTGCTGTATGGTACGACGGACACGGATAGCCTCTTCTTTCTCTCCTGGAATGGGACCGAAGGGGGATTCGTCCGGGAGTTGCACCCTCCGTCTCCTTCGACGCCGTGCGGAATGGCCGTTCTTCCCGACGGGAGCATTAACCTCGCCTACAATACTCCGAACGGAATGGGATTGACCGTCCTCGATAGCGAGGGTGACCCCCATTCCTCGACATTCTACTCCACGGAGCAGGGGATCTTCCAGGCGAACGATCTCGCCGCTGACTTTCAGGGAAGACCGCTCGCGGCCGGTGCGGTTGGAAAAACACCGGCCATCCTTTGGGACGGCGGGGCGTATTTCTACACCTTCGAAAGCGGCGCCACCTTCACCTCCGTGAAGACCCCCGGAGGTCGAGCGGTTCTCGCGGGCGTCACCGAAAAAAGATCGTTCGTGATGCAATTGAATGGGGACCTGACTTCGAACGTAATTCCCTCTGAGAAGGTGGCCGCATCTTCCAGCCCCGCCCAGGTGTCGGTCACCGACGCCGCGGACAAGTTCATGCTCAAGACCATTTACCCATAGCCCCGAGCATTCTCACCACCACTGGCTGCCCCCGGGACCGCACCGCCCGGGGGCAACCCGAATCGGGCTTACCGCGCCTTCCACTGTTGCACCTCCTGGCGCAACGCCGCCAAATCCGCCTCCAACTTCGCGACACGCGCCTCCAAACCCTGAGGCGGCGGAGCGGTCGCAGGCGGCGAAGCGGACTCTGAGTCCGGAGCAAACAGATGCTGGTATCTTGAGGCGCTCTTTCCAGGCTGGCGAGGCATCTCGCGAACGATCGGCGGATCCTGAGTCGAAAACGCCTCGAGAATCATGCCGACGCATTGAAGGTCGGGAATCGGCGCCATTCGGGACGCGTTGGTCTTGAGCTCTCCCGGCGTTTGTGCGCCCCGAAGAAGCAACTCCGCGACGATCGCCTGTTTGTACTCGTTCCACCCGAGGCGCTCCTCCACGTCATGTCGGAATCGTTCGACTCGCCCGCCGCGCTCCGGAGGCACTTCGGACACCAATTGCAACTCGGAAAGTTCCCGGAGCGCCTTCGCGATTTCATCCTCCGAGAGACGCATCACAGGGTCGCGACAAGAGAGTTGGTTGCAGCCGGCGACGAGCGAATTGAGGGTCAGGGGATACCCCGCCGGTGTGGTTAGGGCCTTTTCGATCAAGACGCCGAGCACGCGGCGCTGAACTACCGTAAGGGAAAGCGTCATGGGGGTCCGGACGCGATGCTAACACGAGTCTGGCCCGCCGGCGCCATTTATGTGTCCAAGTTCACGAGGCCCGCCCCCTTTCATCACGACCCCGCTGGACGACCCTCGCAGGACCGTCTCCTGCCTCTGGTTCAAGATCTGGAACGAGAATGCCATGCGCGTTTTCCCCGCCTCCGGAAGAGCGGAGTCGATTACGCCCGTGCACGTGAGGGAGTCGCCCGAATAGACGGGTTTCAAGAACTCGAACGTCATCGACCGGGCGAGGAAGTCCAGATCTCCACCGATCTTGGTCGGAAGAGTCGCGGTGAGCAGACCTTGGGCCATGAGACGACCCTGCTTGTCGGGCCGAACGTGATGAATCCCGCGATCCCCCGACACCTCGCCGAACCGGCGGATATCTTCCTCCGAGATGGTTCGGCTCCACTCGAAGCGGTCGCCCGGCTTCAGCATCCCGGAATCATACAGGAGAAGCCTGCCGGAGCGAAAGGCGATACCGCGTAATGCCCGCGGGGACCTCTGGAAGATCCCCTGCGGGCGGAGAGAGGGGGCAGCGTCACTCCGCGTGTAGGGACACTCGAACTCCGTGTCCGCGGAGGTTTCGAACCAAACGGCCGACGGCTTCGGCGGTCCCGTCCACCTCCACTTCCACGATGGAGAGTAGGCGACTGAGCCGACCGCGTACGATCCGCGCCGTCACCCCGGGAGCACGCTCCAAGCCGGTTAGCCACCGTCGCTGGGCATCGCCGTCGCAGAGGATTCGGAGATTCGTCATGCTCCGCCATCCCCGCGAACGGAATGCCACGTTGCCGCCGGCGGCCCCTCGCCGAGGCATCGGAAAATCTCCCCCGCCGTGCGGAAAATCACGACTCGTCGCGCGTAATCGGCACGGGCTTCGCGATTCCGAATTTCTCCATCCGATAGTGGATCTGATCTCGAGTCATCCCCAGAAGTTCTCCCGCCTTGGTCTGATTCCCCCCGGCACGCTCGAGGGCTTGGAGGACGAGATCCTTCTCCACGCTCTCGAGGTTGATTCCCTTCGGGGGCAGGGAGATCAGGCGCGTCCGCAGTTCGGTCGATCCCGTCGGGCGCCCAAGGGCGATCTCGTCCGCCCCGATCGTGCGGCCCGAGCTCAAGAGCACCGCGCGCTCCAAGACGTTTCGCAGCTCGCGGACGTTTCCCGGCCATCCGTGCGCCAAGAGCTTGTCGAGGGCCTCCGGGGAAAGGGTCTGTGGCTCCTTCCGGAACTCGCGCGTAAACATCCGCAGAAAATGTTCGGCCAGCACGGGCACGTCTTCGCGACGCTCTCGCAGCGCCGGGGCCATGATCGTGATGATGTTGAGACGGTAGTACAAGTCCTCCCGGAACCGCTTGTCTTCGATCAGCTTCTCGAGGTTCTGATTCGTGGCCGCGATGACGCGGACGTTGATCCGGATGTCCGCCGTCCCGCCGATTCGACGGAAGGCCTTCTCCTCCAAGGCGCGCAGGAGTTTAGCCTGCAGCGTGGCCGACATGTCCCCGATCTCGTCGAGGAAGATGGTCCCTCCGTCCGCCAGTTCGAAGAGGCCCTTTTTCTGACTTTTCGCGTCGGTGAAGGATCCCTTCTCGTGGCCGAAGAGCTCGCTCTCGAGGAGCGTATCCTGGAGCGCGGTGCAGGTGATGTTCATGAACGGCCGATCCGCGCGACCGGACTCGTAGTGGATCGCCTTCGCGACGAGGTCTTTTCCCGTACCGCTCTCGCCGCGAATGAGCACGGTCGTCGCTTCGCTCCGGGACACCTTGCGGATGAGATCGTGGATCTCCTGCATCGGCTTCGAGCGCCCGACCAAGTTGTGCGCCCCGAAACGCGCCTTCTGCTCTCGGACGATGTCGCCCACTTCGCGCCGGAGTACCGATGTCTCGAGCGCGCGCCTTACGCTGATCGCCAGTTCGTCCATGTTGAAAGGCTTCGCGACGTAATCGTAGGCGCCGAGCTTCATCGCCTCGACCGCCGTATCGACCGAGGAGTAGGCGGTGATGATGATGACCGGCAATTCGGGGCTCCGCTGCTGAACTTCCCTCAAGATCGAGAGTCCGTCGGCGTCCGGCAATCGCAAGTCCAGCAACACGAGGTCGGGCAAACCGCGATCGAGCGCTCCGACGGCGGTCTTGCCGTCCTCCGCCTCCGCGACGGTGTACCCGTCCCGCGACAATCGCTCGCGGAGGGACCATCGGATCAGCTTCTCGTCGTCGACGATCAGGATGTTCATTTGGGAATCTCCACGAAAACGGACGTGCCTCGATCCGGCACGCTCGACACCTTGATGGTACCTCCATGTGCCTCTACGATCTTCTTGGAAATGGCCAGCCCGAGCCCGGTCCCCCGCGTCTTCGTCGAGAAGAAGGGACGAAAGAGCTTCGCGAGGTGGGCGGAATCCATGCCGGAGCCCGTATCCCGGACTTCGACGCGGACGTTTCCTTCGTCGCTCACACGGGCGAGCAAGTCTCCCCCCTTGGGCATCGCGTCCACCGCATTCTGGAACAGGTTGATCCAGACCTGCTCGAGAAGATGCGGGTCGCCGCTCAACCGCAATCCGTTTCCTTCGACCAGGAACCGAACGGCCTTTCCCCCCGGCTGCGGGCCCACGACCGACCACGCATGGCGGAGCGACCGCGCGACGTCGACGTCGTGGCGGACCGGAGCCATCGGCCGCGCGAAGGTAAGGAGGTCCCGAACCGTGTTGTCCAAGCGGCTGATTTGCTCGAGAATCTCCGAGACGACGAATCGCCGCCGGTCGTTCTCCGGAATCGCGTCCCGGAGGACTTGAATCGCGCCGGAGATTCCGGCGAGAGGATTCTTGATCTCGTGGGCGATCGTCGCGGAAAGCTCGCCCACCGCCGCGAGGCTTTGCGTGCGCGCAAGCTCCTCCTGTAGTTTCCGGAGATGGCTCACATTCCGGTGGACCGCCGACCGACCGAGGTATCTCGACTGCGGATTCCGCAGCGCCGTCGAGGTGATGTTCACGGACAGCCGACGACCGTCCTTCGTGACGCGCACCGTCTCGTAGTCCCGAAGATAGCCTTCCCGTCCGACGCGCTCGCGGATCCTTTCGACTTCTCCCGACGCCAGGAGATCGGAGGGAACGAGGACCTCGAAGGGTTGTCCCAGGATTTCGGAAGCCTCATAGCCGTACATCTCCCGCGCGCCCGTGTTCCAAGTACGGATCCGGCCTTCCCGATCCTCGACGATGATGGCGTCCGCGGAACTCTGCAGGATATTCTCGAGAAAATCGCTCTTCTCCCGGATCGCGTCCATCAGGAGGGACTTCTCGACGGCGATCGCGACATGTCCCGCGATCGTCCGGAGAAAATCCTCATGCTGCGGGCCATAGGTCTTCGGATCGCGGCTCGAAAAGAACATCAACCCCACCGGATGGCCGTCCACCAGGAGCGGGAGCGTCAGGCTGGATCGCATGCCTTCTCTGACGATGACCCGCGTGGCTTCGCTCTCGGGTTTTTGGATCAGATAGTCCTGAAGATCGTCGATCCTGCGGATGCGGCCGTTCCGGAGAAGACCCTCGAGGCTGGAACCGGCCAGGGGCCCACCGTACCCCTTGTTCATCAGAATCTTCCCATCGGACCGCACCGCGATGATCGTGATTCGCTCGCGGTTCTCGTCCGTCACGGCGACCGCGATTCGACTGTACGGGACATACTCCCGGAGTCGCTCGTGGACCAGATCGAGCACCTCCTGCACCGACTTTCCCGAATTGATCCGCTCGACCAGATCGCTCAGAAAGTGGAGTCTCGAGCTGCCGGCAACGTCGATCATGCAAGATCCCGGCTCGAGGAGAGCAACGACCATACCCAAGCATTGTGACCTGAATTCGGGTAATACTCACGCCCGGCGTGGAATTTTCCTCGGGGGTGCGGAGTTCTCCATACCCTGTTCCCCTGGCATACCATGTGCTCTAACATCCGACGGAGGTCCATCATGTTCGTCCGGAATTGGATGTCGAGCCCGGTCGTCACGGTATCCCCAGCGACCAGTGCCCGCGCGGCACTGGAGCTGATGACCGCACGAAATGTCCGCAGACTGCCTGCGGTCGAGGGAGAGAGACTCGTAGGGATCGTCACGAAGAGCGACGTGGAGGCCGCGATCGGGCGCGATCATCGCCGGGGTCGCGACAAGTCGGTCGCCGACATCATGACGCGCGACGTCGTCTCGGTCGCCCCCGACGAAACGCTCGAGGGGGCGGCCCAGAACATGCTCCAGCGTAGGATCTCGGGACTGCCCGTCCTGGAGGCGGAGGGAGTCGTGGGAATCATCACGGAATCCGATCTCTTCCGAGCCCTCTGCGCGATGTTGGGAATCGGCGAGCCCTCGGCGCGCATCGTGATGTCCGTCCCGGATTCGGACGACCTGCTCCAGGCGCTCGCCGTGAAGACGCAAGGCTTGGAATTGCGCAGCATGGCCACGTATCGGAATCTCTTCCAGAATCGATGGGAAGTGGCGCTCCGAGTCCGATCTACCGAGAGGTGACCGATGTTCGAACGCATCCTCGTGCCCCTCGACGGTTCCGAGATCGCCGAGTCGATCCTGCCGCAGGTCACGCGCTTGCTCCGAAGGCAGGATTGCCATCTTCATCTACTCCGAGTCGTCGACGTCCACCCGGGCGCAGACTTCGACGCGCCCGTCGATTTGGCCGGCCGGTGGGCCGAGGCCGAAAAGTACCTGAACTACATGGCGAAGAGCCTGGGCGACCGTGGAATCCGGCTCCGCACCTCCGTCGTTCAAGGCAATCCGGCGGACGTCATCCGAGAGACGACGATCCGAGAGAAGATAGGAATGGTGGCGATGTCGACTCACGGCCGCAGCGGTATCCGCCGATGGCTGTTCGGAAGCGTCACCGAGAAGGTGCTTCGCTCGAAACTCGAGGTCCCGATTCTGGTAGTGCGATCCTTCCCCACCGCCGCTTCCGCATCGGGGGAGATCCGGCGCATCCTCGTGCCCGTGGACGGGAGCGGGGCGGCGCTGGCCGTGATTCCCTCCGCGGTGGAACTGGCCCGGCTCTTCGGCGCGATGATCGTGGCCGTCCATGTCACGAAGCAAGAATTCTCCTTTCCGCTGGAGGCGACTCCGGAGCACCGGCTCGGAAGAGCGGTGGAGGCCTTGCGGGAAGCCGGCGCGGACGCGGTGGGCGTCCTGGCGGAGGGCGATCCCGGCTGCGAAATCCTGGAGGCCTGCCGCGTGCACTGCGCCGATCTCATCGCCATGACCACCCACGGGCGGAGCGGACTCTCTCGATGGGTTCTGGGAAGCGTCACGGAGAAGGTCCTTCGCGCCTCCGAGGTCCCGATGCTCGTGGTCCCCGGTTTCCAGGTCGAACCTTCGGAAGAAAAACTGGTCGAGGCGAGGAAGTCCGAAGAGGGCCTATGACGGTCAAGGCAGCGTCTCGTATCGGGCAGCGACGGCTACGAAAGGCTCCTCCCCGAATCCCCTCATGGCACGCGCTTCTCTGTCCGACCTGCGGATGAGACGCGCCCACAGAACCCACCGGGAGTCGGCACCCGGATACGAATCTTCCGCATCGCTCGCGGGATAGTCCACGCGGGCGCATCCATCCCTCCCTCTTCCGGATGGCAATGAGTTTGCTCCCCGATGATCGTGAAGAACGAGTGGGAAGACTATCTCCACGCTCTCGCCGACCCCCGGACGTACGATCCCCGGAATCGCGGGCTTTGGTTGGGGTTCCTCTGGGGTCTACCGGTTCCGGCGTTTTCCCTCGCCCTGGACGTGGGCTTCGGCGGAGGCGAGGGCCGGGGGATCTTCACCGCGATCCGCGACCATCCGATTCACTGGTTCTTTCTCCTGCACCCCCTGATGTTCGCCGTCCTCTTCGGGGCCGCCGGAATCGTCCACCGGGAGCACGACGATCTGATCGAGCGACTCGGGGACGAGGCGACGCACGATCCGCTCACGGGTCTGTTCAACCGCCGGTATGTGCTGGAGGCGCTCTCGAAGTCGCTCGCTCGCGCCGAGCGCGCGGATTGTCCCCTCACGCTCGTGCTGTTCGATCTCGACCAGTTCAAGGCGGTGAACGATCGCCGGGGACATCAGGAGGGAGACCGCGTTCTCCGCGAGGCCGCGAGAGGGCTCGTGGAGGTCGTCCGCCACGGAGACATTCTCGGCCGGTACGGGGGCGACGAATTCCTTCTCGTCCTTCCGAACGGTCTCCCGGACCTGGCCGAGTTCACCGCGCGCGCCTCGGAAGCGGCCCGCGTGCGATCCGGCATCTCGATCAGCGCCGGCGCCTCCCATTGGCCCGAGGACGGACGGACCGCCGAAGAACTTCTGCGAGGAGCGGATCTCGCCCTAGCCATTGCGAAACGAGCCCATCATGAACGCCAAAGTCTTGCTCGTCGATGACGAGCCCGACGTCCGGAAGACCTACCGAGACATCCTCGAGGCCGAAGGGTACGAGGTGACCGAAGCGGCCAGCGGGGACGAGGCGATCAAGAAGATCAACGGGTATCGGCCCGACCTCATCCTCCTGGACATACGAATGCCGGGCAAGAACGGCATCGAGATGGCCCGGGAATTGGGCAACCGAGAGGACACCAAGGGAATCCCCATCGTGATCATCACGGCCCTCGCCAGCTTTCCGGTGGGAGAGGGTCTGGCGAGCATCCCGGGCATCCGGAGATTCGTCTACAAGCCCTGCCGTCCCAAGACCCTTCTGGAGGGGGTGGAGGATGTCGTCCGCTATCGGCACTGAACGGCTCATGAAATCGGAGTCCCACGGCTCGCCGGTGCGGGAGTTCCTCTCCGCGCTCCAGGACGTCCACAGCTTCTCGCTCCGGGAGAACACCTACGCGAGGTTCGGATTGATGTGGGGACTCCCGATTCCCGCGGTTTCGATGGGACTCCACGCGTGGCTGGGAGGAGGAATCGGGGCCGTGTGGGCCGCCTGGCCGATCCACTTCTTCTTCCTCCTGCACCCGCTGTTTTTCCTCGCCATCTTCGGCGCCATGGGAACCGTTCGCCATCGGAAGGACCGGCTGATCCGGGACCTCATCGCGAAACTTCGGCACCACATCGACGAACTCGCCGCGGCCAACACCCGCCTCAAGGGGCTCGATCAGCTCAAAGCGGAGTTCATGGCCAACGTCACCCACGAGCTCAAGACGCCGCTCGTGGCCATCCGCGGCTACAACGAGGCAATCCTCGAGGGACGCTTCGGCCCGGTGGCCGAGAAACAGCGGGAGGGCCTCTCTGTCGCCGTCAGAAACGTCGATCGGCTCCAGAAGCTGATCGAAGAGCTCCTGGAATTCGAGCGCATCGATTCGGGGGCGCTCCAGCTCCAGTGGAGCGATTTCGACTTGGTCCCCGTCCTCTATGCGGCCTTCCGCAATTTTCAGCCGCAGATCGAAGAGAAGAACCTTCCGCTGCGACTCCGGCTTCCGGAATCGATGGTCGTACATGCGGACCGTGAACGAATCGGCCGCGTTTTGCTCAACTTGGTTTCCAACTCGGTCAAGTTCTCTCCCCCCGATCGGCCGATCGGCGCGAACCTCAAGTCGGAACCCGAGAGCGGAAAGGCGCTCGTGACCGTCTGGGACCAGGGACCCGGGATTCCAACCGCGGCGCAGAAGTTCCTCTTCACCCGGTTCTGGCAGGCCGATGGCTCCGCCCGGCGAAGGCACGGAGGCACCGGACTGGGACTGGCCATTTCGAAGGGGATCCTGGACGCTCACGGGGGGCGGATTCAGGTCGTTTCGACGGAACACGCGGGCACGATGGTCCATTTCGATC
>Ga0114945_10001211_pt1 | contig 16162 bp, 12 predicted proteins | sample OV2TP3_FD_87194 | JGI IMG/M metagenome (GOLD analysis project Ga0114945, IMG submission 87194) | Hot spring microbial communities from Beatty, Nevada to study Microbial Dark Matter (Phase II) - OV2 TP3 | ecosystem: Environmental > Aquatic > Thermal springs > Hot (42-90C) | place: USA: Beatty... | reverse complement strand
TGACTGTGATCTTGTCGGCGTTGGCGGCCACATGCTCATTCGTCAGGATCAATCCCCGTCCATCGATGATGACCCCTGATCCCAACCCGAATCGCTTGAATTCCCGTTGAAACTCGTGCGGCGGGGCGCCTCCAAAAAAGTCGCGGAAGAGCTCCTCAAACGGCCCCTGCCCGAAGAACGGATGACCTCGGTAGTAGCTTCGGACTTGCTCAATCTGCTCGGTCGAGATGCTAACCACGGCGGGGCCGACGTCTTCGGCCGCCCGGATGAACGCCTGCTCGATCGACTCGGCAGATATTTCCCGCTGCGCGGCTTGGGCGCTGGTCAACCCTACGCTCGGTTGTCCGGAAGAACTCGTACTGCCCGACCAGAGCTCCGCCCTGGCGATCAAGACGCCAACGGCCACAATCACACCACAGATGAACATCAGCCACGTCGAGGGTCGTGTCATGCGCTCACTCCTGCCTCTTGAAGGGGTGCTGGTTGTGCTCGTTTCGCCTCCTGATGACGGATCTGTTCCTCAAGCTGCTGCATGAGCTTTGGATTCTCCTTCAGAAACAACCTGGCGGCCTCGCGCCCTTGCCCTAATTTCGTCTCACCCCACGACAGCCAGCTCCCCTGGCGCTGGATCACCCCGACACTCTCCCCCACATCCAGCAGGCTGCCGGCCTTCGAGATCCCTTCGTCAAAGAAAATATCAAACTCGGCCTGCCGGAACGGCGGAGCCACCTTGTTCTTCACGACCTTGGCGCGCACCCGATTCCCCACGGCCCGGTCGCCGACCTTGATCGTCTCGATCCGGCGCAGATCGATCCGCACCGAGGCGTAGAACTTCAGCGCTCGACCGCCCGGCGTCGTCTCAGGATTGCCGAACATCACGCCGATCTTCTCGCGAATCTGGTTGATAAACACGCAGCATGTCTTCGATTTGGAAATGGCCGCCGTGAGCTTGCGAAGCGCCTGGCTCATGAGCCGGGCTTGGAGTCCGACAAACTGATCCCCCATCTCCCCTTCGATTTCTGCCCGAGGGACCAGGGCGGCGACCGAGTCAATCACGACCACATCGATGGCGTTGGATCGGACGAGCATCTCGGTGATCTCCAACGCCTGTTCGCCCGTATCCGGCTGCGAGATCAGCAACTCATCCAAGTTGACCCCGAGGGTCTTGGCGTACGTGGGATCCAGCGCATGCTCGGCATCGATAAACGCCGCCACGCCAGATGCCCGCTGGGCCTCCACCACAATATTCAGGCTCAGGGTCGTCTTCCCCGATGACTCCGGACCAAAGATTTCGACCACACGCCCTCGTGGCACGCCCCCGATCCCCAACGCCAGATCCAAGGCCAGCGAGCCGGTTGAGATGGCGGGGATGTCGAATTTAGTTTCCTGTCCCAGCCGCATGATCGACCCCTTGCCAAACTGCTTCTCAATCTGGCCTAAGGTCACTTCCAAGACTTTCTGTCGATCCAGCCGTTCCCGGTCTTTCTCCTTCTCTGTCATGGTCTCTTCCTCTCTATTGTACGATGACGTGCAACGAAGGTGCGTGACCTGTGGCGGTGTTCCGTCTTTCTTAGGAAGCGAGGTATCGCAACTGTTTCGATGGGAACGGAAGATATTATACGCGAAGCCCGCGTCCCTTGTAAACCCCGCCCTTGCAAAGTGCCCTTGCAAAAGGAACAACCCTTCATGCCATGCATCCCCGCTCTGAAGAGCGGGGTTTTCTGGCGTGGGGCGGGGTAAACCGCCACGTATCGCGCCACCGCCCCGGCCCGGTCAACGGGGCTGACGGCGCGCGGCGTTCCACACGCCGGTCACCATCAGGATACCCCGTGGGAAAACCGTGTCAACAAGAATTTTCATTTTATACATGTCATATTTGTCGATTCATAATACCCTTTTCGCGACGTTTCCCATGCTATAATAGGTCTTTCATGCGCGCCGAACTGCTTGCCATCGGCTCAGAACTCACCAGGGGTCACACCGTCAATACGAACGCCGCCTATCTGGCCTCCCAATTGAACGCCCTCGGGATTGAGTGCGGACGGCAGACCACGCTTCCTGATGACCAGCCGGCAATCGTCCAGGGGCTGCGGGAGGCCGTGAACCGATCCCGCCTCATCATCACGACCGGAGGGCTTGGGCCCACCCTGGATGATGTGACGGTGGAGGCGCTTGCGCGGGCCACGGGCAGACGTCTCGTCCATGTCGCGTCTGTGGACCGACATATCCGCAGGTTTTATCGAGCGCACCGACGACGACTCGACCGACTCGCCCTCCGGCAGGCCGATGTGCCGGAAGGAGCCATTCCCCTCCCGAACCCGCTCGGAACGGCCCCGGGTCTGTGGCTGGCGCTTGAGGGAAACCGTCTGATCGTCTCGCTGCCTGGCGTACCCCGAGAACTGCGCGTCATCATGGAACGCAGCGTGATCCCTCGACTCAAACGTCTGGCCGATCGTCGAACCATCCTCAGCCGAACGATCAGAACCGTCGGGCTCGTGGAGCTGGAAGTTCAGGCGGCGCTGCGCCGTCTCGGGGTGCCCTTATGCGTTGAGGTGGGGTTGTATCCCCAGTTGCGAGCCGTGGATCTCCGCTTGACGGTCTCAGGCATCCCTCCACGACGGGCGTGGTCCCTGTTGAATCGCTTGGAGCGGCAACTCAGGAGGCGGCTTGGCCGTGCGGTCTATGGGGTGGATGACCAGACGCTTGAGGCAGCGGTCGGCGAGGCGATGGTCCGCCGAGGCAAGACGTTGGCCGTCGCTGAATCGTGCACAGGAGGATTGGTTTCTGACCGGATCACGGATGTCCCAGGCAGCTCGCGATATGTTCTGCTGTCCGTCGTCCCCTACCACAATCGGATGAAGCAGGAGCTGCTGGGGGTCAGCTCAACATGCTTGAAGCGATCTGGGGCGGTGAGTGCTCCGGTGGCTCGAGCCATGGCACAGGGTGTACGCCGCACCGCGGGCGCGGATGTCGGCCTCGCGATCACCGGCATCGCCGGACCGACAGGAGGCACCTCACGCAAACCCGTTGGGCTGGTCTACCTGGCGCTGGCAGATGCCCACCGCAGCGCGGTGAAGCGCTGTCAGTTCTACGGGGATCGCCTCTCGATCAAATACCAAAGTTGCCAAATGGCCTTGGATTGGTTGCGCCGATGGGTGTTGAAGGACAGGTGAGGGGTGCGAGAACAAGAAACACTTCATATGAGGATGTTCGAGCGTCAAGAGCGATCGAACGTCATCGCTGACACAGCACACTCACCGGCCGCCAAACGCACAGGTGGCGAGGGCCGTGTAGATGGGACCGCTAGCGCTGAGGGTGCTCTGAAACAACGTGAGGCCCTCCGCGCAGAACGGCTGGGGGGACTTCCAGTTGAGCTCCCTGAGCTGGGTTGTCAGCTGACCTTGATTCTTGGGCGAGCGGACACGCCCCAGCGTCACGTGCGCGGTAAAAGGACGTTCTTCTGGCGGGATCTCCAGCGACACAAGTCCCTCCGCTAATTCGGAGGCGATGGCGGCAAGCACCTCATGGCCCATTTCGATGCCCACCCAGATAATCCGCGGCGAAGCCACCGAGGGAAACGCGCCCAACTCTGACAGACGGACCTGAATCGGCGGGGTGTGCGCGGCGATCCTCGTTAACAGCCGCTCGACCGCTTGACGCTGCTCTTCGGTGATCTCACCGAGAAACCGCATCGTCACGTGCAGATTCTCTTGCTCAACCCATTTCACATCGGCGCGGGCCACCGCCAGTTCACGCTGCATCTGACCCAGCGCTTGACGCACTCCCTCAGGTAACTCGACCGCGATAAAAGCTCGCATCAGAACCAGTGGCAACGTGACGAAGTGGCAAGGCTGAATGCTCAGCCGCTTCGCCACTGAAGAAGGGTGAGCACGACGCAGGTATATGCCGCGGCACCGAGGTCATCGAGGATGATCCCCCAGCCTCTCGGGAACCGCTCCAATCGTCTCAGGGGCGGGGGCTTGAGGGTGTCGAAGGCTCGAAACAACACAAACGCCGCCACCCCCAGCCACCACACCCGCAACGCCTGCGGCACGACGGCGAACACCAACCACATGCCCACCACTTCATCAATCACCACCACCGATGGATCGGCTATCCCGAGTTCACGCGCCGCGCGGCCGGAGGCGACAACGCCGACCCCACAGGCGATCACGGCACTTACCAGACACCACCCGATCGAGAGCCTCGATGCCGCAAGCCACGCCAGCCCCACGCCCACGAGGCTGCCGACCGTCCCGGGCGCAAGCGGACACGCGCCCACGCCACCGGCCGTGGCGATGAGCTTAGCGACCGACCACATCGAGGAGGACTGAGCGGTTGCGCCAGAAGAAGCTCGCGCCGGAAATCACGGTCAGGATCACGGTCACCCACAGACACCCGGAGACCGCCGCGCGCATCCATGTCTCAAACGTAGCCGTCGCGTGTGTTCCCATCACGTCTCGCATGAGCAAAAATACCAGAATGACCGAAATCGTCACCATCTGCGAGATGGTCTTGTGTTTCCCTTCCCGAGCCGCTGGAATGATGATCTGCCGGCTCACCGCATAGAGCCGCACGCCGGTGATGACGAGTTCACGGATCACAATGACCAGCGCCATCCATGCCGGCACGAGTCGCAACTGGACAAACGCCAACAACAGCCCGATGACCAAGATCTTATCGGCAATGGGATCCAGGAGCACGCCCAGCGGGGTAATCTGGTTGAGACGTCTGGCGAGGAGCCCATCCCACCAGTCCGTCGCCGCCGCCAGCAGAAAGAGGCCAAGACACACACTTTTCGCCAAGACTCCTGGGATAAAGAGCAGGCTCATGATGACGAACGTCAGGATAATTCGCGAGAGCGTGACTTTGGTCGGAAGGTTCATGTTTGTCGGGGTCAGGCACGTTGAGGTAGCGAATAGGTCAGCCCGTGCCAGACCCCTCTAGAGGAACGGCGACGAGGTCGTACTCGTAGGTATCGGTGATGCGCGCCTGGACGAACTGGCCCGGCGCAAGCGGGGTCTGGCTGTGAACGTAGACGATCCCGTCCACCTCAGGGCAATCGGCAGCGGTGCGACCGAGAAAGACCGTGGGATCGGACGGATCCGCCTCATCGATGAGGACTTGGCAGGTTCGCCCCAACCAGGCGCGGTTCAGCGCGGCGGAGAGTCCCTGCTGAAGTTGCATGAGTCGGTCGTATCGCTGCTCTTTGATCGGCTCGGCCACCTGATCCGGGTAGCGAAAAGCGGCCGCACCCTCTTCGTTCGAGTAACGAAAGGTCCCAAGCCGCTCGAAGCGCACGCGCTCGAGAAACCTCAGGAGGTTCTCAAACGCCGCCTCGGTTTCTCCGGGAAAGCCCACGATGATAGAGGTGCGCAAGGCGATCTGCGGAATCTCGAGACGCAGCGTTTCAATCGTATCCAGGAGCCGGACTTGGGTGATGCCGCGATTCATCCGGGCTAACACCGCATCATCCGCATGCTCGATGGCCATGTCGAGGTACTTACAGATTGTCGGCACGTCGCGGATCGTCTCGATGAGCGGTTGAGTCACCCCACGCGGATGGCAGTACAACAGGCGAATCCATCGGACGCCGGAGAGTCTGCCTAACGCCGCTAACAGCTCGGCAATTCGAGGGCGTCCGTAGCGATCAACGCCGTAATCCGACGTGTCCTGGCCGACGACGATGAGCTCTTTGACGCCCCGCTCCTCAATGAGCCGTCGCGCTTCTTCCACCACATCCTCCATCGAACGGCTCGCCAGCGGGCCTTTGATCTTGGGAATCACACAGAAGCTGCATCCCTTCAAGCACCCCTCGGACACTTTCAGATACGCATAGTGCGAGGCGGTCAGCGCGACCCGGTCCGGTTGGCCGTGATGGGGAAGATCGGGACGCCGTCGCACCATCGCCGTGCGCCCTCCTCCGAGCGCTCGCTGGGCGATCGCATCGATCTCGCCAAACCCATCCACGCCGACGAACCCGTCGACTTCTGGCAACTCCTTGATGAGATCCTCCTTGAAGCGTTGGACCAGACAGCCTGCGACGATAACCGCCTTCAGCTTCCCCCGGCGCTTCAACTCCACGGCGTCCAAGATGGTGTCGAGCGATTCGCGGATCGACTCCTGGATAAAACTGCAGGTGTTGATGACCGCGACGTCCGAGCCTTCGACATCCTCCACGATGGAAAACCCGGCCTGTTTGAGCCGGCCAAGGTAGATCTCCGAGTCGACGAGCGTCCGGGGACAGCCGAGACTCACCAAGCTGACGGTGGGTCGGTGAGCGATCTCAGTGTTCATCGTCGTCTCGAGGGCGGGCCTACGGAGACGAGTCGGCAAGGGGGATGATGGCCTTGTGGGTAATCACGAGGCGGCCGCCATGGGCCATCACGAAGGGATTGATGGGTTGGCCGTTCAGGAGGACGTCCACCTGCGAGGGCTTGGCGATGATCACCTCAAATCGCTTGCGCGCCTTCCAGCCCTCTTGCGAACCCGACTTGAGCTGCTGCGAGGCCAAGAGCTGGCCGTCCACTTTGACTGAAACCCATGTGGAGCGGCGCGCTGTAATCGCCAGCTCGAGAGGCTGCGCGGCTTCAAGAGCCAGCGGCGCCTCGTCAGGCGGCTTGGCTGGCGGAGGGACCACGGAGACAGTCGCTTCCTGGGGACGCACCCGCATCGTCATCAGGCGCAGCGGATTGCTCTTGACCAGCACCATCGCGCCAAGGAGTGCGACCGCCACAACACCAAGGCGACGAACCGGCAGATGGGACACGACGCCCAGCCAGCGCCTAAGCTGCACGACCAGATCCGACCACACGTCCTGCAAGGAGGGCGCGACATGAGCCGACTCCTCAACGACCTTCTCCTTGATGACAGGGGCTTCGGGAGCCTCAGCAGGCGGTTGTGCCACAGGGGGAAAGAGTTGGCTCAGAAGCGGGTCGGGATCGAGCCGCACACATTTTGCGTAGCTGACGAGAAAGCCTCTGACGTAGACCGGGCTCATCGTCGTGTGGAGTCGGTCAGCTTCCAATGCCTCCAACACCCACGGCTGGATTTTGGTCACCCGGGTCACATCCTGCAGCGTCAGCCGCAGGGCACTGCGCGCCTGTTTGAGCTGTTCACCGACACTCGTCGCGCTCATGAGCGGTGGCTGACCGCGCCTTCATCAACAAGAATCTCCCGAGGCCGGCTTCCCTGTGGGGGGCCGACGAGCCCTTCTTGTTCCATCAGGTCCAAGATCCGAGCCGCCCTCGCATACCCGAGTCGAAGCCGCCGCTGCAACAACGACGTGGAGGCCTGTCTCGTCTCCAGCACGAGCCGCTTGGCTAAGTCGTAGAGTTCGTCCTTCTCGGCTAGGAGCGCTTCGACCGGCTTGTCTTGCCTGGCGATGAGCGGCTCCTCGTAGCTGGGCTGGCGTTGCGATTTCACATAACTCACCACCCGTTCAATCTCCGCGTCGGTGACAAAGGAACCCTGCGCGCGGATGGGCTTTGCCTGGCCCGGTCGCAGGAACAACAGATCGCCCCGCCCTAACAACTTATCCGCGCCGTTGGCATCGAGGATGGTTCGCGAATCGACTTTGGAAGGCACTTGAAAGGCGATCCGTGCCGGGAAATTGGCCTTGATGACCCCGGTGATCACATCCACGGAGGGACGCTGGGTCGCCAAGAGCATGTGGATGCCGACCGCTCGCGACAATTGGGACAGGCGGGTGATCGCCTCTTCCACGTCCCGGGAGACCACCATCATCAAATCCGCCAATTCGTCAATCACAATCACCACATAGGGGAGATGTTCGAGGCCCTCGTCCTTCACCTTCGAGCATCGTTCGTGATAGCTCTCGATGTTGCGTACGCCGATCTTCGCCAGGACTTGGTAGCGGCGCTCCATCTCTTGAACCGCCCAGAAGAGCGCGGCGGAAGCCCGCTTGGCATCCGTCACGACGGGTGCGACAAGATGTGGGATCTCGTTGAACAAGACGAGCTCCACCATCTTCGGATCGATCATCAGGAACTTGACTTCATCGGGACTGGCCTGGTGGAGCACACCGCTGAGCAGGCTGTTGAGGCAGACGGTCTTCCCGGACCCTGTGGCCCCGGCGACCAACAGATGAGGACATTCTCGGAGGTCCGCCACGACCGGCTGGCCCGAGACGTCTTTGCCGATCGCCAGGCCGAGCGGTGAGGCCAACTGCTGGAATTCGCGCGAGGCGAGTACTTCCCTCAGGTAGACGACGGCCGCGGTGGAGTTCGGGACCTCGATCCCGACGAGTCCCTTGCCAGGAATCGGGGCGACGATGTGGCAGTTCGCCGCCTTCATCACCAAGGCCAAATCATCAGCCAGTGACACGATCCGCGTGAGCTTGACGCCAGGGGCGGGTGCCAACTCATAGCGAGTGACCGCCGGCCCGCGGTCGATATGGACACACCGCGCCTCGATGCCAAATTCTTTCAAGGTATCCACCAGGATCTTGGCGTTGACCTGCAAGTCTTCCCCCAACTGCCGTTCAGAGATCGGCGGCGGGGTGGAGAGCAAGTCCAGTGGTGGGAGCTGGAAGTCGCTCGGAGCCTGTCGGATTTTCGGAGGCGTCTGGGTGGGAACGGAGTGGAGTCTGGGGGTCACGGTTGAGCGAATGCGCGCTGCAGGAGATTCGGATGGACGAACACCGACGGTGGGGGTGGGGTGCATCGTATCGATCGTGCGGGAAGTTCCCCGAGTGGCTACGGGGCGTTGTCGGATCACCGCCTGGTCTAGAGATTCCGCGGTGTCGGGGGCTGACGAGCGGCTTCGCCACTGCGCGAGCGCCTGGATCAGTTGTGTGACCACCTGGCCCACGCGTTGCGGAATGGTCATCCGATCGGCGATGAGGATCCACGACAACAAGGCCACGCAGGCCGCCAACAACCCCGTGCCTGTCGTCCCCACGTAGTACCGCCCTGCCCTCACCACGAGATAGCCGATCGTCCCGCCGGCAGCGGTCTGTTGCAGGGGATCAACAAGCCACAGCGAGACCAGCACGCTCAAGCTCGCCAGCAGGAACACGCACGCCACCGTCCGCGTCAGCCAACGGGTCGAGACCGACTGGCCACGCCACGACCACACCGCCCACCAGCTCATCAAGAGCGGAAGGACCAAGGACACCCAGCCAAATCCCGCTCGACCCACGAACCCCAGCCACGCTCCCACCATGCCCCCGATATTGCGAAGGGGAACATTCGGTTCAGAACTGAGGAGTGGAAGATCCGCGGGATGATACGACACAAGCGCCAGCAGGACGAACACCCCGACCGTCGCGGCAAGGATACTGCTGAGGCGAGCCGTCAGATGCGACGGAATCACCGCGCCTTATCCCCCACGCTGGGGGCGGGCTCTACGGCCCGCTTCCTCGACAGATTGACCCGGCCTTGCTCATCAATTTCAATCACTTTGACGACGATCTCATCGCCGACCTTGACGACATCTTCAACGTTCTTGACGTACTTGTCTTCCAGTTCGGAGATATGCACGAGGCCTTCTTTCCCGGGGAGAAATTCGCAGAAGGCACCGAAGTTCATGATCCGTTTGACCTTCGCGGTGTAGACTTTTCCGACCTCGGCTTCCGCCGTGAGGCCGCGGATGATCTCAATGGCCTTGTCGGACGCCGTGGCATCCGTGGAGGCGACGGAGACGCTGCCGTCATCTTCGATGTCAATCGTCGCCCCGGTCTCCTCGATGATCTTGCGGATGATGCGGCCCCCCGGTCCAATCACATCGCGGATCTTGTCCGGAGGAATCTTCAGCGTCACAATGCGCGGGGCGTAGATCGAAATGGAGGTGCGCGGTTGCGCAATCGCATCAGCCATCTTCTCCAAAACCCCCAGACGAGAGGGGTGGGCTTGCGTGAGGATCTTCTCGATGAGCTCAAGCGACAGGCCCTCTGGGAGCTTCACATCCGCTTGCAAGCCGGTCACGCCGGCGCGTGTGCCCGCGATCTTGAAATCCATATCGCCCAAGTGGTCTTCGAGTCCTGAGATATCTGTCAAGACCGCCGCCCGAGCGCCTTCCTTCACCAATCCCATCGCCACCCCGGCCACCGCGGCCTTGATAGGCACGCCGGCATCCATCAGGGACAGGGTCCCGGCGCAGACCGTGGCCATACTCGACGACCCGTTCGAGGAGAGAATATCGGAGACGACACGAATCGTATACGGAAAGACGTCTTTGGACGGCACCACCGGCTCAAGCGACCGCTCGGCCAACGCTCCATGGCCGATTTCCCGCCGGCCTGGCCCTCGAATGGGACGGACTTCCCCGACGCTAAAGGGCGGAAAGTTGTAGTGCAACATGAAGCGCTTGTAGGATTCGCCCTCAAGCGCCTCAATCAACTGTTCATCGTCGCTGGTGCCCAACGTTGTCACGGCCAGACTCTGAGTTTCCCCGCGCGTAAAGAGCCCAGAGCCGTGCGTGCGAGGCAACACGCCGATTTCGCAGGTGATTTGGCGGATGTCGGTAGAGCGACGCCCGTCGATGCGCTTGCCCGTGCTGAGAATGTGTTCGCGTACCGTCTCCCGTTCAAGCATCCCAAAGGCTAATTCGACATCCTGCAGTGTCGTCCCTGGCACCGCCACGCTGTTGAGAGGCGCCAACGCCTCCACGAGCTTCCTTCGCAGTTGGTCCAGGGCGGTGGCCCGCTGCTCTTTCGACATCACCGTGCCATTGATGCGCTGCAATTCGGCCGAAGCCCGTTGGCGCACCGCGTCAACGACGGCACTCTGGGGTGCGTTGATGGTCAGCCCCGTTGCCTTGGGCTTGCCCGCCTGTCCGACGAGTTGCTCCTGGAGCTGAATCAGGCTGCGCACATGGTCATACCCGAACCGTAAGGCCTGGAAGACCTGCTGCTCGGAGACCTCTTTGAAGCTCCCTTCCGCCGCCAACAGGCCTTGCGAACTGCCCGCGATGACGATATCAAGAAGGCCTGCTTGAAGTTGTTTGTAGGTGGGATTTACGATGAGTTGACCGTTGAGCAATCCCACGCGCACCGCCGCGACGGGCTGCGGAAACGGCAGCGACGAAAGTCGCAGGGCCGTCGAGGCCCCAACCACCGCCAACACGTCGGGATCGTATTCTCCATCAGAGGACAGGACCATCGCCATGATTTGCAGATCATGCTGGAACCCGTGCGGAAACAGGGGACGCAACGGTCTGTCAATGAGACGCGCCGTGAGGATTTCTTTTTCGGTGGGACGCCCTTCTCGTTTGAAAAACCCGCCGGGAATTCGGCCCGCCGCGTAGGTTTTCTCGCGGTAATCCACCGTCAGGGGGATGATATCGATGGCATCGTCCAGGGGGGTGGGAGCGTACACGGCCGTGACCAGCACCACGGTGCCCCCTTGTTGGACGACGACGGCCCCGTCCGCCTGCCCAGCCACCTTGCCCGTTTCGAGCGACAGCGTGGCGGCGCCCAGTGATGTGGAAACTCGGTGGGTCATCCCCGTGTACCGGGTAACCCGTTAGCCCGTTGGCCCATTGCTGGACACCGGTGCACAGGCGAACGGACACACTGGCACACGGAACTCATTTGCGAAGGTTCAGCGCGTCCAACACCTTTCGGTAGCTGGGCTCATCGTGCCGTTTGAGGTAGTCAAGCAACCGGCGCCGACGGCTGACCATCTGGAGGAGGCCTTGGCGGGAATGAACATCTTTCTTGTGGCGCTTGAAATGCTCTCCCAGGGCATTAATGCGCTCTGTCAGGAGAGCGATTTGGACCGGGGGAGACCCTGTGTCGCTCTCGTGCCCCTGAAACTGCTTGATGAGGGTGCTTTTCTGAGGAGCTTCGGTCGGCATGTCTCGTGCAGTAGTATACTTCTCCACGAACGACTCGTCAACTGAGTCACGCATGTTCCCGTGTTGCCGATGAGACGATGGCGCGGAGCCACGGAAGACGAGAACAACCAAAAGGCAGCCTGTAAGCCGAGTTCTGTCCAGCACTAATTTTCGTCTGAAAATTAGTGCTGGATGGTCATCCATCTGGGTCCAACCTTGCGGCTGGACTCCTGCGGCCTACCTCCCCGCCACCTCGGTGTCAGGCACCTCGCTTCGCTCGGAGCCAGACACCTCTGAGAGGAATTTGGGCGGGCCACCCAACAGGCGGGACGTTTGGCCTTGCTCCGCGTAGAGATTGCCGCGTTTCACCCTTCGCCACGATGTGTGGCGGAGACTCGTCTCTGTGGCTCTGATCCGCAACCCTTGCGGGTTGGTCCTGCCGTTAGCAGGATACGCTGCCCTGTGGAGCTCGGACTTTCCTCCCCGCCCTTTTGGGTGTGTCGGCTGTTAAGCCTTCGTGATCCAAAAGGGCGGGGCGACCATCCAACTGCCCTTCGGTTGTTCTCAAAGATCGATGCGAACTCGTCGCCACAAGATCACAGGTCTTAACTGTAGAGCCCCACGGCTTGACAGCCGTGGCATCTTTGTTGACTTCGGGGGGGCGGAACCCCGCCGAAGCAGATCCCTTCGCATTCCTCCACGGCTTCACAGCCGTGGCTTCCTGCGAAGGCGGGGTGAACGGTTCACGTTGAACTGTCCACGGTTTTCAAGGAGGTATCAAAGCGTGCGGCAATGGCTTCAGCCGCCAGCCGATCAGCCTGCCGATTGGCAGTACGATCAATATGCTGGATGACGAAGTGCTCGAAGCGCATGGTCATGGATTTTGCCAAATCGTAGAAAAGCCGCAACGTATTGTCACGCACGTGATAGGCTCCGGTGAGCTGCTTGGCCATCAGCTCGCTGTCCGTCTTGACGACGAGAGACTTGATACCTCGAGCCTGGGCCTCCTGTAACGCGTATACGAGGGCGAGATACTCCGCCACATTGTTCGTCGTTTCGCCGAGATACTTGGACAACCGAATCACTGGTCGTCCCTCTCCATCGACAAACACGACCCCCATCGCCGCGGGACCAGGATTGCCTTGGCTGGCCCCATCAATGTAGGCTTCGAGGGGTGACGTGGACATTGCTGGATGTTGCCCGGAGCCCTTGACTCGGCTCAACGACCTACCTCGACTCATCAACGTACAAAATCCGGTTGCAACTATCACAGGTGACCAGTTTCGCTTTGAGGTAGGCTTCGTTGACGATCTGCGGAGGCTGCACCATATGGCAGCCGCCGCAGGACTCCTTGATGAGCGGCACCATCGCGATCCCCTCGCGACTGGCCAGGATCCGCTCATAGACGAGCAACATATTCGCCTCCACCGAGGGCGTCAGGGTCTGCCGCTGTCCCTCCAGCGAGGCGATCTGGCCCTCAATCACCGTGAGCGCCTGCGCGACCCGGACCTCTTCGCGTTTGAAGGTCTCCTGTTGCTGCACCGCCCGCCTGAGTTGCGCTTCATACTCGCGTTTCGTCTGATCAATGGTCTCCAAGATACGGAGGATCTCTTCCTCGAGCAGCGAGGCATCCGCCTTTGACTGGTCAATCTCGTGCTGGATGGCACTATACTCCCTGTTGGTCTTCACCTGAAACAACTGGGCCTGGAGTTTTCTCACATTGGCCTCGCGCGTGGAGAGCTCAATCTCTTTCTCTTTGTGTTGAAGCTGCGAGGCCTTCAGGTGGGCTTCAATGGCCTTGGCCTTCGCGTCTTCCTCCGCCATCGCCTGGCGGGCTTGCTCAAGCACGAGCGGCTGTTGGCGCTGCTCGTTGTGGAGTTGAAACAGCTCGGCATCAACGGTCTGGAGTTTGCGAAGGGTCTCAAGCCAATCTGCCATTCACGTCAAGAGATGCCCCTCCGAGTTCTCCCCGGCTCGCCCTTCGACTAACAGCCTCGTTCTCAACGACACGACCAACCACCATGGGCGGTACAGAATTCGGCGCCTCCGCTCGTTCCACTCGCTCCGGTCGCCGCCCGCCCCTCCCGAGGAGCTCGCCGCTCCTATTCATCCCCGGCCCGCCTCTGAAGAACCTGGGCGATACAGGACTCGAACCTGTGGCCTCTACCATGTGAGGGTAGCGCTCTAACCAACTGAGCTAATCGCCCATTGCCTACCACATGGTTGTGCACCATGCTGCACGCAACACGGCCGGGGCGGGCGCGGCTCACTCATCAACGAAGTCGGCACTCCCTTCTCCGCCCCCTCGTCTACTCCTTTGGGCGGATTCCTGCCCGACCCTCATTGCACGGGGCAGGCGGGCGCCCCTCGCGGGTTCTGCGAGAGCGGAGATTCCTCCACCGCACGACAAAGAGTGGGCCGTGGAGGAATCGCCGCCTCCCCCAGCACTAATTTACCACTGCAGCTGAGAGTGACGAAAATTAGTGCTGGGTCCGGTCGGCGCCCGCCCCATCGCTTAAGCGCAGGGCGGATCCGCCCCCCAGATTACAACGATGAGGCGGAGATCCCTTTCTATTGAGCAAATGGGCCGGGAAGGGATCGGTCCCTCCCCCAGCACTAATTTACCAGTGCAGCTGACGATGATGAAAATTAGTGCTGGGTCCGGTGACCGCCCGCGCCTCCAAAGGATGTCGCCGCTCGCTATTCGCTCGCGGCTCCCTTAATTGTTTGTCGGCGCTCCCTTCGATCCCTCTCTGTTGAGCAAATGGGCCGGGAAGGGATCGAACCTCCGACCAACTGGTTATGAGCCAGCTGCTCTACCACTGAGCTACCGGCCCAACCTAAATGTGGAATGGCGCATACGGAATTCGAATGTCATACCGACGACTCCGTCTTCCTCCGTTCATCCCGCATTCCGAATTCCCCCCGGCCCGCAGATCGGGGTCGGGGCGGGTGCCTTCCGCATTCACACGGCCGAGCCCTTCTCAGTTGAGAAGGTCATCTCGAGGAAGTTTCGCAACCGTCGGCTGCGGGTGGGATGGCGCAATTTTCGCAACGCTTTGGCTTCAATTTGCCTGACGCGCTCTCGGGTGACGTTAAACATCTGCCCCACCTCTTCGAGGGTGCGGGGTGAACCGTCCTGCAATCCAAACCGCAAGAGCAGCACCTGCCGCTCACGATCCGACAGGCTGGTCAGCACCTCTTCGATCTGCTCCTTGAGCATGCTGTATGCCGTGGCATTCGCCGGTGAAATCGCCCGTTTATCTTCGATGAAATCCCCAAAGTGCGTGTCCCCATCATCCCCGATGGGCGTCTGGAGCGAAATGGGCTCTTGAGCGATCTTCATAATGCCCCGCACCTTGTCAACCGGGATGCCCGTCGCCTTGGCGACCTCTTCCGCTGCCGGCTCGCGCCCCGTCTCTTGCACGATGGAGAGCGAGACCCGGATGAGTTTATTGATCGTCTCCGTCATGTGCACGGGGATGCGAATGGTCCGAGCCTGATCAGCGATGGAGCGGGTGATCGCCTGTCGAATCCACCAGGTGGCGTAGGTGGAAAACTTGTAGCCACGCCGGTATTCGAATTTCTCCACCGCCTTCATGAGGCCGATGTTGCCTTCCTGGATCAGATCCAAGAACGAGAGCCCCCGGTTGGTGTATTTCTTGGCGATGCTCACCACCAGACGCAGGTTGGCCTCAACAAGGGCCTTCTTCGCGGCGGTGTATTCCGCGTCGGCTTGACGAATGGCTTTGGACGCTGCCCGCATCGCCTCAGGACGAGCCGCCAAGGTCCGGAGTTGCTCCCGTCGCAAGGCGAGTAACCGGCGTCTCTTCGCCAGCGCCCCCCGCCCCCGTTTCTTCTGGGTCAACTGCCGGTCAGTCGACTCCACCGTCCGGAGAAACTGTTCCAAGCGCCTGACAATCCACTCAATCGCGCGGATCGTCAGATGAAACTCCGCCAGCAGCTTGCGAACCTTGACTCGGGCACGCGCTTTCCTGAGACGCTTGCGCAAGCGAACCAATTGCGCGACGAGCTCCTCTCGCCTGAGGTTCGGATCATCCTTCACATAGTCTTCAGGATTCAACCGCCCCTCGATCAGCATATCCGTCAGGATCAACAGCTCCCGCCGGACAAATGGCAGACGCAAGACGTGATCGCGAAAGGCCAGTTCTGTCGCTTCGATTTTCTTGGCTAAGGTGAGTTCTTGCTCCCGGGTCAGCAGCGGAATCTGCCCCATCTGTCGCAGGTACATCTTCACCGGATCATCCAACTGCTTGATCTCTGGGCCTTCCTCTTGCTCCCCCTCTTCGCGCTCCTCGGTCTGCTTCGCAACAGGTCGGCTTGAGGGTTTATTCACGATCTC
>Ga0114945_10001209_pt1 | contig 16167 bp, 16 predicted proteins | sample OV2TP3_FD_87194 | JGI IMG/M metagenome (GOLD analysis project Ga0114945, IMG submission 87194) | Hot spring microbial communities from Beatty, Nevada to study Microbial Dark Matter (Phase II) - OV2 TP3 | ecosystem: Environmental > Aquatic > Thermal springs > Hot (42-90C) | place: USA: Beatty... | reverse complement strand
GCCATCCGCGAGTACCTGCGGGAGCACAACAAACATCCCAGTCCTTTTATCTGGACGGCCACCGCTTCCACCATCATGCGCAAGATCAAACATTGTAAAGAAGCGTTAGAAACAGGACACTAGCTCGGGCAGCACCACGCGGTCAAAGGCATCGTGGCCGACGTAGCCCCATGCTTTGGCCGTGCCCCAAATCGAACGCAGCGTCATGACTACGTTGCGCAAGGTTTTTGCACTCACTTTCGGTTGCAGCAAAGAGACGAACTGCTGGACAACTTCTGGCCCTACTTCCCGTAGTTGCATCTTGCCAAAGAACGCGGTCAAGTGGCGTTTCAAGTGCGAGCGAGAATTTGCGGCGCTGGAAGGTTTCCAACTCGGAAGAATCTTCGCCTTCCAACTCCGCGCAAACTGCTCGAAGGTCGCTGTAGGCCGAGCACGATACGAGGGAGAGTTGATTTCAGTGAGGCGAGTATCCAACTCACGCTGAGCCAGCTTGCGGGTTGGAAAATCCGACAACGTGCCGAGCACTTCCGCGCGCCGGATTCGCCGCACTTGCCCATTCTCGATAACGTCCTCACGCCAACGACCTACCCACACCCTGCGCCGCTTGCCGCGCCGAAAAAACAGAGACGCTTTCTGGTACCGACGCCGGGCCATCGAGCCTCCATGCCCGATGACCTGTTGCTCCTTCGTGGCGAGATTAGCAAATGTCGGTGACCCAGGGAAAGGCAATTCTCGAACGCAGGGCAGCTCGGGGTTCTGGGTAGCATTAGCGCGCGAGTTTTGGATGGTTCGGTTCAAGAGAATCGTGGCCTTTTCAGTTGGAACCACGCTGGTAGACAGGAAGCATCTCGTAACGGTCGGCGTCGGGATCGTATCGGTTGATTTCGAGAACCTCAGACACAAAACGGTGTCCGGGGCGGCGTTCGAGTTGAACGACGATGTCGAGCGAATCGCCGATGTTGGTCTTGATGGCACGATAGGGCAAATCAATCCCGCTCTGCAGGACACAACTTGTGAAGCGTGCGATTCCCTGCGAGGCGGAGCTTGCGTGAACGGTGGACAGAGTTCCTGAATGGCCGGTATTGAGAAGTTGCAAGAGGTCGAAAGCTTCTCCGCCACGAATCTCGCCCAGAATGATCCGGTCCGGGCGGTGGCGGAGTGCCGCTTTGAGAAGGTCTCGAATGGTCACGGCGGGAAAGGCGGGTTGAGCCTGGCGGGCCTCGAATCGAATCAGGTTGTCCTTCCTGATCTGAATCTCGGAGGTGTCTTCGATAATCAGGACGCGCTCGGCGTTCGGGATAAAGCTTCCGAGAATGTTGAGCAAGGTGGTCTTGCCCGTTCCGGTTCCGCCGCTGAGAAGGATGTTCCTTCGCGCGAGCACGTAGCCCTCAAGTAAGCGGGCAATGTCCTGGGTGATGGTGCCGATGCGGATGAGGTCCTCGATTGTGAAGTGTCGTGTGTTGAACTTGCGAATCGTGAGCGTGACTCCGGCTAGGCTGCAAGGGGGAATGACGGCGGCTACGCGGCTGCCATCGGGGAGGCGCGAGTCAAGAATGGGTTTGGCTTCGGAGATGTCGTCACCTAAACGGCGAGCGATGTTCTTGACGGCAACCATAAGAGACTTGTCGCTGAGGCTGTGGCCTTGAATCTCCTGCAGAACGCCGTCGCGCTCGATGAAAATGCGGTCAGAGGCGTTGACCATGATCTCGCTGATATTGGGGTCCAGAATAAGGTGCTCGATAGGCCTGAGGAATGGCAGGATCATTTCGAAGCCGGTCATTAGATTTCTCCGCGCGAGAGCTGCTCGAAGTACGAGCGGTTCGGGTCGTTGTAAAAGGGCTTGAGGTAGCAGAATGTGGGTGGCATCGGGTTCAGGCCGTCATAAGGGAGGACGACAGCCTGTGCGTTCTTGAGTTCAGTGAAGGTCTTCGTGTCGAATCGAAAGTCTTTGTGCGTGTTGTAGCTCTTCGATGTGGTGACGTTGGCCCGGTCGGAGAGCGTCTTTCCTGTCAGGAAGCTCACGCGGGCGTCGTGCCCACTTTCGGAGATGTTGTAGCTGACCTTTAGCTGGTCTTCGCGCCCACAGAGCTCGCTTGCGGTTTTCGCGGAGAAGTCGTCCGACAGAGCGAGGAAAACCTTGGTGCGAAAGGTCTGGAGGAGTGTGCGCCAACTTTCGCCGGGCAGGCTCGATTTGAGCGAACTTATGCTCTGCGTGGCGATGATGGGGATGCACTTTGGCTGGCGGGAAAGGCTGAAGAACTTCTCATCGCCAGTAGGCTCGTTCTCGCCCACGGTTGCGAAATGCTGGTACTCGTCACACAGGAAAAGAACCTGGCGGAAGTGTTGATCTGTATGTGCTTCCATCTGGGGCACGCGATTGAGAACGGCGCGTTGAAAGTCGAGTTTCAGCATGACGCCGATCGCGCGTGCGAGACCTGAGTTCATTCCGATGGGAAAGTTGAGAGCGCACACCAAGCCGTTTTCGATGAGCCAACTGAAGGAAGGCAGGGGCTTGCCGTATCGAAAGTCGGCGTTGGCCTCGGAGTCGTAGCACTCGCGTGGCGGACAGAAGGTACGCTTCACATCTGGGTTGTCGTCAAAGAGAGACAAGAAAACCGAGATGCCTTCGACAATCGAGGTACGGAGTTTAGGTTCGATCCTTCGCCAGTCGTTGTAGAACCAGCGTTTGACGGCCTCAAGTTGCTCTCGCTTTCGCGCGTCGAGATGGCTGTCGGGCCGTTCAATGGCTCGCCACGCGACGGACTTGCTTTTGAGGTAATCGCGGAGCTCAGGTGAGTCAGGGGCTTTGTAGACCGCCTCATGCTTGTCGAATTCGAAGTCGAAGGTTTTGAGATCGCTGACGTGAGCGGCATAGGCGTCGGGTGAAAGCGTGAGGAAGGATTCTGGTTCGAGCCTGCGTTCTGCCTCGTGAATCTTCTTGTCCAAGAGCTCGGGCGAGATCGCACACTCGTAGACATCGAACAAAGTGACGTAGTCGTAGGCGACCTTGTGAAGCAGGATGATGAACTTCACGAGGTTCGTGTAAGCCTGCTGCCAGAATGGCTCCTTTCCCTTTCCGAAGAGGTTGTTGAGGAGAGAGGCGATACTGTAGGCGAGGGCGTAGGCGTCCAGGTCGTTGTGGAGCGGGTTGTATCGATATTCAGAATGAAGGCTGATTTCGACGTAGTCTTCGGGTCGCCCGTGGCGTTCGAGAATGCCCTTTACCTTGTGGCAGAAATCGCCTTTGACTTCGAGCACCAGGGCACTCATGCGTTCCGTCTTGCTGTTGGCGTTGTAGGCGAGGAGTTGTTCGGCGAAGGGATACATGCAGCAACTGGTCTTGCCGGTTCCCACTGCGCCCAGAATGGCGATTCCGGTGAATAGTCCGCGCTCGGGAATCGTGAGCCAATACGGCTGCTCGGCGGGGCCGGGTCTGCGGGGATTGTGAATTTCACCGATGACGAGAAAAAGGCGGTCACGGTTACACGGCTCTGGGTACGGTGGAAGCGAAGCAGGAGCGATGCGCCGTCTGGCCTTGAGAGTGAAGATGTAAAGGCCGGAGAGAAGAAGCGAGTAGACGATGTAGGGCGTAGTGAAGAGCATCGCAATGTAGGAGTACAAGGCCCCGCGAAAGACAAGCGGGGCCCTCTGAGCGATGAGCCGGAGGTAGGGATTGCCCTCAGGGAATGGCATGAGGAAATAGAGGGTCATCCCGGTGGCCGATGCCAACAGGAAGGCCACAAAGTTTTTCGAATTTAGGACTCGCTGAATCATGGCTTCTTGGTTTTCGGGTGAGCTTCAAGTTGAGTTGGAGTCTGGGGCGTTGATTGCGGGCTTGGCCCCTGTGGTGATTTCTGAGCGCGGAGCCATTTCCGAAAATCGTGGTCTTTTTTGAACACGAGCCTGAGGGCCGAGGCAATCACATGGTCCACGGTGCTGTCGATGAAGCCGGCGTAGGTGTCGAGTGTCTCCAATAGCGGCATCTCCAGGCGAATTTCGCGTGTGACGATTTCGGGCGGTGGCGCGGGCTTTTTGATGATTGGCATGGTTGTTCTCCTAGGTTGAATTGGTTCTGCATCAAGGACGCGGGCAGATAGAAGACGCGAGTCTCACCAAAGGGCGGGAGCGACCCCCGAAGCCCGAAGGGACTGGGGCCGCAAAGCGGCCCGAAAGGTGGGGTCGCTCCCGCCCTTTCGAGTGTCTTGCCCGCGTCCCGTTTTGGGTGTCTTCTCGTCGCATCGCATTGTCTGTCGGGCAGTTAGGTCTGGGCGGTATAGAGAACCGTCCAGAGAGTCGTCCAGAGAACCGTTTTCAGGACGGTTCTCTAAGGAATTGGGAGTTTTGGCCGAAGGGGGTGTAGTCGCGTGGCAGAACGAAGGTCTCGAAATGGATCTCTTGCCCGCGCCCGGCTCCGCGTTCCAGTTGATTTGCGAAGTCTCTTTCCGAGAGCTTGCCAGCCTGCCACTTCGCGTAGGCAGAATCGAAGAGTTCTCCCGCGAAACACTGCTTGGCGTGGTTCAGAAATTCGAGATCATCGTTCGAGAGGGCCTCGTACCGCTTCGCTTCCCACGACGATCGGAGCCGGAAATAGCGCGCGACGTGGGCCGAAAGCTTGCCCGGCTTTGTGTTTAGACGCTCCTCGAACATGCGCCTGGCTTTCGGAAACAGATGCGCGTGGGGACTTGCGAAAAGGAACGCGAAGCGCGGCAAGCGGCTCAGGAAAGCGGCATAGGCCAGGAGATGAGTTTTGAACCCGGACAGACTTTCGAAGCCGGGGTCAATGTAGCTCAAGGTGAGGAGAGGCTGTCCCGCTACTGTGGAATCTAGGAAGAGCGGAAACTTGTCCACGAAGTAGCGAATTGTATCGGGAACGTGATTGCTACCTGCGTAGGTTCGGCTGGGCATTTCCTGGGGCGGGATTTGAAGGCGTTCTTGAAAGTACTGGACCTTGTCGGATTCGCCCTCGAAGTAGTCGTGGTGAGGATGGGCAAGGATGAAATCCAGAATGGCGAGACGTGTCTTGACGTATTCGAGCGAATGAGCGCGGCGATTGCGAATGTTCTCCTTGCGAATCGCCCGGTAAATCGGTTTGTGGGTCAGGTGAAAAACCGGCGCGTTACTCTGGTACCTGCGCTGATTGGCGTGTTTCCGCGCAATGAGTTTGGCCGTAAAGCCGGTAGGGACGCAGCCAGACTTGGTGTTTGTGAATTGGCAGAAATGGGGTTGCGTGAAGTAGCCGGAATGGGTGGCCACAATGTATAGAAAACGGGCTTCGGACTGCGTATAGCCAAAGCCGCGCAAAGCCTTGATATGTTCGGGCAGGATTTTCATAGGGAGAGAATCTCGGTGATGAGTTCGGGGTCTTGAAGGGCTGCGCGGAGCCGGGGCGCGTCGTCGGCAGGAGCGTAAATGGAAAAGCCGGCTTTGGCCTTTTCAGCGATATGGTGGCCACGGTAGTCCTTGGTGGCGAGTTCCAGGTCTACTCGCGCCTGCTCATGCTCACGAGTTTCGTATTCGATTCGAAGGTCGGGGAGCGGAATCTTGCCGTTGACAACCTTGAGTCCATGCGCCTGGGCGATGTGCGCTTTGGCTTTCGCCCGGTCTTGTGGTGCAAAAGACTTGAGCTTGGCCAGTTCCCGGTAGATTTTCCTTTTCAGTTCAAAGTCGAGGACCACTCGCAGTTTGGTGCCGCCCTGGGCGGTGATTTTGTCTGCTGCCTTGTGAAAGAGGCGATAGAGCGCAGCATCGTGCTTGGCTTCGCGCGGTTTGACAAAGCCATGGTAAAGCGTCTGGTCAGTGTCGAGGCCCTGTGGTGCGGTGCGTTCGAGAAACTGCTTGGCGTCGCGGGTGAGCGTGAGTAGCTGGTCCTTCTCAGTGCCGTCGAGCGTTCGGCGTCGAATGAGCCCCTGCGCGGTGAGATTCCTCAGGTCATGGGTTGCCCATTCGCGGTCACCCTTGTAGAGGACCTCGGTTAGGTCGTCGGTGCGCACGGAACGGAACTTGGCGATTTCGATGAGTGCTGCGACTTCGGAATCCCGGAGATGAAATGTGCGGCCTTTGTCGCGGTGGGGTGTACGCAGTCGCGAAGCCTGCCTAGGGTCTGCTGGGGAGGGAGTTCGCGCGTGGCTTTGCTGCGCGTGTCCACCTGAACCACGGCCCGTAGGCTGGCCCTCACTTTCGATTGCGCGGTAAAAAGTGGGTTTAGGCGAGAGTGCCGGTGATCGCTGGTCGTCGGGTTCAAGCTGGCGGGAGCGAGACACGGTTACTGCTCCTGGTCGGTGAGATCGGTGGGCAAGTCCGCATGGCCCACATGGAATTGCTTGTCGATGTGAGAGAGCTTCCTGCCGGTGTCTTTGAGGAAGAATTTGCGGTTGAGGGCAAAAGCCGCTGCGAAGACATTTACGAAAAGGGCTGCCGCAAAACCCAAAAGAACGGTGCCGTAGTGGCGAAAGAGCACCTGCCTGTAGGGGACAAGGAACTTGAGCTCGTCCATTAGGAAAAAGGCAAGTCCCAGCAAAACGGCCAGCGTGATGAGGAGGGCGTTGGCAACCATCGAAGAGCCTTTTGAACTGATTTGGAGTTCAAACCCGTTTCACCTTGCGGATGATTGTGCTAACGGAGTCTTCTCGGTGATAGGCGCGGGGATTAGAGAGATATAGAGCCTCTTAGCTGGCGGCGCTCAAACCAGAGAAGCTCAATTCCGAGTGAGGAAAGTAAGGACCGCACATTGGCTGGTGGTTCGGAAGGCAGCAAAACAGCAAGGTCTACTTTTTCGTGGGTCTTGAAGTATGAGAATCGATAGTCAAACAGTTGTCCGATCGCTTGCCGTATCTGGGCTCGACCGCTTGGCCCTACTGCGGTCGTCTTTGCCTCGATGAGGAGATGGCGCCCGGGCCTCCAGTTTTGGACGAGTGCGTCGAACCGATCTTCTTTTGCCGTAATGTGACGCCAGAGGAGATAGTCGCGCAAGCGACGAGTTAGGCGATTATGCAACCTGCGAATCCGGATTCTGTTTGCGACAATCCGGGCAAAACTGCTGAGCTCGGATTTCAAGCCGAGGTCCCTGTACTCTTCTTGAGATTGTCTGGTGCGAGGAATCCTCCTCTCTACCTTGGAGAAATCCTCGGTTTGTGAGTATACGTCCAGGTCAAATGAGTTTTTCACGCCATAGAGCCCAATGAGTTTGGAGAGCGTGACTGCACCCTCAGAATCTTGACGTTCCCCGATGGCTTTCAATAAGCGCTGCGTCCGCCTGTTCATGATTGGAAATTTGCGAAGGGGATCCAAACAGGCCAAGGCGGGAGTAAGACCATTCAGTGGAGAGACCTTCTTCCCGTTGACCGAGATCTCTCCAAGACCAGCAATCGAGTCGACGACTCGTCTCACCTTGTTGATCGCAGGTATTCGTCTTGACGAGACCAGTTCGAAGGCTCTCGCTATTGCACCGGAGTGTTTGTGAACGAAGGTGATGGTTACGCCGCGCAGGGAACCGTAGTAGCGTGTGATTCCCGTATGGCTGCGCACGAGTTTCAGCGGCTTGGTCAGCGCAGGAAGCTTCCGACACAGTGCCTGTGCAAGCTGTCGATCCGACTCATATCTAACTCGCGAGTACTCCGCTAGTTTTAGATTCCGCCATTTCCGTGTCGACTCAAGGCCAGTACCCTTCCCAACATTTGTCCAAGCGGATTGGACGAGCAAGGAGACGAATGTTGGGTCGTGGCGAACAGTTTGGGGCGCGGCGGCCCACAGGGCGCGGATGAATCGAGCGGTTCTAAGCTGGTCCTCTACCTGCTTGCGTTGCTTTGCAGTTCTCTGAAAGTTTGGGAGCTTCATTTGGTCGCCGTGTCAATACTCCGGGCTGCCCATCCAAGAGTCCTGGTGGAGTTTACTTGAAGGCTTCGTCTTCGCGGAAGTAGGTGATGGCCATGCCGAGAGGGTTGATGGGGATGAGTTCGTTCGGGACGTTGGGCCGGAAGACGAAAACGAAGTTCGCTGTGTAAAGAACGCGCTTGATCTCGGAGCGGTCAACCGGAGAGTAGTACACCATGTAGAAATCCACGCGGGCTTTGTAGGGCGTGTTGTGCATGTCTTCGAGCGCCACTTTCATCACGTCGATGTCGATCTCAGGGGTTGAGGCGTTGACGAGAAAAGTTTTGATGACGTCGCTTCTTTTGTAAGCGTCGATAATTCCGCTGGCGAGCTTGCCGTCAAGGAAGTAGAGGGCCTTTGAGAAGTCGTTGTTGATGGTCTGGCGGCTGCGGCGGTAGTAGAGGGTGCAAAACTGAGTCAGAAAATACTTGGCCTCGGCGTCCTGGGGTTTGTATTCGAGGTTGTGATAGTTGATGGCCTCGGCCCGGCCCACGTCGTCAATGCGAATGACGAGGGGCCGGAAGTTCTCAAACGTGCGAGCGGTCTTGAGGTTGAGGAGGACGAGTCCTCCCGCAACCAGAGCCAACAGAACGAGGGCAATCTTCAGATAGGTGTTGGTGACCATAGGATCGCCGTATTGCTCCAGGTAGAGTCGCTTGGCATTCTCGAAACGCGGGTCGGTGCTCATGGCAGAAGTCCTCCCAGAATTCCGCCGGAAGAGTTGCCGGAAGCCCCAGAGAAGATGTGGTTCGTGAGGGCAGGAATCTTCAGCAGGGCGTAGATGGCGGCCAAGAAGGTAATGAAAAGCACAGGGAAGGCTTGCATGAGTTCAGCGGTGGAGATTTGGCCGGCAGGTTGCAAGCCGAGAATTCCGAGAATCAGGTTTGCGATGACAAAGACGACTGCTGCCGCAATCACTTGGTAGAAAGCGTATTGCATGAAGGCTTTGAGCCAACCCCAGAAGAGCCATTCGAGCTTGGGCACGATGAAAAATGGAATGAATATTGGGCCCACAAGGACGCAGACCGCTGTGGCGATAAATCCGTACGCGATGATGACGATGGCGAGAGCTTGCGCGGTGGCGAGCAAGATGATGATGACGGCGTAGACCACGGTTCCCACGAGGTCTCCCCATCCGGGCGAATCAATGCGGCTCTGGAAGTCTGTGACCCGCTCGATGACAACCTGAAGCTGTGCCTGACTGATGCGGTTGGCGAGAAACTGTGCTTGATCGGTGATGAGATTGTGGAAGCTGACGCCAAAACCGGGGATAGGCTGGCTGTAATAGTTGACCATCGCGAAGCCGAAGCTGATGGTGAGCACGAGGCTGGCGAAATTGGCGAAGTGAAAGCCGCGATGGCCGCTTGCAGAGTCCAAAGCGGCTTTCACTCCAAACCAGACAACCAGGATGGTGGCAAAGGCCCGGAAGAGATTCTGGCCCATAGCATCGAAGAAGCCGAGGTTCTGCTGTAGCAGATTGGTGATCGCCTGGAGAATGAAGCTGAGGTAGTCCTGCTGCACGGCAGTGGCTCCTTCGGTGAGAGGTCGTCACAGACGCTTCAAGGCATACGGAAGTTCTGAAGCGTCGTGGTGAGGGTGGAGGTGACCTGATTCATGTTGTTCGCGAGGTTGGCGCGGCGAATGATCTCCGCGTTGATGGAGTTGGTGAAGGATTCGCGCTGTTGCTTGGCAGCAATCACCTGCTGCTCAAGCAGGGAAAGCAGGAGTTTGTTGGAGTCCTGAAGCGTGCGGAGCGTCAGGACGTTCGTTGCGTTGATTTTGTTGAGAACGGAGACTTCGGAATTGAGGTTGGGATTGCTGGAAAGGGAGTCTTGTTCGAGGTTGTTGATTTGGTTTTCGACCGTCCGAGCGTTGGCGCGGATCGCGCCGATGGCGGACATGGCCGTGGTGTTGATTCCATCGGAGAGCTCAACGGTCGCGTAGTGCGACTTGACCCGTTCGAGTTCCTGCGGAGTCATGCTGGCGAGGACCTGAGGGTTGTACTGGAGAAGCCGAGTCGTGGCCCCCGCGTAGCCGGTGGTGACGGTCGGAACGGCCCCGGAGTTGACGCCGGCAATCCAGGTGGCCGTATTGCCGAAGGTGTTCGGAGCGGCGGCGTTTCTCCAGGTGGAGAAAGCGGCGCGGTACCGGGCCGGCATGTTCTGGATGCTGCGAGCCATTTGAACGGCGAGGTTGTACTGGGCGACGAGCTGGGTGTAGCTGTTGCGAAGCTGGACGAGGTGCTGCTGCAACTGAAGGTAACGCAGCACGGCGTTGTTGTAGTTCGTGGGGTCGTAGACGATGCCGCCGAAGCCGAACTGCGCGTGGGCCAGCGGCACGCCGACGAGGGCGAGAAGCAGGAAAAGCGAAACAACTTTCTTCTTCATTGATTCCTCCTGTGTTGTTGCAGGATTTGGGCTCGGGAGATTGCTCAGCGAGTTCAGAAGTTGGGTGAAGTGGCTACTGCCTGGTATTCGGGGAGAAAGAGGTCACCCGCAAGATAGACTTTGACGCGGTGCCCCTCGCGGATGGTTAGAGTGGGCAGGATGTTGAGGAACTTGTCGAGGATTCGCTCTGAAGATTGAGCGAGGCTCTGGCCAACTCCCTCGCGCATCCTATCAGTGCCGCTCTGAGTAAAGGCGTTGCCGGTCCCGATTTGCGCGACACCGCCAAGGGCTCCGATGGCGAGAGACGCACCAAAGATACGGGCGTAGTGGTTATTCACTTTGTCGCGCAGGCCGGTCTCCCCGATCTGATTGAGGCCCTTGAACTGGTCGAGGTTAACGGAAAACCCGTTGGGCATGATGAGGCGGTGGAAGATTACGGCGAGCCGGGACTGGCCGAACGCTTCGACCCTCTTGGCCTCACCGAGGATCTTGGTGCCTGCCGGGATGAGCACGTGTTGACGGTCGTGTGAGTAGAGGTCGGTTGTGAGAAGGCACTTGACGGGGCCTGAGAACTCACCGTCGAGGCGATTGATGAGGACGGCTTCGAGAACGGTGCCTTCGAAGACGACGTGGGTGTTTGGCTCCCGAGCCTTACCGGCATCTTGGGTGGAGCTGGCCGTTGGTGAGGGCTGAGGCGAGGGAGAGTTGTTTGCCCCGCTCTGCGGGGATTGGGTGCTTGGGGTTGGTTGCTGAGAAACCTGCGGAGGAAACGGAATGGGTACTTGGAGGAGTTGGGCGAGTTGGTTGAGGTCCGGGGCCGGCGCAACGGCTGTGGGATTGTGGACATCTGCGCCGTCGCGCACGTCCGTTGAAGAGGCAGAGTTTGTGTTGGACGCACCCTTGCGGTAGCTCAGGGCGACGTTGGAAGCAAAGAGAGACGTGTAATTTCGCCGCTGTCGTTCGACCTGAATCGGGTCGGGCGGCGGTGGAGGCGCATCCCCCGCGTAAAGGTGAGCGGGCGGCTGTGAGTCTGGCGGGAGAGCGCCGAGAAGGTGCTTCTGCTGGGCGAGGATGGCGGCCTGTTGTTCCTTCTGGAGTTCCTGAATGCGGTTTTGTAGGTCGAGAATCTTCGCCTCATTGACTTCCAGCGGTGGAGGCGGCTGCACAACGGGTGCTGCCGTTCTGGTCGCTCCGGGAGCCTTCTTACCTCCCGTAAGCCACATGATGAGCAGCATCAAGACAGCGATGCCGATGATGACCCAGGATTGGACGTGCTTGGGCATGAGGCCGGGCGGTTTCGGCGACTCATTTTGGACCGCATCATTGGGCTGTTTGTTCATCTCATCCTCCCCGGCGTGGCTGGGACTTGCGTTTTTGTCGCTCATGAGAATTCGCGTTATGAATCTCATTGCTGGCGGATAAAGGTGAGCTTCTGCTTGCCGATGGTCAGGTACCCGGCGTCCAGAATCTTCGGGATGACGTAGACGCCTGCGGCGAGGTCAAAGTTGACGAGGTTCGGCTTGCCGTCCTTCATCTCATAGATGGTCGGCTTCTCGGGTGCGCCGCTGATGATGTAGGTGAAAGTTTCATCGTGATAGATGGCCGAGATCATGAAGGGCCTGCGCGCACCCTTTGCGTCATAGCGGTAGTCGAATCTCAGCTTGGTTGCGTACTCTGCTTTGTACCGCTTGACGTGTTCGGCGGCCTCTGCTTGGGCGACCTGCACCTGCTCGGCTGCCTGCGCCCGAATGGTTTGAATCTCGTTCCTCAGGGCTTGGACTTCCGCGGCTCGAACATACCCGAGCGGCGCGGTCTTACCTGCGATGCTCGATTGGTCCTTCGGTTCGACGAAAACCTTCGGGTCGGGTTCGGCACCGGCGTCGCTGCCGATCTCGGTGAGAAGAAAGGAATAGACATGGCCGCTCGCGGTGATGAGGTTGAGATTACTGCGAATGCCGGCCTGTGCGGGGTGTATGTAGCAGAGGTTGTGAACGCCATTGATGACCCAAAACTCCTTGTCGCCGGTGGTGAAGTCCAGAATTTCCTCGCTCTCCGGCAGGATGATGACTGTCGAGAAGCGGAGTTTGGCGCGGATGGGAATGATGTCCTGCTCGGAATACTTCACAACGCGTGCGCCGCTTGCTTGCGCGTTGGCGGCGGTGGGCACAAGGCTGAGTGCGCCCAGAATTGCGAGCGCCGCTGCGAAACTCGAAATGCGAACTAGGCTGCCGAATCTAGGATTCATTGGTTGAGTCTCCTGATGGAAGTTTTTTGCTACTGCGGAAGTCTTGCAGGAAGCCGATTGATGGCCCAGTGGCGGGCGAGAAGGATTCCGGTGGCCAGTAAAGCACAGGTGGGCGGCAATAGTGCCGGTGGCAAATCGAGGGCAAAAAGCCAAGATGTGTCGGCGAGCAAGGCCGCACCTGAGACAAAGAGAAGGCACAGAATCAGGGACGCGAATGCGGTCTTCATTGCGCTGTGCCTGCGAGGACTTCCAAGCCCTTTTCAAAACCGAAGGCCTCAAAAGCCTCCCGGCGCTTGCGGTTGTCGAAGGGGTCGTTGGTATAGAGCCAGTAGCTTTTGGGATCGACCGTAAGGTTGGCGACCTTCGCGAAGTCCGGCGTCTTGATGAGTAGCTGCTGCTTAGGAACGAGCGTCGAGATGAGCTCGATTTCGTTGTCGTTCAGGTGGAACTGCTCGCGGTAGAGGGCGCGGTCCATATCCGGGTTGGCGAGAAAAATCTTGGTGGGGCAGCTTTCGATGATCACGCTCAAGATGTCGGACTTGCGGAGCTCGTCGAGCGACTGCGTGGAGAGAATCATGGCGGCGTTCTGCTTCCGCCAAGTCTTGAGTGCTTCCACAATGTAGCTGCGGATGCTCGGGTTCTTGAGGAAAATCCAGGCTTCGTCAATGAAGAAGGCTTTGAACACGTGGGTAATGCGACGGTCGCAGATCGCGGCGTTGGCCCGGTGGAGAATGTAGAAAAGCAACGGTTCGAGGACTTCGGGATACTGGCTCATGCCCTGGAAGTCGAAGCACTGGAACGTGGAAAACGTGAGGGTGTCTGCGGAGTTGTCGAAAACAAAGTCGAACTGGCCGCCCTTGATCCACTTGGCGAGCCGGTTGGCGAGTCCACGCTCCAGCGTGTTGGCGAGAACGCTTAGCGTTCGTAGCGCGGGGTCAACTTCGTAGAGATTTTCTATCTGTTGATACAGGTCGCGCTCTTCAGCCGGTGTGACAGGGGCCGAACCGTGCGCGAGCACTTTGACGAACAGTGTCAGGAAGTCGAGATTCTCCTTGGTTGGTGGGAGCGAGAAGGGATTGATTCGGAAGTCCGGGGAATTGAGCCCGACTCGGACGTAGGAGCCGCCGAACAGTTGCGTCAGGCTCTCGAAGCTCCCGCCCAGATCGAAGATGAACGTATAGGGGCTGTACTTCTGGAGGTTGGTGATGAGGAAGTTGAGCAGAAACGACTTTCCAGAGCCGGTGCGGCCCAGAATCATTGTGTGGGCGACGTCGCGGTGGTGGAGGTTCAAAAAGTAGGGCGTGCGGTGGTTGGTTTCGAGGACAGCTAGGTATTCCTGCCTGAGGTGTTTGTTGAAGGGCTCACCGCAGTGAAGGGTGAAGAGAAATGAGTAGTCCGCGTAATTGGTGTTGAGCAGGTACATGGAGCGGAGGTTGAAGGCATAGTTGCCAGGCACGGCGGCGAGGAAGGCATTCAGGAGGTTGTATCGCTCCTCGTAGAGCTGTGCGTCATAGACGCTGAACACCTTGTAGAAGTCCGCATAGGCGCGCTCCACTTTGGCCAGATCAAGGTCATAGATCACGACAGTGAGCGAGAATTGCCCGAAGTAGTTCCCGCGAAGCTCAAGCTCCTTGATGCTCTCTCCAAGCTCTCGAACCTGGGCCTCCTTGGAATCGTCCACGAGAACATCCTGAGGTGGGGCATCCGACACGTTAAGATGGCTGGCGAGAGATCGCTTGGTGTTGTGAAAGTGCCGCCGCCTCGCCTTTCATTACGAATCGTCCGAGCTTGTGCCAAGCGTGAAAGCCTGCCACGTGGGTAGCGGTTGGCTTCTGCATCGCAATCAGCATGATGTTTCTCAGGCTGTAGCGGTGGAACTTGGCCATTGCCGTCAAGTAGCTGGTGAGAGTTTCGCTGCGGCCTTCGTTGAGCGCAGCGATTAGCTGCTCGATGGCCTTGCTGGTGATTTCTTTGATTTTTTCGTTTTTCATTTTGCGTTCTCCTGCGAGGTGATTGGTTCCTTCACCCAGGACAGAGGAACCAATCACCGAGCCCACAGGAGACCGCAGAGGGGTTTCAGGTCTGAGCGGCTGGAGCGGGTGTGCTAGCGGAAGCCGTAAATGAGTCGAAACCGGTTTTTGTGAGACTCAGTTACGTAATAGTTCCAGGCGTTCTTGTTGGGCGGATACACATCGAAGTTTCTTCGGTTTCAAGTGGTTCGGTAGTCTTGGCCGGACTTCGGAAGTCGTCGCGCACCGAAGTTTGGGACCATGATTGGGACCAGGATGGTTGAAGAACAGCCGGACGGCTCTGTGTTTGAGCCACCTGCACCGCCCGCAAAGTGCCGATCAGTACGACGAATCGCATCTTCGCTTGATAGCAGCACGGGGGTGGCGGGCAGACCGCGTTGCGGCCTGCCCGCTGGCCTTTTGCCGTGTTCCTCGTGTCGCCTAGTCTTGGCCCGTGAGCTTGGTGCGCGTGGTCACCCAGATGTCGAAGAAGGGGCTGCCTACATTGCCATCCGGCCCCGTCGGCGTTTCACGGCGGAAGGCGGAGAAGAAATACAAGGCGGTTCCGTCGAACGACAGCGACGGCCGGCCATCGTGGTAGTCGCTGTTGACACGTGGCCCACCCGCCATGGCATTCACCACATCCAGATTCTCAGGCACACCCCACGGATCGGTGGTGCTGGCGCGCGTGGAAACCCAGATATCTTCGGCTGGCTGCCCCCCTGGGCCGAACTCGGTAGGTGGGTGTATCGCTGAACCCGGTCGATTGGAGATGAAATACATGGTAAGGCCATCGCGACTGATCGTCACCTGTGTCTCAGTCGACATCGTGTTCACCGTGCCGAATACCAATTCCGGAACGGGGACAGCAGAGCCAAAGGTGCCGTCTGGTTGCAGAGTACTGACATAGAGGTCTTGGTTCCCGGAGCGGTCCGAGGCGAAGTAGAGGTAGGTCACACCTGTGGCTTCATCCTCGTAGACGAAGGCAGCCTGGTCGTTGGCCGGGCTATTCACGCCGCTGCCCAGGTTCACCGGTTGTTGCCAACCCATGGGACCGAAGTCCTCGCGCTTGTTCTGGCGCTTCGAGACGTAGATGTCGCCTCGTCCAAAACCGCCGGGACGATTGGAGCTGAAGTAGAGGTAGTGACCATCGATGGTGACGAAGGGCTGGCCCTCGGTCCGGTTGGGACCCGGAATGTTTATTTCTGGGCCCAGCCTTTGTGGAGTGCCCCACGGTTCCGTCTCGCTGCTGCGTTTCGCCACCCAGATATCTTGCGGAGTCGTTTGAGGCGCCCCGAAGCCTTCCAGGAGAGAAAAGTAGAGGCTTAGCCCGCCCTTGGTGATGAACGGTTGGTACTCGGGGAGAATGGTGTTCACCGGCGGACCGACATTGACCGGCGCCGACCAGGGGCCGAATTGCTGCCCTGTCGCCGGAGTAGACGTGAGCAAGGTCGCGGCCAGCAGAGTCCAAACGAAAAACGTTGTGTGTTTCATAGATTCCTCCTTTTCGCGCTTCGTCTTCAATGTGAAGTGCGCGCCGGCGCTGACCTTTGCAGGGCTCGCCGGGAGAATCAATGCAGGCGGGATAAATTGTCGGTGAAGCGATAATTGCAAAGAGGCCAGCGAGTTAGAGGCTGGGATAACGGAACAATGCTGG
>Ga0114945_10001207_pt1 | contig 16184 bp, 23 predicted proteins | sample OV2TP3_FD_87194 | JGI IMG/M metagenome (GOLD analysis project Ga0114945, IMG submission 87194) | Hot spring microbial communities from Beatty, Nevada to study Microbial Dark Matter (Phase II) - OV2 TP3 | ecosystem: Environmental > Aquatic > Thermal springs > Hot (42-90C) | place: USA: Beatty... | reverse complement strand
GCCTTCCATCGCCATGCCCGCCATCGCCGCCGGCGGCGCAATCATCTTGCCGTGGTCCATCCCGGCCATCGAGCCGCCTTCGGCATGCATCGGATCAAAGGAGAGCGTGCCGAGCGTCACCGGCCCCTCCTTCGCCTCGCGCAGGTCGAGCAGGAGGTCGAGCCGTTGTCCGGGCGAGATGAAGCTCTGCTCGATTCGCTGGGGCGAAGCGAGCAGCCCGCCATCCGTACCGGCGAGGTAGAAGCCGAGCTTGCGCCCGCCCTGCAGGAAGGCGAGCTGATAGGTGCGCGCATTCGAGCCATTCAGGATCCGCCAGCGGTAGATTCGGCGCCCAGCGGCGATGAAGGGTTTGTCGGTCAGATTGACGAGCAGCCGCTCGCCGAGAAAGCCCTGGAACATGGTCTCGTCCGAGACCTCGTATTGCAGCCGGCCCTGCGCGTCGAAGCTGCGGTCCTGCAGCACCAGCGGAATCTCGGTCTCGCCGAGCGCGAGATCGAGCGCGCGCCGCAGCGCCGCCTCTTCCTCGTCCTCGACGAACAGCAGGCTTGCCAGCCCGTGGTACACCTGCCCCGGGATATAGCCATGGGGATGCGGGTGGTAGAAATACATCGAGGCCCGGTCCTGCAGCCTGAAGGCGTACTCGAACGCTTGGCCGGGTTCGGCCACGACGAGCCCGTTGCCGTCGTTCTTCGCGTCGGTGCTGAGGCCGTGCCAATGGATGATGGTGGGCTCGTCGAGCTGGTTCACCATGCGCACGCGCATCTCGTCGCCGCGGCGCGCGAGGAGCGCCGGGTTGAGGAAGCGCTTGCCGGCCGAGTCGGCCGCGTAGGCGAGGTACGGCGTGCGCCTGCCCGGCAGCACCTCGATCTCGGCGCGCGCCACGCGCACTTCGCGGAAATCCGAGGCGTTCATGACGCCGTACAGCCCGCTCGCGCCCGGCAGCCGCAGTGCATTGGCGAACGCTGCCGCTTCGCGCTCGATCGCTGCAGCCTCTCCCGCCGGCGCTCCGGTGTGAGCGCGCCCCGTCTGGGCGAAGGCGAACCGTGTGGCGTAGGCGGCGCCAAGAGCGGCGGCACCGCCGAGAAACATCCTGCGCGAGATCATCGCTCCGGGATCTGCGCTTTGCTTGCGTCTTGCGGCCCTCGGTGCGCCATGCCGCAGCATCCGCCCATGGCACCGCCATGGCGCATGCGCGAGAACAGCCACACCGCGCCGATCGCCAGCGCGAGCCAGATCCAGTTTTGCGATAGCCATTCCATGACGTAAGCTCCTTTCGATTAATTGGGGTCGCGGCGGCTGAGGACGGGCTGCAAAGCGAGTCCCATCTGCCCGCCTTCCAGCGCGCTTTGCAGGCGCTCCGCCGCGCGCGGCAGGATGCCCAGCGCGACGCGCTTCAAGCGCAGGCTGTTGGTCAGCACGAAGACGCTGGAGAGTCCCATCGCCGCGCCGGCGAGCACCGGGTTGAGAAGCCAGCCCCCGAACGGGTACAGGGCGCCGGCGGCCACCGGAATCAGGACCACGTTGTAGAAGAAGGCCCAGAACAGGTTGACCCGTATGGTGCGCAAGGTGCGGCGCGCCACGGCGAGCGCTGCGGGAATGCTCTGCACTTCGCTGTTCATGATGGTGACATCGGCGGTCTCGATCGCCACGTCGGTGCCGCTGCCCATCGCCAGCCCCACGTCGGCCTGGGCGAGCGCCGGCGCGTCGTTGATGCCGTCGCCGACGAACGCCGTCCTGCCCGCCTGCTGCTGGATCTGCACGACCGCCTGCGCTTTGCCCTCGGGAAGCACTTCGGCAGCCACATGATCGATGCCGAGCGCTCGCGCGATCGCCTGCGCGGTGTGGCGGTTGTCGCCGGTGATCATGGCGACCTGTATTCCCATCGCGTGCAGCTGCGCGATCGCTTCCCGGGCGCCCGGCTTGATCGGGTCGGATACCGCCAGCGCCGCGGCGAGGCGCCCGTCGATCTCGGCGTACAGCGGGGTCTTGGCTTCATCGGCCAGGCGCCTCGCGACCTCGGCGAAGGCGCGCACGTCCAGGCCGAACTTCACCATGTAACGATCTGCGCCCACGTGCACGCGGCGGCCCTTTACCGTTGCCTCGACACCGAAGCCCGGCACCGCCTCGAAGCGTTCCGCTTCGGCAATATCAAGGCCGCGTTCGCGCGCCGCCTTGACGATGGCTTGTGCAACGGGATGCTCGCTTTGAGCCTCCGCGGCGGCGACCAAGGCGCGCACCTCGGTTTCATCGAAGCCCTCCGCGACGACGAGATCGGTGAGCTCCGGCCTGCCGCGGGTCAGCGTGCCGGTCTTGTCGAGCGCAACCGCCTTCACGTGGCTCAGGGTCTCGAGCGCCTCGCCGCGGCGAAAGAGCACGCCGAGCTCCGCCGCGCGTCCCGTGCCTACCATCACCGCCGCCGGCGTCGCGAGCCCCATGGCGCAGGGGCAGGCGATCACCAGCACCGCGACCGCATTGACCAGGGCAAAGGTCAGCGCCGGCGCCGGGCCGAAGGTTAGCCACACCGCCGCGGTGAGCGCGGCGATGACGAGCACGATGGGCGTGAACACGGCGACCACCCGGTCGGCGAGCGACTGGATGGGCAGCTTGGCGCTCTGCGCGCCCTGCACGAGGCGGATGATTTGCGCGAGCACGGTATCGGCGCCGACCGCTTCTGCGGTGAACCGGAAAGCACCGTTCTGGTTGATCGTTGCCCCGATCACCTTGTCTCCCGGTTGCTTCGCGACCGGGATCGGCTCGCCGGTGATCATCGACTCGTCCACATAGCTCGAGCCGCTGGCGATCGTGCCGTCGACCGGAATTTTCTCCCCGGGCCTCACCAGCACCATGTCGCCGGCCTGCACGTCCTCGATGGGCACTTCCGCTTCCTTGTCATCGCGCAGCACGCGCGCCGTGCGCGCCTTGAGGCCGAGCAGCTTGCGGATCGCGTCGCTCGCCCGGCCCTTGGCCACGGCTTCGAGGAACTTGCCCAGGAATACCAGCGTGATCACCACTGCCGCGGCTTCGTAATAGGTATGGCGGGCGTTCTCGGGAAGGAGCTGCGGGGCGAAGGTCACCACCAGGCTGTAGAGGTAGGCGGCGCCCGTTCCGGTCATCACCAGGCTGTTCATGTCGGGACTAAGATGGCGGTAGGCCTTCCATCCGGCGACGAAGAAGCGCCTTCCCGGCCAGATCATCACCGGCGTGGCGAGCGCGAAAAGGATGAGATTGAGAAGCGGCTCGCTCAGGCCGACCGAGGCGAGCCAGCCGTGGAAAGGCGCGTAATACATCCCCATCGCGAGCACCGCCAGCGGGGTGCTGAGCGCGACCCCGACGAGGAGCTCGCGGCGCATCCGCGCGAGGTCGCGCTCCCTTTGCGCCTCGCCGGCATCCGTGTCCTTTGCCGCTTGCGCAGGCACCTCGTAGCCCGCCTCGGCGATCCGGCGGCGAAATTCGGCGAGGCCCGTAGTGGCCGGCAGGTAGCGCACGCGAGCGCTTTCCGAGGCGAGGTTCACGCGCGCTTCGAGCACCCCGGGCAGCTTGGCCAGAGCGCGCTCTACGCGACCGACGCAGCTCGCGCAGCTCATGCCGCGGACCGGGAACTCGATTTCTTCCACGACCGGGGCGTACCCCGCCTCGGCGATGGCGGCTGCGATCACACCGGGTTGCGCGGCTTGCGCGTCGTATTCGACGTGCGCACTTTCGACGGCCAGGTTGACGCGCGCCACGGCCACGCCTTGCAGTGCTTTCAAAGCCCGCTCGACGCGCATCGCGCACGCCGCGCAGGTCATGCCGCGGATACCGATCTCAAGGGTTTGCATGGTCGGCCATCCTACCCCATGGGGGTGGGTATTGTCAAAACTCGGAAAATCAAGGACAATGTGACCTTTACTAACACCCACCCCTGGAGGATAGCATGGCGATCACCTTGCAAGTTGGCGGCATGACCTGCGAGCACTGCGTGCGTGCGGTGACCAAGGCGCTCGAGGCGGTAGCTGGTGTCGACAACGTTTCGGTGAACCTCGCGGGCGCTCGCGCCCAGGTGGAAGGCGCAGCCGATCCTCAGGCGCTCCTCCAGGCGGTAAAGAGCGAGGGCTACGAGGCGAACCTGGTGGCTTCGCAATGAACGACGTGGAAAAGCACGACCACGCCCATCACGCCGGCGGCCGGCTTTGCATGCCGGAGGCGGCGCGCAATGTGGTCACGCGCAGGCTCGCCATCGCCAAGGGGCACCTGGAGAGCATCCTCCAGTCCCTGCAGAAGCACGACGTCTATTGCGTGGACGTGCTGCGCCAGATCAGGGCCGTCGAGGGCGCACTGCAAAAGGCCGGCCAGATCACCCTGGAGAGCCATTTGCGCGCACACGTGGCGACTGCCGCCGAGCGCGGCGACACGGAAACGATCGTCGAAGAGCTGATGGACGCGCTGCGTTACCGGTGAGAGGCCAGATGGAACAGGCAAGGCTTGCATTCACGGCGGTGTACCTTAAGTCGAACCACGGCTACGTCGGCTTCATCGAGGAGCTGCCCGGAGTGAATTCGAGCGGCCGCACGCTCGAAGAAGCGCGCAAGACACTGCAGAGGCTCGCGGCCGTGGTATTCGACGAGGAGCGCCGGGAAGCCGAGGCGCTGATCGCCGGCAAGGAGGTCGTGCGCGAGACCTTCGTCGTGCTGATGCCGGGCCCGGACTAGGAGAAATGCATGGACTCGGACTACGGCCTGTGGAGCCTGGTGATCATCAATTCCGCGGTCTTCATCATCTTCGCGCTCAGCTTCGCGACCCTCCGCACCAGGCGGGACTGGCGCTCGTTCGGCGTCTTCTGCGCCTTCATCGTCGCGCTGTTCACCGAGATGTACGGCTTCCCGCTGACCATCTACCTGCTCTCGGGCTGGCTCGCGAGCCGCTATCCCGAAACCGATTTCCTGTCTCATGACGCCGGACATCTTCTGGAGGTGCTCTTCGGCTGGCAGGCGAACCCGCATTTCGGCCCGTTCCACCTCGCCTCCTACGTCCTGATCTTCGCCGGCTTCGTGCTGCTCGCCAAATCGTGGGGCATCCTGTACGAGGCGCAGCGCCGCCGCGAGCTCGCGACGAGCGGGCCTTATGCGTATGTCCGTCATCCGCAGTATCTCGGTTTCATCCTGATCATGAGCGGCTTCCTGCTGCAATGGCCGACGCTGGTGACGGCCGCGATGTTCCCGGTCCTCGTCTATATGTACGCAAGGCTTGCCCGGTCCGAAGAGCGCGAGGCGCTGGCGCGATTCGGCGCGGCCTTCGAGCGCTACGCTGCGCGCACGCCGCGTTTTTTCCCGTGGTTCGACAGAACGACCCGCAGAATGAAAACAGGCGCATCGGCCACTAGGGCGATGGGCGCCTGCGGTAGTGAAAGGAGGCAATGAAATATGCTTTGTTGCGTAGGTTTGATTGGAGGCATGGCCGTAGGTCAGTACTTGGGTGGACCTTGGACGGTGATCGCGCCAGCCGCAGGGTTTGGGATTGGCCTGGTCGCAGATATGAAATTCATGAAAGGATTTCATAAGAAGGGAGATCAGCACACAGCCCCTGGCGAGCAGGATGCGAAACGTTTGCCGAGAGCGGCCCGCAAAGCTTCGCCGGCCGTCTGAGACGGCGCAACGACTCGCAGGACGAGGACAGGCATGTCCGGCGCCCGAAGTCGAGCCCTCTCAGCGTTCGCCGAAGCGCTCGCCGCCGCGCTCGACGCACGCGATCGTGGCCGAAGAGGGCGTCCTGCGAGCCATGGTCGCCGCAAAATGCGGCGACGCCAGTGCAGGTCCCCAGGCGGTTACTTCAGGTTCCAGCGGAATACGCGCGGCGAGGGCTCGCCGGCGCGCTGCAGCCGCAGCTCGAGCGCCGCGGGTGCCGGGGCGATGGCCTTGAAACGCAGCACGCCCTTGCGGTGATGGCCTCCCGGCGGGTCGCCCTGCCAGGCGACCGGAGCCGCAATCGTGCCGGCCGCGTGCAGGCTGGCCGATTTCGCCGGATCGTCGTTGAGATCTTTCGAATGGGTGTCGAACACGACTTCGAACTCCCAGACCGGCCCGGAGAGCGCTCGCGGCGTCGCTTTCACCGTGACCCCGGCAGCGGAGCTCGACTGCGCAGGGAGCGCGCCGGCTGCGGCGGCCGCGGGCGGCAGCGTGACCACGAGGCATGCCAGGAGCGCGATCAGGCGGCGACGCATCTGGCGTGCTCCCGCGTGGCGTTGAAGAGGTTCCTGCCGATGTAGCCGATGCCGGCGGCATTGAACGCGAGGCCGACCCAGAACAGCTCCACCTGGTACTGGGCGGCGAAAGTCACCAGGCCGGTCGCGCCGAGCACCGGCGCGGCGTTGGCGAGGTAGTGCGCGCAGCACGAGACCATGGCGGCGGTGGAGGTCGTGCCCGTGGTCGTCATCAGGGCGCGCGGGCCGGCGTCGCTCAGGACCTGCCGCAATCGCGCAAATAGCGCGACCTGGACACCGAATCCGGCGCCGAGGGCGATGACGTAGCCCCAGTAATCCTTGAACTGGGCGAGGGTGAATTCCCATCCGGAGACCGCCGTGAGAAGGGCGAAATAGACGGCGAGCAAGGCGCCGAAGGACAACGTGCCGAACAGTGCGGGATTCATCGGGCGATTAGAGCCTCGATCCGCGCCGATCATTTGATCTGGGTCAAGCATCGGCGGCCCGATGGCGTCAAGCTTCCCGCACCATGGCTGGCCACTATTTCATGATGCGGTTCGCCGTGCTCGGCGCCGCGATACTCATGCTCCTGCTGTTGCGCCCGGCGTGCGAGTTGTTGCCCACGCATGCCACCGTCGCCGTCGACGCGGCGGCCTGCTGCACAAGCCTCAGCCATGGGGACGCCTTCGAAACCTCGGATCTGGCGGCCTCCGGCCCAAGCGGGAACGCGCTCCCTGGTCCGCTCGCCATGGCGTACCTCGCCGGCGCCGCGCTTTTCGTCGGCACGCCGCTGCTTCTCGCGAGCGGCGCGCTTCGCACGCGTTCGTTCTACGCCCGCTCGGCGCGAATACTGCGCTGACTCCCGGCCGCGCCGGAAGGCGCAGCACCCGTTCAATCTGCAACGCGAACCGTGAGCGCTTCGGCGCAAGCGGTCAAAGCCGCAAACACTATGCAACGAAAGGAGATTCGCACATGAAACGCACACTGATCAGCGCCGCCGTGGCGGCTGCCGCAATGCTTTCTGCACCCGTTGGCGCGCAGGGAATGATGGGCGGCTACGGTCCCGGTTACGGCATGGGCCCGGGAATGATGGGTGGTTACGGTCCCGGCCATGGCTACTCGGCGCTCAATCTCAGCACGGAGCAACGCGCCAGGCTCGCCGACATCGAGCGCGAAGTCTCGCGCAAGCAGTGGGACGTCATGAAGAAGATGCACGACCAGGACTTCCACATGCACGATCTCTTCGGATCCGGCGCCGTCGACGAAACCAGGGCGCGCAAGACGTATCAGGTGATGTCGGAGGCCCACAAGGAGATGTTCGAAACCATGCTCGAGGCGCGCAAGCGCATCGATTCGGTGCTGACGCCCGAACAGCGCGAGCAGCTGCGCCGCAGCCGGTGAGCGCCATGAAGGCATCCAAGTCGACCACGAACTGGACGCTTTACTCGCTGATCGCAATCACCGTGGTTGCGATCGGCTTCGGCGTCTATCGCTCCCGGCAGAGCGCCGCAGCACCGCAGGCACCGCGGCAGGAACAGGCAGCCCAGGCCGGCAGCCTGGTGTCGCTCAGGCCCGCCATCGATCTCGGCACGGTCTCCATGGCGGCGGGCAACGTGCCGTTCCGCTACCTGATCAAGAACACCGGCGCAGGGCCGCTCACGATCAACCGGATCTACACCTCCTGCATGTGCACCAATGCCACGCTGGTGATGGCGAATGAGCGCAAAGGGCCGTTCGGCATGCCGGGGCACGGCGCGCCTCCCCCTGCGGTGAAGGCGCTGCTTGCCCCAGGAGATCTGGCCAACGTGGAAGTGGTGTTCGATCCGGCGGCCCACGGGCCTTCGGGCCTAGGGCGCATAGAGCGCACGGTCACGCTGGAGAGCGCTGACGCGCCGCCGCTCGAGCTTCGCATGGTGGTCATGGTGAGGCCGTAAGCGGACATGAACGCGAAAATCGCCGCGCTCGTCGGCGTCGGCCTGCTGCTCGCCGGCGCGGCGGTCTTTTTCAGCTCGGTAAGCTCCAGCTCGGCCGCTCTCTGGGGACTGTCGAACCAGGGAGCCTGGCTGCTGCCGCTGGTAGCCGTCGCGGCGCTGGTCGACAGCATTAACCCCTGCGCCTTCTCCATCCTGCTCGTGACGATGGCGTTTCTCTTCAGCCTCGGGAAGCTGCGCTCGAGCGTGCTCGAGATCGGGGCCGCCTACATCCTGGGAATTTTCCTCGTCTACACGCTGATCGGCCTGGGCATGCTGCAGGTGCTGCACCTGTTCGACACGCCGCATCTCATGGCGAAGCTCGGGGCCTCGCTGCTCGTCGTCCTCGGGCTGGTGAGCCTTGCCAACCACTTCGTCCCGGCGTTCCCGGTGAAGCTGAGGATGCCGCAGCTCGCGCACGGCAGGATGGCCGCGCTGATGGGAAAGGCCTCGCTGCCCTCCGCCTTCGTGCTGGGCGGCCTCGTCGGCTTGTGCGAGTTCCCCTGCACTGGTGGGCCCTACCTCGCGGTGATCGGGCTGCTGCACGACCGCGCCACGCACGCCGCCGGGCTTGGCTATCTCCTCTTCTACAACGCGATCTTCATTCTGCCGCTCGCGGTCATCCTGCTCCTTGCAAGCGACCGGAGTCTCCTGGAAAGCGTCGAGGGGTGGAAGAAGCGCCATACGGGTGCCATGCGCCTCTGGGGCGGCCAGGCGATGGTCGCGCTCGGCCTCGCGATCTTCGCACTGTAACGCCATGGATATCCCGCAACCGCAATTCGAAGCGCTGCTGCGCAAGGTCGAGGCGCTGAAAGCTTCGAAAGGCGTCGATCTCTCGACCGAGGAGGACTTGAGCATCGCCGTCATGAACCTGGTGAGCCTCGAGGAGCATTTCTTTTTTACCGGTGTGAAGACCGACAAGCCCGAGTACTTCGACCTGCTGCAGGAAGTGAGGCGCTTGCGCAAGGAGCTGCTCGCGAGGCTGATCGACCGGCACGAAGGCGAGACCTGGTGCATCGCGAAGCACCTGCTCGCCACCACGATGCGCCTCATCGAGGTCGGCACGAAGCTCCATTCCGACGGCAAGAAGGCCGAGGCGCTGGAGATGTTCGAGCGCGCGCGCAAGACCTGGTCGCTTTTCTGGGCGCTGCGGCTGAAGCTCATCGATGCCGCGGGATTCAGGAAGGCGGCGGCAGCCGAGAAGCCGTGGACCCTGCAGGACATCGTCGACAAGCTGGTGGACTGCTGCGATGAATAAGGCCGGCGAAGCGACGCTGCATGCCACCCGGTTCTGGCCGCTCGCGATCTTCGTCGTGCTCGGCGTATTCCTCGGGATCGGGCTGACGCTCAACCCGCGCGAGCTGCCCTCCCCGCTCGTCGACCGGCCGGTGCCGCAGTTCGATCTCGCGCCGGTGAAAGGCCGCACGCTGGGACTCGCGAGCGGCGATCTGCGCGGCGAGGTGTCGATCGTCAACGTGTTCGCCTCCTGGTGCAAGGCGTGCCGCGACGAGCATCCGCTGTGGATGAAGCTCAGCGCCGAGCGCATCGTCCCGGTGCACGGGCTGAACTACAAGGACAAGCCCGACGACGCGGCGCGCTGGCTCGGCGAGCTGGGCGACCCTTACACGCGCACTGGCGCCGACCTCGACGGCCGCGCCGGGATCGAATGGGGCGTGTACGGCGTTCCCGAAACCTTCGTCGTCGACAAGCGAGGCGTCATCCGCCACAAGATCATCGGCGCGATCACGCCCAAGATCGTCGAGGAGCGGCTGCTGCCGCTGGTGCGCCGGCTGCGGGCCGAATGAGGCGCGCATGACCGACGCCGCGGCGATCGGCGTGCTTGCCGCCTTCGCGGCGGGGATCGTGTCGTTCCTCTCGCCGTGCGTGCTGCCGATCGTGCCGGGCTATGTCTCCTTCGTCGCTGGCGGCAGCGTCCAGCATCACCGCCACCTGCACGCCGAGGCGAGGCTCGCGGCCGTGGGCATGAGCGCGCTGTTCGTCGCCGGATTCTCGGCGGTGTTCATCGCCTTCGGCGCGAGCGCGAGCGCCCTGGGACAGCTGCTGCTCCGCTACCGGTTCGAGGCGAATCTCGTCGCCGGGGTGATCGCGGCGTTCGTGCTCGGCGTCGCGTTCGCATTCGGCTGGACGCCGCGCATCGGGCCGGTGCTCGGCGCGATCCTCGCGGTGAGCGCCGCGAGCACCAGCGCAAGCGACGCCGGGCTGCAGGTCGCCGGCGGCCTGGTCATGGTCGCGCTCGGGATCGCGATGATCACCGGCCGCATGACCGACTTCTCGCTGTGGCTCCTCGAGAGCTTTCCGGCGCTCGGCAGGATTGGATGAGATGGCCCGCATCGCGACCCCAGGCCGCCATGCGTACCCCTGGTACGTGCGGCTCGTCTTCGCCCTGCAGCGCAGGAAATACGGCGCCGAGCTCGAGCCGGCGCGGCTGTGGGGACGGCTGCCGCGGGCGTTCCTGTTCCTCACCCTGCTTTACCGCTCGATAGACCGCAAGCGCTCGCCGATCGAGCCCGGCCTGCGCGCGCTGGTGCAGGTGCGCGTGTCGCAGATCAACTCGTGCGCCTTCTGCACGGACCTCAACGGCGCCGCCGCGCTCGAGCGCGACGTGCCGCCGGAAAAGCTCGCGGCGCTGGAACGCTTCGATGGCTCGCCGCTTTTCAGCGAGCGCGAAAAGGCGGTGCTCGCGTATGTGGAGGCGGCGACCGATCCGCGCAAGCAAGTGGACGACAGCTGCTTCCGGCGGCTGCGCGCGCACTGCGACGACCAGGCGATCGTCGAGCTGACGGCGCTGATCGCCTTCCAGAACATGTCCAGCAAGTTCAACGCGGCGCTGACGGTGCCGGCACAAGGTTTATGCCACTACGACGAGAAGGGAAGCTGACATGGAGGCGGTAGAAGCCGAGCTTGCCGACCTGGGGCAAACTATATGGGGATACCTCGTGGAGACACCCATGCGTAGAGTCTGGATCGTCCTGGCCGCGATATCGGCGCTGCTTTCGGGCTGCGGCTACAACACGCTGCAGAGCACCGACGAGCAGATCAACGCCGCCTGGTCGGAAGTCCTCAACCAGTACCAGCGGCGCGCCGACCTGGTGCCGAACCTCGTAAATACCGTGAAGGGCTTCGCCGCCCAGGAAAAGGAAGTGCTGACGCGGGTTACCGAGGCGCGCGCACGGGTGGGAGCGCTCCAGGCGACTCCGGAGCTCTTCAACAACCCCGAATCCTTCGCCAAGTTCCAGGCGGCCCAGGGCGAGCTTTCGGGCGCGCTGTCGCGATTGCTCGTGGTCGTCGAGAACTACCCGCAGCTGAAATCCGACGCCAACTTCCGCGACCTGCAGGCGCAGCTCGAAGGCACCGAGAACCGCATCACCGTTGCGCGCAACCGCTATATCAAGTCGGTGCAGGAATACAACGTCACGGTGCGATCGTTTCCCTCGAACCTGACGGCGATGGCATTCGGCTTCAAGACCAAGCCGAGCTTCACCGTCGAGGACGAGCGCGCCATCTCCAAGGCACCGAAAGTCGACTTCGAGACCAAGGGCAAGTGACCCGGGCGGTCGTCTTCGCGCTGCTGCTGTTGGCCCCGTTCGCCGGCGCGGCGCAGCTTGCCGCGCCGCCCGCAGTTCCCGCGATTGCGCGCGTCCTCGACCAGACCGGCACGCTGAGCGCGGAGCAGAAAGCGGCGCTGGAGAAGATGCTGCAGGAGTTCGAGGCGAGAAAGGGCAGCCAGATCGCGGTCCTGATGGTACCGACGACCGGCGGCGAGCCGATCGAGCAATACGCGCTGCGCGTCGCCGAGCAGTGGAAGCTCGGGCGGAAGCAAATCGACGACGGCGCCTTGCTGGTCGTCGCGAAGAACGACCGCGCGCTACGTATCGAAGTCGGCTACGGCCTGGAGGGCGTGCTGACCGACGCAGCGAGCAAGCGCATCGTGAGCGAGATCATCGCGCCGCGCTTCAAGGAGGGCGATTTCTTCGCCGGCCTGAGCACCGGCGTCGACCGCATGATCCGCGTCATCGGCGGCGAGCCGTTGCCGCCGCCTGCCAAGCTGCGTCCGGGCGCCATGGAGGGGATCGGGCAATCGCTGCCGATTCTCCTGATTCTCGCGTTCGTGGTCGGTGGATTGCTGCGCGCCATGCTCGGCCGATTCCCCGGCGCGGTGGTCGCGGGTGGGGCGGTCGGTTTCGTCGCGTGGCTTCTTGCGGGCGCGCTTGCCGTCGCGATCATCGGCGGCGTGCTCGCTTTCCTTTTCACCCTGCTCGGTGGCGGAATTGGCGGATACCGCGGTCATGGCGGCGGGTTCGGTCATTACGGCGGAATCGGGCGGGGCGGGGGCTTCGGCGGCGGCTTCCGCGGAGGCGGGGGATCGTTCGGCGGCGGCGGCGCCTCGGGACGCTGGTAGCGGTGAACTACAGGCGCATTGCACGGCACCTATTCACCATGCCCGGGCACCTGGCGCGGGCTTTCCCGGCCGAGGCGCTGACGGCAATCGAGCAAGCCGTCAAGGCAAGCGAGACGCAGCATTCCGGCGAGATCCGCTTCGCGGTCGAAGCGGCGCTCGATGCCCGGCCGCTTTTTGCCGGCCAGTCGGCGCGCGAGCGCGCTATCGAGGTGTTCTCGCAATTGCGCGTGTGGGACACCGAGCAGAATAACGGCGTGCTGATCTACCTCCTCCTCGCCGACCGCGACGTCGAGATCGTCGCCGACCGCGGCATTCACGCGCGGGTCGGCGCGCGGGGCTGGGAAGACATCTGTCGCGCCATGGAGGCCGAATTCGCGCAGGGCCGGTATCGCGAAGGCGTCCTGCTCGGCGTGCGCTCGGTCACCGAGCAGCTCGCGCGGCACTTTCCGCCCCGACCGAGTGACGCGAATGAGCTCGCCGACAAGCCGGCGCTCCTTTGACGGCTGGTACGAACTTGTGACCGAGCGTAGACTCCAAACCACGATGCGCATGGCAATGAAACTGGCTTTGGTCGTCATCGCTGCGCTCTCGCTCGCCGGGCCCGCGTGGGCGGGTCCTTCACAGGAGGGCGTTGTCGCTGCGCAGTCGTCATGCGACACCTCGCCCGCCGCCTGCATCAAAGCGTGTCCGAGCGCGGCGGAGCTCGCTCTCCACCATGCGCAGTGCGGTTCCGCCGCCGTCTCCACGCAGAGCGACGGCCGCGCGCTTCTTCTGCCACGGTCTCTCCGCGCGGGCGTGCGTCGTGCGGCCCTGGCTCGGGCAGGCCCGCCCGCCTACCTCCGCTTCCACCGCTTCCTCCTTTGAGCGGCGCCTTCGGGCGCTGAAGCCGGCGCGCTGTCGCGCGCCGTTATGCTTGAACCAACGAGAGGACTTCGGATGAAAGTTGCAATGATGGGCGGTGCGGCGGCATTCGCGGCGGGGATCGCGGTCGCTTTTGCGATGCTGCAGCCCGGGCCGCCGCGCTTCGAGGGCGTCGATATCACCGGTGCACCCTGGGGCAAGGGGTTCGAGCTCATCGACCATCACGGCAAGCGGCGCACGCTGGCCGACTTCCCCGGCAAGGTGGTGGCGCTCTTTTTCGGCTACACGCAATGCCCCGACATGTGCCCGACCACGCTCGCGCTGCTCGGCGAGACTCTGAAGACGATGGGTTCGGACGCGAGCGACGTGCAAGGCTTGTTCGTCACCGTCGACCCGAAGCGCGATACGCCCCAAGTCCTTTCGCAGTACGTTCCGGCCTTCCACCCGTCGTTCCTCGGCCTGTACGCCGATGAGGCGACGACCGAGCGCACGGTGCGCGAGTTCAAGGGCTACTTCCACCCCAATGCGCCGAACGAGCACGGCGCCTACAGCGTCGATCACAGCGCGCAGGTGTACGTCTTCGATCGCATGGGCCGCATCCGGCTCTATCTCAAGCCCGATGCGATGACGCAGGAGTCGATCGCACATGATCTGCGGGTTCTGTTGCGCGAAGGCGGGGACAAGAAGTCGTGAGCTCCGCGCCGCGCGCTGCATGGATTTGCGCCGCGCTTGCGGCCGCACCGGTGTTCGGCGCGGGCGACGCCGAGCGCGGCGCGCGGAGCTTCAGCGCCTGTGCCGCCTGCCACACCGTCGAGCCGGACCGGCACCTGACCGGGCCAAGCCTGGCCCGACTGTGGGGCCGCAAGGCGGCGAGCGTCGAATCCTATCGCCGCTATTCCGATGCGCTGAAGCGCTCGGGCCTGGTTTGGGACGAGCGCACGCTCGATGCGTGGCTGCGCAACCCGCGGAAGCTCGTGCCCGGTAACACGATGCAGTTCCCCGGCTTGTCGGGCGAAGCGGCGCGCGCCGATCTCATCGCGTTCCTGCGCGCGGCTTCCGAAGGAAAAGCGGCGAGAGTTCCGAAGTCGCCCGCGCTCCCGGACCTGAGGAGGGCATCGCCGGTTTCGACCGTCGCCGCGATCCGCCATTGCGGCGATTCCTACTTCGTCACCAACGGCAACGGCCAGACGCTTTCGTTCTGGGAATTCAACCTGCGCTTCAAGACGGATTCGAGCCCGAGCGGGCCGGAGCCCGGGAAGCCGGTGCTGGTCGGCCAGGGCATGCAGGGCGATCGAGCCCAGGTCGTCTTTTCGACTCCGGGCGAAATTTCCACTTTCATTCGCGAGCGATGCTGACGAAATTCTTCGCAGGGATTCTGCTTGTGGTTGCGGCCGGCACGGCCGCAGCGCAGCTTTTCGCTCCCGAGGGCCTCCTCGAGCCCGAGAAGGCGTTCCGCATCTCGGCGCGCGCGCTCGACGAGCGCACCGCCGAGGTCGAGTTCAAGATTGCCGACGGCTACTACATGTACCGCGACCGCTTCAGCTTCGCGACCGAATCGGGCAAGCCGCTCGCGGAGGTGGAGATCCCGCGCGGCAAGGTGAAGGAAGACCAGTTCTTCGGCAAGACGGAGACGTTTCGCGACCTGGTGAAAATCAGGGTCCCGCTGTCTCCCGAGGACGCTGCAAAGGGCAGCGTCAATCTCAAAGTCACCTCGCAAGGCTGCTCGGACAAGGGTGTGTGCTACACGCCGCTCGAGCAGCTCGTGCGCGTGAGCCTGCCCGGCGCGGGCTCTGCATCCTTTTCGCGCTCGATGCCCGGGCTGCCGCAGGTGCCGTGGGCGCCTCTCGTGGCCGCGCTAGCTGCGGGTCTCGCGCTCGTCTGGGCCTCGGCCGGCGCGCCGCTTCGCCGCGAGGCTCGACGAGACGCTGCGGCCGCTGATCGCGAGGTTGCGCCGATGAACCATGCCTGGCCGGCAGCGCGCATCGCATGGGCCTTGCTCGGCGCGCTCGCGCTCGCGGCGGGCGCGATCGGCGCCTATTTGTCCTTGCGTCCGGCTGCGACAAGCGAGCCGGCGCCGCAGAGCGGGTTCGTCTTCCGGACCCATGGAGCGCCGCGCCCGATGCCCGAGGTGGTCTTCGCGGATGGCGAGGGAACCGGGCGCACGCTCGCCGGTTTCAGGAGCAGGGTCGTGCTGCTCAATGTCTGGGCCCCCTGGTGCGCGCCCTGCCGCGAGGAGATGCCGGCGCTCGACCGGCTGCAGCAGAAGCTCGGGGGGCCGGGGTTCGAGGTGGTCGCGCTCTCGATCGATGCCGGCGGCGCCCCCGCCGTGAAGCAGTTCTACGACGAGATCGGCATCCGCTCGCTGGCGATCTACGTCGATCGCTCGATGCGCACCACGGCGACGCTCGGCATTGTGGGTCTTCCGACGACGCTGCTCGTCGATACCGAGGGCCGGGAGATCGGCCGGCACATCGGGCCGGCGCAATGGGACGCCCCCGAAGCCGTGCGCATGATCGCAGGCTACATGAAATAGGAGATCGCGATGTGGACCCGACGCAAAGTTCTGAAGACCTTGGCCGCAAGCGGCGGCATGCTGGCCATGCCCTCGGCGCTGCGCACGGCTTTCGGCGCCGAGGAGCCGGATCTGGTCCTCAGAGTCGTCGCCGCGCCGGCCGCGATGGCGATACGCCAGGGTGCGCAAACCCGCGGCCTGCGCTATACGGGCGAGGTGCTGCGCGGACGGCGCGACGCGGTCGGC
>Ga0114945_10001206_pt1 | contig 16197 bp, 20 predicted proteins | sample OV2TP3_FD_87194 | JGI IMG/M metagenome (GOLD analysis project Ga0114945, IMG submission 87194) | Hot spring microbial communities from Beatty, Nevada to study Microbial Dark Matter (Phase II) - OV2 TP3 | ecosystem: Environmental > Aquatic > Thermal springs > Hot (42-90C) | place: USA: Beatty... | reverse complement strand
ATAAAAAAGGAAAAATGCCCTCATATTGCAAAGATAAAAATAACAAAGTCCAGCAAAAAGAAATGCGACGTTTGCAGCGATGATGAGCATCTGCGTGTTTGCACCACATGCGGCTTTGTGGGATGCTGCGAATCAAGCAATGCGCATGACACAGAGCATTTCAAGAAAATAGGACATCCAATAATAAAAACAATACACACAAGTTATGATTTTACTTGGTGTTATAAGTGCAATGCTTATTTGGTTTGAAAATATAAACAACAAAATAATTAAAATAAAAAATACGAGACCTATGCAATGTAAACTAGAATAGGTAACCCTCATAAGACTGTATTGCTATCTTTCCTAATCATCAAGCACTATAAGAGTTAGCGGGGCACCCAATATTATTGGGAGAGAACAAGGGTCGCGTATTCATTTATAAATAATAATTTGATGAAGAAATCAAATAAAAATTCAAATAAAATGTTTCAAAACAATATTTCAAGAAGAAAATCTCGTAAAGTAAAAGTTGGAAAACTGTTCATTGGAGGAGATGCTCCAATTTCAATTCAGTCAATGACAACAACAGATACTACTGATGTAAAAGCAACAATTGAGCAAATACATGGATTGGAGGAAATTGGATGTGACATAATAAGAGTTTCTGCTCCGACACTTCATGCTGCAAAAGCATTGAAAGAAATAAAAGAAAATATTTCTATACCATTAGTTGTTGATATTCATTTTGATTACAGGATTGCTTTGGAAGCTGTAAAATATGTTGATAAGCTTAGAATTAACCCAGGCAACATAGGAAATCCTGACAAAGTTCAGCAAGTTGTTAAGGTATGCAAAGATTATGATGTGCCAATGAGAATTGGTGTTAACCTTGGCTCATTGGAAAGAGACTTATATGAAAAATATGGTTATGCTCCTGAAGCCATGGTCGAGAGCGCTTTAAGGCATGTAAGAATATTAGAGGATTTAGATTTTTACAATACAATTGTTTCATTGAAGGCCTCTGATGTGCCAAGAATGGTTAAGGCATATAGATTATTTGCAGAAAAAACCGATTATCCGTTGCATCTTGGCGTTACAGAAGCTGGATCGAAAGTGCCTGGTGCTGTAAAATCAGCAATGGGAATGGGAATGTTGCTTTCTGAAGGCATAGGAGACACAATAAGAGTCTCATTGTCCGAAGACCCGATAGAAGAAGTCAAAGTCGGAAAATTGATTTTGCGTTCTTTAGGATTAAGAAATGATAGTGTTCAGGTTACAAGCTGCCCTACATGCGCGAGAACACATGTTGATGTTATAAAAATTGTTGAAGAATTGGAAAATGAAACTGAAAAAATCAAGAAACCGATTCATGTCGCAGTAATGGGCTGCGCAGTTAATGGTCCTGGAGAAAGCAGAAAAGCAGATTTGGGAATTGTAGGAGCGCCGGGAAATCATTTGTTGTATAAAAATGGTCAGATTGTTAAAAGAATCAATGACAACGAGATAAAAGAGGTTCTATTGAAGGAAATAAATGAGATGGCTAATGGGAATTGATTACTTTTACATAGAAATATTAATATAGAAATATAAAATACATAAGAATGATGAGAGCTAAAACCTTAGTTGGAATTGCGGTTGTTGGAGGGGTTATATTAGCTAGCTTAGATTAAAGAGTGAGAGATGCAACGAAAGAATTTTTTAAACCACTTACAATCGAAGAGTCCCAAGAAAAACAAATTTCTGGAGAGACGACTCTTAACGAACGATTAACCGACGAAAATTTTGCAGATAATGCTTTTTTTATTCTTGGCCCTACTAATGCATGGCCACGTGTCCATTCCCGTAACGAAGATCCTTACAATGCGGGGCAAATAGCAAGACTTAGTCTGTATATTAGTAGCAGACGACCTGAATTTAGAGCTTTTGCCCTTTATGAAGACAATATACTATTAAGACTTTGGAACGAAATTATTCCTCCCCTCGGTAATACTTCTAAAGATGTGGAAATTAGGCGAGAAAAAGGATTACACACTTATGAACTCAGAGTCTGGGATAAGATGGGCAGGATGATTAAGAGTTATCCAGTTAAGGTAAATTATTCAGGCAAATTTACAGACCAGCCTCCAACCATAACAGAATTTGATGGTGCATCTGTAGTCGGAGAAGATTTTTTTGCTTATAGATTTCTTTTGAGTGATTATGGAGACAACCCTGGAATAGAGTCTATAACAGTGTATCAAAATGGACGCGTAGCAAAGGTTCTACCGTATAGTGGAGGTGACGAATTTCTAATTACTGGACTCAAGCCAGGAAAACACCAGTTTAAATTTACAGTTAAAGATAAGGGTGGTAATACAGTTGAATCAAGACCTTTAGAAATTTTAACTGGACCAAATCCGCAACCAAAAATTGAAAGAATAGAATAAAGATCAATCTCTCTAATAGAAAAAACATAAGTTAATGTCTTATAATCACTTTCTTCCTCTTATCCATCGTCTCAATAACCAATGTGTCAAAAACCTTATCGATACTGGCATTTGGTGAGTCCAGATTAGATATATACTCTGGAATATAAATGCTTAAATAGTGAAAATCCAATTTTATGTGTATATTAAAGGTGAAAACATGGGAGACAAAAATTTTAATAAATTGGCAAAAATGAGCAAGGATAAGTATGAAGGCAAATGTATAGGCTTGGCAGACGGTAAGGTTGTTATTGTCAATAAAGATCCAATCAAAGTAATGGACAAGTTGATGAAAAACTATTCTGACAAGGAAATCCTTGTTACAAGCATACCTAAAAGAGACACTAACTTTGTTCTTTAAGCTGTTTGTATCATGGCAAGCAAAATAATAGCATTTCCTTATATTAGAAAAGGACATTAGTTATTGGGCATTTGTGTCCTTTTCTAAAATATTAAAAGACACAATAAATTGCCCTAAAATTTGTGTCTTTTACTATATTGAACACAGAAGGAAGCTAAAGCCATTGGCGGATATTCAATTCAAGTACACCGATAATAAGGCGATAAATTTTCCTGCTTTGGTTGATTCTGGCGCTGATAGGTCTTGTTCTTTTGTTTCCATTGGAGAAAAATTAGGAGTTGATTTTTCAGATTATGACGAAAAAGATAATGTTGCAACAGGAATTTCTGGCGCAGATGTTCCAGGTTACATTGCTCCAATATCTTTCTTTATAGGGGACTATGAAATCACCCTGAATGTTGCATGGATGGATATACCATTTGATGCAGAAAAGCATTACTTTTTTATCCTGGGAAGGGAAAGGTTTTTTGAAGAGTTTGACGTTATATTCCAAGAAAGCAAAACGAGGATAGTATTCAAGAAAGTTTGAAATAGTAATCTATTTTTATAGAAACATTTATAACAAAACTAATCAATTCTTAATTGCAAGGGGTGGTATGATTATATGAAATACCTGAGTATTTTAGGCTCAACAGGCAGCATTGGCACTCAAACATTAGATATAGTAAGGCAATTCCCAAATGAATTCAAGATAGTCGGATTAACAACCAATAAAAATTCCGATTTATTATTGAAGCAAATAAAAGAATTCAAGCCAAAAGCTGTTGCAATAATGGATAAGTCAAAAGTGGATGATTTATTAAATTTCTCCTCCTGTCAAGTTTATTCTGGAATTAAAGGATTAAATAAAATTGCATCACTGAATGAAGCAGAGACTGTTGTTAACGCTTTAGTTGGCTCTGTCGGCATTGAACCCACGTATCACGCAATAAAAAGCAAAAAAAATATTGCTCTGGCAAATAAAGAGACTTTAGTTGCTGCAGGCTCTGTGATAATGGAAGAGATTAAGAAAAACAATGTAAATCTTATGCCGATTGATTCGGAACATAGCGCAATTTTCCAATGCTTGAATGGCGAAAAGATAAATGAAGTCAGCAAAATTACAATCACTTGCTCTGGCGGCCCGTTCAAGAATTTTTCAAAAGGTCAAATTGAAAAAGTTACTGTGCAAGATGCGTTGAATCATCCCACTTGGAGCATGGGCAATAAAATAACAATAGACTCAGCAACTTTGATGAACAAGGGCTTTGAAGTTATCGAAGCTCACTGGCTTTATGGAATTGATTATGAAAGAATTAAAATTGTGATTCATCCGCAGAGTATTATACACTCTCTTGTTGAGTTTAAAGACAAATCTATAATTGCGCAATTGGGCTTGCCAGACATGAAAATACCAATACAATATGCTCTGTCTTATCCAAAAAGATTTTCAAGCAATTCGAAATCTTTAAATCTGTCAGAAATAAAAAAATTAGATTTTGATAATCCGGATTTTGAAATGTTTCCATGCCTAAAGTATGCCTATGAGGCAGGCGCAATTGGAGGAACTTTGCCAACAGTCATGAATGCTGCAAATGAAGTAGCTGTTTGGTCATTTTTAGACGGAAAAATAAGATTTTTGGACATTCCGAGTCTTATAAGAAAAATGATGGACGAGCATAAATTGATTGATAATCCAGATTTAAATGATATTCTGAATGTAGATAAAAAAACAAAAGATGAAACTAAAAGGGTAATTGAAGAAGAAATTTTATTGGAACGTTGATTATTACTTCTTGTTATTAGTATTTTATTAGAATATTCTTGCAGGATTTGCAAATATATGCTAGGCTCTTATTACCTCCAGTACCTGCCACACTTGAAGAGATATTTACTTTATCTTCTGCCTTAAAGAATCCTTCTTTTTTACACCAATAAACTTGACTAACTGCTGGTTTGCCAATAGCCCTACTTACAAATACTCCTTTTTCCATTTCCTTTTTACATTCAGGACATGCTGCCATGTTTTATTTTTTAGGAGAATTACTATAAATATGTTTCTATTGAAAAACCTAAAAATTGTTAAATCAGGATATATTTCCTCTGAAGATGAATTTCGCTATAATATTAGCAGCGGGGCAAAGCAAAAGAATGAACAAAAACCTGAATAAAGTATTTCTTCCACTATTAAATAAGCCAATGATTTATTACACATTGGAAGTTTTTCAGAATTGCAATGAAATTGATGAAATTATTATTGTCACGCAAAAATCCGATTTCAATAAAATAAATAAAATAAAAAATCAGTACAATCTTACTAAAATAAAAAAAATTGTTGAAGGAGGAAAGGAAAGGCAGGATTCTGTATATAATGGTTTAATATCAATAAAACATGCTAAGAATGATGACATAATTATGGTTCACAACGGAAGCAACCCGTTTGTCAGTGAGAATGAAATTATCGATTGCATTGATGTGGCAAAACAATACGGTGCTGCTGCTTTAGGATTTCCTTTGAAAGACACAATTAAAAAAGTAAAAAATGATTTTGTTGAAAATACTGTTGATAGAAGCAATGTTTATCAAATTCAAACACCTCAAGCAGTTAAATATTACTTATTTGTCAAATCTTTTAATAACGCAAAGAAAAAAAATCTTAAAGTCACTGATGATGTATCCTTGGTCGAAGCATTGGGAAGAAAAGTTAGAATTGTTCCGTGCTCTTATGAAAATATTAAGATAACAACACCTGATGATTTCAGTATAGCAGAAGGTATTCTTATGAGGAGAGAGAATATGTCATCTAGTTTCAGGATTGGATTTGGCATGGACAGCCATAGATTTTCAAAAAACAAAAACAAAAAACTAGTATTAGGAGGCTACATTGTTCCAAATGAAATTGGGTTGGAGGCAAATTCTGACGGAGATGTTATATTGCACTCAGTGTTTAATGCAATTAGCTCTGCACTTGGAGATAGATCTCTAGGCTTTTATGCTGATGAAATGTATAAGAGAGGTATGACAGATAGCAGAAGATATTTAGATATAATTTTGAATAAATTAAATCAAGAAAAATTCAAAATCAATAATATTGCCATAATGATCCAAGCTGCTAAACCAAAGTTGGAGCACCATACTGACGAAATAAAAAACTCATTGTCCAGAATATTAAACCTTGAAAAAGGGAGAATTGGAATAACTTACACTTCTGGAAACGGGCTTACAGCATTCGCCAAAGGTAGAGGAGTGGGGTGTACTGTTTTTGTCTCTCTAAGCGGTGCAGGCTCAGCTTTCGGAAGTTTTATGGGAAAGCCTGGAGCAAGATAGATTTGATAGCGGACATTTGGCCGGTCATATCCATGCCTTGCGTTTTCGTGTATGAATTCTGAATCAAATGCACCGTTTTCTTGATGAAATCTTACAATGTGACCATCTGGTGTAAAGGTATGAACAAAATCAATCTGTCTTAGTTGTTCGAAACGTTCGTGTCTTGGTTTATTCAACTGGAGCTTCACATAATTTATTATTCCGCTTCCAAATCCCAAGTTGCGATAATTACGAGTAACATTGATGCTTAACATTAGCATTGCATTTGGGTCTATTGGTGCCTTGGCACCTGTACTTTTATCCACAATACCCCAATAATCACCGAAATGATTCCTTATTTGTTCGCATACTAATTTTGCAATTTGCTTTGCATATGTTAAATCCTCTTTATGATCCCTATCATAATCTAAATCAATTGTTAGCAGCGCAGCTTCAAGAAATCCAATAGGAATCCCATTGAAATATCCTCCGACAAATAATCCTCCAGAATCAAGCCTTCTTTTCATTTGTTCTGGAGTAAATTCGAAGAAACTTGACCAATCTTGTTGGTGTGCCGTTGAGAATTCAGCCAAGTCAGAAAATGGTGTTTCAGGCTGAAGAATACGACATTCCAGTCCACTTTCTTCTGGCATAATAATTACCATCAAGAACAAGAATAAGTAATGCTTTAAAAAGGTTGCCCAAATATATTATGAAAATTAGCAAATATTATATATGAAAATAGTATCTCATTCGCCATATGGCTATTAATTCGTATGCTAAAGTTAATCTATATCTTAAAATAGGCAAAAAACTAAGCTCTGGCTATCATAACATACAAACGGTTATGCAGAGAATAGAGCTTAGCGACAGCATGGCCATAGAGCCAATGAGCGAAGATGATATAATTGTTGAATCAACGCATCCTGAGCTTTCTGGCGAGGAAAATCTTGCTTATCAGGCAGCAATATTGCTGAAGAAAAAATATTTGATAAAGCAAGGAGCCAAAATTTACATAGAAAAGAATATACCTTTGGAAGCTGGCCTAGGAGGCGGCTCCAGCAATGCTGCCACTGCTTTGCTTAGCCTCAACAAATTATGGGGCTTAAAGCTCAAGGAAAAGCAGCTTTATGAGATTGCACCGCAAATTGGCTCAGATGTCCCGTTTTTTATAGGAGAAAACGCAGCTTTGGTTGAAGGCATTGGCAACAAGATAAAATGGATTAAAAAGTCTTTTAGCATAAATATTGTTCTTATAAATCCTGGATTTAGAATTTCAACAAAATGGGCTTATTCTGCCTTTGATAGGCAAAAGCCAAGGATAAAAACTGATGCAAATATTAACGCTCTAATAAGAGCAATTGAAAAAAAGGACATAAAAGATATTGCAAATAATCTACACAATGATTTTGAGATTATTGTAGCCAAGAGATATAAAGTCATAAATGAAATTAAGAATAATTTGTTAAGAAACGATGCTTTGAATGCATGTGTTTCAGGCTCTGGACCAACTGTATTCGGCATATTCAACAGCATCTACGAGGCAAGAGAGGCATTTTTCAAAATCCAATATGATTATCCATTTGTTTTTTTGACAAAAACTATTTAAAGAAAAAGATTATGATTATTTGATGTCGGGGGTTAGTTTTTATTATTTTTGAAAAAATTAATTTTTATTGGAGTTGCGCCTATTGTCAAGCGCAAGCATAACTAAAAGAATAAAGCGCGATGCGCAATCAACTAGAATAAAAATTCAATCCGTTCGCTTCGCTCACAATATCTAGTGCTCAACCCTCGCTTGATTGCCAGTCGCTCGGGCTTCGCCTATATATAAATCAAAATAAAACAAACTAATCTCAAAATGCCAGATATTAAAGTTGCAAAACACGCAGGATTCTGCTTTGGCGTAAAGAAAGCCATAGAAATTGCAGAACAGGTTGCTGCCAAGAATAATGACAAAACTTATGTTCTTGGGCAGCTTGTCCATAATGAAAAAGTCATAAAAACCTTACAAGAAAAAGGCATAGTATTTGTTGACGACATAAATAAGATTCCTCAGAATGCAATCACTGTATTAAGGGCGCATGGAGAGCCAGGCACTACTTACGAGGTTCTTGAGCGGAAATCTATAGCAAAAGGAAAAAACCTTAATGATGCAACTTGCCCATTAGTCACTTTAGTGCATAATGTTGCAGTAAAATTGAAGAACAATGGCTATGAAGTCATCTTATTTGGCAAGAAAAATCATCCGGAGGCAATTGGCACTTCCTACCATCTTAAAGGAGAGGACACTTTCATAGTTGAGCATGAGGATGATTCTGACCTTGTTGTTGCTTACATAAATCATTCAGGCTACCAAAAATATGCAGTAATATCACAAACAACAATGTCTGTTCTGGGCTACAAAAAGCTGATTGGAGACATAAACTCAAAAATGAATGGTGCAAAATTCGAGGAAATTCCGTTAAGCATGAGGAACTTAACAGCAAAATATGGCTTTGTTGACACAATCTGCAACCCGACAAAGCAAAGGCAAAGCGACATTGATGAATTGGCAGAAGACAGGGACATTATTATTGTGATTGGCGGCTTGAATTCAAGCAATTCAAAGGAATTATATGCAAAAGCAAAATGTTATGGCATTGAAAGCTATTTCATTCAGTCTGCAGAGCAAGTCAAAAAAGAATGGTTTGTTGGAAAGGAAAGAATTGGAGTAACTGCAGGCGCATCAACACCAGATTATTTGATTGATGAGGTTGCTGAGAGAATAAAGAATATTACAAAATAAATCTTATCTAAAAAATCTTATGCCCGTCCTTTGTTGAAGTCCCAGCCAAAAATATCTTATTGCATCAAGACATTTATCACACGTTCCATAAGAAGCACAACTAACCATCATATTGCAGTTAGTTTCTCTGTAGCCCCTAACCTTTCTATCATCATGATGGAGATAATATCCTAATAAATGACCTGCTTCATGTTTTGCTACATTGCGTACAAAGTTATGGTCTCTTCGCCTGATATTTGGAAGTGCAAGCTGCATAAGACCGTTGTGAAACTCTGTCATGCCCCAAACATTAACTCCTTCAAAAACCCTATCTAGAACTATGACGCAGGCGTGAATTCCTCCATAACCCAATAATGATTTTTGCTCTGTTGTCGTTAAACTTTGAGCCAAAGATTGCAAGTTTAATTTTTCATTGGGTAACGTATGAACTCTTATTAAATTAGTTATATCTATTATTCCTTGAGTTATGCTGAAATTTAATCTTAATTGATTTATCAAGTCTTGAACCCCTTGCTTAATTTGATTAATGACAGCTTGTTCGATAGTAGATTCGCTGAAAATTACAATTCTTCTTTGATTAATCCATCCATAATTGGTTCCTTGTAAGGAAGACCATTCTCGTCTCCAGTTTTCAACTGAATTGGATTCTGATACCTCCCTTCTTACAATATTTCCTTTTTTGAATGTGGTAGGCTCTCTTCTTACAATTTCACCAGGAACAAATTTTCTATCTTGTTTTTTGATCTTACCGGGCCTAAATATTTTTCCTGGCGTAAACTTTCTTCCTTCAGCAATTTGTTCTAGTTTTCTAATGTCCTCTCTAAAATGCTGCAAGATTTCTTAGAAAAAAATCAGGGTTATTTATTGCAGAATCGTCTTGAATAAAAAAATATTGTTGAAGAATTTTTCTTTTAGCATCAGCAACTTCACCTTCTCCCAAAAAACTTAAATCAAGCATTCAATAAAAATTGAGATATCAATATATAAAGTTAACTTATCCTTATTCCGCAAAAAACCCCATTCTTTCAGGATCAAACTTCCATGCTCTATTTCAACTATAATTTATTCATAAAACAGAAAGCTTTAAATATCCATTCTGTTTTATACGTAAAATGAGATTCAAGCATCACAAGGAAAAAGTAGAAAGGTTTGAACGAACAATTGCAAAGCTAGATGAAGAGGAAGATTCTGAAACTCTTATAGAAGATTACATGCTTGCTTCGTCTCACCTTGTAAATGCAACAATGCATGCACTAGGCACCTTAAGGGAAGATAAGGACATCAAGCATAATAACATTTTTGGGTTTGTTAAGAAAGAAAACGGCCTTAAGGAATTTAGCGAAGAAGTGGCTGATTTGGTGCAGCAGATAGAACAGCTAAGGCCAAGTTACGTTTATGGAAAAGGGAAGAACGGCGATACGGTGAAGAAAGCAAAAGAATCTTTCATCAAGATCAAGAAAATATGTAATACCCTACTGCAAAATGAAGGAAAACCTGGAAATAGCATTTGATTTTGCCAAGAAAATAAACAAGATAAAAGGCATACTGCAAATTGCATTATTCGGCTCACTAACAAGAGGAGAAGAAACTCCGCGTTCGGATATTGACATAGCAGTAGTTTTTGATAATGTTGATAAATTTGAATTAGCCAAAGAAATAAATAAATTTAAGCATGAAAAAATCCAATTGACTTTCATCAATTTAAGAGATTTATCGCAAGAAACAGAGTTGATCGGTGCATTGTCTGGAGAAGGTTTATTGCTCTATGGACGACCAATAAAAATAAAAATTAATAACTTAGAATTAAACCCAAGAGTATTGCTTAGTTACTCATTAAAAAATATTTCTCAAACTGAAAAAGTCAAACTTAACAGAGCTTTGCATGGCTCCATCTCACGTTCAGAATTCAAGGGCAAAAAATATGTAACAAAAACCAAGGGATTAACTAACGAAGCTGGCGTGGATAAAATTAATAAAGGAGTGCTTTTAGTCGACAGAAGTAAAGCAGCAAAGATAGTTAACACTCTAAAGAGATTTAAAGCGGATCTTAAAGAAAGAATTGTTTGGACGTATTGATAAAAATAATTTCACTCCGCATAAAATCCCATCCCTTCCGGATCAAACTTCCAGGTTTCTGAGATTCTTCCAGCTCTTTTATAATATTTTGCAAGTCTTTTAATCTTTGATTCTGTTAGAAGAAGACCTCGCTTTGCTGTTTCATCATTTTTATTTGATACAATATGCTTTTTGACAGCAGCGTATCTTTTAAACAAGGAAGTCAGGTCTTCAGGGACATTAGGCATAAGCTTCTTTTCCTTAAGCACAGAGCTTACTGTTTTGCCACACAATGCAGAAAAACTAGGAATTCCATAAGTATCACGCAACAAAACACCAATCTGCGATGCTGTTTTTCCTTCCTTTGCAAGCTTAGCAACCAAAAGCTCGATTTCTTTAGACTTGTACCTAATCCAAGAAGGAGCAGTTTTCTTAGCAGGCTTTTTAGAACCGTGCTTTCCTTTCTTTCTAGAGTGCATCCTTGCCATTTTATTTTAAAATTATTGATTTCTAAATCTTCAATCCGCCTTCGGCAAATTCTTGTGCTCGGCAAAAATGTTCTGCCACTATTTTTGCCTCGCCTATGTTATAGCATTAAATTAATCAAAACGACATCAGTATGCGGGGCACCCATTAAACAATGCTGTGCATGGGTCGCTATATTTTAAATTTTTTAATCGATCAAATGTTCTGGATAGAAATTGCCTTTTATCCAGCATAACCAAGCAATTTTGTAATTACCGAGCTATCTTTCGATGAAAGGAAGTATTTGACAATTTATAAAGTTATTGCTTCTTAGATAATTTCTGGAAAAATTCCATGACTTCAACTGGCAGCGCCATCACAACTGTGTTTGAAGCAGTTGGTCCGAGTCCATCAAGAGTTTGCAAAGTTCGCAACTGCATTGCTCCTCTTGATTTTGCCATTACCGTAGCTGCTGCAGCTAAATTCTTCGCCGCATCTCTGTCACCTTCACTTTTTATAATAACTGCTCTCTTTTCTCTTTCAGCTGCTGCTTGTCTGCTCATGATTCTCTTCAAGTCGTCAGGCACCTCAATGTCTTGCAATTTTATGACTTGCACATCTAGTCCCCACTGCTCTGTTTCTTTGTCAACAATTTTTCTTATCTCTTCCCCAATTTGTTGCCTCTCGACTAGTAACGTATCAAGCGTCATACCCCCTATCACATCTCGCAAAGCAGTCTGGGCATATTGCGATATAGCATACTGGTAGTCTTGAACTTTCATTATAGCGTCATCAACTTTATGAACTTTGAAAAAGACAACACCATTGACATCAACAGGCACATTATCTTTTGTCATCACCTGTTGTTTTTCAATGTCTATTGTCCTAACCCTCATATCAACTTTTATCATTCGCTGTATTACTGGTATTATAAATCTTAAACCAGGTTCTCTGATCCCGGTAAATTTTCCAAGTGTTAAGACAACACCTTTTTCCTATTGGTCAATAACTCTAAGTCCGCTAAGAAGTATCAATAATCCTAAGATTAACCACACAATTGGCCAAATCAATTTTATCCACCCCTAAAAGTGAACTGAATGAGAATAAGTTTATAAAGTTTGTTGTTTATTAAAATATCGTATGAAAAAAATATATGGCGGCTACTGGTTTGAAGACATAGGAATTGAAATAAATGTTAATATATTTTTAGGATTTCTGGCTGGAATAATCTTTTTTGGTGTTGAAATTATTAAGAATATGTTTATTTTGTATGTAATAATGAAAGGTATGTCATTATTTCTTTTTATTTATCATTTGGCTATTTCAATAATATTAGTAAGAAATGTTGCAGATAAGTTCTATAAGTTAAAATAGCCCCGGGCAGATTCCCACCAACCTTTTCTTCAAAAGAAAAGCTTGACCAAAAGAATATAGGAGGAATTTAGCAATTCCTCAGAAAAATTAAGTAGCCCCGGGCAGATTCGAACTGCCGTCTCAGCCTTTCTATTGCACAGCAACCAAAGGGCTGAATGAGATGCCTACCTCACCTTATATTGGAGGTATTTGACCGCTACACTACGGGGCTATAAGAAAGAAAACTGATTGTTTATATTTAAATTTAATGATATATCTTATAAGAACAGTAAAATAGAACCTACTGTGGAGTTTGACTTTCAGGAATTAATTCCCAACCTAGTCTGGCTTGGAGATTTCGAACAAGAGCTTGCTCTGGTCGTTTATCTACTTCTAACACAGGCCTTTCATTAAGATCATTTTCATCTACCAAAAATCTGCGGCCCAAAATCATTGGCCATACATCATATACTGATAAGGTTATATTTATACCACCATTTTTCGTCTCAAGCAATAGGCGTCCAAGGTATCTTTTCGACTCTGGTTTAGGGAGCAAGCCTTCTGCTATTTGTTGTCGTACTAGTTCTGGGTTGCCGGGCCTTGGATCATATTCAATTAACATAATTTCAAGATTAGGAAATAAAGAAGTGCCTTCTGTTGGAGCCCCTAAATTAACAGGAGCTTGAGTTATTCTTAAGTAATCAGAACTGAACCTGCCGTTTGGGTGAAATTCTCTTAAAGTTGTGGTCAGAATACTTAGTACTGCCTTGTATGCGTCTGAAACACCATTTAACCTATGTATTCGAAAATTATATGTCCCATATTTTTGACTTTGATAATTTGCATTCATTTAGTGTCACTAAAAATTGCAATTAATAATCCTTTAAATCCTTTTTGACACATATGTCACAATTTTTATAGAAATGACAAATTTAACAAAAATCTTTATAAATTGACATATATTTTTGTCAGCGTATGAGGAAGAATATACGAGAGGTTGTATGGAAACTTCTTGACACAGACATGGCTATAAAAAAAGATTTGTCAAGAAATATTGTAAACGTAAGAAGTCTTGCAAAATACATTATATCAAGCCAAAAATTAAATGTTTCCATCGACGCAGTAATAAGCGCAATTAGAAGATACAACTTAGATACCAAAAAAATGGACGAAATTCATTCGATCCATTCTTTGCTAAAACAAGCAAAAGTTGCTGTAAGGACAAAAATGTCTTCTTTATTATTGAAAAGGACAGATTTTGTAAAAACAAAGCTAGGAAGACCTGACAAGCTGATGGATTTTCAAGGTCACGATGTGATTAGGGTTCTTGAAGGTTCTAATGCATTAACAATAGTTATTGATCAAAAAAATTTTGAAACAATAAAATCTATATTCCCTAAAGATTTAATTCTTGAAGAAAATAGGAAAGTTGGTATGCTAGAAATAAATTACCCACGGATTCTTAAGAAAACGCCAGGGGTTTTTTCTGTAATTTATAATGAATTGGCAGAGAATGATATAAGCATAATCGATGCACTAATCTCGTCCAACGAGCATATTTTAATTGTCGAAGAAGACAAGTTACTAAAAGCTTTTGAACTAGTACAAAAACTGTGCAGCTAGATCTTGTATAAATCTAATGCTTCTTCCTCCATAAAATGCAACTTTCCCGGAACTATCAAGCAATGAACTGGCTTTCCAAAACTAAACTTTAGCAAATCTTTTGCAATTCCTGCTTTTATCACTTGATTTTCACTTCCAATTCTTGCGCAGCCAACGCATAAGGCTTTTTCAGAAAAAATTTTTTCGTTTCTTTTTAATTCAACTTTAAGCAAATACCTTATTGCGTCATTAACTGACATAAATTTTTCTTCTTCAGGGCTCAAATCCAGTAAAAAAAGAGTGTGCAGTCCAAAGCTCAGATTTCCTTTCAAAGCATCATAAGGAGTTTCAACATTTTCATTTTCTAAAGGAATGCTGGTTGTTTTCCCGAATTTATATAATTGTAATCCTGTTATACCGACGGCATTCATTATAGAAGCATTGTGAATGATTTGACATTTTATTCCTACTCTTTTTGCTCGTAAATACAAGTCAATATGCGTTGTTGCTGCAAATGGGTCTCCAGCAACAAGAAAAGCAACATTTTTTGATTTTGCATTTTCTAAAATTTCATTGTCATCAGCTTCAACTAAATTTCTTCTTGAAAGAATTATTTTTTTCCCATTAAATTTTTCCAAATCAGCTTTACTGCAGTTTAAGATAGAAGTATAATTTTCTAAGTAAACCAAATCACATTTCTTAATAGCTTCCAAACCATTAATTGTGATGTCTTTTTCATTGTTTAATCCCAAACCTATGAAGTAGAGTGGCATTTTTGAAAAATTATTCTTTAATTAAAATGTCTTTTAATAAAAAATTATGAAGTGAAATCACATTCTCTTTTGATGTAGATAGGGTAATAAGCAATGTATTAAAATTTTTATTAACTTTTTTGAAATATTCCAATCCTTGCATTTCTCGTTTAGGTAATTTATCAGTTGCTGTAACATTTATTGCGATATTACTTACAATAAAGTCTACCTCAGATTTTAGCTCAGACCAGTAGCTTACTTCCTCAAATTGCTCTGCTAATTTAATAAGAACAGTGTTTTCAAACTTTTGACCTAGATTTTTGGAATATTGAATACTAGCAACATTAATCAAACCATTATCCAACACATATACTTTTGGTAATTTTGATATGTCATGCCTTATTTTTGCTGAATATGAGAAGTAAGTTACTTCAAATACTAAGTACGCATCAATCATATAACCTATATAAGTTGAAATAGTATCTTTTGAAATCCCAAAAACTTTAGATAGCTTATTCAAGCTAACTCTTGAGCCTGCTGTGCTGACAAGATATCTTGCTATTTCTATCAATTGTTTAGTGTTTCTTATGTTGTATCTGTCAACTATATCTTTATGAATAATATCTTCAAAATACTGCTGGAGCAGAAATATTTTTTTGTCTTTGGATTTTTCCAATACAACTTCTGGAAAACCTCCAAACTCCATGTATTCTTCTAGAGATTTCGTATTGCCGAATTCAAGGAACTCTTCAAACGACAATGGCATTATCTTAAATGATAAGTTTCTTCCTGTTAGTAATGTGGACCATTCTTTAGACAATAAAGAAGCGGAAGAGCCTGTAATTACAAACTTTATGTTTTCATTAAGATCATACTTTGTCCTAATCCATTTTTCCCATTGCCTTATTTTTTGTATTTCATCTATAAAGAAATATATTTTTTCCTTATTTTTTGAATATTTTTTATATGCAGATAAAACATCCTCAAATAACTCTATTATTAAATTGTTTGCGAAATTGTAATCTTCAAGATTTAAGTATAATATTTTTTTCTTATCTACTTTGTTGTTTATCAATTCGAGAATTAACT
>Ga0114945_10001205_pt1 | contig 16204 bp, 15 predicted proteins | sample OV2TP3_FD_87194 | JGI IMG/M metagenome (GOLD analysis project Ga0114945, IMG submission 87194) | Hot spring microbial communities from Beatty, Nevada to study Microbial Dark Matter (Phase II) - OV2 TP3 | ecosystem: Environmental > Aquatic > Thermal springs > Hot (42-90C) | place: USA: Beatty... | reverse complement strand
TGGGCTATGTTCACGGATCATTGCCAAGATCAGCAGTGTGACGCTCAGGCTGTTCTTGCGTCGATTCTTTGGCATCAACGTCCTGACCTATACCGTCAATGCCTAATTTCACATCAAACGTAGGATATAAAGCCGTGACGATCATCCCCCGCACATCCCGCGCCGCGACGACCCTCCTGGGCGTTCTGGGCGTCGTACGCCTGGTACTCGGTGTCGGTGTCACCGACGGGATTCGGCGGCGGGATGGCGCATAGGCGCGATCAGGATACGGAAGAACCCGACCCGCTGTCGAATCCAACCGACAGCGGGTTTTTTGTTGAACAGACCCAACCCCCTAACCCCCTTCCCGACACGGGAAGGGGGAACAATCTGGTCTTCGCTTAACAAAAAGACCAGGGAAAGGACCTCCCCTCCCCGTGCCGGGGAGGGGCAGGGGGAGGGGTCTTAAAAGGAACCCAACCATGCTCACCATCCGCCGCACATCCGGGGTTTCGACGACGCTGCTCGGCGTCCTGACCGGCGTCGTATGCCTGGTCGTTGTACTCGTACTCGTACTCAGAGTTCGTCAGCGGGAGGGTCCATAGGCGCTATCGCGCAGACCCCAAAATGGAGACCCGCTGTCGAGCCCAGCCGACAGCGGGTTTTTTGTTTACAGGCAAAAAGAAGGCGCGCCGTCGAAACCCCCACCGCAGGAGCTCGGTAGAATCACCGCACATGCCGGGGGCACAAAAGCCTGATCACCACAGGACGTCAAGGTTACGGCGCGCCAAGCCCCTCGCGGCGTTTGAGCGAGCGTCCTTCTTTTGTGCCACTTTTCTTGGACGAGCAAGAAAAGTGGCATGCGAGAGGGGCCGGGGGTGAGGTCTAGTCAAAAGGAGAACCCCATGAAACTCACCGGCGCACAACTCATCCTGAAACTCCTCGAACGCCAGGGCATCACCTGCATCAGCGGCATCCCCGGCGGGGCCAACCTGCCCCTGTACGACGCCCTCCACGCCAGCCCCATCAGGCACGTCCTGGCCCGGCACGAGCAGGGCGCGGGCCACCGGAAAGCCCGCCGTCTGCTTCGGCACCTCCGGGCCGGGTGCGACCAACCTCCTGACCGCCGTCGCCGATGCCCGGCTTGACTCCGTCCCGATCATCGCGATCACCGGCCAGGTCCCCCGCGCAACGATCGGCACGGACGCCTTCCAGGAAATCGACACCTACGGCCTGATGCTCCCGGTCACCAAGCACAACTTCCTGGTCCGCTCCGCCGCCGAATTGCTAAAGGTGATCCCGGACGCCTTCCGCATCGCGGCATCCGGCAGGCCCGGCCCCGTGTCCGTGGACGTGCCCAAGGACGTGCAGAACGAAGTCGCGGAGTTCGGCCGCTGGCCCGAGCCGGGCAGGCCCGATCCCCCGCCCCACCTCGAAGCCTCGCAGATCGCCCGGATGGCCCAAATGATCCGCGAGGCCCGGCGTCCCATCCTCTACATCGGCGGCGGGGTCATCGCCTCCGGCGCTGCCGGCGCCCTGCGCCGCCTCGCCGAGAGGGCCTCCATCCCGGTGACCTCCACCCTCATGGGCCTGGGGGCCCTCCCCTCGGACCACCCCCTCTTCCTGGGCATGCTCGGCATGCACGCCGCCCGCCACACGAACCTGGCCCTGGAGGAGTGCGACCTGCTGATCGCCGCCGGCGTGCGCTTCGACGACCGCGCCACCGGCAAGGTGGCCCAGTTCTGCCCGCGCGCGAGGGTCATCCACGTGGACATCGACGCGAGCGAACTCGGCAAGATCAGGCAGCCCTTCCTGGGCATCGAGGCCGACGTGGGCCAGGTCCTGAGCGCCGTCGAGCCCCTGCTCCCGTGCCTGGACCGCACGACATGGTTGATGCGCATCGCCGAGCTGCAGACGCGCTATCCGCTCCACGTCCGCGGGGCGGACGACCCGTTGCAGCCCTACGGCCTGATCCTTCGGACAGCCGCCCTGCTCGACGACGACGCGGTCCTCACGACCGACGTGGGCCAGCACCAGATGTGGGCCGCCCAGGTCTACCCCCTGCGCCGCCCGCGCCAGTGGCTCACCTCCGGCGGCCTGGGTACCATGGGCTTTGGCCTCCCCGCCGCCATCGGGGCCGCGCTGGCCCTGCCCGGCCGGAAGGTCGTCTGCTTCAGCGGCGACGGCAGCCTCCTGATGAACATCCAGGAGCTGGCCACCGCCGCCGAGGAGAACCTCGACGTCAAGGTGATCCTCCTGAACAACGCGCGCCTCGGCCTGGTGCGCCAGCAGCAGGAACTCTTCTACGGGGCCCGCTTCTCCGCGTCCCAGTTCTTCGCCGAGCCGGACTTCGTGAGAATCGCGGAGGGGTTCGGCGTGGCCGCCTGCGACCTGGGGTCCGCCGAAGATCCCCTGGAGATCCTGGAGGGCGCCCTGCGCGAGCCGGGGCCCTGCCTCATCCACGTCCCCATCGCCCCCGACGAGAACGTCTTCCCCATGGTGCCCCCCGGCGCCGCCAACCGCGACATGATCGGAGGAGAGACCTATGTCTGTGCTCGCAACTGACCCCCCCCCTCAAACCCGCTCCGTGCTCGAACTGACCGTCCGCAACCACCCCGGCGTCATGTCCCACGTCTGCGGCCTCTTCTCGCGCCGGGGCTACAACGTGGAGGGCATCCTCTGCCTGCCCGTCGGCGACGGGGCGCGCAGCCGCATCTATCTGCTCGTGAACGAGGACGCCCGCCTCGAGCAGATGATCAAACAGCTCCACCGGCTGGAGGACGTGCTCGACATCAGCCGCCACAGCGCGGACCACAGGGTCTTCGTGCAACTCGAAGAGTTTTTCAGGGTGTGAAAAAACCGGCCCAGGGCGGAGATGAATCTCCGCCCTACACAAATCGCGCCCGGCCACGCCGGGCTGAAGTCCGATTTACCGGACGCACAAAAAAGGTAGCGCGGGAACTTCATTCCCGCGCTACGCGAGGGCCTCTCTCGTCACTCGCCACTTGACACTCGTCCCTGCTTCGGCATCTCGACAGGCAGGTCCAGCCTGTCCCCCCACTCCTTCCACGACCCGATGTAGTTGCGCACGCCCGGATACCCGAGCAGGCGCAGCGCCAGATAGGTGTGGGAGGAGCGGTAGCCGCCCTGTCAGTAGCAGGCGATCTTCTGCTCCGGCGCGACCCCCGCCCGCTCGTAGAGCGCCCGGACCTCGTCCGCCGGCCGGAAGGCCCCCTTCGCGTCTAAGTGGCGCGTCCACTCGATGTGGATCGCCCCCGGAATCGCCCCGCCCCGCGCCGCCCGCGCCACCCGTCCATAGTACTCGTCGTCGCTCCGCGCGTCGATCACCGCCACATCCTCGCGCCCCAGCAGGCCCCGAAGCTCATCCGCCCCGATGTGCCGCTCCGGGACCGGCGTCCCCCTGAACTCCTTCCGCTGAGGCGCGGCGCATTCCGTCGTGACCGCCCCCCCGGCCTCCTGCCAGGCCCGCAGCCCCCCGTCCAGCACGCGGACGTCCCGATGCCCCAAGTACTCGCAGACCCAGAACCCCCGCGCCGCGAACATCCCCGTCGTGTTCTCGTAGAACACAATCGTCCTGTCCGGGTCCACCCCCCGGCTCCCCAGCAGGTAGGAGAGCGTCCACATGAACGCCTCGAACGCCTCCCGGCCCGTGTTGTTCAGGCTGATGTAGAGGTCGCAGTGGAGCGCCCCCGGAATGTGCCCCGCCACGTACTCGTGCGTGGGCCGCACGTCCACGATGCAGACCGACGAATCGCTCAGCCGCGCGCGCATCTCCTCCGGCGAGATCAGAAGCTGCGGATTGACATAACCCTTGTAGTTCACCCGATCACCTCCTTATTCATACGTATATCCATCTCCATTTGGCCTTTATGGCCCAAAATCTGTCGGTTTACCCCCTGCCGTAAGAGGGCGGTGGAACGCGACCTCATGGGAGCGTTAGGTGGTGTGGGCCCTGCGTGGCCGCCCGGCGATTCTATTGCCTCAGACCGACGGGCGATCACATAGGATCGCCCCTACGCCTACCGATAAAATCGCCTGAATCGTGGGCATTAGGGGCCATTGGAACTTACTGATATCGCGTGTCCTTTCACAACTCCTCCAGAAGCCTCTGATACGCCGTCCCCTCCAGGGACCCCCCGGCCTCCCTGAACGCCTTCAGGTTCAGGTCGGTCAGGCGGTAGGTCCATTCGCGCCTCATCGCATTCAGGACCGACTCGCCGGGGCTTTCCATGCGCGCCTTCTCCTCCGGCGGCAGGTTCTCCACCCAGGTGGGGAACTGCCCGTTGGTGACCCGGGGCCTGTTCGGAGACGGCTCGGACCGGATGAGTTCCCCGCTGCTGTCGAACGAGGTCGCGAACCCGTTCTCCCGCTCCCACCCGGTCAGCCGGCGCTTCATCTCATCCCCCAGCCTCCTGTCCCCCGGGGCCGGGTCCTTCAGCAGGCGGTTGCGCATCTCCAGCGGGTCCTCCTCCAGATGAAACAGCTCCTCCCACCCCCCCTCGAAGTAGTAGTTGTACTTCCAGGGCCCCCGCAGGAGGGAGAGCCAGCGCGTCCTCCCGCCCCCGTGCTCCACCACGAACTCCTCCCGCGGTTCCTCCAGACCGCCCCCCGGCCTCCCCAGCAGACTCGCGCCCGGCAGCGGCAGCCCCCCCGGATACTCGACCCCGGCCAGGTCCAGAAAGGTGGGCATCAGGTCCAGCAGACTGACCCGATCCGCCGAGACGCGCCCCGCCTCCACCCGTCCGGGGAGCCGGGCCAGAAAGGGGATGCGCGCCGAGGCCTCATAGGGCTTGCTCTTCTGGAACGCCCCGTGATCCCCCATCATCTCCCCGTGGTCCGACGCGAAGACCACCAGCGTGTCCTCCGCCAGCCCCAGGCCGTCCAGCGCCCGGAGGATGCGACCCACCCCTTTGTCGATCAGGCTGATGTTCCCGTAGTAGAGGGCCTTGATCCGCCGGAGATGGTCCATCGAGGCGAATTCCGTGTCCGACGTGACCTTCGCCCACTTCATGAGCGGCGGCAGCTCCTCCCTCGGCTGGTCCCAGTGGTGGGGCGGGTCCACGCGCTCGACGGGATACATCGAGGCGAACGGCTCCGGGGCGTTCCAGGGCAGGTGCGGCGCGATCCAGGAGGCCCAGCAGAAGAAGGGACGGCCCCTGGCCCGGCAGAGGAAGTCCACCGTCCGGTCGGCCACCCACGCGCTCCCGTGGTGCTCCTCCGGGAGGACGGAGACCTGGGGCTGGTGGTAGAGGAGGTTGCGCACCCCGTGCGCCTGGCGGACGTGGCCGTAGCCCGCGCGCCGGAGATACATCAGGTATTCGTCCTCCTCCCGGTGGTCCGGGATCTCCTCCATCAGCTCCATCCGGTGAAACCCGTGGTGCCGCCGGGCCGGATGGAAGTGCATCTTCCCGACGGCGTGGGTGAGATAGCCCGCGCTCCCCAGGAGCTGGGGCAGGGTGTAGAGATTGGGCTCCGGCCTCGGCACATTGTTGGCGAACCGCCCGTGCGCCGCGCAGCGATGCCCCGTGAGGAGCGAGTGCCGGGCCGCGACGCAGACCGGCACGGACGTGACCGCGTGGGTGAAATGCATCCCCTCCCGCGCGAGCCGGTCCAGGGCCGGCGTCTGGATCACGGAGTTCCCGGCGCAGCCCAGGGCGTCATAGCGCATCTGGTCCACGAACAGGAGGAGGATGTTGGGTCCGGGCATGGCGGCCCTTCTTCGTAGGGGATTATGTCGAGAGCCTGGTTAAAAAACGCTGCGGCTCTGGCCCTCACCCCGCCTCGCTGACGCTCGGCTTCCCCTCTCCCATAAATGGGAGAGGGGTGGACCGCGCAGCGGGCCGGGGTGAGGGCCTATGCGTCAGGCGACATCATTCTATGCACAAAATTACAGCTTCTTGTGTGTGTTAAGAATAGGGAAATCCCCCGAAAAATCAAAGGAGTTTTTCAAACGGTTTTGGGCGAAAACCCTCCGCCTCTTCTTGAAGATTGACACCGGCCCGTTTCTGAGGTATCTTTCGCTGTATTCATTCTGGACCAAGTGGTTCACGTTCAGGGACGGTGAGGTGGTCAACATGCGCTGGAAGATGAGATAAAAGATCAGGAGACAGGAGATACTATGCTTGCGTCCTTCAAAGATATTCAGACGCAACTGATCCACGCCGGGGAGCCGGAGGATCGGATCGAGGGGGCCGTCTGCCTGCCCGTGTTCCAGAGCGCCACCTTCGAGTACAGCGGCCAGAGCAGCTACCACGACCTGAAGTACATCCGGCTGAACAACACCCCCAACCACCGCGTCCTGCACGCCAAGCTCGCGGCCATCGAGAGAGGCGAGGCCGCCCTGGTGACCGGGTCCGGCATGGCCGCCATCACGACCTCCCTCATCGCCTTCCTGAAGGCCGGCGACCACCTCCTGGCCCAGAGCTGCCTCTACGGCGGCACCCACAGCTTCATCACCCAGGACCTGCCCGGCCTCGGCATCGCCTTCGACTTCATCGACGGAGATGACCCGGACTCCTGGGGCCGCCTGCTCCGCCCGCAGACCCGCGCCATTTACGTCGAGACCATGACCAACCCCCTCCTGGAGGTCCCGGACCTGCGGGCCGTGGTCCAGTTCGCCAGGGCGCACGACCTCGTCTCCATGATCGACAACACCTTCGCCTCCCCCGTCAACTTCCGGCCCCTGGAGCACGGGTTCGACCTGTCCATTCACAGTTGCACGAAGTACCTGAACGGCCACTCCGACATCGTGGCCGGCTGCGTCATCGGGGGAGAGGCCCACATCGCCCGCGTCGTCCACAAACTCAACCACCTGGGCGGGAGCCTGGACCCCCACGCCTGCTTCCTCCTCCACCGGGGCATGAAGACCCTCTCCCTGCGCGTCCGGCAGCAGAACGAGAACGCCCTCCGCCTGTCCCGCTCCCTGAGCGCCCACCCCGCCGTGGAGCGGGTGAACTACCCCGGCCTGGAGGCCCACCCGCAGCACGCCCGCGCCAGGGAGCTGTTCGAGGGCTGCGGCGGCGTCCTGAGCCTTGAGATGCGCGGCGGGGTCCGGGAGGCGGACGCCCTGATCTCCCGCCTTCGGCTCCCGATCTGCGCCCCCAGCCTCGGCGGCGTGGAGTCCCTGATCACCCGCCCGGCCACCACCTCCCACTCCGGCCTCTCCCCGGAGGAGCGCGCGCGCCTCAACATCAGCGACAAACTCATCCGCGTGGCCGTGGGCATCGAGGCGCCGGACGACCTCTGCGCGGACTTCGAGCAGGCGCTGGAAGGATTATGAAAGGAAATTTCCCATGAAAGTCTGCCTCGCCGGCGAAGGCGCGCAGGGCCTCACCCACATGCAGGCCCTGCGCAGCATCGAAGGGGTGGAGGTCGTGACCCTGGCCGGCGGCATCGAGGCGGACGCCGCGGCCTTCGCGAAGGAGTGGAAGATCCCCCACTACTCCCTCGACCTGGAGGAGTGCCTGCGGCAGCCCGGCGTCGAGGCCGTCATCCTGACCACCCCCAATCAGCTCCACACCGCCCAGTCCACGCTCGCCCTGAACATGGGGAAACACGTCCTGGTGGAACTCCCCATGGGGCTTACGCTGGCCGACTCTCAGCGGCTGGCCGATCTCGAAGAGAAGACCGGCCTCGTCTGCATGGTCTGCCACACCCAGCGCTATTCCCCACCCCACCGGGAAGTCTACCGCCGCGTGCGGGCGGGGGAGCTGCGCCTGCACCACATCGTCGCGCAGACATACTTCTTCCGTCGGCAGAACGTCAACCGCTTCGGCAGGCCCCGGACCTGGACCGACGACCTCCTCTGGCACATCGCCTGCCACATCGTGGACTTCGTCTCCTATCTCCTTGACGACCCCGGCCTGGAGGCCTGGGGCCAGGCCGGCCCCGCTCACCCGACCCTCGGCATCCCCATGGACCTGACCATCGGCATGCGGTCCAGGCAGGGATGCCTGGTCAGCGCGGCCCTCTCCTTCAACAACCACGGCCCCATCGACGCCACCTACCGCTTCATCGGCGAGGAGAACACCCTTTTCATCCAGAGAGAGCGCCTGACGGACTATCAGGGCAACGTGGTCCCCCTGGAGGGCTCCAGCTTTGAAACCCAGGACCGGGAGTTCTTCGACGCCATCCGGGAGGGCCGCAGGCCCCTGACGAGCTTCAGGGCCTGCCTGCCCACCATGGAGCTGCTGGACCGGATTCAGAAGTCCATCGAAGACAGGAAAAGATAGCGGTCAGCGGTCAGTAATCAGCAGTCAGCAAAGTCAAAAGCAGGAGTACAATGTTTTTGCTGGTGGCTGATAGCTGATAGCTGTTGGCTCATCCTGGTTCCAACGCTTTTATAAGGGGATCATTTATGGAATATCGAATCCTCGGCAAGACCGGCCTGAAGGTCTCCTCGGTGGGCGTGGGGTGCTGGCAAATGGGCGGACTGGTCGGCGACTCGGGCTGGACCGGCACGACCGACGAGGAGTCCATCGCCACCGTCCACCGCGCCGAGGCCCTCGGCGTCAACCTCCTCGACACCGCCGAGGGCTACGGCCGGGGGCACAGCGAGGAGGTCCTCGGAAAGGCCCTGAAGGGCCGGCGCGACCGGTTCGTCATCGCCACGAAGGTCCGCCCCCTCACCGACGACCCGGATGAGGCCAAGGCCAGGGCGCGGATCACAGAGGCGTGTGAGGGCAGCCTCCGGCGGCTCCAGACGGACCGCATCGACGTCTATCAACTGCACGCCATCCCCCACGAGGCCACGATGCCCGCCGTGATGGATACCCTAACCTCCCTCAAGCGCCAGGGGAAGGTCCGCTGGTTCGGGATCTCGACCAACGACACCGCGGCCATCCGCAAGCTCCTCGCCCTGGGCGACCTGGCCACCCTCCAGGTCGGCTACAACCTGCTCAGCCGGAGCGGCGAGGAGGCCCTGCGCCTGGCCAAAGCGGAGAACCTCGGCGTCCTGATCCGCGTCCCGCTCGCCTCCGGGGCCCTGTCGGGCAAATACTTCAACGCCGCCCCGCAGCTCGACCCCAAGGACCGCCGTCTGGAGCGATTTACCTCTGAGAAGGCCGCCGCCGCTTTCAAAAAACTCTCGGAACTCCTGTCCCTGACCGAAGGGGGAAGGCGCACGATGGTGCAGGCTGCGCTGCGCTTCATCCTGGACACGGAGGGGGTCACCGCCGTGATCCCCGGCGCCAAGAATCGGAAGCAACTGGAGGACAACGCCGGCGCCATGGACGCGCCTCCCCTTACCCCGGAGGAACGCGCCCGGGCCATTGCCATTGCGGACGCGGCCGGAGGAATCTGAGTTTTTTGGCCGTAGGGGCAAGGCATGCCTCGCCCCTACAGAGTCGCATCACAGAATCATGTAAGGAGATCGCCATGGAAAAGAGGAGATATGGCCGCACGGACGAGCGGCTGTCCGTCATCGGATTCGGCGGCATCGTCGTCACGAACACCGAGCCTGCCGAGGCCAGCCGCCTGGTCGGAGAGGCCGTTGATAAGGGCATCAACTACTTCGACGTCGCCCCCTCCTACGGGAACGCCGAGGCCTGCCTGGGGCCGGCCCTGGAGCCCTACCGGAAACAGGTCTTCCTGGCCTGCAAGACCGGCAAGCGGGACCGGGCCGGGGCCGAGGCCGAACTGCGCAACTCCCTCCAGCTCCTGCGCACCGACCACTTCGACCTGTATCAACTCCACGGCATGACCACCCAGGAGGACTTCGACAAGGCGATGGGACCCGGCGGCGCGCTGGAGGCCTTCATCGCCGCGCGGGAGAAGGGCCTCGTGCGCCACCTCGGCTTCTCCGCCCACTCCGCCGAGATCGCCCTGAAGCTCCTGGACCAGTTCCCCTTCGACTCCGTCCTCTTCCCCATCAACTGGGTGAACTACTTCGAGGCCAACTTCGGCCCCCAGGTCGTCGCGAAGGCCGAGGAGAAGGGCGCGGGCCGGCTGGCCCTCAAGGCCATGGCCCGCAGCCGCCTCGCCCAGGGCGCAACCCGGACCTACGCCAAGTGCTGGTATGAGCCCATCGACGACCCGGACCTGGCCCTCCTGTCCCTCAAGTTCACCCTCTCCCAGCCCATCACCGCGGCCATCCCGCCGGGCGACCAGAACCTCTTCCGCCTGGCCCTGAGCCTGGCCGAGAAGATCGCGCCCATCACCGACGAGGAGGTCCGGCTACTCCGTCAAAAGGCAAAGGAGAGCACGCCGCTCTTCCGCCTGGCGGCTGCTTAAGGTAGGGGTGCCTTGCGAGCAGATTGAGCGGGTGGGTTTAACACAAGGGGGAGATTCTACATTTGGCGAAAAAAGCCTCTCATCTAGGGATGGGAGGCTTTCTCGTAGGGTTGTACATTCTTCAGGTTGGGGATGACGGAGTAGTGTTTCTGGTTGAAAGTGTATAGAGGCAAATTCAAAGCCACAGCCATTTGACCGATCAGCGCATCCAGAATCCCAAGTCCGTGGCTGAGATGATAACGGGTAAACACAGACAGTGCCTCTTCGCACGTCTCTGACGAGGGCCAGACCACGCCATACCCTCCCAATTCCTTTTCCACCTTCTCCTGCTCTGACCTGTTCCTGCACCCCTGAATCAGTTCCATGACGACAAATCCAGGCAGGACGATCTCTTCTTCACCAAGAGAACCCAGCCAGGTCACAGCAGGGAGATATTGGCGCAAAAGGTCGATGGCTACATCTGTATCGAGAAGAATCATACCTTATCTTTACACCGCTTCTGGGCTTGTTCTCGCAACTGACGTGCATACTCCGTGCTATCCTGAATGTCTTCACGGTCCTTCCAGATTCCGATAAGCCCGGAATGGAGCAGTTTGCGAGCAGTCAAAGAAGAATGTCCGGACGTACTCGAAGGTTTGATCCGCAAGATCATCTCCACTGCCTGGCCCTTCTTACAGGGCAATCCGGTGACAGAGATTTCCCCGTCTTTCTCGACGATCTTCTGAAGCCGAATCGTTTCCATAACTCCTTCTCCAATCAGAGTTGATACGATTGCAGTCCCTGACCTATACCTTGAATATCGAGACAATCTTCAAAAATGTCAAAAGATTTTGTATAGACAAACGGAGCAGATTCTTGATCCTTTTTTCCGCCTTGCCTTTTCCTGTCGAGCGCATTAGATTGGGGCTGTATGAAAGGAGCCGCGCCATGAACCCGATCCTTCAAAAACTCCTCTCCGTCGATCGCGGCATCGGCCTCTGCTGGCTGGGCAACCTGGGGTGGCTCATCTGCGCCGGAGGCCGCCTGATCGCCTTCGACCTGGACCTGGACCGCAGCTCCCGCCTCCGGCCATCCCCCATCTCCACGCAGGAGATCGCCCCGGCCCTGGAGGTCGAGTTCATCACCCACGGCCACGGCGACCACTTCAGCGAGCCCACCTCCCGCATCCTGGCCGGGGCCTCCGGCTGCCGCTTCGTCCTGCCGGCCAACTGCCTCGAAAAGGCCCGGACCCTCGGCATCCCTGAAGATCGCATCACGGTCGCCCGTCCCCATCACCCCTTCGAGATCGCCGGCATCCCCGTCGAGCCCCGGCGCGCCCTGCACGGGCACACGAACTTCACCGTCTACCGCCACGACAGCCTGGACGACTGCGGCTACGTCCTGACCCTGAACGGCCGCAAGCTCTACCAGCCGGGGGACACGGTCCTGCTCCAGGAGCACTTCGAGGACTTTTCGGGCGTGCGCATCCTGTTCGTCTCCCCCACGCTCCACAACACCCACATCAGGGCATCGGCGGCCCTGATCGAGGCCATCCGGCCGGCCCACATCTTCCCCCAGCACTTCGGCGCCTACGTCCCCACGGAGAAGAACAGCTACTGGACCGTCGGCTACCCGGACGAACTCCGGGACGCCCTCCCCGCAGACCTGCAAGCGCGTTTTCACAGGCTGGACCAGGGGGTAGTGTTCATCGTTGAATAGCAGATTCCTGGGGAGATGGAGGGAAAGGCATGGCAAGAAGAAAGCAATCGACCGGGACACTCAAAAACTCTCACCACTGGTGAGAGAATTGAGCTGGAGTCACAATCGCGATGCCAGAAGAACATTTGCGCCTCGAACAGGAAAACCGCCGCCTCCGGAGAGCGGTCGAGGAACTCGCCGTCTTGAACGAAATCGCCTCGGCGACCAGCTCCACGTTGTCTCTGGGCCAGATCGTGGAGGTCATTGTCGAGCGGTGTGTCCGGCACCTCGGAGTGGAACAGACAGCGGTGATGCTCTTGAGCGCGGAGACCGGCAGGCCGTTCCAGACGATGGTCCGGAAGGTGGATTCCGCCGCCGAGGTCCTGCCTTACCGGTTCGGAGACCAGCTTGCGGGCTGGATGCTGAAGAACCGGACGCCGCTTCTCATCAACGACCCGGAGGGGGACGATCGGCTCAGCGTCAGCGACGCCGTTCACATCCGCACCCTGTTGAGCGTGCCGATGGTCCTGAAAGGGCGTCTGATCGGGCTGTTGAACGTGTTCAACAAGCGGGACCCCGCCGGGTTCACGAGCGAAGACCAGCGGCTTTTGGCCATCATCGCCTCCCAGTCCGCACAGATTATCGAGAACGCCCGCCTGTATCAGACCCTGGAGGCCGCCCACGGAAGGCTGGAGGAATACAGCAGAGAGCTGGAACAGAAGGTGGCGGAGAGGACCCGCGAACTGCGGGAAAAGAACGACGCGCTCGAGGCGGCCAACCGGCAGATCCAGGAGCAGACGCAGCGCAAATCCGCGTTCCTGGCCAGCATGTCCCACGAGCTGCGCACGCCGATGAACGCGATCAAGGGGTTCACGAGCCTGGTGCTGCGCCGGGAGCCGAACCTGACGGAGCGGGGGAGGCAGAACCTGGAGAAGGTGGGCCAGGCGTCGGACCACCTCCTGGCGATGATCAACGACCTGCTGGACCTGTCCAAGATCGAGGCGGGGCGGATGGACGTGAACCCGGAGCGGTTCGACGTGAGGACGCTGATCGCGTCGTGCTGTGAGACGGTGAGCCCGCTCGTGGAGCAGAAGCAAAGTGTGCATCTGAGCTACGAAGTGGACGACGCGGTCAGGGAGGCGCATACGGACCAGGCGCGGGTGCGACAGATGGTGATCAACCTCCTGAGCAACGCCATCAAGTTCACGGAGAAGGGGGAAGTCAAGGTTCAGGTTACGCGACCGCCGACCGCCGTCCGCCGACCGCCGTCTCCTATCCCTGGTCCGCCGTCGTCCGTCGTCGGTCGTCCGTCAGAGAATGACTTCCTGGAGATCGCGGTGTCCGACACGGGCAAGGGGATTTCACCTGAGCATCTGTCGGCCATTTTCGACGAGTACCGCCAGGTGAGGGGTCAGTCGGAGAGCGGGGTGCAGCGCGGGACGGGGCTGGGGCTGTCGATCACGAAGCGATTTGCAGAACTGCTTGGCGGATCCATCTGCGTGGAGAGCGAAGTGGGCAAAGGCTCGACGTTCACCGTGCGAATCCCGGCCGCATTCCAGGCGTGAGCAGGTCCACCTGTAGGCCGTGGAGCGGCGGGGACCGGGGCGGTGATCAAGATGAATGGCGAGCAGGGAAAGGACCACACCTGTTGAGGAGGGTAGACCTATGCTGCGCACATTCCTAACTTTCTTCCTGCTCGCCCTTTGCCTGACCGTCGCATCCGCCCGGGCAGAGGGCGGCCGCATCACCGGCCGGGTGGTCGCCCGCGACACCGGTGCCCCCCTGCCCGGCGCCAGCATCGAACTGACCGGCCCCGGTTTGACCGAAAAAAGGGGCGGTCTGACGGACACCGAAGGCCGCTACACCATCCAGAACGTCCCCCCGGGCGTTTACACCGTCAAGGTCACCTTCATCGGATACCTGAGTGTCACGCCCCCCAACGTCGCCGTTGCCTCCGGCGCCTCCGTTGTAGTCCACGTTCAGATGGAGGTCTCCCCCCTGGAGATGCAGCCGATCATCGTGACGGCTCAGAAGCGTGAAGAGGACCTGCAGAAGGTGCCCATCTCGATCTCCGCCATCGACGCTCGTGCCCTCCAGAGGAGGGGGGCAGACCGCTTCGTGGACCTGCAGTATTCCATACCGAATCTGCAAGTGAGGAAGTTAATATCTTCGCAAGTCCCCGTCTTCATTCGGGGAATCGGCGACTGGTCCAGAAACATCGGCTACGAGGCCCGCGCGGCCGTCTATGTGGATGGCGTCTATGAGGGCCGGTCCGTGGCTGTCAACCAGGACCTCCTGGACATCGAGCGCGTGGAAGTGCTGCGCGGGCCTCAGGGCACGCTGTTCGGGAAAAACACGGTCTCCGGCGCCATCAGTCTGACGACCCACAAGCCGAACGGCCAGCATCAGAGCCGCTTCAGTATCGAAGTGGGCAGCTACCGTCTGGTCAACACCAGGGCGATTCTGAATATTCCTCTGGTGGAAAACAGGCTGTTTGCGAAGCTAACCGTGAAGGGGGCGAACCGCCAGGGATTCATCCGGAACCTCTTCAACAACCGGGACCTCAACGGGATCTCCACCTTTGCCGGCAGGCTGCAGGTGCGCGCGCTGGCCTCCGGGTCGCTCGAACTCAACCTGAGCGTCAACGGACTCCGCGACCGGAGTGATCCCTCCACCAACGCGCTTGCCGTTGCCGGGCCCGCCTTCGACCTGGCGCCGGACCCCCGGCAGGTGAGCCACGACGCCGGCGAGTTTAGGAACCGGGACCTGTTTGGAACGTCGCTGTCCGTGGACTACGGCGCTCCCGGAGGGTTTGCCCTCCGGTCCATCTCCTCCTATCACGCCTCGGCCTGGGAAGCTCTCTCCGAAGAAGACTATACCAATGTGTGGGTCAGCTTCTCCAATTTTGACGAAAAAAGCCGGCATCTCACGCAGGAGGTCCGGCTGACCTCACCGCCCGGACGAAAGGCCGATTTTGTCGCAGGGCTCTACTACTTCTACCAGAAGACCGAGACCACCCGGAATTGGTCCGCATCAGAGAGGTTGTTGAGGACAGCCTTCACTCTCTCTGGAGAAGCCCCCGGAAACGCCACCACCCGTTCCATTGCCGGCTATGTCCACGGGAACCTGCGCCTGACGGACAGGGTGACGCTCACCGGAGGCCTGCGCTACACCCACGACAACAAGAGGATCGACTACTCCATCCGGAACAAGCCTTCTCCCATCTTTTTCATCGACATAGATCATTACAGGGACAGGTATAGCGAGGGGGCATTCTCACCCAGAGGCGCGGTCAACCTTCAGGTCTCCGGCAACGTGCTGATATACGGGTCCGCCGCGCGTGGGTTCAAAAGCGGAGGCTGGAATGCCGACTTCATTACGACCCTCGATCAGTTCAGGTTCAACCCGGAATTTGCCATGAGCTACGAAGCCGGGTTCAAATCCACCACGCACAACAACCGGTTCCGGTTGAACGCCGCGGCTTATCTGACAAAACTCCACGACTACCAGGTCTTTCAGTTCCAGCAGCCCACGCCGGACAGGACTTTTCTCACCCTGACCAATGCCGGAAAGGTGACCTCGAAGGGCGTCGAGGTCGAACTGCAGGCCGTGCCTGTTTCGGGCCTGGAGCTCTCCGCCGGGCTGGGGCTGACCTATGCCCGGTATGATGAATTCAAGAACGGCGGCGGGCCCGGGATCCATTACGACGGCAACCGGCTGGGGCCTCCCGAAGGGGTCTTCAACTTCAGCGCGGATTACCGGGTGGACCTCGGTCTCCGGGGTCGCATCCTGGCGCACGGCGACCTCGCGCACAGAGGCGGACAATTTACCAACCCCAATAACAATCGCCGGACCAATTACATAGAACCGTATCAACTCCTGAACGCCCGGGTCGGGTATGAGACGCCTGCGGGAAGCTGGGGCCTGTTCTTCCGCGTCCAGAACCTGACCAACAGGCTCTATCAGGAGTTCAAAGATGTAAGCTTCTCAGGCGCTCGAAGGGCCTGGTTCGGGATGCCCCGTGAATACACGGTTCAGGTGACGTACCATTTTTCGAAAAGTGATAAGCAAAGCCATGCCTCCGAACGACCTTGAAGGTGCCGGCGGTTCGCGGAGTTGCCGGGCAGGTCCCACAGCGAGACAGCGGTCTAGATTTTGAACCCGGGTTCAAATTGTGTCCGCGCGGACCTGGTTGATTGACAAAACTCTGTAGAGCAAGGGAAGTGCTTTTCTAAACAGCAAGATATGGTTATCCTATGAGGCCCAAACACTCATAGGAGGCCACAATGGAAAGCAC
>Ga0114945_10001203_pt1 | contig 16216 bp, 18 predicted proteins | sample OV2TP3_FD_87194 | JGI IMG/M metagenome (GOLD analysis project Ga0114945, IMG submission 87194) | Hot spring microbial communities from Beatty, Nevada to study Microbial Dark Matter (Phase II) - OV2 TP3 | ecosystem: Environmental > Aquatic > Thermal springs > Hot (42-90C) | place: USA: Beatty... | reverse complement strand
TCTAAATCCTCCAAAGAAGTCATATAATCTTCACTGCTTCTATTGACAGATGTAGTAACAAGTGGAATTTCAGCTTCAGCAACTATGTTTTTAATCCAATGATTAGGAATTCTAATCCCCAAAGTCTTTAGTCCAGGATTTACGTCCAATGCAATACACTTATGATTTTTTAATTTGAATATCAGGGTGTAGGGACCAGGCAATTTATCAATCCATTCTTCAGCTTCTCTGGTAACAATGCAATTCTCTTGAATCCATAAAATTGAAGGAACGATTACAGAGAAAGGATTAGTGCTTCTTTGCTTTATCTCTCTGATTTTCTTAACAGATTTCGATAATTGTGCATTGCAGCCGATTCCATAGATAGTGTCAGTTGGATAGATAAAAATAGCACCATTAATGATCTGCTCCAATAAATAATCTTTTTCCAGCTTGAACTCGTCAAAATTAAGCACTCTCATAATTTACAGGAAAAGAGAACAGTATTTATACTTTTTGCTGGGTCAGATTTTGAAATATTTGAGGATTTGATTTTATGACATAAAATACGAAAAATGCCAGTACAAGGAGCAACGAAATAATCAATACAATCGGAATTACATACATCAAAATAGATTTTGTTCTTGAAATATTATGAATCTTTTGCGTGCCAATAATCAAAAGAACCAAATCATAAATCCAAGTAAGATAAGTAACAAATGGAATCCATCCGACAATAAATCTTGGAGTTTTGGAATAAACATATAGCTGATAAGTTTTTGCATATTCCTCTTTACCACCAAATATTAAGATCCATACGTGCAATATTCCTGCCATTATAAAACTTGACAGTAATATAACCAAGTATCCAATAAAAGCAAACAAAATCAAAATACCAATTGTATACTTAGGTTGCGGAAAGGAAAAACCAAATACTCTTGCTACCAAATTATAATAATAGTTTTGCAATGATTGCCCGACTACAAGTCCTAGAACTGTACTGAATAGCGAAAGAACCATCAAATAGATGAAAGATTGCTTAATACCTGTTTCTTTTTTTACATTTTCAAAGAAATTTGAAGGATTAATTAGAATTTGTTTGATTTTGATAAAGAGGCTGTAAAATTCCATATCAGCATGCTTTGAGCGTGTTCTTTATAAGATTTGTGATTAAACCGATTAAAGCAATTGTAAAACTCCAGATTTTATTCCAAATAACCCATCATAAAACCTTCTTCCACATTGTCTATTTCATCATCTTCCAATTCCTGCTCTATTTTGGCTTCATTGTAAAAATCCAATTCTTCAAATTCATCTAAAAATTTCTGTTTTAATTTCATGTCTATCGCCTCCTTAAAAATTTAAAAATTTATTTTTGCGCCGCTAAACTGCGCATCAAAGCTTCTCAACTGTTTCGCGCTTCTTATTGTAACCTCCTTCATCTGCTGGAAAAACAAGTCTTCCACAAATTCATTGCTTAGTTCCATTTTGCATCACCTGTTTTATTTTTTAATCCGCCGCGGCTGGGATTTTCACCCAACAAAATTAACTCTTTCCTGGATTTGAACCCTGTGACATGTGAGCGAGTTCGTGTGACTTGCGAAAGCTCGCGAAGGGATTTCGCTCACTCATTTGCCAGCTCACTCGCATTTCACTGTTCTTGCGAGCAGCGGGGTCTAAATCCGCCGGAATTCCTGATTATCCTACCGCGGCATAAAATTTATATATGAGTTAACATTAGTAATATTGTGAGTGTCAAACATTTGGAATGCCTGATTATCTTACCTTTTTCTTTCACCACCTATTAATTCCCATATCTTCCATGAAATTCTTAGCGACTATTGGTTGAGGAATATTAGCTGATGCCCTTCTCCTAATTTTGTAACATTGCCTACATATCCGATTCCAAGTTTTTGCTGATTTGCCACACGATATACAAATTGTCATTTTATTCACTTTTAAACTTAAAAGCAGGAAAAGGGGGTGAAAGAGGATGCTAAAACCATCCTTTTTTCCTGCTACTGATAATGTAAAAGAATTAGTTTAAATACTTCACACCAGTAAATGTCCAGTGTCCAGTGCTTGTTTGCTATATGGAAAAGAAATGTTTATATAGAAAAAAAATAGATTGTACAAAAAATGGCCAACTTGTAGTATAGAATTAATCTGATCTTTTGCGCTCCAACTTTTTTATTTTTTCAGGCTGAGTCAAATAATTTTCTTCAGTAACTACCTTTTTTCCAGATTCTAGTTCTAATTTTCTTCTTGCATCTCCTGCTATTGAGCCGCCTTTTTTAGCCGCCAGCTTATTTTGCTGATAGCCTTGGGCATCTCTGTTTCTAGTTATTTCTGTTGTAGCTCTTTCTCCAAGCATAGAAAAGATAATCTCCAAATCTGTCATATGATCTCTCAGATTTTCCTTGTCCAGCCCTTTTAGTTTCTTGTAATTAGAGGGAGTTAAACCAAAAGTTGCCTTGGATATTTCAGCTGTTAAAATAGAAAATTCTTTCTGTTTTTTTATTCCTCTCCTGCTCCACTCATCAGTTAGCTCGTCTCTTATTGCAATTCCCCTAACTCTTTTTTCAATCCAATCGTCAGAATAGCCTTTGGACTTATAGATCTCCCTCATTCTTTTCATCGATATTTCAGGATTTTCTATTTCTTTGACTCTATCATAACCAACTCTTGCAAGCCATCTCTTGAACGGCTCAGCTTTTTTTGAAGGAATTGACTGGATTATCCTGAACATAGATTCTGTATTGGCACAATCAGTTTCATATAATTTCCCGTCAGAAGATTTTAACTTCAGTTGTCGACAAATTGTCGATAACTCAATTCCGCTTGATTCCAATTCACGCTTTTTGAGCCTATACCAGTAATCTTTGGCATCAGCGCTATCCGTCAATACTTCCACAACATCAACAACTGAGAAGTACCACTCATTATTGTGCCAAATTCTTCTAATATTTTTCCCCTGAAAAACAACTAACGCATTTTCTGAGTCCATTTTTAATCCTGAATAAACTAATAATAAAGAGATTTTATAAATTTTATGCGAGCATGTCCAGTGCTTACTTACAATATTGAAAATAAGCAAACTATATAGAAAAAGAAATATTTTACCCAATAGTTTTTATCATTGGCTGATATACCGCCCCATCTTTTCTAATTATCCTTCTAGACTTCTTGTAACCACGCTTCTCATAGAATTTTACAGCATATAAAGAGGACCATACTGTTATTTTTCTAGCACCTCTTCTATAATAAAGTCTTTCGATACTTTTTAATAAGCTGCTTGCAATACTCTTATTGTGATATTTCTTATCAACAAACAATCGTGAAATTCTTTTGTTGGGAACTGCTTCTATCATGCCAACAATTTTATTTTTTATTATTGCAACATAAACATCTCTTGTTTTTGCTCTCTCAATCTGTTTATTTGGAGTCATCTCTTTCAACCATTCGTTAGCCTTTGTTTTAGTAAAATCATGAGCAACAAATTCTTTGAAAGATTTGGAAACTATTTTGCAAACGTCTTTCGCATCTTTACTTCTGAATTTCCTTATTATCATCGTATAACAAAATTATTATAAACTATAAAAATATTCTTTTTTGTCATGAAATGCACCCATCTAATTGTCTCAGGCAGAGTCCAGGGCGTTAATTTCAGGTATAACACAAAAAAGAAAGCCTTAGAGTTAGGAGTAAGAGGCTATGCAAAAAATCTAGAAAATAGTGATGTTGAAATTGTTGCAGAAGGTAGTCAAGAAAAAATAAAGCAATTCATCGATTTCATCAAAAAAGGTCCTGGAATTGCCAGTGTCACAGGGATTCAAGTAAAGCATAAAGAGCCGGAAAACTTTAAATCGTTTGAAATAAAATACTGATGCTCAATAAAGTAATGAAATAAACATGGAGTGGGAATTGAAGCAAGAATATTAAGAACATTGAGATGAGCGAGCGAGAGCATAAAGATAAGCGAGCGAAAGCGAGCTTTCGCATTTCACGCGAGCTCTCGCATTTCACTGATGTCCCAAATTGTATTTTTTAGATATTTTAAAAACTGAATGAATATATTTAATAACCTACAAAAAATGAAATCCAAAATTGTTTTTTTAATATTATTGTCAATATTTTTTGTTTCATGTGCTGAACAACCAGAACATATTGTAGAACAAGCATCTACAAATCAAGTAAAGAATGTAGATATTTTAAAAAATGGAGATACTTCTCGAATTGAAGAAAAAGAAATAGACTATGGCCCAGCAACTGGATTTATTGCACTGCCAAAAAAAGATGGAATCTATCCAGCAGTTATTATGATACATGAATGGTGGGGCTTGAATGACAACATAAAGGAGATGGCAAGAAGCCTTGCAACAGAAGGCTATGTTGTGCTGGCAGTTGATTTGTTCGAAGGAAAAATTGCAAAAGATGCCAATGAAGCGAGAGAACTTACAACTAAGATAAGAAATAACAATAGTCAAGCAATAAGTAACATGAAATCCGCTGCTCAATTTTTGAAAAATCAAAATAATATTGATAAAAACAAGATTGCTTCAATGGGTTGGTGCTTTGGCGGCCAAATGTCATTGCAATTGGCCTTGAATGAAAAGCTTGCAGCAACAGTGATTTATTACGGAAACCTCGAGACAAATTCAACTAAGCTTTCTGTAATAAAATGGCCGGTCTTGGGAATTTTTGGCAGTAAAGATACCTCAATATCAGTAGACACAGTAAAGGAATTTGAAGCAGCATTGAGCCAATTAGGCATAGAAAATGAAATCTATATTTATCCAAATGTAGGTCATGCTTTTGCTAACCCATCTGGTGCAAATTATGCTCCTGAAGAGACAAAAGATGCTTGGGAAAAAACTTTAAAGTTTTTGGAGAAAAATTTAAAGATATAAAATATAGAGAATGCGAAAAAAATTTTCTCCTAGTCATAATATACAACATTTATTTTTCATTTCATCATAATCTCTACAAACGATGAATAAGCAGGCCTTGTAACAAACACCCCAATTGTAACGCCAATTATTGTCGTTATTGCAAATCCTTTTAACAGGCCAGCGCCTGCAAATATCAATGGGATCATTGCGACAACAACAGTTAAGTAAGCAAGCATTATAATCAAGAAAGCTCTTTTAACCTTTTCTTTCCAATTGTAAACAGTTGCAGTTTCGCCTTTCAAAGTTTCGTCAGTAATTACAATTTGATCGTCAACGCCAGTGCCTATTGCAACTAGAATGCCAGCAATAGCTGCCAAATCGATATTCCATCCAATGAAAGCAGCCACACCTAAAAGAATGATGACTTCTGACAGCATTGTTATTAAAATAGGAACTGCAATCAAAATCTTTTTGTATCGTATGGCTATTACAATTGCGACTGCAAGGATAGCAAGCAATGACATGAAAATAGCATTTCTTACAAAGCCTTCTCCCAAAACTGGTGAAATTGCATCTGTCTTCACAATATTGAGCTTTACTGGCAAAGATCCTGTTATTAAAATTGTTTGTAATCTTTTCATGTTTTGCAATGCGTTGAAAATTGCTTGCTGTTGATTAGCTCCAACACCAGGCCCAGATATTGAAATTCTAGTTGCTGGTTGTCCTTTCAGATCAGCTGCAATGTTTAATTCATCTACCTGATTGTCGTCTAAATAGAATTCTAATTTTTGGCTCAGGTAAGCTCTTCTTGAATTAGATTCAGTAATTACTTCCAAGTCTTTAGTTGCATCTGCCTGTCTTTGGGCTGCCTCTTGGCTTAAGGTAATTGCAAAACTAAACGTGCAACTCCATTGCGATGGAATTTGCCTGCAGCCTTCATTCGGATCTATGCCAGCTTCATTAGCGCTTCTTGCAACATAAGTTATGTCCTGGCCGCCTCTAAAAACAGTTTTATTGCCTATTTTGGCTTCAAATTTGCCCTGTCTCGCTAACAGGTCTTTTATTTCCTCTTCTGTTGCGCCTGCAATTTCAACTACGATGTATTGGTTTCCAACCAAATCATTCGCATCCCTAATAACAATATCGCTCAAGCCATAAACATTAAGCCTTTCCTTCATATTATCAATTAAAACACCCATGTCGTATGTGCTCAGCTTAACTTCTGGCTGCAGCAGTACTCTTGTGCCACCCTGCAAATCAAGCCCTTTTCTGATATTTGTTTTCGGAGCTTCATAAACCCTTAAACCAATCTCTTCAGTTCCTTTGCTAATCTGCTTTGTTTTAGGCACAATTATGGTTTTTGTTATGGATTCGTTAATTGTCGTTGTTGTTCCATTTATGGTGACATTTTTTTCAACTGTTTCTGTTAGTATTCTTTCTTCTGTCTCATTCAGCTGAATTGTTTCAAATTTTTCTTTTGTCGTGATTCTATAGGTATTTATTGTCGTCTTAATCTGGATTGTCCTATTTGGCCCAAGATTTGAGACGTATTTATTATAATCCTCCATATTGTCTACTGGTTGATTGTTTATTGAAACAATTCTTTCTCGGGCGACAGGCTGTACGTTTGGCTTGGGCTGAGAAATTCCAGCGAAACTTGCCGAACTATTTGTTACAACGCTTCTTATTGCGACTCCTTTGCTTAATGTTGGATGTATGGCTATTATAGAAATAACTATAAACAAAGCAAGCAATATAACTCTCCAGTTTGTTAACAATTTTTTTAATTTGTAGTTCATATTCTTCAACCTTTTTCTTAACAAGAAAAAGCTTGACCAAAAAGAACTCGTCAAGCTTGAAGAGACATAAAGTCTCTATTCTTGTTTCTTATATTTTTATTATTTAATATCTATTTCGTCAATAAATTTTTATTATTGTACTATCCACACCATTTCTTGTGTTGGTGATTTTAAAGGCCCGTAGTTAAATCCACCATAAACTTCCCATTTCTTGAAGCCTGCAATTTTTAATAATAATTCAAATTCTTTTTTGTAAATTAAAGCAAGTCTTAATTTTCCTGACCAAATTTTTTTATTATTCTTGAGTAATGTATGTTTAAACTCTATGATTTGATTTGGCTCATCAACAAAATAGGATTTATCTATAAGTAAGAGTTTTCCCGACTTGGTTTTTATTGTCCGCTTTATATGCCTACCATAATTTGATGCCATAAGTCTATAATTTGGCAGGAAAAAATTTACTATAAGTTTTCCATTTAATAATAGATGCTTATTTATGTTTTTTAATGCTTTAATTTGATCTTCAGCGGTAAAAATATGCAAAAATGCCTTAAATGGTATTATTATTAAGGAAAATTTGTCCCTTAGATTAAAATCTCTCATATCAGCTTTTTTAATTTTAGTTTTTAACCCTAATTTTTTGGCTTTTTTATTCAATGAGCTTAGCATTGCTGGAGATAAATCAATTCCATATGCATTGACACCTTCTTTTAACAATTCAAGATAAATTCTCCCTGTTCCACAGCCAATTTCCAATACTTTGCCTTTCACTTTTTTTGCTTCATTTTTATAGAAATTAACGTCATCTTTTTTGCTGCCATAAATCAAATCGTAAACCTGTGCCCATTTGTCATAATACATTTTTTATTTCACCTAAATCGTAATTCCCTTCTTCGCTTTTCTTTCGAGATAAATTCTCAGCAAGCCGACATTTTGTATCCAAGTAAAAAATATATCAGCTATTAATCCTATCAGCAATATGAGCATGATTTGCCTGATAACCTCTGATTGTGTAACAAGCATGGCAACTGTTACAGCTACAATTGCTGTTATTGTTTCTGTCATGCCTGTTTTGATTGAGCTTACTATCCTGTTCATAACAGTTCCTTCTTTTCTTTTTAAGACTCTGACTGTTAATAGTATGTCTGTATCAACAGAATAACCAATAAGCATAAGGAAAGCTGCTATGCCTGCTGTTCCAATTCTTACATCCATTAAGTTAATGACTGCCAATGCAACAACCATATCAGAGAAAGCAGCTAGGATAATCGCAATGCTTGGCACAAATGTCCTGAAATAAATCAAAACCACTAATCCCATAAATAAAAATGCAACTGCCAATGCTATCAATGATTCCCTAAAGAAACTGGCTCCCAAGGATGATCCAATTATTTCAATTCCATAATCAATTTTGTTTAAATCTATTTTTAATGAAGCTTCAATCGTATTAAGTAGTTTATCAATTTCTGCTTTGTCGTTGCCATTGATGTCTGCCTCTACTATGATTCCAACAACTGTGCCTGTGCTTCGAAGAGTTCTAACTGCAACGTCATTCTTAGGAAACTGGTTTGAGACCTGCTTTTTAAGTTGCAATACATCTAGATCTTTCTCATATGGAATTGTTAATGTAACCCCCCCTTTTAGAGAGACATCTCTGTTCATGAAATCTCCAGTCTTAAATACTTGATACCCAATTTGTGCCAAAGCAAGAATCAGCATCACAAATGGAATAATAAGTAACAACTTGTATTTTTTGTCATAAACTTCAAATAAACTGTGTTTGAATGATTTTTTTGGTTCTTCTTTCTTAACTTCCGTTTTTAGTTCTTCCATAAATTATCACAATTATTTTTTCGTCTTAGAATAAGAGGATGATTAATAAAGGTTTTGTTACTTTCCGCAAGCCTTCACAAACCCATAGAATAACGGCGATGGATTTCCAAGCCTTGATTTCATTTCAGGATGGCTTTGTGTTCCGACAAAAAAATAATTTTTCGGCAGTTCAATATATTCCATCAACTTGGTTTTGTCAAATCTTACATAGTAACCAGAAAACACTAGTCCATTTTTCTCTAATAAATCAACATATTTTGGATTAATTTCGTACCTATGTCGATGCCTTTCCAAAACAACCTTTTTTCCCTTTTCTAGAATTCCCAACCTGAATTGATGGAGTTTGTCTTTCATCAATTCCTGAACTTTTTTTGTGTCTTCTTCAAGCCTCCCAGTCTCTTTATATAATTTCAGCACTTGTGTTTTTTCTCTTAGCAAAGCAGCATAAGCTCCTAAACGCATAGTGCCGCCGTACATGCTCTTCTCCAGAATTTCCTTTTGGGTTGGCTGGACATCAATGACTGGATGTTTTGTTTTCGGGTTTACCTCTGTTGTGTGAGCATCTTTCAAGCCGCAAACTTCTCTTGCAAAACCTACAACTGCAAGCTGCAGGCCATAGCACAAGCCAAGGTAAGGCAGTTTATTTGTTCTTGCAAAATTGGCAACAAGAATCTTGCCTTCAACTCCCGATGAGCCAAAACCCCCTGGAACAATAATTCCATCATAATTTTTCAATTCATTAAGATTTTTCTTGTTATCTTCAAATTTCTTTGAATCAAGCCACTCTGTCTCAACGCCTGTATTAAGGGAAGCGCCTGCATGCAATAATGACTGGTTTATGGATAAATAGGAATCAGCCAAAGCATAATCGCCAATGTCAATATATTTTCCGACAATCGCCACTTTAACGGTCTTCTTAGGGTTCAGAATATTCTCAACAAGTCTTTTCCATTCTGTCCAATTAGGCTGCTTTTTTGACTTTATTGAAAATTCTTTCAGCAATTTCTCGCCTAATTTCTCCTTTTCCAAATCCAATGGAATTTGATAGACTGTTTCTATATCTGGCTCAGATATAACATTTTCAGAATTTATATTTGCATAAGTTTCAATCTTCTTCTTTCTTGGAATGTCTAATGGCTTTTTAGCTCTGCAAATTATGAAGTCTGGAAAAATGCCATGCTCACTCAGAAGTCTTATAGCTTGCTGAGTTGGCTTTGTTTTCATCTCTTCAATATGGCTTGGGATTGGCAAATATGTTACTAGAACATAGCTTAAATTTTGCTTGCCTAAGTCCCTTTCCAGGCTTTTTAATGCAAACAAAAAAGGAATATTTTCATAATCTCCAATTGTGCCGCCTACTTCAACAATAACAAAGTCATAAGAGTCTGACGCTTCCTTAATCCTATATTTTATCTCATCAATAATATGCGGTATAAATTGGACAGTCTGGCCAAGATACTGGCCTTGCCTTTCTCTGTCAATTACTGCTTTGTAAACCTGTCCTGTTGTCAGGTTATTCCTTTTTGGTATGTCAATATTAAGAAATCTTTCATAAGTTCCCAAATCCTGGTCTATTTCACCGCCGTCATCTGTAACCCATACCTCACCATGCTCTGTTGGCCTCAAGGTTCCTGCATCAAAGTTCAAGTAGGGATCTATTTTTACTGATGTGACTTTGTAGCCATGCTCCTGCAGAATCTTGCCAATAGAAGCTGTTGTTACGCCTTTTCCAACTCCAGACATAACTCCACCGGCTACTACAATGTATTTAGTCATAGAAAAATCCGCCTCTTAAAATCAAGGAAACAAAGCCCCACAAATGTCTTCGATGCATTACTTAGAAATGAAACAAGTTTTATTTATAGTTTATGGTTTGATGAATAAGAAACAATTATTTTCAATATTGAAAGGAAAATAACAAAATTTAAATCTCTAAAGATTATTCTAGATTATTATGCATCTGGCAAAAAAGAAATGCATTCCATGCGAATCAGGGGCACCGCCGCTAGAGGAAGAGAAAGCAAAAGACCTTTTGAAACAAATTCCTACATGGATATTGAAAGAAGGACATTTATACAGGAAATTTAAATTTAGGAATTTTGTTGAGGCAATGAATTTCGTGAATTCCATTGCTGATCTTGCCGAGCAAGAAGGACATCACCCGGATTTTTGTGTGCATTACAATAATATTGAGATTGAAATTTGGACTCATGCGATTAATGGCATGTCAGAGAATGATTTTATACTGGCTGCTAAAATAGATTTGTTATAATTGAGTTTTATGATAAAAATACATTAAGAAAATTCAATTCTAGAAATAAAAATTATAATGAGCATTATTGTGACAATAATAAAAATTAAAGTAGCAGGTTGCTTTGCCAATATTGGCTTAGAATCCGAGCTTAAGTAACTCATAATACTAAAACAAAATACCTTCCTTAAATAATTTGTTGTAGAATAATTTACGTAAAAAAACTAAAATGCTTTTATTAAATTTATGAAGATTTTGTATCCGTCAAAGCCAGGTATTGGAAGAATATTAAAAATGAACAAAAACATGTTTATCCTGCTTGTTAAGACTAAAAGCAGATGATACTTTTTGTTATATCCTTTTCTCTTGAGCATGAATCTTGCTGCAAGCCATAAGATAAGATTGACCAGTGGTCCAACCAGGGCTGTCAGTGCAAACTCTAAATGTGTTCCTTTACCGCTTATGCCGACAAAGCCAGGCACAAAAAACATAAATCCAAAGCCAGTTAATTTAGAAATAATCGTAAGAATTCCAAGCATTAAAGTAAAAGTATCCCTGTAAAATGCATAAAAAACCGCATTCAATCCAAAACCAAGAGCAGCAAATTTGTGTGCCAATTCGTGCAATATAATCGCAGGAGCAGTTGCCATTATTGCAAACTTTAGCCCTTCAAATCTCTTTTTGTATTGAACCAAAGGGTCGTAATTTTCCCTTCTTATAGGGATAATGCCAGAAAAAACATAGCCTACAAAGAATGTCATTATTATTAAATCCATAATTTCTCCTAATGTGATAAGTGGCATTTTGAATTATTGAAGTATATGTCAATTATTAAATTTATTGATTAAGATCATTATATCACAAAAATTTAATAAACTGCAATATAATCTAAATATTTATGACGGACTTAATTGCTGGCCTTTCATCTGGTGAGAAAAGCTGGGCTCATCTTGAGAGACTAATCAAGGAGCAAGACTGGCAAAATGTTTTTTTAATAACAAACGAATCCGGAAAAAGAAATTTTAAGTCTCAAAAACAAATTGAATTTATTGTTGTTGATTTCCAGAAGCCAATTTTTGAATTGATCGAAGACATTAAAAAGGGATTAAAAGGAAAATTAAAGGACTTGGAAGTCGCTTTGAATTTAGTTTCCGGAAACGGAAAAGAGCATATGGCTATCTTGTCTGCTTTGTTAAAGCTGGGCGTTGGAATAAGGCTAATGGCTGTAACAAAAGATGGGGTTAGAGAGTTGTGAAATAATTTAACAAAAACTATTTAAACTCTAAAAATACTCTAAACATTGAGGTGGTTTTTTTGATAAACAGCAAGGTAAGAGAGGTAGATGTAACAAGGGCTATTCTTAACAATTTTGCAAAAGATTTCTCTGATTATGCAGAAAGCGACGTTGTTGTTGTAGGAGGGGGACCTGCAGGCGCAACAGCCGCATTATTGCTTGCAAGGGAAGGAGTTAAGACTTTAATTATAGAAAAAGACATCAAAGCTGGAGGTGGAATGTGGCAAGGCGGCATGTTATTTCCAAAAATTGTAGTGGAAGAGCCAGCAAACAAGTTCTTGGAAGCTTTTGGAATAAAGATGGAAAAGCAGGGCAATCTGTACATAGCTGATAGCTATTATGTTACGACCAAATTGCTTGCGCAAGCATTCGAGCATGGAGCGAAAATGCTCAATTCTGTTAAGGTACAGGATGTTGTTTACAGAGATGACGGATTGCATGGTGTTGTAGTAAACTGGACTCAGGTTGCTCATTTAACAGCTGAATGCGTCGACCCATTAACAATAGAAAGCAAACTTGTCATAGACGCAACAGGCCATAATGCAGAGGTTTGCAAAATTGTAAATGAAAAGATTAAGCCGATCAAAGGTGGCTTTGTTGGCAGAGAAGGCTCAATGTGGGTTGAAAAAGGAGAATTAGCAACAATACATAACACAAGGGAAGTCTTCCCAAACCTTATTGTTGCGGGAATGGCGGCAAATTCTGTCAATGGACTGCCAAGAATGGGGCCTATATTTGGAGGAATGTTTTTGAGCGGAATAAAAGCTGCAAAATTGGCATTGGAGAAATTGCAGGACGGCAGATTCAGGAAAAACAATGTGCCAAAAGATGTGATGAGTGCGATAGAGGCTTGATCATTTATTTTATTTCCCTTTTTTGTTTTCTCTATTAGTAACATTATTAGATAATTTACAATTTCTCAAACAGATAATGTCTACACTTGATGAAAGAGTGGATAAAGATACACCTTTAGTAACGGTCATTATGCCGCACTGGGAAAAGTCCCTACCTTATATTGGAGAGGCAATCGATAGCATCGCTGCTCAAACTTTTTTGGACCTGGTCAGAAGTGTTGATCTTAGGGTAGTTGATGATGGGAGCTCTGTACATGAATACGAAATATTGAGTAGGGTTATTAAGCAATACCAGGAAACACATAGAGGAAGATTTGTGAATTTTATTCTCCATTCATTTCCACGCGGCGGAAAAAACAGAAATCTTGAAAGGATAAAGCAGTATATTGATGAAAGGAGCAGGTATATTTTAGTTGCAGATTCTGATGATGTTTTTGCTCCTCAATTTTTAACGGTCCTATTTGAACATCTTGAGCAACAGCGTGCAATAGATCCAAATGTGGTCATATCATATTGCAACAGCTTACTTATAGATGAACATGGATTTTGTTGTGGGGCAGGAACTGCGCCTAATTTTGACAGGTCTACATATTTTAGAGAAACTGAGACTGAAGAATCCAATTACATCCCAGGCAATGCTCTTAGAGTTACAGAAAGATTTATGGCTGGCACACCCAAAGATTTTGATCATAATAGAGATAAGCATAAGAGATTCGTGGCTGAACTGGGCGAAATGGGAAGAGCATCGCGTGTTGATGGTAGGCATTTCTTTTACAAGCAGCATGCAGACCAAATGTCGGGACATATGGACCAATTGGCAGAAGATCAGAGATACGGACCTGGAGGATTTTTTGACCAATGGCCTCAAGGTGAGAGAAGGCCTTATTGGCGAGAATGGCTCGCCCTGCAGAGAGAAGAACAGACTAGGCTTCTGAGCCTCATGCCAAATGCAGACACTATGGGTTGGCAACAATACAGGCCTCGACCAAACCGCCACTTAAATGCATAATTTCTATTGTTGCCTTATCATTTTTCACTCAAATAAACCCAATACCCTGCTTTCTTTGCGATTACTTTAACATTTCCGAAAACTTCTTCAATTTTCTTGCTCAAAGTTTTTCCTCCTTTATTGTGGCGTGCAACTAATTGCAAATTTCCACCATATTTTAAATGATTTCTTGCTTCTTCAATCAATCTAAAACAAATTTCTTTTCCAGCAGTCTGTGGCGGATTTGAGATAATAACATCAAAATCATTATCTTTTATTTTTTCATATAAATTTCCTTGACATACTTCAGCTTTTACATTGTTTAATTCAACATTCTTTTTTGCCAGCATTACAGCTCTTTTATTTATATCTGTCATAAGAACATTAGCATCAAACAATTTTGATGCAACTATTCCTAAAATTCCTATTCCACAGCCAATATCCAATACCTTGAAATTCTTGTTAATAATCATATTTTCTGCCAAAATTAAAGTGCCTTTGTCTATTTTGTCTTTTGAGAATACTCCAGAGGAAGTATAAAACTCAAATTCTATATTTCTTATTTTCTGCTTAATTTTATTTATTTTCTGCGATGACTTTTGATCTGCAGAATAGTAATGCTCCATTTTTAAGTTTCTTCCTGCTCCATTATAGTATAAAGATTGTATAAAATCCTGTCAACACCCCTAACTAAATCCAAACCATTGCCTTCTACAACGATGCAATTATTGTTGTAATATGTCCTAAACCTATCAGATTCCTTTACATAAAGAACAAGCTTGTCTTGATCATCGCAAGTTACTATAGGTTTTACTTTGCAAATCTCTGTTTCATTTCTATCGCACGCTGGAATAGGGTTTTTTTCAAATACCTTTGACATATGGGTATCAAAATCAGCTACGGCTAGAGCCACATAAGACAGATCTTTCCCTACAGGATTAAATGTTACATAAAATTGAGTTTGGTTATTGAAAAATTCACCATTCAACACTCCTTCAATAATTATGTCTTGCACATCTCTGGGAGAATATCGCAAAGCCATGCTGTAAACCCTAGTGCCTTTAGGCGATTTAAGCTGCGTATGCCATACATTATCAAAGAATACAAAGCTATACACTCCTTTATACACATACCCTTCCTCTGGTTTCAATTTTCCTTTCAAGTTTAAAACGTGCAAATCTTCAAGAGTTTTTGGCTCCTCTTTATTATAAATGCTGAAAGCAATAATTGAGCCAAACAGCAAGATAATCACAGCAATTCCAATAATCAAGATATTTTCAGAAGATTTTGGGTTGTTTTCAATAGGTTGATTGATCTCCTCAACTTTTTTATCAAATTCGCTGATTTCAGATTCAAGCTTATTCTTTTCTCTTTCGTATTCTTCTTTGCTGATAATGCCGGCCTCAAAGCTTCCTTTTAATACATTAAGCTTGCTTTTTAGATCTTTCATTTTATAACTCCAAATAAATCATACAACATCCTGTCTTTTGCCATAATAAAACCTGCATCATCTGGGGCTTCAACAATTACACAGTTATTTTCCAAATTGATTCTAGTTGAATTTCCTTGTCTAAAATAAATCACAGGGACATTCGCAGTCGCGTCATCGCAAGTTATAATAGGAATGTTAAATGAATTATTTAATGTAAATCCCTTTCGCAAATAAATATTATACTTCTGTAAAGTTAATCCCATCTGATGCTGGGAAAGCGCAATAGATTCTTTAAAAGTGTCATTAAAGTTTGAAGTTGAATCAATTTCAAATTTATTTTGGAGTAGTTGAGAAGCTCTTCGAGGCAATACTATGCTTTCCACTTGACTGGGCAGGAAGCTGAAAGCTGCTTGCTGGTCATTTATATTTGCAATCCAAATTCTGTTAGATGAACCGCTGCTCACAAATTTTATTCCATTATATTTAACTACCTCGCTTTGTGGCGCACCGCCAGTGAAGAAAACGCTGAAAGATGTTCCTATCATTATTATAATTATAAACACCATTAAGCCCCATTTCCTTTTTCCATTCTTTACATTCATCTAGGTTGCGAACAGATAAGATTATTTAAAAGTTTTTATTATGTTATTTGGCCTTAATACGAATAAGAAAATACAAAGATTAATATAGTGATATATCGCTACCAATATATCTAATCCGATATATCAAAAACACTACGAACTAAAGTACAGTGAGTTGTGAGCGAGTTCGCAGTGAAATGCGAGAGCTCGACTTGTTCGCGAGCACGCGAACTCGCGTGCATTTCTCTCGCTCGCTCGCGTTCATCTCACACGTGTTTTTGAGTATGCTCGGAAATCGTTAATTTTTAGTTTT